>Ga0184626_10000020_pt1 | contig 30033 bp, 31 predicted proteins | sample PLM3_60_b1_FD_133142 | JGI IMG/M metagenome (GOLD analysis project Ga0184626, IMG submission 133142) | Groundwater sediment microbial communities from an aquifer in East River, Colorado, USA - PLM3_60_b1 | ecosystem: Environmental > Terrestrial > Soil > Riparian zone | place: USA: East River... | reverse complement strand
GCGATGGGTAGGGCGTGAACTATCCTACCGCACTGCACCGCAGCGAGCGCCCCAACCCCGCACAAATGCTCTTGTGCGCCGGACCCGAACCCAGCCATCATGCAATTGTCAGACGGTATGCAGATGTGCCCAGGTGGCCATGAAGAGCCGCCGGTTGCACGAGGAGGTGTGGGTGGAGGCGGCAGTCGCGTCGCGGCGCAGCGGCAAGGGCGAGGGAAGCCAAGGACTCCGCTCGCCCGTGCTGGCGGCGCTGGATCTCGGGACCAACAACTGCCGGCTGCTGGTCGCCCGCGCCAGCGGCCGCGGCTATCGCATCATCGATGCCTTCTCCCGCATCGTGCGGCTGGGCGAGGGGCTGACGCGTAGCGGCGTGCTGGCGGAGGACGCCATGCGCCGAACCATCGAGGCGCTGAAGGTCTGCGCCGGCAAGATCTCCCGCCGCGGCGTCACCCACGCGCGCAATGTGGCGACCGAGGCCTGCCGTCGCGCCGCCAACTGCGACGAATTCCTGGGCCGGGTCCGCGCGGAGACCGGGCTGGACATCGAGATCATCACCACCGCCGAAGAGGCGCAGCTCGCCTTCCGCGGCTGCTCGCCGCTGCTCAGCCCGCGGCAGCCGCGGGCGCTGGTGTTCGACATCGGCGGCGGCAGCACCGAACTGGGCTGGCTGCGCCTGCGCAATGGCCGCCCGCCGGAACTGATCGACAGCATGTCCGTGCCCCTTGGCGTGGTGACGATTTCCGAGAATTACGGCCGTTGCCACGTGCCCGCAGCACTCTATGGGCGTATTGTCCAGGATATCAGCGGCCATATGGCGGCTTTCGCCGAACGCAACGGCATCGGCCCGCGCGTCGCCGCCGACGCCGTGCAAATGCTAGGGACATCGGGAACCGTGACGACATTGGCAGGCATTCATCTGGGCTTGGCGCGCTATGACCGCTCGCTGGTCGACGGCACCTATCTGGATTTCGCCGCCATCCGGTCCATCAGCCGCGGCCTGGCGGAAATGACCTATGAGGAGCGCAGCCGGCTTTCCTGCATCGGCACCGATCGCGCCGATCTGGTGGTGGCGGGCTGCGCCATCTTGGAGGCGATCTGCAACCTCTGGCCGGTGGGCCGCTTGCGGGTCGCCGACCGCGGCGTGCGGGAGGGCATCCTGGATGGCCTGCTGAACAATGCGCGCCGCCGGCAGCCGACCGCCGGGGCCGCGGAGTAACTCTTTCGCGTATGAGCAGGGGAATATGAGCAGGGGTCGGCAGCGGCCGCGCGGCGGCAGCGGGCGCGGCGGTGCGGTGCTTGGCGGTAGCCGCAGCGAGACTGTCCGGGTGAAGACGGCGGCGAAGCGCCGCCCGTCCTCGACGCGCTGGCTGGAGCGCCAGCTCAACGATCCCTATGTCGCGGAGGCGAAGCGGCTCGGGTACCGCTCCCGGGCCGCCTTCAAGCTGCTGCAGCTCGACGACCGGTTCCATCTGCTGGCCAAGGGCAAGCGCCTGGTCGATCTCGGCGCGGCGCCCGGCGGCTGGACCCAGGTGGCGGTCAAACGGGTGCAATCGCAGGACAAGGGCGGCGGCCGCGTCGTGGCCATCGATCTCCTGGCCATGGAGCCGATTCCCGGCGCCATCCTGCTGCAGATGGACGGCACCACCGCCGAGGCCTCGGCGCGGGCGAAAAAGGAGTTGGGCGGTGGCGCCGATCTGGTGCTCAGCGACATGGCGCCGGCCGCCACCGGCCACCAGCAGACCGATCATATTCGCATCATGGGCCTCGCCGAGTCGGCTTACGCCGCCGCGCGGGAATTGCTGGAACCCGGCGGCGCCTTTATCGTCAAGGTCTGGCAGGGCGGCGCGCAGAAGGAACTGCTTGAGACGCTGAAGCGCGAGTTCGATACGGTGCGCCATGTCAAGCCGCCGGCCAGCCGCGCCGACTCGGCCGAACTCTATCTGGTGGCGATGGGCTTCCGCGGCCGCCAGCTCAGCTAGCCAGGAAAGGAAGGGCACCATGCCCGACAGCACGACCGGACCGACATTGCAGCCTTTGAACGCGGCGATTGTGCCGCGCTTCGCCGAGGCGCCCACCTTCATGCGCACGCCGCGCATCGATGACGCGACGAAAGTGGACATCGCGCTGGTCGGCGTGCCATTCGATCTGGGCACCGGCTTCCGCACCGGCGCGCGCCAGGGCCCGGCGCAGATCCGCGAGATGTCGCGCATCATCCGCCGCGTCAACGCCAGCAGCAAGATCGCGCCGTTCGCGCTCTGCAACGTCGCCGACATGGGCGATACGCCGATCAATCCCTTCGATCTCCTGGAGAGCGTCGACAAGATCGCGGCGTTCATCAAGAATCTTGCCGATCATAACATCGCGCCGATTTCGGCCGGCGGCGACCATACGATCACGCTGCCGATCCTGCGCGGCATGTTCAAAGGCGAGCCGTTCGGCACCGTGCATTTCGATGCCCACGCCGACACCCTCGACACCTATCTCGGTTCCAAGATCAATCATGCCACGCCGTTCCGCCGCCTGGTGGAGGAGGGCATCCTCGATCCCAAGCGCACCATCCAGATCGGCCTGCGCGGCACGCGCTTCGCCGACGACGACATCCAGTACGGCTATGACGTGGGCATGCGCATCGTCACCATGGACGACTTCGAGGAGATGGGGCGCAAGGAAGTGATCCGCGAATGCCGGCGCGTCTGCGGCATGGGGCCGACTTACATCACCTTCGATATCGACGGGCTCGATCCCGTCTATTGCATCGGCACCGGCGTGCCGGAACCGGGCGGCATCTCCATGCGCGATGCGCAGGTGATCATCCGCGGGCTGCAGGGCATGAACCTGGTGGGCGGGGATGTCTGCGAGGTTCTGCCGCTCGCCGATCCCTCGGGCCATACGGCGCTCAATGCCGCCAACCTGATGTTCGAGATGCTCTGCGTCATCGCGGATTCGCGGGCCAATCGTAAAGCGCGCTAGCGGCAAACGAACTGACGATGGCGCGCAACGTTCGCAAAGTCGCCATCGTCACCGGCTCCGCGACGGGTATCGGCGCGGCGATCGCCAAGGCGCTCGGCCGTGCCGGCTGGAATCTGGTAATCAACTATACGAAGAGTGCGGCCGAAGCGCGGCGCACGGCGGCGGCCTGCGAGCGGCTCGGCGCCGACGTGCTGGTGGTGAAGGGCGATGTGGCGGTGGATGCGGATTGCCGGGCGCTGATCACGGCGGCGCTCGGCCGCTGGCGGCGGATCGACGCTCTGGTCAACAATGCGGGCACGACGACGTTCGTTAAGGCCGAAGATCTCGAGGGGATGATTTCGACCGACTTCCAGCGCATCTTCGCCGTCAACGTCCTGGGCGCCCATCAGATGACACGGGCGGCGGCGCCGGCCCTGGCGCGCTCGCGCGGCACCATCGTGAATGTGTCGTCCCACAGCGGATTCAGCGGCTTCGGCAGCTCGATGGCTTATGCGGCGTCAAAGGGCGCGCTCAACACCCTGACCCTGGGGCTCGCGCGCGCATTGGCGCCCGAAGTCCGCGTTAATGCGGTTTGCCCCGGTTTCGTCGATACGCGCTGGACGCGCCGGCGCATGACGGCAGCCGCATACCGCGATTTCAAGCGCGGCATCGAGGAGACGGCGCCTCTGGGACGCATGGTGGCGGCGGAGGATGTCGCGGAGGCGGCGCTCTGGTTCATAAACGGCGGCCGCAGCATTACCGGGCAGCTGCTGGTGATCGACAGCGGCAATCACCTGAATGTCAGCGAGCCGCTGACGGTAAAGCGCAAGCGCCGCTAAAGCGCGATCACGTCCTTCAGATGCGCGGGCATCTCCTGCAGCGGCACCTGCGTCAGATCCTTGGGTATCTCGGCGCGGATATGGTCGCTGGTCTTCGAGGACAGGGCCTGGCGCAGCGTGCCGAGGGTGCGCGGTGGCGCCACGATGATCAGGTCGTCGAAGGATTTTTTCGCCGCGGCATCGTTGAGCAGATCGGCCATCTCCTGGCTGAATTTCTCTTTCTCGACCTCATGCCAGTCCACATGGGGCTGTATGGCGCTGCGATTGGCGCCGACCGAGGATGTCACGCGCCCGGGTTTTTCGGTTCCGAGCTCGCGAGTGGGCGGCGCGTCATGGTGGAATTCGCCGGCAATAGCCGCATGGAGCCCCTTCCCGGGTCCATCATTGGCCAGAAATCGCGCCCGGCTGCCATCGGCGACGATGATCCAGGTGACTTTCTTTTTCATGATGTTCGATCCTCGGCTTGGAATGCCAACAGTTCAAGACTCTAAAATTGGTTATGCCGGCCGCGAATCAACCACGCCGCTGTGTCAAGAATTCGCTGGCGAATCATCGGTTTCGCGCTTGGCAGGCCGGCTTCCGTGTGTATGATGGCGCGCCATTATCTGCGGGCCGACCCGAAGGAAAATGGCATGGTAATCCCCGAGGCGCTGACTTTCGACGACGTTCTCTTGCGTCCCGCGGCGTCGGCGGTCCTGCCGGCCGAAACAGACACCCACACAAGCCTGACACGCTCGATTACCTTGGGGATACCGCTGGTGTCCTCGGCGATGGATACGGTGACCGAACATCAGATGGCCATCGCCCTGGCGCAAATGGGCGGCATCGGCGTGATCCACAAGAATCTGGATGTCGGCAAGCAGGCCGCCGAGGTGCGCAAGGTCAAGAAGTTCGAGTCCGGCATGGTGGTGAACCCTGTCACCATCCATCCAGAACAGACCCTGGCCGACGCGCTGAAGCTCATGGCCGACTTCCAGATCTCCGGCATCCCCGTGGTGGAGCGCGGCAACGGTCGCCTGGTGGGCATTCTCACCAATCGCGATGTCCGCTTCGCCACCAATATGGCCGAGCCGGTGAGCCAGCTCATGACAAGAGAGCGGCTGGTGACGGTGCGCGAGGGCGTGACGCCGCAGGAAGCCAAACGCCTGCTGCATCAGCATCGCATCGAAAAGCTGATCGTGGTCGATGGCGACTACAGCTGCATCGGGCTGATCACCGTCAAGGACATGGAGAAGGCGCAGAACTATCCCAACGCCTGCAAGGATGAACGTGGACGGCTGCGGGTCGCCGCCGCCGTGGGCGTCGGCGATGACGGTTTGCGCCGGGCCGAGGCCCTGATCGAGGCGGGCGTCGATGTGATCGTCGTCGATACCGCCCACGGCCACTCCAAGGGTGTTATCGATTCAGTCGACCGCGTGAAGCGGCTCTCTAACGCCTGCCAGGTGATCGCCGGCAATGTGGCGACGGCGGAAGGCACTAAGGCGCTGATCGATGCCGGCGCCGATGCGGTGAAAGTGGGCATCGGTCCGGGTTCGATCTGCACCACGCGGATCGTTGCCGGCGTCGGCGTGCCTCAACTCACCGCGGTCATGGATGCGGTGGAGGCGGCGCGGAAGCGCAACACGCCGGTCATCGCCGATGGCGGGGTCAAGTTCTCCGGCGATCTCGCCAAGGCGATCGCCGCCGGTGCCGATTGCGTCATGGTAGGATCGCTGCTGGCCGGCACGGACGAAGCGCCCGGCGAGGTGTTTCTCTTTGAGGGCCGCTCGTACAAATCCTATCGCGGCATGGGCTCGCTGGGCGCGATGGCGCGCGGTTCGGCCGACCGCTACTTCCAGCAGGAAGTCTCGGACAAGCTGAAACTCGTGCCCGAAGGCGTCGAAGGCCGCGTGCCCTACAAAGGGCCGGCGGGTACTGTGATTCACCAGCTCGTCGGCGGCTTGCGGGCGGCGATGGGCTATACCGGCAACGGCACCATCAAGGACATGCAGAGGAACTGTCAGTTCATCCGGATCACCAATGCCGGCCTGCGGGAGGGCCATGTGCATGATGTGATCGTGACAAGAGAGGCGCCGAACTACCGGCGCGAGATGTAGGCATCATCGGCAAGCAGCACCGCCCTCTTTGTTCTCGCGATCGGCAGGCAAGGCCCGATCGCAATCCGCGGAAAACTCCATGACGCCCGGCGCGCGCCTGCAAGCGGCCATCGATCTGTTGATCGCCATCCACAGCGGCGAGTCGCCCGCCGACCGGGTATCGGCCGCGTTCTTCCGCGAACGGCGCTATATCGGCGGCGGCGACCGGCGCGATGTCATCGATCGCGTCTATGCCGTGCTGCGCCGCCGCGCCGCGCTGGATTGGTGGATCGGGCAAGCGGGCGCGCCGTCGGATCGATTGCGGATGATTGCGGCCTTGGCGTTGATCGATGGCTGGACCGCCGACCGCATCGCCGGCTCCTTCGACGGCGGCAGCTACCGGCCGCCGCCGCTGGATGACAACGAGCGCCGCCTGGCGAAGACACTGGAAGGAAAGGCGCTGCTCTCGCCCGATCAGCCGGAATGGGTGCGCTTCGAATTTCCGGAATGGCTGACCGACAATCTGCACCGGTTGTTCGGCCCGCGCCTGGAGCCGGAGATGGGAGCGCTACGCGTCGAGGCGCCGCTCGATCTGCGCGTCAACACGCTGAAAGCCACGCGTGAGGAAGCTAAGGTGGCGCTGGCCCTCGACGGCGTCGAGGCGAAGCCGACAGCGCTGTCGCCCATCGGCCTGCGGGTGCAGGGCCGGCCGCCGCTCGCGGTGCTGCCGACATTCAAGGACGGCCTGGTCGAAGTGCAGGACGAGGGTTCGCAGCTTGCAGCACTGCTGGTGGATGCGCGGCCGGGCATGCGCGTGGTGGATTTCTGCGCCGGGGCCGGCGGCAAGACGCTGGCGATGGCGGCGGCGATGGAGAACAAGGGCCGCATCGTCGCCTGCGACGTGTTGCAAGGGCGCGTCGATCGCGCCGCGACGCGGCTGCAACGCGCCGGCGCCCACAATGTGGAGCGGCGCGGATTGAGTTCCGAGCGCGATCCCTGGGTCAAGCGCCATCTGGGCGGCTATGACCGCGTGCTCGTCGATGCGCCCTGCACGGGCGTCGGCACCTGGCGGCGCAATCCCGACGCGAAATGGAAGCTGACGCCGGCTTTTCTGAACGAACTGATCGACCTGCAGAAGCGCATCCTCGACAGCGCCTGCCGCCTGGTGAAGCCCGGCGGGCGTCTGGTCTATGCAACCTGCTCGCTGTTGCCGGAAGAAAACGAAGGCCAGATCGACGGCTTCCTCGCGCAGCATCAGGATTTTGCAGTTGTGCCGGTCGCCGAAGTCTGGCGCGACAGCGTCGGGCGGCATAAAGATGCAGCGCCATGTCCCTCGAGCGACAGCTATCTGCGGCTTACGCCGGCACAGCACGGCACGGATGGATTTTTCGTCGCCATACTGCAGCGGAGCGCGGCGGCCAAACCCGCGCCGGAGACGGCGGATGCCAAACCCGCGCCGGAGGCGGCGGATGCCAAGCCCGCGCCGGAGGCGGCGGATGATTGAGTCGATCCGCATCCGCCGCGCCACGCCGGCCGATGCCCGCGGCATCGCTCATGTGCATGTGGAGAGCTGGCGCTCGACTTATGCCGGCATCCTGCCGGATCGCGTCATGGTGCAGATGTCGGTGGAGCAGAAGGCGTCGTCCTGGCGGCGGCAACTGGAGACCCATGCCAAGACCCAGGGCGTGCTGGTCGCCGAACTCCCTGATGGCGGCGTGGCCGGCTTCGCCAGTTGCGGCCGCACCATCAACGCGCTTAGCGGATTCGCCAGCGAGATCTACATGCTCTATGTCCTGCCCGATTGGCAGGAGCAGGGACTCGGCCGCGGGCTGCTCTGCACCAGCCTGCAGCTCTTGTCGAAGAGCGGCTCCGACACGGCCCTCGTCTGGGTACTGGCGGGCAATCCGTCGCGCTTCTTCTACGAAGCGATGGGCGCCCGGCGCGTCGGCGAACGGGACGAGGTGCTGTGGGGCGTCACGCTGCATGAGCTGGCCTATGGCTGGCGCAGCCTGAAGCCGTTGCCGCCGCCGTGCCGGGGGCGCGCCACCAGATGAAACGCCGCCCAGCTTCCGCTTGCCCGCTCTCCAATCATTTGAGATTCATCCCGCTCCGCGAAAGGCGCCCGACCGCAAGATGACCGAACGCATCCTGATCCTCGATTTCGGTTCCCAGGTGACCCAGCTCATCGCCCGCCGGATCCGCGAAGCCGGCGTCTATTGCGAGATCCTGCCTTTCAATACCGATCCCCAGCGCATCGCCGATTTCGGCGCCAAGGGCATCATACTCTCCGGCGGCCCCGCCTCGGTCTATGAAGGCGAAGCGCCGAAGGCGCCGCCCATCGTGTTTGAGATGGACGTGCCGGTGCTCGGCATCTGCTATGGCGAGCAGGCGATCTGCGATCTGCTGGGCGGCAAAGTCGAGCGGTCCGATCATCGCGAGTTCGGCCGCGCCTTCGTCGAGATCACCGGCGATTGCGCGCTGTTCGACGGCGTGTGGAAGAAAGGCGACCGGGAGCAGGTGTGGATGAGCCATGGCGACCGCATCAGCGCGATCCCGCCGGGCTTCCATGTGGTTGCGGTCAGCGACGGCTCGCCCTACGCCGCCATCGCCGACGAGCGCCGCCGCATCTATGGCGTGCAGTTCCATCTGGAAGTCGTGCATACGCCCCAGGGCGCCAAGTTGCTCGCCAATTTTGCGCGCCGCGTCTGCGGCTGCAGGGGCGACTGGTCGATGGCGGCCTTCAAGGAGCATGCCATCGGCCAGATCCGCCACCAGGTGGGCAAGGGGCGGGTGATCTGCGGTCTCTCCGGCGGCGTCGATTCCGCGGTCGCGGCGGTACTGATCCACGAGGCGATCGGCGACCAGCTCCACTGCATCTTCGTCGATCACGGATTGCTGCGCGGCGGCGAGGCGGAGCAGGTGGTGACCATCTTCCGCGATCACTACAACATCCCGCTGGTGCATCGGGACGCGGCCGATCTCTTCGTCGGCAAGCTCGACGGCGTCAGCGATCCCGAAGCCAAGCGCAAGACCATCGGCGCGCTGTTCATCGATGTGTTCGAGCAGGAGGCGAGCAAGCTGGGCGGCGCCGACTTCCTCGCCCAGGGCACGCTCTATCCCGATGTGATCGAGTCCGTGTCCTTCACCGGCGGCCCCAGCGTCACCATCAAGTCGCACCACAATGTGGGCGGCTTGCCGGAACGCATGCGCATGAAGCTGGTGGAGCCGCTGCGCGAGCTGTTCAAGGACGAGGTGCGCGCGCTCGGCCGCGAGCTCGGCCTGCCGGAGAAGATGATCCGCCGCCACCCGTTCCCCGGACCCGGCCTCGCCATCCGCGTGCCCGGCGCCATCGACAGAGACAAGCTTGCCATCCTGCGCAAGGCGGATGCGATCTATCTGGAGGAGATCGAGAACGCCGGCCTCTACGACGCGATCTGGCAGGCCTTCGCCGTGCTGCTGCCGGTGAAGACCGTGGGCGTGATGGGCGACGCCCGCACCTACGACCACGTCTGCGCGCTGCGCGCCGTGACGAGCAGCGACGGCATGACCGCGGACTATTTCCCGTTCCCGCACGAGCTATTGGGCCGCGTGGCAACGCGCATCATCAACGAAGTGCGGGGGATCAACCGCGTGGTGTACGACGTGACGAGCAAGCCGCCGGGGACGATTGAGTGGGAGTGACGGGTAGCAGAAACGACGATGGGTCCCGTGACATCTTTGATAATACTAACGCCGACAATCTGCCCTTCTTCCCATGCCACGGCCCACGCAAAGACCAATAGTGAGCTCAGCAATTAAGCTTCGAAGGCCTCATTGCTTTTCCTGAACGTGTGCCTCAAGGAACCATAGCGCCTTGTCGAGGGCGCGTGAGAAAGCGGTAAAGAGATCGGCTGTGTCGGCATCGCCGGCATCGCCCGTCTCGTCGATCGCGACGCGGACGGCGTTGGCAGCCTTGGCATAGCGTTCGATCAGTGCGGCCAAGTGGTCTTTGGACGTGTAGATGTCCGTCGGATAAGGCGCGACCGTGCTCGCGCTGGTGACAGCCTGGCTAGTTCCGAGCGCAGTGCCGCCAAGCTGCACGATGCGCTCCGCCATCGTGTCGACATGAGTATCGATCTCGGTCCGGAAGGCGTCAATCATCTCATGCAGCGCGATGAATTGCGGCCCCTTGATGTTCCAATGCGCTTGCTTGGTAAGCAGTGCCAAATCAATCGCATCTGCGAGCCGCGCATTGAGTGTGCCGGCCGAGACAGTTTTTGCATTCGAACTCAGATCGTTCTGTGTGTTGTACTTGTGCATGGAGGATCTCCGGTCATTCGGGTCGAGGGGATGACCGCAGCAAAGCGATCAGGAGGAGGCATCCGATCGTCGAGACTCCAACTCCTAGCTTTGTGCGAGCTTGGGGCCGGTTACCGCTGGATGGGCGGAAGAACCTCGGTGAACAGCAACTGGATGAGCTGTTGGCCTTTCGACGTGCCCCAGTTCTGGGCGAGTTCCGCGATCATTGTGTTGGTTGCGGTCAGAACGACGCCGGCGTCCTGCATGCGGCGGCGCGACATGTCCTCGGAAAGCTCGAACGGCGATCCCGAAGCGTCCATGACGGCCTGCACGTTATAGCCTTCGGTAACCGCGTCGATCGCCGGGAAGACGAGGCATACGTCGGTCGTCACGCCGGCCATGATCAGGTTCTTCCGGTCTGTCGCCTCGACGGCCGCCTTGAAATTCGCATCGGCCCAGGCATTGACGATGCCCTCGCGCTTGACGCGCTTCTCGAAGGCGTTCGGCAGAATGTCCTTTAACTCGGGCAGCAACGGCCCCTGCAGACGATCCTCTTGGCTGGAGGTCAGCACGGTCGGGATGCCAAGGATGCTGGCGGTCTTGGCCAGCACGAGCGACATGCGCTTGGCCCGCTCGACATCGATGTTCTTGATGAGCTGCATCGTGCCAACCTGATGGTCGATCAGCAGAAGCGCCGAGTTTGCTGGGGTGAATGTCGTGGTCATGGCTGATCTCCTGTGCTCGTTGAGTTTCATCGCTCGTCCTGGGAGGTAGAGATGGAACGAAGCGTCGGGGAGACTTGATATTTGCCGTCTTCATGTTCCATAAATGGAACATGAAGACATTTGGCGATTTTGACGGACTCGCGCTGTTTATCCGCATCGTGCAGGCTGGCGGGCTGGCCTCAGCCGAACGCGCGACGGGTATCCCGAAGGCCACACTCTCGCGCCGGCTATCAGCGCTGGAAGAGACCCTGAACGTCCGGCTTGCGCGCCGGACAAAGAAGGGAGTGGTGCTGACCGAACAGGGGCAGCAACTCTTCGAGCGAGGCCATGCCGCCTTCATGCTGGCTGAGCAGGCTGTTGCCGAGGTTCAGGATGACCGCGTCGCACTGTCGGGCACGGTTCGCTTGTCGCTTCCCCCAGACATGGCGACCGCGGTTCTTGCCCCTGCTCTGATCGGCTTCAAGACCAGATATCCCGACGTCACAATAGAGATGACGCTCGCGGATCGCAGGGTCTCACTCATCGAAGAAGGATACGATCTCGTCGTTCGCATGGGGCCGGTTGCGGACTCCGAACTGATGTTCAGGAAAATCGCCGATTTGCCGCGCGCGTTGGTCGCGAGCCCCGCCTTCCTTTCGGAACATTCCGATCTGAGCACTCCACAGGACCTGGAGATGCTGCCAGCGCTCGCGATCCGGCGCGATCTGATCGAATGGGATCTGAAAAATGTTCACGGAACACGCGCAATCATACGTCCCAGGATCGGCTTTGCCGCAAACCGCCAGACCATTCTTGTCGACGCTGCCCGCGCTGGTCTTGGCATTGCCAATCTGCCCGAGTTCTTGATCGAGGATGCCATGGCAACCGGCGCACTCGTTCCCGTCCTGCCTGATTGGGAGCCGTCACCCGTAGAGATGACCGCATTGTGGCAGAGGGACAGGATCACGGGACGCCTGATCAAGGCCATCGTCAGGGATTTTGAAGAAGCGTTGCGTCCCAAATCGAGCGAGGTCCAGCCTTCGGTGGGAGTAGGAGGGCGTACTCCGACGCGCATCGGATAGGAAAGGCACACTGCGCGCCAGGTTCTCGCCGATCAACCGGCGAGCCATCAGTCACGTTGAATCGACGCTATGGCAAGCTTTCGAAGGCGAGGCAGCTCTAAGAGTTCTTGCCGCGGGCGGAGATCGGCAGCTCGCCCTTGATGGTCGTGCGATGCATGAGCCGGCGGGCGCCGTCGTAATCGTTGACGGCGTAGTGCATGGCGCAGCGATTGTCCCAGATCACCAGGTCGTGGGTGCCGCGCGGCCCTCGGTCTTGACTCCGAGCTGACTCTATTACTTCGGCCGGCGCCCCTTTATCGCATGGGCGCGGGCGCCGTAGGTGATCCGTCCTTCGGTGTCTGCGGGTAGGCGTGCGTGCACGCGGCTCTTGAGCGTCTCGACGTCTCCGGGAGCCATCGCGGCGATTGTGGGGCCAAGCGTGGGGGACTTCCTATTGATCGTCCAATAGTCGTCAAAATCCGCAAAGGTCCGGTGCACTGTGATCTCCCGCGTCTCCACGGCCTCGAGTCCGGCGCCGGTCCATAGATCACGCATTGCCTCCAGGCGAGACGCCTCCATCTGCGGCGGGCGCGGGGGCGTCAAACCCATCGCGCGCGCCTCCTCGAGGAGTGCACGAAGGGGAAAGCCGCCCTCCATGTCCCACATGTAGGCCGTGACAATGCCGCCCGGGCTGACCACGCGAACCATTTCGGCGATGCCCTTGGCCGGCTCCGGCACGAAGACAAGGACCAGCGCCATAACGGCGGCGTCGAACCGATCGGCGGGGAAGGGAAGTGCCATCGCGTCGCCCTGGCGAAATTCCGCCACGCGCGACGCCGGCCGGGTGCGTGCATAGGCGAGCTGCCCTTCGGACGGATCAATGCCTTGAACCTCCGCTGGGGCGCACCGCTCAACCAATAGCTCGGTGAAGGCGCCGTTGCCGCAGCCGACGTCAATCCATCGCAAGCCGGAAGGCGGCGCCAGCCAATCGAGGAAGATCTCGCCGGCGAACCGGCTCCAGATCCCCATCATCTGCTCATAGGCGGCGCCGTCATTGAAGCGGATCGTCTGTTCGACCATTGGAAGCCGAGCCCGCTCTAACAATTCTTCCCGCGCGCCGAGATCGGCCGTTCGCCCTTGATGGTCGTGCGATGCATGAGCCGGCGGGCGCCGTCGTAATCGTTGACGGCGTAGTGCATGGCGCAGCGATTGTCCCAGATCGCCAGGTCGTTGGTGCGCCAGCGCAGGCGGCAGGTGAACTCGGGCCGGATGGCGTGGGCGTAGAGGAACTTGAGCAGCGGCCGGCTCTCGGCCTCGGTCATGCCCTCGAAACGCGTGGTGTAGATCGAGTTGACGAAGAGCGCCTTGCGGCCCGTCGCCGGATGGATGCGCACGACGGGATGCGCCACCTCGCGGTCGGCCTCCGGTTGGTTTCGCTCGATGCCGATGGAACGCGAGACCTTGAGATCGGCGGCCACGCCGCCGACGCCATAGGGCCGGCCGGCATGCATCGCGTTGAGGCCGTCGAGCATCCGCCGCATGCCCTCGGACAGCGCCTCATAGGCGCTGTACATGTTGGCGAACAGCGTGTCGCCGCCGTGATCCGGCACCTCGCGCGCATAGAGCACGGAGCCCAGCGGCGGCTCCTCGAGGAAGCTGAAATCCGAATGCCAGGCATTACCGAAGGTGCTGATGTTGCGCTCGTCGGCCTCCTTCAGCACGGCGATGATATCCGGGTACTCGTCCATGTGCTTGATGTAGGGCGAGCGGCTGAGCGGGCCGAGCCGGCGCGAGAAGGCGACATGCTGCTCCGGCGTCAGGCGCTGGTCATGGAAGAACAGCACGAGGCGATCGTGAAAGGCGCGCTCGATCTCCGCTGATGTCGCGTCGTCGAGCGGGTGGGCGAGATCCACGCCATGAACGTCGGCGCCCAGCGCGCCAGCCATCGGCCGGACCTCGATGCGGGTGTAGGGGGCTGCCATAGACCGAATATAGGCGATGGCACGGTGGCGATGAAAGGCACTGAGATTGGAAATTTCACCCAGTTGACACAAACCTTTTCGGCAACTGCCTTTCGACTCCCTGTGGTTCGGCGTACCTTGTCCATGGTTGGGTCTCCATCAGCGCAAAGGGTCACGGACATGCCGACGATCACCACCAAGGACGGCGTCGAGATTTTCTACAAGGACTGGGGCTCGGGTCAGCCCATCGTGTTCAGTCACGGCTGGCCGCTGTCGGCGGATGATTGGGATACGCAGATGCTCTTCTTCGCCGCCAATGGCTTCCGGGTGATCGCCCATGACCGGCGCGGCCACGGCCGCTCGAGCCAGACCAGCGGCGGCCACGACATGGATCACTACGCCGACGACCTCGCGGCGCTGACGGCGCACCTCGACCTCAAGAACGCCGTGCATGTCGGCCATTCGACCGGCGGCGGGGAAGTCGTGCACTTCATCGCCCGTCACGGCGAAAGCCGGGTGGCCAAAGCCGCGATCATCAGCGCGGTGCCGCCGCTGATGGTGAAGACGGTGGCCAATCCGGGCGGGCTGCCAAAGGAGGTGTTCGACGGCTTGCAGGCGCAGCTCGCCGCCAACCGCGCGAAATTCTACTACGACCTGCCGGCGGGACCGTTCTATGGCTACAACCGGCCCGGCGCGAAAGCGTCGGAGGCCATCATCTGGAACTGGTGGCGTCAGGGCATGATGGGCGGCGCCAAGGCGCACTACGACGGCGTCGTCGCCTTTTCTCAGACCGACTTCACCGAGGACCTGAAGAAGATCACGGTGCCGGTGCTGGTGATGCATGGCGACGACGATCAGATCGTGCCCTATGCCGACTCGGCGCCGCTGTCGGCAAAGCTGCTGAAGAACGGCACCCTGAAAACCTACAAAGGCTTTCCGCACGGCATGCCCACCACCGAAGCCGATACCATCAATGCCGACCTGCTGGCCTTCATCAAAGGCTAGGGATTGAGGTGCGCTCGATCCGTCGGGTCTACCAAGCCACAAACCGTTGGACCATAGTCCAATTGTAACCTGCATCCGGCCGATCTACTGACTTGGTATCAGCCAAAAAGGACATTCGCAGGAAGCGCCATAAAGAAGTATAGCGCAGTCCGGCTGAATTCTACGTCAGCGAGGAGGAATGCATCATGCGACTGAAGCACGTTCTGATCGGACTCGCGGGCCTCGTGGTTGTCGTCGTGGGCGGTGCGATCGTCGCCGTCTATTCGATCGACTTCAATGAATACCGGTCGACGATTGCCGATCAGGCGAAACAATTGACCGGCCGGGACCTCAAGATTGCCGGCGAGTTGAAGGTCGGACTCTCGCTGACGCCCACAGTGGCCGTCGATGACGTCAGCTTCGCCAATGCCGACTGGGGATCGCGGCCCGAGATGGCGACGATCAAGCGCTTCGAGACGGAGCTGGAGCTGCTGCCGCTGATCTTCGGCGACATCAAGGTGAATCGCGTGGTGCTGAAGGGCGCCGATATCCTGCTGGAGACCGACGCCAAGGGACAGAACAATTGGACCTTCGGCGAGGCCGGCGCCGCGGCGCAGCCGGAGACCGCGCCGGCCGACGGCGGGACAGGCAAACTGCCGACGGTCAACAAGATCACGTTTGAAGACGTCACCATCACCTACAAGGACGGCGTCACCAACAAGACGCAGACCGTGGCGTTCGAGAAATTCAGCGCCGATATGGCGGACGCGACAAGCCCAATCGAGCTTGAGATCGTCGCCAATCTCAACGGCAATCCCGTCAGCGCCACGGGCACCATCGGTTCCCTGAGCGGCATCGTCGCCAACCAGCCGCTGCCCATCGACCTCAAGGCGCAGGGCGGCGGCGCGACCGCCGCGGCCAAAGGGACGATTGCCGAGCCGGCAAAGGGCAAGGGCGTCGCCATCGCGCTGACGGCGGAAGGCCAGAGTCTGGCCGATCTGACTCCGCTCGCGGGCTCGCCATTGCCTCCGCTCGGGCCCTACAGCTTCAGCGGCAATCTCAGCGACGCCGAGGGCGGCTACCAGGTCGCGGGCATGCAGATGAAAATGGGCACCAGCGACATTGCCGGCGATGCCTCGATCGCGCTCTCGGGCGCGAAGCCGAAGATCGTGGCTAAGCTGTCGTCAAGCCTGCTTGACGCGAAGGACTTCGGCATCAAGCCGGCGCCGGATGCGGGCGTGGCGCCCGCGGCGACGAAAAGCAGCGACGGCCGGGTCTTTCCCGACGATCCGCTGCCCTTCGATCTGCTCAGGGCGGTCGATGCCAAGATCGATTTCACCGGCCAGAAGGTGATCCGCGAGCCCGTCATTTTCGACGGCCTCGCCGTCGCTCTCGATCTCGCCGGCGGCAAGCTCACCATCGGCCAGATCGACGCCGGCGTCACCGGCGGCAAGCTGGGCCTTTCCGGCGTCGTCGACGGGGGTGCCAAGCAGCCGGCCGTCGCCCTCAAGCTCACCAGCCGCGGCATCGAGGCGGGAACGCTCATGCAGACTCTCGGCCAGTCCGCCATCCTGAGCGGCGGCAAGATGGACATGGACATCGACGTGAAGGGCCAGGGCCAATCGATCCGCCAGATCATGGCGGGCCTCAACGGCAAGTTCGGCATGCAGATGGGGTCCGGCAAGATCAACAACCGATTCGCGCGTATCGTCCTGTCCGATCTCTTCAAGCTGATCTCGACCGGCAGCAGCGCCGACAGCTCGAACCTGAACTGCTTCGTGACCAGGTTCGATATCGCCAAGGGCGTGGCGACCAGCAAGGCGCTGGCGATGGACACCAATGGCGCGACCATCGTCGGCAGCGGCAAGATCATGCTGGGCAGCGAGAAGCTGGATATGCATCTCGACCCGGTCTCCAAGCAAGCGAACTTGGTCAAACTGGCGATCCCCATGAATGTCGGCGGCACGCTGGCGAATCCGAGCGTGATGCCTGATCCCATGGGGCTCGCCAAAGGTGCCACGGGCGCGCTCGTGGGCACGGCCAGCGGCGGCAGCGACGCCGTCGGCGCGCTCGCCGGTCTGGTGACCGGCGCCGCGGGCGGTGGCGCGGACCAGCCGGCCGCTGCTCCGAGCGGCGGCTGCGGCGTGGCCGCGGCGACGCCGGCAACTCCCGCGGCAACGGCGCCCGCGCAGGAACCCGCGGCGACCAACTCGCCGGCCGAGCAGCTGCTTCAGGGTACGGAGAAGAGCACGGAAGAGGTCGGAAAGGCGCTGAAGGGCCTGCTGGGCGACTGACGGTCGGCTCTTTCCTCCGTTTGCCCGGCGCCATCACCCGCGACAAACCGGCAATAATATATTAGTATTGACTAATGAATTAGCATTCACTAATGTATCGGTATGACGCAGATGACCGCCATCGACTCCGTGATGCGAACCCTCGCCGACCCCACGCGGCGCGCCGTGTTCGAGCGGATCGTGAAGTCCGACGAGATAACCGTGGTCGAGCTGACGCGGGGGAGCGGCGTGACGCAGGGCGCCATCTCCCAACACCTCAAATCATTGAAGCAGGCCGGTTTGGTCGCCGAGCGCCCCGAGGGCCGCAACGTCTTCTATCGCGCCGAGCCGAAGGGGCTCGCCCCGCTCGTCGATTGGATGAGCCACTACGGCGTCTTCTGGCGCGAGCGGTTCGCCAACCTCCGAACCCTCCTGAAGGAGATCGATCCATGAACGACGCCGCGTTGAAGTCCGGCACGCAAGACATCGTGGTTGACGAGGTCTTCCCCCATGCGCCGGAGACGATCTGGAAAACGCTGACGTCAGGCGAACTGATCGCCCGCTGGTTGATGGCGCCGACAGGGTTCGAGCCCGTGAAGGGCAAGCACTTCACGTTCCAGACAAAGCCGGCCGGCGCGTGGGACGGTATCATTCACTGCCAAGTGTTGGAGGCGATGCCGAACGAACGCCTCGCCTATGCCTGGAAAGGCGGACACGAAGGAAACGTCGGATACGGCTCACGGCTGGACACAGTCGTCACCTGGATTCTTTCCAAAGTTGAAGACGGAACGCGCCTTCGCCTTGTCCATTCCGGCTTCGTCACGCCGAAGAACGATTCTGCTTTCAAGAGCATGAGCGAAGGTTGGAAGAAGGTTGTCAAAAGCGTCGGCGACATCGCCGGCGAGCAGAAGGATTGACGCGATGGAGAAGATCCCCGCCAGCTCGCCGCTCCACGCGGTGACCAATGACATCGTCAATGCCGCCGAGAGTCCCTATCCCTTGGAACGATTAGAAACGGTGTTACGCGACCTTACGAACCGCTTCCACTCATTGGGAGTGCTTGTTCATGACGAGGAAGACGACGAAGTTCTTCTACATGCAAGCCAGAACCTGACGGTCTATCACATCACGCTATCGCCTGGTCTGCAGTACCCACCTCACAATCATCTGATGGATGCGTTGATCGGCATCTACAAGGGCGGTGAGACAAACTTCGTTTATCCCGTTGCCGCCGGCAAGCTGGAGGTTCCGGAAAGGCGCGACTTCACCGCGCCTGCCGTGGTGCACCTACCCTCGCATACGGTGCATTCAGTCGCGAATACCGGCAGCGCGCGCTCGGGCGCGCTTCATGTGTACCTCGGCGATCTCCCGCGGACTCGTCGACATCTCTGGAGTCTCCAAAGCAATCAAGCCGAGCCATTTGACAACGATCGCTATCTGGCCGGTGCCCGGCCCATTCAGCAGTCTGTTTCCGAGCATAAGAAATGATGAAAAGTCGTCGGCGGAATGCAACGGCTTTATGACAGGAGAGAAGACATGAGCGAGCCTTATACCGGCGGATGCGCCTGCGGCGCGATCCGTTATGAAATCTCTGCCGAACCGATGGTGTCGAACGACTGCCAGTGTCGCGATTGTCAGCGGAAAAGCGGCACCGGGCACGGTTCCTATCTGACCTTCCCGAGCAAGGAGAGCGTGAAACTCGAGGGCGAAGCAAAGCATTGGGACATTGTTGGCGATAGCGGCAATGTGAAGACTCGCGCCTTCTGCCCCGCCTGCGGGTCGCCGATATATCTGACTTTTGCGGCGATGCCTGATCTTTTCACCGTCCACGCCGCGAGCCTTGACGATCCAAGCCGATACAAGCCGCAAATGGTGACGTACCGCGTGCGCGGTTACGCTTGGGACCACATCGATCCAGCCCTGCCGAAATTCGACAAGATGCCGCCGATGTGAAATGCAGCCTGACTTGGCTTTGCATGGGAGTAAACGATCGAACTGATCACTTCGACACCGTAAAAAGCGGCTCGCCTAGCAACTCCCGCCTCACATCGATCCCGAGACCCGGCCCATCCGGAATGCCCATCCGGCTTCTCGTTACGGGCGGTGCGTTGCTGGCCGTCTTGACCGTGACCCATTGGTGGAAGGCGACGGTGTGGAGCCGGCGCTCTTCCGGCGTGGAAAGGGAGAGGTGCGCCATCGCGGCGGTGTCGATTTCGGCGCCGCCGGTGTCTTCCACCGTGATCATGAAACCGAGATCGACGGCGAGGTCGCGCAGCTGGCGCGTCTTGGTGACGCCGCCCACTCGCGAGATTTTCAGCGTCAGGCCGTCGGCGGCATCGGTCCGGTGGATCTCCAGGAGATCCTCGAGCGAGGTGACGGATTCATCCAGCACCATCGGCTTGTCGAGTTTGCGGCGGATCGACAGGCACTCGGCGATGGTGGGGCAGGGCTGCTCGAGCGTGTAGTCCAGGCTGCGCGTCCCGTCGACGAACTGGCGCGCCTGGAAGGGCGACCATCCGGCATTGGCGTCGCAGAAAATCACCGTGCCTTTCGGCACCGCGCCCGCCACCGCGGTCATCCGCTCGATGTCGTCGTGCACATTGCCGCCGACTTTGATCTGCAGGCGGCCATAGCCGTCCGCGATGCTGCGCTTGGCGTGCTCGACCATGGCATCCACCGGTCCATGGGTCACGACGGTGTAGAGATCCACGGCCGTGCCGTCCTGTCCGCCGAGCAAGGTGACGAGCGGCACATCGGCCGCGCGCGCGGCCAGATCGCAGCAGGCCATGTCGAGCGCCGACTTGATGTAGGGATGGCCCTTGAACACGGTGTCCATATGCCGCCCGAGATGCCCGAGTGCGCGAGGGTCGAGGCCGAGAAGGCTTGGCGCGATTTCGGCGAGGCCGGCGCGCGCGCCGGCGGCGAATGCCGGCGCATAGAAGTTCCCGAGCGGCGCCATCTCGCCCCAGCCGGTCAGGCCGGTATCGCTGGTTGTCTCGACGATCAGGGAATCGAAGCAGTCGGCGCTCCGTCCCTTGGACATGCGATACGTCCCGCCGGTGAATGGTTGCAGGACGCGGAAAGCGGTAACGCTCTTGATATGCAAGGTTTCAGCCCTCGAAACCGCTTGGGAGCGCGAGCCGCGGTCGCTTGATTTTCCCCTGGAGGCCGCGCACGGAGGCGATTAGCTTTTCAGACCCCGCCGATCGAGGCAATAGGCGTCAGTCGATTGATCAGCGAGACCCGAGCGCCGCGACCAGCACCTCGGCGAGGCCGAGTCCGGCAGAGCCATCCTTATCCAGGTTCGGATTGTAGATTGCGACTTCAAGGCCGACCGCCTTGCCGCTGCCCAGCGCAATCCGGAGCGTCGTTTTCAGTTCCTCCCACGACAGCCCATCCGGTGTCCGGTAATCGACGGCCGGCATGATATCGTCGCTGAGGCAGTCGGCGTCGAGATGGATGAAGAAACCCTCCAGATCGTCGCGTGTCAGATGCCCGACCGCCGCTCTGGCGGCCGCTTCGATTCCCATCCGGCGCACCGTCGCAAGGTCGAAGGCGCGGAGTTCCGGCGGCAGGGGCTGGCTGCCATACTCCACCTGCTCGTCTTCATCGCGGAAGGCAAACGCAACGGCGTCTTCGTCCTGCACGAGCGGTCTGCGTCCTTCCAGATCGGTGAGCAGTTTCGGTCCATGACCGGTTGCGAAAGCGAGATCCATCGAGGCGGCTTCGCCATTCGGATTGACCTCCGGCTGATAGAAGTCGGCGTGACCGTCGATGAACAGCAGCCCGTAACGGCCGCGACGCTTCAACGCCAGTGTCGGCCCCAACACGATCGAGCAATCGCCGCCGAGAACGACGGGAAACTCGCCGCTATCCAGGACATCACCCACAGCGTCCGCGAGCCGCCGAGAAAACTCGGCAATTGCGTGGGCATTGAGCGTCTGCGTTTCCGGATCGCGCTCGAAGCGATACGGCGGCGTTTCGAGGCGGCCGGCACGTCTCGCCTGCAGCCGAGCCGCCAGCCCGTGCTGCAAAAGCCGTTCGGGCAGCTTCTCCACCCCCGTGGGCTTCAAGCCGAGGTTTGAAGGCGCTTCGATGATTGCATAGCGTCGAGAGGAGTCGGACATCGCAACCTCCTTCACTAGCTCTACGCGAAGGCGGCTCACTTGTTCCGACTAGACAAGAAATGCCACTGTGAAACGATCGAGGAGGGCCATGATGCTCAATCCGGCAGGATCGACAGGCGCTGCTGCAGAAACCGGCGCACCGCGGGGTCGCGTTCGAGGCCGATGGCGATTTCATAGGCGCGGCGAGCCTCGTCATGAACGCCGGTCCGGACCAGCAGTTCCGCACGCGCGGCCCAATAGGGCTGGTATTCGGCGAGCCGCGCGTCGGCGGTCACCTCCGGCATTGCTGCAAGGCCAGCGTCGGCGCCGCGAACCTCCGCGAGGGCCAGAGCGCGATTGATCGCCACCACCGGCGAGCCGGCCAGCGCGAAGAGCGCATCGTAGAGCTGCACCACCTCCGCCCAGTTTGCCTGACTCGCGCGGCAGCGATGGACATGCGCCGACTGCAACGCGCCTTCCAATTGATAGCGGCCGATGGAGCCGAGAGCGCCGGCGCGCCGGAGCAGTGCCTCGGCCTCGGCGATCATCGGCGCATCCCACAAGGCTGGGTCCTGCTCGGCCAATGGAACATAGTCACCATCGTCCTTGCGCCGCGCGCGGCGCCGGGCTTCCGCGTGCAGCATGAGGGCGAGCAGCCCCAGCGCCTCCGATGCCTCCGGCTGCAGCTCGGTGACGAGCCGGGCCAGAAACATGGCTTCCTCCGTGAGATCGCGGCGGACCACGTCGGTCCCGCCCGGATCGGTCCAGCCTTCCGCGTAGGCGGCGTAGATGGCGTCCAGCACGGTGTCGAGCCGGCCGGAAAGCTCCTCGCGCTCCGGAATGCTGAAGGGAATGCCCGCCTGGCGGATCTTGGTCTTTGCCCGCACCAGCCGCTTGCTCATGGCCGCCGGCGACATGAGGAACGCCGAGGCGATCATCTTCGCATCCAGCCCGAGCACCGCCTGCAGCATCAGCGGGGCGCGGATACCGACGTCGAGGGACGGATGCGCGCAGGCGAACAGCAGCGCGAGGCGATGGTCGGGGATTTCCGGCCTTGCCGCTGCTGCCTCCAGTTCCTCGGCGAGAATTTGCAATTCTCCGCTCGCCGCCGCGCCGGTGCGGCGCCGCCGGGCGGCGTCGATCGTTTTCCGGCGGGCCACGGTCAGCAGCCACGCTTCTGGGTTCGACGGACAGCCCTTCGCCGGCCAGTCCGCGAGCGCTGCAGCGAACGCTTCCGAGAGGGCATCTTCGGCAGCCGCCACATCCCGCGTGCGCGCCGCGAGGAAGGCGACGAGCTTGCCGTAGCTGCGGCGCGCGATCGCGTCCGCCGTGCTCCGCGCCTGCGCGCCGCCTTCGGGGAGCTTCATGCACGCTTCCGGCGGCAGCTCACATCGCCATCGGCCAGAAGGGGCGCAGCTCGACGGCGCCGTGACTCGCGGCCGGACAGCGGGACGCCCATGAGATGGCGGCATCGATATTCGGCACGTCGATAATGAAGTAGCCGCCCACCTGCTCCTTCGAATCCGCGTAGGGGCCGTCCTGCACCTGCGGCTTGCCGTTCGCGAGGCGCACCGTGGTCGCGGCGTTGCTACCCTGAAGGCGGTTCGCGCCCTTGAGGGCGCCCGCCTTCTGCAGGGCCTCGGTATACGACCGATAGGCCGCCACACCTTGTTCCTTCTCGGCGTCAGTCAGCTTGGACCAGCCGCCTTCATTCACATAGAGCATCAGCATGTATTCCATTTTGAGTCTCCGTCATGGGTCATGGGCGGGCACCGTGCTCCGCCAGCACAATGACGCTTCGACCTCCGCGATTTGGACATAGAACCCAAAAACAACAAAGGCCCCATCCCAGCCGGGAGGGGGCCTTTCTGTTGGCGAGCAAGCCTAACCGTTCAGGCGGCTTCTTCGCTCTTGCGGTGATAGGCCGCCTGGCAATGGCGCGAGCAGTAGGGCTTGCCCGGCTCGGTCGGTGCATCGCAGAAGTGGAAGTCGGAGCTCTTGGGGTCCCCGACCGGCCACATGCAGGCCCGCCCGGTCGGCCCAGTGACAATAGGCCGCCGTGGCGCTTCGGGCTCCGCCTTGATTTCCCGCGTCGGCGTCGGCCGGCCCGACAGGCCCAGCCGATGGGCCTTGCCGATGACGGCATTCCGGGTCACCCCACCGCCGAGCTGCTCGGCGATCTGGCTGGCCGTCTGACCCTGGAGCCAGAGCTTCTGCAGGACACTAATCCGTTCCTCTGTCCATCCCGTCGACATCGCTTCACCCCGTCCTAGTACGTATATTTTGTGGTCCGAAAATATGGACCCACGATATATAGCTTCGCAAGCGTCATTGAGACGTCGCAAACCTCTGATAATGAGATTCCTGTGGATTACTTGGTGATATAGGTGAGGATAAGGCGCAATTCAAGAACATTTACGGAACATCAGTCCCGCCGCCGGCGGTCCATCAACCGGTGATTCGCTCCCGGGGATGCTAAGGGAAGCGGTAAAGGCGGGCGTCGAAATAGGCGAGGATGTCGTCCAGCGAAGCCCCGCCGAGGATCCGCTCCCGGCCGCTGAACAAAAAAAAGCGGGCATCGCCCGCCATCCCCTCGGCACGCTTGGCGATGGAAAAAAGCGCTCTTTCCTGGCTATGCCGGAAGACTGAAAATACCGCCATGCCCGGCGCCAGATCGAGGGCGTAGTCACGCCACTCGCCGCGGGCGACGCGCCGGCTGTAGAGGCTCAGGATCCGGTCCATTTCCGGGCGGCTGAAATAGGTCTGCCGGCCGGAATGGCGTCGATCGGAGATGCGGATCAGCTGCGTCATGGCCTCGGGTTGAAGGTTACCGCTACAAAGATGGCATCGCTCCGGCCCGGTCGCAATAGGCGGGTTTGGCTAACGTCGCTTTGTTTGCCAAGGCGTTAGGCCGCCGATATGTTACCGCCCCGTTTACCGAAACCGTCCAAGGCAGGCCGTGGCCGATATTTTCCAGGAAGTCGATGAGGAAGTCCGGCGCGAGAATATGCAGCGCATGTGGCGCCGCTATGGCCGCTATGCCACGGCGGCCGTCGTTGCGGTCCTGCTGGCGACGGCCGGCTATATCGGCTGGCAGAAATACAGCGAGAGCCGCCAGGCGGCGCGGGCGCAGGAATTCGCCGACGCGATCGCCCTGACCGGCGATCCAGATGCCGCCAAGGCAACGGCAGCCTTTCAGCAGCTCGCCCAGGGCGGCGACGGATTCGCAGCACTGGCGCGTTTCCGCGCGGCCGCGCTCCAACTTCAGGCCAAGGACGTCACCGGCGCGGTCGCGACCTACGACGCCATCGCCGCCGATGCCTCGGTGCCCCGGCCTTTCCGGGATGCGGCGGCGCTGCTGGCGGCGTTGCAGCTGGGGGACACGGCCGAACTGGCGGAGATCGAGCGGCGGCTGGAACCGCTGACGGCGGCGCCCAATCCCTGGCGCTTCTCGGCTCTGGAATTGATTGCGCTGTCGGCGCAGCGCGCCGGTGATTTCACCAAGGCGCGGACCATCTACACGCAACTGGCCGACAATCTGGAAACGCCGCCCGGCCTGCGCGGGCGGGCGGCCGAGATGCTGGTCGCCTTGAAGGAGAAATAGAGATCCGATGCGGTTCGTCCCTCGATACGCAGCCTTGGTCGCGGCGCTGACCTCGCTCGGCGCCTGCGACACCTTCTTCGGCGAAAGCGAAGGACCGCCCTTGCCGGGCGAGCGCATCTCCGTGATGAAGCTGAACCGCGGCCTGGTGGCGGATTCCGCCATCTCCGATCTTCGGGTGCGCCTGCCGCAGCCCTATGAAAACACCGCTTGGCCGCAGAGCGGCGGCTATTCCGGCCATGCCATGTATCATCTGGCGGCGCCGGGCACGCTGAACGTCGCCTGGACTGCCGATATCGGCAACGCCGCCGGCAACGATTCCGTGGTGATGGCGCAGCCGGTGATCGCCGACGGCCGGCTCTACGCCATGGACGCCCGCTCCACCGTCAGCGCCCATGACGCCAGCAGCGGCGCGCAGATCTGGCAGGTCGACCTGACGCCCGCCGAGGAACGGGACGGGCTGTTCGGCGGCGGGCTCGCTTTTGACGAAGGGCGGCTCTTTGTGACCACGCCGTTTGGTCTGGTATTCGCGCTCGATCCGAATACCGGCGCCGAGCTGTGGCGCACGCAATTGCCGGCGCCCATTCGCACCGCGCCGACCGCCAGCGGCGGCCGCGTCTTCGCCATCACCGTGGACAATCAGATGTTCACCCTTGCGGCCGATGACGGAAGGCGCCTCTGGTCCTATTCCGGCGTCATCGAAGACGCGGGCCTGCTCGGTGGCGCGGCGCCCGCCGTCGTCGGCGATGTGGTGGTGGCGGGTTTCACCTCAGGCGAGGTGATTGCGCTGAAGGCCGAAACCGGCCGGCTGCTCTGGGGCGACAATCTGGCCGGCGTGGCCCGCGGTGACGCCATCGCGACTTTGGCCGATATTCGCGGTATGCCCGTGGTGGATCGCGGCCAGCTTTTCGCCATCAGCAACAGCGGCACGATGGCGGCCTTCGACATTATTCGCGGCGGCCGGCTCTGGACGATCGCCCTCGGCAGCAACCAGACGCCCTGGGTGGCCGGCGATTTCATCTATGTGGTGACCACCGATTCCGAGATCGTCTGCCTGACCCGCGAGGATGGCCGCGTGCGCTGGATCCAAGGGCTGCCGCGCTATAGCAACGAGGAAGACCAGGAAGGTGTGCTGCAATGGTCCGGCCCAGTGCTGGTGGGCGACCGTCTGATCGTCACCGGCTCGAGCGGCGAGGCGCTGTCGATATCGCCCTATACCGGTGAGATTCTCGGCCGCATCGTCCTGCGCAGCAAGACGTTCGTGCCGGCAGTCGTGGCCAACAATACGCTCTACATCCTTTCCGACGACGCCGTGCTGACGGCGATGCGCTAGAATTCGCGGCCGCCGGCCGCGCGGCGCTGCCTGCTTCGGAAAACCGGCGAGAAAACATGTCCTTCACTGTCGCCATCGTCGGCCGGCCAAATGTCGGCAAATCCACGCTGTTCAACCGCCTGGTGGGACAGAAGCTGGCGCTGGTCGACGACACGCCCGGCGTGACGCGGGACCGGCGTGTCGGTGCGGGGCGTCTCGCCGATCTGCGCTTCACCGTCATCGACACAGCCGGCTTCGAGGATGTGCGCGATGCGAGTCTTGCGGCGCGAATGCGCGCCCAGACCGAGAGCGCCGCGCAGGAGTCCGATCTCATTCTGTTCGTTATCGATGCCCGCGAAGGCGTGACGCCGGCGGATGCGAGTTTCGCCCGCTGGCTGCGCAAGCAGGGACGGCCGCTGCTGCTGCTGGTCAACAAGAGCGAAGGCAAGCCGGGGGCGGCGGGAATTTCGGAAGCCTATGGGCTGGGTCTGGGCGAGCCGATCGCCATCTCCGCCGAGCATGGCGAAGGCATGGGCGATCTCTATGACGGGCTTGCCGCGCACCTGCGCAAGCCCGAGGAGCGGGACGCTGAGGATGCCACCGCTGCCGACGAAGACGAAGAAGCGCAGACCGGCCCGATCCAACTCGCGATCGTCGGTCGGCCCAATGTGGGCAAGTCCACGCTGATCAACCGGCTGATCGGCGAGGAGCGGCTGCTCACCGGACCGGAGCCCGGCATCACCCGCGATGCCATCGCCATCGAGTGGGAGTATCGCGGTCGCCGCCTGCGGCTGATCGATACCGCCGGCATGCGGCGGCGCGCCAATGTGGTGGCGAAGCTGGAAAAGCTGTCGGTCGCTGACACCCTGCGCGCCGTCCGCTTCGCCCATGTGGCGATCCTGGTGCTGGACGCCAACGACAAGCTGGAGAAGCAGGATCTGCAGATTGCGCGCCTTGTGCATGACGAAGGACGCGTGCTGATCATCGCCGCCAACAAATGGGACAGCGTCGAGGACAAGGTGGACGCGCTGAAGATGCTGAAGCGGCGGGTCGAGTTCTCGTTGCCGCAGGTTAAGGACCTGCCGGTCATCACCGTCTCGGCGCGCACCGGACAGAATCTGTCGAAGCTGCTGGACGCGGCCCTCGAGTCATACAAGGCGTGGAACCGGCGCATTCCCACCGCCGAACTGAACCGCTGGCTCGGCGCCATGCTGGAAGCCAATCCGCCGCCGCTGGTCGATGGCCGCCGGCTGAAGATCCGCTACATGACCCAGGTGAAGACTCGCCCGCCGACCTTCTCGCTGTTCACCAGCAAGCCGACGGATCTGCCGGAATCCTACGAACGCTATCTGATCGGCGGCATGCGCAAGCGCTTCCGCCTACCGGGCATTCCCATCCGGTTCAATCTGCGCAAGGGCAAGAATCCGTTTGCCAAGGGCGAGGATTGACCCGCACCTATCGCGGCAGGTTGGCGCGCCAGCGTTTCTGGGTCAGGCGATAGAGCACATGGCGCCGCAGGGGCGAACCTGCGGCGATCATCGGATGATCGAAATCGTCGGCCGGTTTGTGAGTCATGCCCAGCCGTTCCATCACGGCGCGGGAGCGCTGATTGGCGTCAACGGTGAAAGAGACGATCTCCGCCATGTTCAGCCGCCCGAAGGCGAAGGTCAGCACCGCCTGGGCGCCTTCCGTGGCATAGCCGCGGCCCCAGCAATCGCGCGCCAGGCGCCAGCCGATTTCGATCGCCGGCGTGAAATGCGCCTTGAAGGCGGGGACGGCGAGCCCGACGAATCCGGCAAAGTCGGGCCCGGTCTTGACCTCGACCGCCCAAAGACCCCAGCCATGCTTGGTCATGTTGCCGCGGATCAGATCGGCCAGCGCGTCGCTGCTCTTGCAGCCCATCGGCTTGGGGAAATAGCGCATCACTTCCGGATCGGCATTCATTGCCGCAAAGGCCGGCAGATCCTCATCGCACCAGGGACGCAAATGGAGGCGCGGCGTCTCCAGTTCGGCTGGCGGAGTCTTGGTTGACGTCGGCATCATTCGATCGTCACCAAGGATCCCTGTTCGTTGCACGAAACCTCGGCCAGGCGGACGAAGGCCTCGGTCACACTCTCGGGCGCCGGCAGCGCCTCGCGCTTCTCGCCGGGATAGGCGCGGGCGCGCAGCGCCGTTCCGACCCGACCGGGATCGATCAGATTGACGCGCAGTGTCGAGGTCGGCGCAATCTCCGCGGCGTACATCCGGACCAGGGATTCGAGCCCCGCCTTACTTGCCGCGTAGGCGCCCCAGAACGGCTTCGGCAAGCTCCCCACATCGGCGGTGACGAAAATGGCGCGGCCGGCCGGCGATTGCCGCAACAGCGGGTCCAGGCTGCGGATCAGCCGCCAGTTGGCGGTCAGGTTGAGATCGATGGTCTGCTGCCAGTCCTTCGGCGTGACGTGATGCACCGGCGACAGGCTGCCGAGCGTGGCGGCATTGCCGACGAGAATGTCCAGGCGGCCGAAGCGCTCATAGAGCGACGCGCCCAGCCGGTCGATGGCGTCGAAGTCGCGCAGATCCAGTGGCACCAGCGTTGCCTTGCTGCCGGCGGCGCGCGCCGCGTCATCCGCTTCCTCCAGCCCGCCGACCGTGCGGGCGACCAGCACCAGCTTGGCGCCTTCCTGCGCGAAGCGCCGGGCCACGGCCGCGCCGATGCCCCGCGACGCGCCGGTTACGAGAGCCACGCGCCCGGCGAGGCGTTTAACGTCAGCAGTCATAACGGATATGCCGCGCGGCTACGCCGGCTCCGCCAGCAGCGAAAGCTGAGTGGTCGCCGTGGCCGGCGTCTTCTGGTCGGTCAGGGCCGTCGGATAATCGCCGGTGAAACAGGCGTCGCAGAATTGCGGCTGGCACGGGTCGCGCTTCGTCTCGCCCATGGCGCGGTAGAGTCCGTCGATGGAAATGAAGGCGAGGCTGTCGACGCCGATCAGCTTGGCCATCTCCTCGACGCTGTGGTTTGCGGCCAGCAGTTCCTTCCGCTCGGGCGTGTCGATGCCGTAGAAGCAGGAATGGGTGGTCGGCGGGCTGGAGATGCGCATATGCACTTCGGTGGCGCCGGCGCCGCGCATCATCTCGACAATCTTCTTCGAGGTGGTGCCGCGCACGATGCTGTCATCCACCAGAACCACGCGCTTGCCCGTGACATGGGCGCGGTTGGCATTGTGCTTCAGCCGCACGCCGAAATGCCGGATATGGTCCGACGGCTCGATGAAGGTGCGGCCGACATAGTGGTTGCGGATGATGCCCAGCTCGAACGGGATCTTGGATTCGTTGGCAAAGCCCAGCGCCGCCGGCACGCCGGAATCCGGCACCGGGATCACCACATCGGCGGTGACCGGCGACTCCCGCGCCAGTTCGGCGCCGATGCGCTTGCGGGTGTCATAGATGCTGGTGCCCTCCATGACGCTGTCGGGCCGCGCGAAATAGATGTGCTCGAAGATGCAGAACCGCGAGGGCTGCGGCGCGAACGGGCGCAGCGAGTGCACGCCGCTGGAATCCAGCACGATCAATTCGCCCGGCTCTACGTCGCGCACGAATTCCGCGCCGATAATGTCGAAGGCACAGGTCTCCGATGCCAGGATATTCGCCGTACCAAGACGGCCCAGGGACAGCGGCCGCACGCCCAGGGGATCCCGCACGCCCAGTACCATGTCGGCCGCCAGAGCCACCAGGGAATAGGCGCCCTCGATGCGATGCAGCGCGTCGACCAGCCGGTCAATCAAACTATCGCGCAGGCTGGTGGCCATCAGGTGAGTGATGACCTCGGTATCGGTGGTCGACTGGAACAGCGAGCCGCGTTTGACCAGTTCGCGGCGAATGGTTTCGGTGTTCGTCAGGTTGCCGTTGTG
>Ga0184626_10000019_pt1 | contig 30436 bp, 27 predicted proteins | sample PLM3_60_b1_FD_133142 | JGI IMG/M metagenome (GOLD analysis project Ga0184626, IMG submission 133142) | Groundwater sediment microbial communities from an aquifer in East River, Colorado, USA - PLM3_60_b1 | ecosystem: Environmental > Terrestrial > Soil > Riparian zone | place: USA: East River... | reverse complement strand
CACCACCAATCACTACCACGCTACCGTCGATCTGATCGAACAGGCGATCCGCAAACGGCAAAGGCACTGGAAAACCAAAAAGATAAAATCTCTATGTACAGTTACTTAATGCCGTCACTATAGGCCTTTGCGCGTGGCAATCAATAGTCGCGCATGAGCTTGCGCGGCCGCCAATGGTGCGCCCGATGGGCCGCTATGTAATCCGAACGGGCGAATAGCTTCACGAGCACCACACCCGCTGCAAACCCGCCGATATGGGCCCAGAAGGCCACGCCGCCGATGTCGCCGCCGAAGGCCGCCAGCCCGCTCACAAACTGGATGAGAAACCAGTAACCCAGCATCATCCAGGCAGGCAGAGCTACCGAGGTGAAGAAGAATCCAAGGAATACCAAGGCGAAGACGCGGACGTTCGGATAAAGCACCAGGTAAGCGCCCATGACCCCGCTGATGGCTCCCGACGCGCCCACCATTGGAATCGCCGAGTTGGGATTCGTCATGACCTGTCCCATCGCCGCCGCCAGCCCACACAGGAGGTAGAAGACGACAAATCGCAGCCGTCCCATAGAATCCTCGACATTATTGCCAAAGAGCCATAGGAACCACATATTCCCTAATAAATGCATCCAGGAGCCATGCAGGAACATCGAAGTCACCAGATGCGAGATCTGACGGCCGGGATCTGTGGCGCAGAACAGCCCGTCGCCAATCGGGAAGCGCGTCCCAACAGGAAGTGAAGCGGTTAGCTCTCCGGGAATGAGCCCAAGATTACAGACGGATCGGGCCAGCGCCAGTGTGCTGCCGGCTCCTTGCACCACGATCCAAACTAGGACGTTCAGCGCGATAATCACCCCCGTAACTATGGCTGCGCGCTGCGTCTCATTCTCATCACGATAGGGAAACATATGCGCTTATCCTCCTGATTCGTTGCTTGGGCCAGCAGCGTCTGCGGGTGTGAACTCCACAAAATCAGGCAACGTGAGCTCTCTGTTCCGCAATACTTTACATATCGGATGTCACTTGCCAAGGACGCAGCGGGATGCGACGGGCAGGCAGTGCCTGCGCGAGGTTCCAACGTAACACCTGGCCACGAGCAGACGACCAATAAATAACGCATCGCGGCGAAAATAGAAGCTTGACAAGTTTTTCGCAAATGAACGATATTTGTATTACTCTGGGTCTTAAGTTCCGGGACCTGCTCGACATACCCCATCGGAAGGCTCACATGAAAATTACTCGCGTCAAATCGCAGATTGTCAAATTACCCGCCGAAGAGCCGCTTGCCGGCGGACCGGGTTTTTACCGGCCGTTTTTCGAATTCGTGACGCTACGAATGGAAACGGACTCGGGGATCGAAGGGATCGGCGTGACTTTTTTTGGCTGGACCCTCACGCCAGCGCTCAAGCACGCGCTGGACCAACTCAGCGAACTATTAATCGGCGAAGATCCGATGCGTATCGAGGCTGTTGGCCGCAAGGTTCGCGGTGCGGCGGCTGGACCTGGGCCCGGCGGAATATCAACCTTGGCCTTCTCCGCCATCGACATGGCGCTCTGGGATATTAAGGGCAAGGCGCTCGGCCAATCACTCGCTGCGATGCTCGGCGGGCTGCGCGACCGCGTTCCCACTTATGCCAGCGGTGCGCTGTCGCGGACCTCGCCGCTGGAGCACGTCGTCAAGGCGGGACCAGTGCTCGTGGAAAAGGGCTTCAAGCAGATGAAGATGCAGCTCGCGCTGCCGGGTGACACGACGCCGGCGCGCGAAGTAGAACGTGCCAGGCTGATTCGTGAAGCGGTAGGTCCTGATATCGACCTTATGTGCGACATCAATCAGCGCTGGAGCGTCAATCAGGCCATCAGTATCGGGCGGCGCATCGAGGAATTTCACTTGTTTTGGCTCGAAGATGTAACTGTGCATGACGACTATGCCGGGCTCGCCCGTGTCGCTGATGCGCTAGCGACGCCGTTGGCTGGCGGCGAATGTGTGTACGGTATCACGCCGTTTCGGCACATGATCGAGGCGCGCTCGGTGGACATAGTCATGATCGATCTCTTGCGCGTGGGTGGCATCGCCAACTGGATGAAGGTTGCCGGAATGGCGGAGGCCTTCAACCTGCCGGTGGTCAGTCATCTCTTGCCCGAGATCCACGTGCACCTCGTGTCGTCCGTCCCCAACGGTCTCACCGTCGAGTATATGCCGTGGTCGTTCAGGCTCTTCGAAGCAGTGCCCGTGCCTGAGAAGGGCGAACTGATAGTGCCGTCGAAACCTGGTCTTGGGCTCGAGTTCAGCCGGGACATCGACCGTTACGTGGTCGGTTAGGAAAATAGAGCTTCACAGCACGGACGGGCTGGTTCCAGACGAAAAGGAGGATGAAATGAGTACTGCATCCCAAAACAATTGGCGCGATAATGGAGTCAGGATCATTCCGGGAACGCAACTCGATCTCAATACGCCCCAAACGCCGGGTATGACGCGGGCGGCGGCGATCAACCGCGCTCGAGCCGGAGCGAATAAGCTTTGGGCCGGGACTGTCAACGTTCATCCCAATGCCAAGACGGCGCCGCATCATCACGGCGAATTGGAAAGTATCATTTACGTGATCAGTGGTAGAGCGAGGATGCGTTGGGGCGAACAGTTGGAGTTTTTTGCTAACGCTGGGCCGGGTGATTTCATTTACGTGCCGCCGTTTGTACCCCATCAAGAGATTAACGCTGATCCGAATGAACCTCTAATGTGCGTGGTGGTCCGGAGCGACCAAGAACCCGTCGTAGTAAACCTCGATCTACCCACGGTAGAGCAACCGGAAGAAGTTTATTGGATTGATCCTGCTCACCCCAAATCGTAAACAAGATCTGCGCAATGTCGGACATTTTCATTAGCTACGCATCTGAAGATCAGGCTCGAGCCCAAGATCTCGCGGATGCTTTGGCCGCGGGGGGCTGGTCCGTCTGGTGGGATCGAAAGATTCCGTTAGGCAAGTCCTTCGACGAGGTCATAGAAAAAGCGCTCATCGAAGCCAAATGCGCCATTGTCCTTTGGTCGACTGTATCCGTCGCTTCTGAATGGGTGAGAAATGAAGCATCAGAAGCGAAACGGCGTGGAATCTTGGTCCCTGTATTTCTCGAAAAGGTGGATGCGCCGTTGGCTTTCAGGCTTTTAAACGGTGCCGATCTACACGATTGGCAGGCCGGTACGCCAGACAGCGAATTCGACCAGCTGGTCGAGCGGGTCGCGGAATTGTTAGGAAGACCCCAATCTTCTGCGCCTACTGAGTCAGTAAGGGAAGCGCGATCCCAAGCCCGAGAGCAGCCAAGCGAGTTTGGTAGACGTTTTCCGTGGACGCGTTTATCGACTGTTTTCATCGCTGTTGTAGCCATAGCTATCGGACTCTTCATTTACTATGGTCGACGACCTGAGCTGCTCAGAAATAAGATTGCCATCGACACTGCAGTTCCGGGTACCCAGGAAACGTCGCCGGAAATCAACCTTTCCGACTTAGAAAAAGCACTGAAAGGATTAGCCGTAGTCGGCGGTGGCGTGCCGGCAACGGCCGTCACTACGGCTTTTCATGTGCCTGACCTTGGCCTTCGCGTTGCGTTTATCGGTCCGGAGCAAAGCCAATCGGCGTTGGGTTCGATGCCTCAGGGAGCCCTGGTCATGGAGGTCGAAGGGGGCGGTGCCGCCTCGAAAGCTGGAATCCATGTCTTTGACACCATTGAAGGAATCGGTGGCCATAAAATCGAAACCGTGGATGACTTGCGTGAAGCCATTCGCAAACTCGGTCCCGGGAAAACTTCGTTCATGATTCGTCGGCCCAACGGCCGAAAGACAATCTCAGTCGATTGTCCTAACTGCAAAGCAGAATGAAATTGGACGAGGCCGATAGGCTGCCATAATGTCTTTGCCGCACAGCTTTAAAGCAATGGTCGTAAGGGAAACTCCCGACAAGCAATTTGTTAGGGAAGTGAAACAAAAGAGTTTGAGCGAGCTGCCCCACAATGAAGTTCTTATCGAAGTTCAGTATTCGTCGTTGAATTATAAGGACGCGCTGTCAGCCACTGGGAACAAAGGCGTCACGCGAAACTATCCTCACACGCCGGGAATTGACGCTGCGGGAATCGTTGCGGAAAGCTCTCATCCGGCTTTTGAAGAGAGAGATGAAGTCGTTGTAACGGGGTTCGATCTAGGTATGCATACTTCAGGCGGCTTTGGTCGTTACATCCGCGTGCCAGCAGCGTGGGTGCTGAGACTTCCCGGGAACCTAACCCTGAAAGAAAGTATGGCCTATGGCACGGCAGGCTTTACGGCTGCTCTTTGTGTCCTGAAATTACAAGCACACGGACTCAAGCAAGAATCGGGAGAGGTCTTGGTGACCGGCGCCACCGGTGGAGTGGGAAGCATCGCTGTTGGGATTCTTGCCAAGGCAGGTTTCCATGTCGTTGCCGCCACCGGCAAGACGGATCAGAATGATTTTCTAAGCTGCCTGGGCGCGGAGCAAGTCATTTCACGGGCAGAAGCAAACGACGACTCGGGCAGGCCGATGTTGAAGGGCCGGTGGGCGGGGGTGGTGGATACCGTCGGCGGCAACATTCTCGCGACGGCAATTAAATCGACCAAGTATGGAGGATGGGTAGCTTGCTGCGGCAACGCCATGTCAGCCGATCTCGCAGTGAGCCTTTTTCCCTTTATTCTCAGAGGCGTGAGTCTGTTAGGCGTAAATTCCGTTGAGACTCCTATAGGCGATCGTTTGCTCGCTTGGCAAAAACTCGCTCAGGACTGGAAGCTCGATCTCTCTGGCGATCTTGTGTCGGAGTGCTCGTTGGAAGAATTGAACCCGAAGATCGATGAGATTCTTGGAGGAGGCATTCGCGGGCGAGTCGTCGTCGACCTCAGTCGATAGAAAGCAAAACGTGTCCAAGCCACAAGAGAACAGCAACGCCGGGGCCCTCAGTCACATTCGCATCGTCGAACTGGGGGATATTCCCGCGTCCTATGCGGCGCGCCTGCTGGCCGACTTGGGCGCCGACGTCATCAAAGTCGAACCTCCGGGTGGCGACCCCAACCGGCTGCTGCCCCCGTTCGCAGGCAATATTGAAGATCCTGAACGTAGCCTTACTTTCATAAACGCCAATACGAACAAGCGCAGCATTGTATTGGATTTGCCGGGAAGCTCGACGGACCGCGAAACTTTCGCGCGGCTTCTCGCATCGGCTCATCTGTTTATCGAAGCCACACCCGTCGGAGACCTTGAAGACCTGGGCTTCACTGAACACAAGCTGAAGGAAATCAATCCCGCGTTAGTCACCGTTTCCGTAACCCCCTTCGGACGGACGGGGCCTTATCGTCTTTACAAAGGCAGCGATGCCATCGCCAACGCTTCAGGCGGATTTCTGTTCGGCCAGGGCGACGACACGAAGGGACAATGCACGGCGCCCAGTCACCTAGCCTACCAGGTTGCGGCGTGCGTAGCGGCCACGTTGGGGCTCTCGGGCATTCGTCACGCGCGATTGACCGGGGCAGGGCAGCGCATTGACATGTCTTTTCAGGAAGCGCTTACCTTCACCAACAGCAGTTCGGTTGCGCGCTACACTAGAGAAAATCGCCTGGAGCGGCGGCCCGGGGGCAAAGACTATGGCGGTGCCGGCACGAACATCTATCGCTGCAAAGACGGACGCTACGTCCATTTTACGACCAATATGCCGCACATGTGGCGAGAGTTCGCACAGAATTGGATGACCGACAAAGCGCTTGCGGGTCCTGAATGGGAAAACTCAAGATATCGCGACGCGCACGCGACGGAAGTATCCAAAGCCTTCGCCGATTTCATCGGCCAGTTTACCGCCGAGGAATTTGCCAACGAGGCGCAGCGGCGGCATCTTGCCGCCGCGCCGCTAAACACAGTGGGGCAGTTCGTTGAATGTCAACAGGTTCGGTCGCGCCAATGGCTTCAAGAGATCGTGCATCCTGTCATCGGCCGCTACACCGCGCCGGGATTTCCCATGCGGCTTTCTTTGACGCCGATGCGTGTGCGCCGCCCGGCACCGCTTTTGGACCAGCATCGAAATGAGATTCTCGCAGAGCTGGAACGCAATAGTCCACACTCCAGCACTCCAGGGATAATCGATGCACGCGCTCGTAAACCCATGCTCGAGGGTCTTCGGATGGCCGATCTCACGCAGCAGTACGCCGGTCCGCTAGGAACGGCCATGCTGGCGTATTACGGCATGGAAGTTGTCAAGATCGAGTCAACCGTCGTTCCCAGCAAAGATCGCGAGACGGCTGCTCATGCCGATATGAATCGGGCCAAGCTCGGTTGCACTATCAACTTGCGCCATCTGGAAGGCAAGGAACTTTTCAAGCAACTTGTGGCCGCCTCGGATGTCGTCGTAGACAATTTCAGCTCGGGAGTTCTGGAACGGCTCGGGTTCAGTTTCGACGTATTGCAGCAGCTCAATCCGCGCATCGTGCAAGCCGTGATGCCCGGCTGGGGACTGGCCGGGCCGCTCAAATCCTGGGTCGCCTGGGGCTGGCAGCTGCTTGCCTATACCGGGATCATGCGGCTTTGGGGTTATCCCGACTCGCCGATGGAAACACGTTGCAAAATCGCCTGGCCTGATCGAGTCGGCGCCGTCACCATGACCCTTGGCGTCCTGGCCGCGCTTGAATATCAGCAGCGCACGGGGCAGGGGCAATTCATCGAAGCGGGTATGCTTGAAGCTCAAGGCTCAATGATGGGACCTGCGATTTTGGACTTCACCGTGAATGGTCGTGAATGGGATGCCATGGGTTACCAAGAAGTCCTAGGCCAACCTTACGCACCTTACGGTTGCTATCCGTGTCGCGGCGAAGACAACTGGATCATCATCGCCTGTGCCAATGATGAAGAATGGCAAAGGATGGTCAGCTTAATCGGCAAATCTTCTTGGGCGGCCGATCCCAAGTTTGCGACCAAAAGGGGCCGCAAGGAGTATCATGCAGAGCTTGATCGAAACCTTGCCCAGTGGACGCGTAAGTATACTCCCCGCCAGGCCTTTAGGTTGCTCCAAGAAGCTGGCGTCGCCGCCGGAATCCCCTCGTCGGGAGAAGATCTCTACCATGATTATCACCTGCGCGAGCGCGGCCACATCGTCGAAACCGAGGCACAACCCTGGGGCAAGACCGCGCATCACGGCCTGCCTGGAATTCCTTCGCTGTCGGGGGCCAGCGCCGCACGTCCGGCACCCTGGATTGGCGCGAACAATGATCAAGTCTTTGGTAAGATTTTAGGGTTAAGTTCCCAGAAGATTGAAGAACTGAAGAAGGCCGAAGCAATCAAGTAGGGTGAGCTCTTCGCGATGGATGTCATTTCGACCGCAGGGGAGAAATTCCATTTCTTGGCGTCGATCCCGAGAAAGCATTTCCCGAACCCGCTGAGCAGCTCAGGAATAGTTAAAGAAGTAAAAGTCGGCTTCGAATGATGGCGCAAATTTGGCCGGACTGGCTGTTACAGCCGGAACACCAACGACTTAATAGTGACGGGAACCGTGCCGGAGGGCTCTAAGGCTTTGCCGAGATCGATAAAGTCGAAGTCGTGGAGGGTGACTCCATCGATGGCAAGGAGGTCGTTCTTGAGCTCGAAATCGTTCTTGAGAATAGTGCCCACCAGCCCCGCGAGGTCGTTGTCGAAGACCAGATAGATAGGGCGCCCGCTTTTGACCGTATCCGACAGACCCTCGATCAATCCGCGACAGAAAGCGGCGATACGGATCGCTGCCGGAGGCCCGCCCCAACGAAATACCAGCGCGACTTCGGCCTCTCCTTCTCTCAAGTCAAAAGCTTGGAAATGGCCCGCGATGGCCCGAGCAAGCGCTGAAGAATCGATGGTATCGCTCAAATCAACAGGAGGCCGGAGCACCTGGAGATTTTTTCGCGGCAGCAGTCCATTGTTGGACCGATAAATGGTGTTGCCGCTTACTTGAACGGTGTGTTGCGCGGCACCCATGACTGTGGCGCGGATGCATTCACGAGCCGGTGCTAGAGGCCAAGCGAGAGCGCCGTCATTGATTAGACGTCGAAGTGCTTTCCCTAGCGGCGCGCCGAGATCCCCAAAGGAATTGGTCTCCATCCCGTAAACATATTCTCCGACACCCCCAGAGAAAACCACCGAGTCGTAGTTTTTCGCTCCGCTCAAGGCCGGCGTCAGCCAGAGACTCTCAAGTTCAGGCGCGAGATTTTCTTCCTGCGCGATTGTAAGAACGGCTCGCGCCATGTGGTCCGCCAGCTTTTCGAATTGCGCCGCCGTCACGTGGTCTCCCACTTGCCATTGAAATCCAACTTGTCGGGCCAGGGACTGGCCTCCCGGCTCGAGCACAGAAATGACACCGTCGTCGTCGATCGCGAGTAACCGGCCGCCGACATGAAACGCGGCCGTGCTCAAGACTTTTCCCCCTTCGGCCACGGCCAACTTGGTGGTACCGCCGCCGATGTCGATGTTAAGAACGCGAGATTGTCGCTCGGCCGATAAGGCGACCGCGCCGGAGCCATGGGCCGAAAGCAACGCTTCGAAATTGTGGCCGGCGCTGGCGCAAACAAAGTTGCCGCGCTGCGCGGCGAAGAGGTCGGCGATGGCCCGGGCGTTGTCCCTGCGAATGGCTTCGCCGGTGAGAATGATGGCCCCGGTGTCCACTTGCTCGGGAGTGATTCCCGCTTCCTGATAGGCGGCGTCAACGAGGCGGCCAAGCGCCTGCTCGTCGATGCGCTCGCGGCCCCGGGTGTACGGAGTGAAGTGGACTGGAGAGAGGTAGAGGGTCTTTCGCTCCGTCACCACGAATCGGCTGGATAGTTCTCGACCCAACCTGCGCAGCACGAGGCGTGAGAAAATGATCTGGGAAGTCGCCGTGCCGACGTCGATACCGACGCTGGTGAGGGTTACCGTGTCTAATTTCCACAGCGGATGCTCTTCCTCTTCGCCCAACTCATGTTCGTCGTGATCGTGGTGGTGCGGGCCATCGTGCATCTTGTTCCTCTGAAATCGGGTTCGGTGCCCGGTCAAGGCTGTGATTTATTCTGACAGAATAGTAGGGGCGACCGCCGACTCCGCCTGCTGCCTATGAGTAGAGTCCATGCTCGTCCGGGAAGTGCGCCTTCGCTGTTTCTGCTCCGGGCTCGCCAGTACACCATGGGACCATATTTTTCATTTTGCAGGTGATGCCGCGTTTGCGAAGCTCCTCCTCGAAAATGCGATGGATATCCGGCTCCTCGTCCTCATACTCGACCTGATAACCGCCTTTCTTGCCACTCACCTCGCCAGTGCGCAGCACCGTGGACTGGCTTGCTTGCCAGCGATTTGCCGCATACTTGCGGGAAAGACCTTGGTTCAAAACCAAGTAAGTGGCCGGCGTGGGACCGACGTTGAGGTGTTGGTGCAGCCAAAGTCCCTCCCCGGCGCCCGAAAGGTATAGACTGCCTTCTCTCCAGTCACAACGGATGCGCGGCTCGTTGCCCCGCTGCGTTAGCACGTAGCCTTCGCCCTCAGTAATATAGAGGTGAGCACCCGGGCCGTGGCGGTGGCCTTTCTTGTAGTGGCCCGATTCGAAACGAGAGACATGGGACTCCATCATGCCGGCGCCCATCACCATGAAGGCGTTGGTACCGCCTCCGCCGCGGCTCTTCCACTCGTAGAGCGGCAGCTTCTTGATGTCGGGGATAAAGTTCGTCTCCCAGACTCGACCGCGGTAAAGCTTCGCCTCGGCGGTAAAGTAGTCCGGCTCGCCGGTATAGCGATCGTTGAAATCGTAAGGATTGTTGAAGACAAAATCCTCGCTAGCCCACTGCCGCAGCAGTTGCGGCAAGTCGGTCACGGAAAACCAGCGCGCGCTCCGTGAAAGGCTGGCGTTGAAAAATTGGTGCCAAGCATTAGTCGGCAAGACAAAGTAGCTGCCCGGCCCCCACTCAAAAGTCTGCTTTGCTCCCTTGTCGCGCCAGACTGAGGTGGAGCCGTGTCCGGACAAGACGTAGGTTGCCTCGGTGTACATATGCCTCAGGGGCGCCGTGGAGCTTCCCGGCGGGAGTTCAACGATGTGCTCGTCTCCCTCGTCGTCTCCGTCCAAGTAGCAAAGCGCGCCGTTGACTCCATCGCCCTTGCGCGGCCAAGCGCCGACCTCCACGGCTTTCATGTCTTTGATGTATACACCGCCAACGAGTGGAACGCCCTCCCGCTTGCGCCACTCTGCATATACATCCATTCGCACGAGAGCCGGTTGCTTTTCCGGTTCTAACGGGGTGTTTGAGCTAGTCATGGAATTCCTCCGACCTGTCTGTAATAGGTCTAATCCTATCAACCGATTTGCACCAGCGCGTCGACCGCGACGACACCGTGGTTACTTGCATGCACGACGAGCGGATTGATATCGAGAGCCAGGAGCTGCTCTCCCAAGCTTGCGGCCATGTTAGAAACCGCGACGATGACATCGCAAAGCGCATCCACATCGGCAGGGGGTTTGCCGCGGAGTCCCGTCAATAGTGTCCAGCCGCGAAGCCCCTTTAGTAGGCTGTGGGCTTGTTCGCGAGAAACAGGTGGAATTCCGATTGCAACATCCTTCAGCAGCTCAACAAGGATGCCTCCGAATCCACAGACGATGACCGGTCCGAAAAGAGAATCGCGCTTGATCCCGAGAATCATTTCTATCCCCTCCGGGGCCATGCGCTGCACCACAATGCCTGCGACCTCCGCGCTGGGGTTTTGAGTCGTCACCTGGTTCTTAATTCGCGTAAAAGCAGCGCGCACCTCGGAGGGGCTCGCGAGATTCAGCACCACTCCGCCGACGTCGCTCTTGTGGCCGATTTGAGCCGACTCGATCTTGAGAGCGACCGGAAAACCGATGCGTTCAGCGGCCGTGGCAGCTTCTTCGGCGTTTCGTGTCAAGAGGGTCGGGACAATCGGAATACCGAAGCAGTCCAGCAAGCGAAACGCTGCTTCCGCAGGCAAAACTCCGGGCGGGAACTTGGGATGTGACGAAACCGATGCGGCTTCTCTCTGACCGCTCGGTTGCCAGGACTTGCGGAACTGGTGATAGTCGGCCAGGTAGCGCAACGCGCTCATGGCGCACTCCGCCCCTTCCATCAGGGGCACGCCGGCTGTCCGCAGTGGAAGCAGGATGTCGGGGTCTACTGGACCGCCAACGACGGAACTGAAAATCGCGATTGGCTTATTCGCGGCGGCGGCAGCGTTTGCGATAGCCAGCGAAAATCGATTACCGCTTTTGAGTTCTTTGGGTCGAGGATCGTTGGCCTCCAAATTGACAGTGACGATGTCTATATTCGTGTCGTCGATGAGCGCCTGGAGCAGACGCGGAAAAATTTTGTCGTCGTCGTACATTGCGCCGGTACCGTCCAGGGGATTATTCAGGTTGCCGAAATCGGGCAGGACTTCGGGCAAGCGTGACTTGGATTCTTCGGATAATTCGGGGACCTCAAGACCGACGTTCATGGCCGCATCGGAGACCAACGTACACTCGCCGCCTGAACCGCTCAGTACGCCGATGCGCCGGCCGCCGTTGTACCGCTGGACGAAAGTCTCGCAGGAAAAGAGACTCACAGTGTCGATCAACTCGTTGAGGCTGCGGACCTGAACTATGTCGCTCTGACGAAATGCCGCGTCAACAACTTCCGCTGCGCCGGCGAGGGAACCGGAGTGAGTGGCGGCGGCTCGCTGCGATACTTCGGATCTGCCACCTTTGAGTATGATCAGGGGCTTGTTGTGCGCTATGGCTTTCCGGGCAACTGCCATAAGCTTCGCCGGCTGTTTGAATCCCTCGACAAAAGCGGCGACGACGCCGGTATTCTTATCCTCGACGAAATAATTCAAGTACTCCTCCACCGTCACGCCTGCTTGGTTGCCACAGGAAATGATATGACTGAGACCGACGTGGCGATTGAGCATCAGTGCGTTTGCAATGGTCGTGCTTAGGCCGCCGCTTTGCGAAACGAGCGCGACCGGGCCCGCAAGGAACCCCTGCGGAATGAGGGAGGCGAACAGCGGCGCTTTGCCGAATACATTCAACACCCCGTAGCAATTCGGGCCGCAGATAAGGAAGTCGCGTTCCTTTGAGAGCGCTTCAAGTCTCGCTTGTCGTTCTTTGCCTTCTACGCCGATTTCGGCGAAGCCGGCGGAGAAGACCACTCCAGCGCGAACGCCGGCCGCTGCGGCGGACTCCAACAGGTCCGGCACGTGACGGTTTGGCACCGCTAAAACGACGCAATCGACAGGCTCAGGAATGGCAGCGAGATCCGGGTAACAAGGACACTCCATCACCTCGCTGTACTTCGGATTCACAGCGAAGATTCGACCCGGATAGCCGAAGTTCCGCAAGTTGCGAATGACCCGGTTGCCTCTGGGCTCTCGGGCGATACCTGCAGCCGGAGCACGTTGCGATGCGCCAATTACGGCCACGGACTTTGGCCGCATGAGAGGAGCGAGGTCGCGCCAAAGGGATGTTTCACTATCGGTTCGAGTTGGCTCCAAAGCGATACTCCTTAGCGTAAGGCTTGATGGGGTCGGGGGCCGTTGCGGCTGGATTTTCGGGGTCGAATTCCCAGCGTGCGGGATTGTCCACGATGTATTGGCGAATGCGATTTAAGGATTCTTTCTCCCGAATCATGTGTTCGTAATAGTTACGTTGCCAGATCGGCAACCCAGGTGTGCCCCGAAATTCATTGATACGTTTAGTAGCAGCGGATTTGAAACCGCCAACAATGCACTCAACGAACGTTTGTGCGGTCCGGGTCGTAGGGGCGACCGGCCGGTCGCCCCTACACCGCGGTTCGTTATGATCACAATACCGTGAATGTGGTTCGGCATCACGACAAAGGCATCTAATTGAATTTCTTGACGAATAACGGCTGATTGGTTCCATTCGTCGGTCACGATCTGGCCAAACTCATTCAACGCAACATCGCCGTTCACGAATTCGGCAAAAATACATTGGCGATTGTGTGCTACCAAGGTGACGAAATACCCCCCGGGTTGGCCATAATCATATTCCTTAAGCCGTAGAGATCTCCGATGATGTTTCTCGGAATTGTATTGCATTTTCTATTAAGGCCTATTTCGATTTTTTCGACCTCGGCCCGAAGGGTTCCGGTTGAAAGAGTCCGTCGCGGAGTTGCAAATAAGCCTTAGTGCCCTGATTGAATCGAGCTTCGTCCAGGGGCCGCCGAAATTCCTCACGGAGCATCATATGGGCTGGCACCGACAGCTCAAAATCCAGTGCTAACGCATCACGCAGTCCCATCATCTGCAGCCCCATCGTGGAAATCGCCAGGTTGATCTTCACCGTTTCCGGCGGCACGTGAGCGATGCGTTCGACAATTGAAAAACACTCTTCAAGAAGTTGATCCGCCGGTACGACTTTGTTGACTAGGCCAATGCGAAGCGCCTCGCCGGCGTCGATGTGATCGCCGGTGATACCGTAACGTATGGCATTCTTAAATCCAGCTAGCAGTGTCCACATGAAAGTAGTGTTGGAACCATGGCGCACTTCGGGTTGAGCAAACACAGCGTCGTCGGCAGCGATCGTAATATGCGTGAATAAGGCCAGCCAGCAGCCACCGCCCATGGCCCAGCCCCTGACGGCGCCGATCACTGGTTTCGTCAGCTCAAAAATGTGCAGCAGCTTCGCGTCGTCCTTTCGCCAATAGTTGAGTAGGTCCGCGGTGCTCATATCGGTTGGCATTCCCTGGGGCCATTGCATGTCTCGACGCCGGCCGCTGGTGGTTCGCTGGTCGAATCCCGAACAGAATCCACGCCCGGCTCCAGTCAAGACAATGGCTCGAACTTCCGGATCCGCCTCAGCTTCGTCCAACGCCTGATGCAGCTCCTTGAGCATACTTCGGGTGATCGCGTTGAGCGCTTCGGGGCGATTTAATGTGATAAGGACACCGCCGCGCTGCTTTTCGTAGAGAATCTCTTTGTAATCGGACATGAAAACTCCTGCCGAATTGGAATTATGGAATATTGGAATGCTGGGTATTGGAACATCATTCCATTATTCCATAATTCCAGTTAGTTATTTGCTTTTCTTTGCCTTCGGTCCAAACGGCTCGGGTTGAAACGGTTTGTCTCGCGCTTCTAGAAACGCTTCTACGCCACCTTTCTTTTTCGCGTCTTCCAAGTGCTTGTTGAATTCTTCGCGTTTCGTGAGGCGCGCCATGGCCGCGAGTTCGGCGTTCAGCGTCCACGCCTTTCGGAGGCCCATCATTTCCATTCCGCTGGTGGCTATGGCGAGATTGATCTTCACTGTCTCCGGCGGCACGTGGGCGACGCGCTCAACGAAAGCGAAGCATTCGTCCAGAAGTTTGTCCTTCGGCACCACCTGATTCACCAACCCCATGCGTAACGCCTCTTTTGCATCGACAGGGTCGCCGGTGAGTGAGTAGCGGAGAGCGTTCTTAAATCCCGCGAGGGCCACCCAAATAAAGTCGGTGTTCGCCCCGTGACGTACCTGCGGCTGGCCAAACACGGCGTCGTCCGCCGCGATAGTCACATGGCAGGTGAGAGCTAGCCATGAGGCAGCCCCCAAGCACCAACCGCTCACAGCGCCAATGATCGGCTTGGGATATTCCCAGCGGTAGAGCTGACGGCCAAGAATATTTCTGCGATCTGCGTCACGGAGCCGATTGTATTCATGAACCAACGAGCTTCCTTCCGGAATACCGTAAGGCCAAGCGGTACCGGGATCATCCCCGCTAATATCTTCGCCCACCGAGAAAGTGCCGCCGGCGCCGGTTAGTACGACCGCACGGATGTCCGGATCAGTCTCAGCTTCCGCTAGCGCTTGATCGAGCTCGCCCAATAAACCTTGGTTCATGGCATTGAGCGCATTGGGGCGGTTGAGCGTGATTAATACGCCATGACGTTGTTTCTCATACAAAAGGGTCTGGTAGTTGGACATATTCGGCTCCTGTAATTTTAGCTGGAGTAACGGGAGATCGGATCAATATTCCATCATTCCATTATTCCAACATTCCAATTCATTATTTCCTTTTCGACCTTGGCCCGAACGGTTCCGGTTGAAACGGCCCGTCACGCAGCATCAAGTATTTCTTCGTGCCCTCATTAAAACGCGCCTCATCGAGCGGACGGCGCAGTTCCTCGCGAAGCATGACATGGGCCGGCGCGGAAAGCTGGTTATCCAGGGTTAATGCATCCCGCAACCCCATCATCTGAAGCCCCATAGTGGCGATCTGGAGATTGATCTTCACCGTCTCGGGCGGGATGTGGGCGATGCGCTCGACTATCGAGAAGCATTCATCTAAGAGTTGATCAGCAGGCACGACTTTGACCACGAGGCCGATACGCAGCGCCTCCTGGGCATCGATGTGATCACCGGTAAGACCGTAACGGAGGGCGTTTTTGAAACCGCCGAGCAGCGTCCACATAAAACTTGTATTGGACCCGTGGCGCACTTCGGGTTGGGCGAACACCGCATTTTCCGATGCGATGGTGATGTGGGTAAACAACGCGAACCACGAACCGGCGCCCATGGCCCAGCCGTTGATGGCGCCGATAATGGGTTTAGAGAACTCCCATAGCCGCATGAAATTGCGGCTTTCGGAGCGCCAAGAGTTGATAACTTCCGCCGCGCTCTGTCCTGTAGGGATACCATAGGGCCAGTGCAGGTCACGCCGGCGTCCGCTAGCTGTTTTTCCTTGGTCCATGCCGGCGGAAAAGGCGCGCCCCGCGCCCGTGACGACTACGGCGCGAATTTCCGGATCGCCCTCGATTTCGTCGAGGGCTGCGTGTAATTCCTTGATCAAATTCCGGCTGATGGCATTCATTGCTTCGGGACGATTGAGGGTGATCAAGACGCCGCCTCGTTGCTTTTCGAAAATTATTTCTTTGTATTCGGCCATAGGCGCTCCTTTTATGTGATCCTTAGTTCAATTCTCATAAAGTGCTTTGATAAAACCGCTCGCCTCGACTTCGCGAACGATGCTCTCGTCCACGAAGAGCTTTGGGTCGGCTCCTTTGGCCTTGGGCTCCTCGGTAGCGATGAATTCCAAAGTCGTCTCTACCGCCTTAGGCATGGCGTAGGAAACTTGATTATAAAATTTGGTTGCCAGGAGATTGTAAGAAGCCTCGAGATATTTGAGGTCCTTCTCTTGGGCGGATTGGATGCGCAGCTTCTTCTGCAGCACCGCGAGACTTTCTTTCTTGTTCTTTTTGAAATAGGCGAGACCTTCACAAATTCCCTTCACGAAGCGAACGGCTTGGTCATGCTTTTGCCGCAGCAAGGATTTTGTCGAATCAACGGAATTCTGCAAGTAGTAAATGTCGAGATCTACTGGGTCGGCGAGGATACGGTAGCCGCGATCCTCGGCCACGAAGAAGGTAGGAATGGTGAAGACGGCGCCGTCGATGGCTCCCTTCTCCAGGCTGGCGAACATGGCGGGCGAAGAGCCGAGTTGAACCATTTGAATATCTTCGGATCGCATGCCCCACTTTCTAAGAAATAGTTGTAAGACCCAGTGGGACGCGGAACCGAAACGGGTGATACCAACCTTTTTGCCTTTCAGCTCGGCCGGAGTCCTGATGTCGGGGCGAACCATCAGTCTCTGCCGGCCGGTCTTGAGAGGAGAAGCTACCAGCACAGTGTCGGCTCCTCTTAAGGCCGAGCGAATGACCGAGTCGCCGCCACCTACCGAATATTGAATTTCGCCGGCGATCAGAGAACTGACCACGCGCGACGCGCCGCCGCCGATAATGATCACTTCGGCATCGATGCCGTGCTTTTTAAAAAGGCCTTTCTCTTCGGCAACCCAAATGCTGCCCGATGTTGCGCTGACGGAACTTAAGCCCACCCTGAGCTTGTCTTGGGCATCAGAAGATATAGGGGAAAATAGTATAGGCCAAAGGAACACCCAAAGGCTGTGATAAAAGAGCACGCGATTCACAAGGACCTCCAAAACAGATTGGTCGCCGCGCGATTAGCCGGAAGCATGCGCCAGACAAGACCTGCCTAACGTTACGTGAAAGCTAACTTGGGCGTCAAGCGTTTTTCGAAATTTAGAAGATAGCGACTGGCTAATAGAACCTTAAAGCGGTTGCAAAAACCTTAGTCCAAGTGGGCAAAGGCACGCACCCAGTTTTTCGGCTTGGCGGTATGGCCCTCCCCGGTAACGTCTTCGGCGAGAAACACATCGCCGGGTCCAAAGGTCTTGACCGTTCCATCGCCGATACCGATCTCAACAGAGCCGGACAGGGTGATGCACCACTGCCGCCGAGGAGCGGTGTGCCATCCTAAGAGGTCATCACGGTTTTTATCGTTTTTGAAAACCAACGCTTTCACCGCTAGCGGCGCCAAGAAATGCTTCGAACTTTCCGCCTGATCCAGCTCCTCAAAATGAGACTTGCCATCGTTGCCTGTATATAATCTACAAAACTGCATTTCACCTCCTAGACGCCGCTTTTGAGTTCGTAAGAATTTTATTTTGTCGCGTGGAACCTCAGCCTGACATAATCGGCAAACCAGTTGCCGCCACCATCACGCAGACAAGTTGCTAATTCATTCCTGACTTCTTTCAGAAAGTTTTCCCGTTCCGGTTCAGGCAACGCTTGTGTGAAAGGTTGGGCAAAGATTTCAAGCCAATCCAGTATATCTCCAGGGAGTTTAGTCGGTCGGGGAATAAGCTCGATGTAATTAACGATGAAGCCTGCCCTTGAAAGCAGCTTCGAATATTCTTCCGGGGACGGGTAGTACCACGGGTCGATGGGAGCAGGGTCGATAGCGTGCCTTCGCAGCCCAGCATGAAGCGCGGAGCGGATTCTCGTTACGTTGCCCCTGCCGCCGAACTCACCGATGAAGCGGCCACCCGGTTTGAGAGAATTTGTAACGCCGGCCACAACTGTTTCCGGCTGTTTCATCCAGTGCAATGCGGCGTTGCTGAATACGGCATCGAATCGCCGTTTAAAGGAAAGCTGATGGCCGTCCATATCTATAGCGTTAATGCCACGTTCCTTAGCTGCTTGAAGTTGCGGAAAACTCGAATCCACACCAATTACTCTACAACAAGCAGCTATTTTCCTCGTCAGCGCACCGTCGCCGCAACCGAGGTCCAAGATCAGTTCTCCAGGCCGCGGGTTCAACAGTTGTAACAGCGGTTCTCCCAAGTCAGAGACAAATCGAGCGTTCTTCGCATAGCTCTCCGGATTCCAGGATGTTGACTGGCTCACAACGGACTAAGCTATCATTTCACAGTTATCTTGAAAAACATTGAATTAACCGGCTTACTAGAAAAACGCTTCATGGAAACGAAGAACGTTGATTTGGCGTCGTTGAGGATTGACCGCTCCTCGCAGGGAGTGGCTGGGAGGTCGAGAAAGTCTAGGTGGCTGGGAAAATTCGCCCTGTGGGCGGTTGTCGTGGCTGTGCTGGCGGGTATTCTCTTATTTCTCAAGGATTTTCTGGATCCACCCATCGAAATTCAACTGACGAGTGCAACTCTGACTTCTCCGGCGCAGGCCAACGCGGTACTGACTGCAAGTGGTTACGTGGTTGCGCGTCGTAAGGCCGCGGTGGCATCTAAAGGAACGGGCACACTAATTTTCCTGGGCGTCGAAGAGGGAGATAGAGTCAAGAAGGGGCAAGTTATCGCGCGGCTTGACAATTCCGATGTGACTGCAACCTTGGAAAGGGCGCGAGAGAACTTGCGGGTCGCCGAGGCGGATCTCAATGAAGCGAAACAATCCTTGGAGCGCCAAAGGATTCTCCTGGAGCGCGACATGGTTGCCCGGGCGGAATACGATATTGCTGAAGCGCGCTACAAACGGGTCGTCGCCGGCATCGATGCCGCCAAGTTTGCCGTTAAAGAGGCTCAAGTTGCGGTGGACAACACGCGCATCATCGCGCCATTCGACGGCACGGTCTTGAAAAAGAACGCGGATGTCGGAGAGATCGTCGCGCCGCTGGCGGGGGCCGCCAGTTCCAAGGCGGCCGTTGTGACCATCGCTGACATGTCGTCCCTCGAAGTCGAGGCTGACGTTTCTGAAGCGAATATCACGCGCGTCGTTCCGGAGCAGGGCTGCGAAATCCGTTTGGACGCCTATCCGGATCGGCGTTATCTCGGCTACGTTACTAAGATCGTACCCACCGCCGATAGAGCCAAAGCCACCGTGCTGGTGAAGATCAAATTCAAAGACTACGACAATCGTGTTTTACCGGAGATGGGAGCCAAAATAGCCTTCTTGGCCCCTGGTTCTGACCAAAGTGCGGTCCAAGCGAAACCCTTGCTGGCGGTTCCGGCCGCGGCAGTGGTGAACCGGAATGGCCGACAATTAGTGTTTCAGGTCAAGGATGATCGCGCCGCCGAGATCCCCGTCGTCCTGGGAGAGCGAATAGGAAACCTGGTCGAGATCAAGGAAGGCTTGAAGGAAGGGGATAAAGTGATTGGAAAAATCGATGAAAATGTTCGCGCCGGCTCAAAGATCTCGATCAAAAGTAAATGACTCGCTCTTTTCATGAAACAGGCCCTCATCGAAGTGCAGAACCTTTCCAAGTCTTACCGGCGCGACAGTTTAGAGATACCGGTTCTTAAAAACATTTCGCTGAACGTGGCGGAAGGCGAATTTATCGCGTTCATGGGCCCTTCCGGTTCGGGAAAAACCACGCTTCTTAATCTAATCGCTGGCATCGATAAACCCAGTGAAGGGCGTATTCTGATCGCGGGAGTGGATGTAACCGAACTCACTGAAACCGAGCTGGCTGCATGGCGTTCACGCAATGTCGGTTTCATTTTCCAGTTCTATAACCTGATTCCCGTGCTCACCGCAGTGGAAAACGTTGAGCTGCCGCTCATTCTGACGCCGCTATCGAAAAAAGAGCGGCGCATTCATGCGGAAACGGCGCTTGAAGTGGTTGGGCTTGCCGAGCGCATGCACCACTACCCGCGCCAGCTCTCCGGCGGTCAGGAACAGCGGGTCGCCATCGCCCGCGCCATCGCTACCGATCCGGCGATTCTTGTCGCCGACGAGCCTACCGGGGATCTCGATAAGGTTTCGGCCGAGGAAGTGCTCAACCTAATGGATCGGCTCAACCGCGAGCTCAACAAAACCATTCTCATGGTTACCCACGATCCCCGAGCTGCAGAGCGGGCCCGTTCGGTGCGCCACCTGGAAAAGGGTGAGCTGGCCTAATGGAGCTGATCCGACTCCTTCTGCGTAACACCCTGCGCCACAAACTGCGAAGCTTGCTCACGGTTTTCGGCATAGGTGTTGCCGTGATGGCGTTCGCCCTGCTGCGAACCGTCGTTACCGCGTGGTACGCAGGGGTCGAGGCGTCCGCGGCGAATCGACTGATTACCCGGCATGCCGTGTCTTTTGTTTTTCCGCTACCGTTATCTTACCGCGACCGTATCGCTCAGGTGCCGGGAGTAGAAAAAGTCACCTACGCTACCTGGTTTTCCGGCGTATACATTGACAAAAACCAATTCTTTGCACGACTGGCAGTCGATTCAGAAACGTTTTTCGATGTCTATCCGGAGTTTCTTATCGAAAAAGACCAGTTCGAAGTCTTTAAGCGTGAGCGCAACGCCGCCATTATCGGTATTGATATTGTGGAGAGATATAATCTCAAACTAGGCGATATCATGCCCATCGAGGGTGATGTTTACCCAGGCCGGTGGGAGTTTGTCGTCCGAGGGATTTATCAGCCGAGAGACCAAAGCACCGATCCGGCGAGCATGATGTTTCACTACAAGTACGTCGACGAGCGTGTCCGCCAGCAGGCGCCTCACCGGGCGGGCGACATCGGCTGGTACATCGTGCGCATCGCCAACCCCGATGATTCCGCGTCGGTTTCGGAAGCCATCGACAATCTATTTGCAAACTCCCGGGCCGAGACCAAAACCGAGACGGAGAGAGCTTTTCAACAGAGTTTTCTATCGGCCGCGAGCGCAATCATCACAGCGATGAATATCATGTCCTTCGTGATCATCGGGATAATTCTCTTGGTACTGGGCAACACTATGATCATGTCTGTGCGCGAAAGAACCCACGAGTACGCGGTACTCAAGGCGCTTGGCTTTTCAGGCCCGAGCCTGTTCTTTCTAATCGCAGGCGAGTCGATGATTCTCGCCGTACTTGGGAGCGCCTTCGGTTTGTTAGTGACCTTGCCCGCGGTCGAGGGTTTTCAGAAATCGCTTCCAAAAGGCTGGTTTCCTGTTTTCTACATTAAACCGGAGACCATTTTATTGGCGTGTATAGCGGGTTTGCTGGTGGGTTTCATCGCTTCGATCATTCCGATTCGGCGAATTCTCACGACCCGGATTGTCGAAGGCTTGAGGCATGTCGGGTGAGGTTTAATTGCAGATTCCGCTGAAATATATTTTACGTAGTTCGTCGTCGCGTCGTCTAACGACGGTCTTTACGATCCTTGGGATCGCCCTCGTGGTTTTTGTTTTTACCGCCGTATTGATGATGGCCAATGGCGTGCAACAAACATTGAAATCGACGGGTTCCGACGACAACGTCACCGTGGTACGCAAGGCGGCGGCAAGCGAGATCATGAGCATCATCGATCGGGAGGCAGCTGGTATCGTCACTAACATGCCGCAGGTCGCCCGGTCCGCGGAGGGACGGCCCATCAGTTCCAAGGAAGTTGTGGTCATCATAAACCTGGAGAAAATCGGATCGGATGGGATCAGCAACGTCACCGTACGGGGCGTCGAGGAATCTGCGCTTCAGCTGAGGCCGCAGGTTCGAATCGTTGCAGGAAGAATGTTTAAATGGGGCGCGCGAGAAATCATCGCCGGGGCCGGCATCACGAATCGTTTCGTAGGCGCCCAGATCGGTCAGCAGATCAAATTTGGCGGCGACCTCTGGACCGTGGTCGGCGTCTTTGACTCCGGTGGCAGCGGCTTTGATTCCGAGGCCTGGGGCGATCTGAACCAGATCGCCGGTGCCTTCAGACGGTCGTCCTTCTCTACGGTCACGTTTCGGCTTAAGAACCCGGATGATCTTTCGGATCTCGTAACCGCTTTCGACGGCGATAATCGCCTGCAGTATTTCGTGCCCAAAAGAGAGAAGAAGTTTTTTGAGGAGCAGTCCGAGATGATGGCGACGTTTATTCGGATTCTGGGTCTCTTCATTACGATTATCTTCAGCACCGGCGCTACCATCGGCGCGATGATCACGATGTACGGAGCCGTTGCCAATCGAACGGTTGAGATCGGCACGCTCCGAGCGCTCGGATTTTATCGCCGGAGCATTCTAATAGCGTTTTTAGGTGAATCGTTTGTTTTGTCATTATCCGGAGGACTACTCGGGTTGGCGCTCGCCTCGCTGCTCCAGTTCTTTACGATTTCGACTTTGAACTTCGGCTCCTTTTCCGAGCTGGCCTTTTCCTTCGCTCTTTCCCCGTCTATCATCGCAACGTCCCTTGGCTTTTCCTTGCTCATGGGACTCATCGGCGGTTTTTTGCCGGCGGTCCGAGCTGCGCGCTTGGACATTATCCAGGCGTTGAGGGCGGTGTAGCAGGCTGCTGAAAAGGACTCATATGCTTCGTTGCGCTCAATCGCCTCGCTCCAACGTACCGAAAAGAGTACGCCTCCGCCTAGCCTGTCCTGAGCGAAAGCCGAAGGATCGATTCTTCGCGGGCCTCGCCTTTGAGATCTTTTTGAGCAGCCTATAAAGAGGCTTTTTCAGCAAGCTGCTAGACCGATTTCGTCAATTAGCATCGGTGGCACAAGGATTAGAGGATCGGAAACGATAATCGTCCACGTGATCAGAGGTGAAAACCAATAGCCAATCCATCTCATGGATTACGGTTATGTGTGTAATCGTCTGGTCGCTTTTTGTTGGCTCTTGTTATTTGGATTTCGACACTGCGTCAGCGGTTTGATAAAAAGCGCGTAGCAGATGCAATGAGGACAAAAGGTATGGCTCTGTCCGGCCACTTACACAAAAACAGAGAAGCTCTACGCCGCCATGGCTTAGTACGGGGAGCGAACCTTTATGAGTTGCTCGATAAGGATCTATACTCGTTTGGACGAATCCTCGGTGGCCACACGCTCAAGCACATAGGCGCAGCGGTGAGTTGCTACATGATTTTGAGTTGGATTCGTCAGCGTCGTTCGGTACCGAATCCGATCGTACAATCCACTCAATCTTCATGACGACGGAAAACAGACTTCGAAATTTCACGGAAGTCGTGCGTAGAAAGGATTGCCAGTGCATAAACCCAACATTTCGAAACATCGCTGCCCTTGGCTCGATTTGACCAAGGCGGATTACATTGAGTACCACGACAAAGAGTGGGGCGTGCCGGTCCACGACGACCGGAGGATCTTCGAGTTTCTAATCCTGGAGGCTGCTCAGGCTGGGCTGAGTTGGTACACGGTTTTGCGCAAGCGGGAAGCCTATCGAAAAGCCTTTGCACACTTCGATCCGGAAAAGGTCGCCAAATACGGCAAACGCCAACTACAGTCGCTGCTCCAGAATCCGGGAATCATCCGCAACCAGCAAAAAATCCTGGCGGCCATCAACAACGCGCAACGCTTGCTGGAAGTTCGGGCAGAGTTCGGCAGCTTCGATGCCTACATCTGGCGCTTTGTCGGCGGAAAACCGATCGTGCACAAGTTAAAGCGGCTGAAAGACTATCCCACAACCACCGCCGAGTCGGATGCATTGAGCAAAGACTTGAAGCGGCGCGGATTCAAGTTTGTCGGCTCGACGATCTGCTACGCCCACATGCAAGCCACCGGGATGATCAACGATCATGTCGTCGATTGTTTTCGGAGACGCGAAGTCATGTACCTCCAGCAAAGCCGGAGGCTTGATTTGTGATCAGCCCAAGACTGACCGGCGAGTCTACACTTGACGGGTCGGAGTAGGGGCTGGTGCGAGCGTGTATGCGCTCGAGCGCAACATCTTTATCCAGCGGATGTCCGGTGGTCGCCGGAACGTGGCGCTTTTCTTCGTCCTAACTGATGATTCGTCTTGTCAGAAATTTGGGTCGGGCGATTTCACTGTTGCGAACTGCATCGTGTTGCGCATGTCAGGCGTTATGGCGTTGCCCCGCTGCGGTATTCCTTTTCAAAGGAGGCCGATAAAGTGAGGGCCGTCCGCCTGATTCACCAGATTGACGGACGGCCCCAAGAGACAACGGGTACCAACGTACTAAGCTGGACCGCAACCGGGAGTCGGATCAAACGGACACAGGTCTTCGTCATCCGGAATTCCGTCGCCGTCCGAGTCAATCGGAGGCGCTACTTTAAAATTATCCGTCTTGCTTTTGCTTGGTATAAAACCAAACGACCCTTTAGTCATGGTCATGTCGTAATCGCCGACTTTGGTCATCCATGCTTTATATTCTCCGCCTGGATTGGGAGTGGGCGCGAAGGGGTAGAGTTGCACGGTGATATTTATTTTGCCGCTAGCCGGATTCGCGCATTTTCCGTCTCCAGTGGCGTGATAGATGCCGTAATGCACATCAATAAGGCCATTTTTAACACGAACCGTCCGATGCGAGATATCGTCGGTGGAGAGAAGCATGCTCCCGGAAGGATCCGTAACTTGAAAATAGTAATCTCCATCCGGGAGACCCGCTGCAGTGCAGGGGGCGTTGGGGCGCGGGCCACCGTTCAGGTAAACGTCGTCCATAAAATCGTAAACGTTCCCATTTACGAAATTGCTGTCTATGTCAGTTGTAAAAATCGCTCCAGAAACTTGTTGGGCCATAGCGGCCATGTTCAACACCGCAGTTAAGAGCGCGATCACGGTCACCATAAGAACTAATAGATAATTCCGACTATACATGAGTCATCCCCCTTTCTAAAATAAAGCGACAGAAACAACCGCAATAAATATGCCGGAACGAAATTATCCAAATCTCCGCCAGAGTGCTCAAACACTCTAGCAACCCAACAAATTTGTCAGACAGCTTCGTGACCACACTGACAGAATTACCCCGCGTAGCTTTGTGTGGTGCGCGCAAGGCTTTTCCCCGTAGCTACGCGCATGCCCCAAGTCCGCGCTGGTGTTTATTGGATTGATGGCTACTTTGAAAACTTAGCAACAACCCTAGGTAGCTGTTCGACATGCGGAGCGTCAGACAGAGTAAAGAGGGAAAACCAACCGATGGCCGTGCTTAATTCCGCAATGTCATTGTCACGCTCCATCTCGGCAGTTCACCGCGCTTCAATTCTCTCGAGCATATTGAAGAGCCCCTCGTCAATCTCACACGAGCTTTAGAGCTACGGTCGAGCTTGAGTGTTGTCGCGGGTGGTTATGATCCGAGCGTGGCGCCCGAAGCCTATACCGAGGATTCCGGCAGTCTCGTTGACTTTATTGTGCGCGGCGAAGGCGAGAGTACTTTTCACGAGTTGTTGTATACCGTCGAAATAGAGAGTCGCTATGAACGAATTTTAGGTTTGGCCGTAAGTCTCAAATTCTATGAGCTCCCAGAGCTCAAGGTTTGCGTCCGATTAAATTATCGACGGTCAGCGATAGACAATCAATGTCAGACGACGACAAGTTACGTACCATCGCAACATGCGATCCTATCACCTTCCAGCGGTGCTCATCCTGCGACTGTAAACCCTGGCCAAGAAAAATAAAATTTCGCTCTTAACATCCGCGACACCAGACAAGATCGAACAGCGCAATCAACAATTCTGTCAGCGCACCTTTTACTCTTCGTTTGTGAAAATTTTTTGCAACTCTAACCCACTGGAAAAGGGCGGTTTTTAGAGATCATCCCAGTCGTTATTGGTGGCACAATTTGTGCTCACTCTCAGCAGACCGAAAGACAAGACTGTCACATTCTCTCTCGCGAAACTGGAGTCAAGGGAATTTTTAGGAAAATAAATCACTACGGAGTTCATATGATGTCGTTACGGTCGGTGAAATGCCAGTGTGGCCAGGCTGTTGTGGAGCTCACTTTCAGCTTCCTAATTTTTATGACCATTTTCTATGCGATCATTGAGTTTTCTCATCTCCTATACACAAAGGTAACGTTGCAAAACGCGCTCCGGTCAGCCGGAAGATATATGGTTACAGGCCGGACGGGCAAGGACGGGAACGGCAACGATATCCCCCGAGATCAAATGATTCACAATGTTTTTTGCGCGAATATCATCGCAGTCGGTATCCCGTGTCCAAGTGGCTCAAATTTTCAATTTACTTGCCTGGACCCTCCACCTGCTACATCCTGCTCAGGAGGCGATCCTGAACGAACCGTATTGGTGACTGTGAACCTCGCCAAGCCCGCTTTGATACCGTTTTTCTCGCAATTTTTTCCCGCGGGCGGTGTTCCCTTTACGCTAAGCACCACATGGCGCAACGAACCTTATCCCCTGAGTAGTTAGGAGATTTTATGCCAGCGTTAATAAAGAAAAACTTTCGTTCAAAAAAAGGTCAGTCACTAGTCGAGCTGACTCTCATAGTTCCTCTCATGTTGCTCCTGGTCTACGGAGTCGTTGAGGTCGGCTCCGTCATCAGTACCTACCTCACGTTGACTCACACGACCCGAGAGGGGGCCAACCTGACTTCTCGTGGAACAGCCCCTAACACGGCTCTCGACGCGATCCAACTTGCCGCCGCGCCGACGATTCGAAACGACAACCAGGCGCAGTGGACAATCATCTACTCGAGACTCATCCAAAACGGTACACCTTGCTCTTTTACACCGCCTCCACCCTGCACTTACATAATAGATCCAGATCCAGTAAATCCTGGCCAAATTACTCGTGGAAATTTCGGTCAAACGAGCCAGCTTGGCAACGTAGGCGATACGGTGACAATTCCGGGAGTTCAGGACGTAGGACCAGGTCAAACGTTCCACGCCATCGAAGTCTACTATGACTACGGCCCCAGCGTAATAACTTTTATAGGAAACAACATCAACCAGACTTTCTATGAGCGAAGCATCTTCACAAATGTAAGCAATTAGAACCGGAGGAGAAGGTTATGCGCAAATTAAATCAAAAAGGATCTATCTTAATATTCATGACGCTGGCTTTCGCGCTGCTCGGTACCTTCATCGGCTTTGCCGTCGATTTCGGACGAGCTTATTTGGAGAAAGCTCGCATCTCACGCCTCGTGGACGGAGCGGCTCTCGCGGCCGCAAAAGCCTTGAAGGGACAAACAGGTTTTGAAGACGAGGCTACCCGGGCGGCCTGCGATTCGATGGAGATGAATGGTGCAAAAGTTGCCATGGCCGGTGCAAACACCTGCGCGTCGACGACAGGTACCTTTATCGCAAACGTGGAATTTCCCCTCTTAAACGTTCCAGGCGGACTCCCAGTTAAGAGCGTGCTGGTTACCGGCATCGAACCCATGCCGACGACCTTCCTCAAGTTTCTTGGATGGATGGTCCCGGGGAATTTCTCCACGATACCTGTCACCGCCCAGGCTCAAGCAGGTCCGGAGCGACCGATAGACCTCATGCTCGTGCTCGATCGATCCGGATCGATGACAGCCACGGACGGAAGCGGGCAGCCCAAAATCAACGCTTTGAAAACAGCGGTGAACGGTTTTCTCGGCTTGTCCAGCACATTTTCCGCGGACGATCAAATCGGCATGGTCAGCTTCTCCACTCGCGGTTGCGGCAATAACGGCCAGGATTCTTTGACGACCGGAAACTGCACTCCTGACGTTGCGTTGAGTGCCGCTACGAGCTCCTTCATCAGTACGCTTCAAGGCAAGGTGAACCAGCTGGTTGCCGTTGGCGGAACTAATACCATGGAAGCGATCCGCACGGCGCGCGGTCCATTGGCGCAGGTGTTTGACGATCCCGACCGCGGCCCAGTCACTCGAAAAGCCGTGCTTCTCGTGACCGACGGTCAGCCGACGTTTATGAGGGCGGACAACACAGCGGAGTGTCAGAACGATCCGAAAACTGCTACGCAGTTTAACAACAATGGGCCCAACGGTTGCAAGCTGGGTGTCCCTACGGCAGCTGGCAGTATCCTACGTTATCCGCTCAATAGTGGCACCAGCTCATCCTTCAGCGGTGCCGCGTTGTATAGAAACGTCATAGCTTGCACCCGGTCTATGACCGGTTACTGTCAGGCTGGCAGTGATGGCGCCATGCACGAAGCAAACCTCACCCGAAACTGTGGTTATAGTAACAGCAGCTGTGGAGCGGGAGGGGCGCACGATGTACTTTTCTTCGCGATCGCAATCGGGAAAAAAGATCTTGCTAACCCACAGCAGAGCCTCGATGAGAACGCCAAATGTCTCCTGGCGCGTATGGCCAATGCAACAGACATATTAAACGCCGCAACGGGCGTGCTAGAAACGATAGCCGCCATGTGTAACGCCCACTTCACGAGTAGCGACGGAGATACTCATGCGGATTTAGTGCAAGGCTGGCCATGTGGTGCCGGTCCTTGCATCGATACTACTCAGCAAAAGGGCAAAGTCTACATCGTCGATGTGTCAGGCAACGTAGCGGCGCAATTGCAGATCGTCTTCCGAGAGATCGCCGCGCTGCTCAAGCTCCGCTTGGTTCTATAACAACTCTCGGATTTTAATTCGTTCAATCTGATCATGAGTACAGACTGGTCTTAAGGGATCAGTCTGTACCTTTTCCTCTGCCAGGTGACCCTAGTTCCACCCGGGCCTTAAGCGTTTTGCTTTAGTCATTACCGTGTCCCGTTGCACTTCCAATCGCCGCGTTGGCGATTGGAAGTTGCTTGAGGATTTGCTAGGCTCTCGCGGAGAAAGACTCATGCGAGAGCTGTTATGAAATTCTTGCCGAAGCTTTTTGAGAACAATCACGCAGCACCAACGTGGGGCGAGGTCTACTTGGTTCAACTTGATCGACACGGGGGAGGAGATTCGTAAGACACGGCCTTGCCTTGTTCGTCTCTCCAGACGAGTTAAATCATCATCTGCGGACAGTGATTGCGCCAATGACGCCCGAAGGCCACGCCTACCCATAGCGGGTGCAATGTCGCTTTCAAGGTCAGTCTGGACTGATTGCCATCGACCAGCTTCGCGCGGGTGACACCGAGCGACTGGCGAGGCGGCTCGGGCGTCTAGGTCCCAATCCTCTGGCAGCAGTGTTGGCGGTTCTGCAGGAGATGTTTGCACCGTAGGCTTAAAGGGAACACGGCGCTTGAAGCCGATCAGTTAGAGACCCACTGGTGGAACCTTCGTTAGCATGACTCCGTGCTCATTTTTCACCAGTTGCAGGACAAATCGCTATTAGCATCTTCACCTTTCAATTCGATCTTGATACTGGCGGCGCCGTTGGTTCCTAATTGTTCTTATGTTTTCTTACGTACCTCTTTGGTGCAAGAGTAATTTTTCCTTCCTGGAAGGGGCGAGCCATCCCGACGAACTGATCGAAGAGGCTTATCGCCTTGGTTTGCCAGCTTTGGCGCTCACCGATCGGGACGGCGTTTACGGTATCGTCCGCGCCCACGTAAAAGCGCGAGAATTAGGATTGCGTTTGATTGTCGGTTCGCAGGTAACGGTGCAGGATGAATCGACCATTGTTCTCTTCGCCCAAGACAGACGCGGCTATGCAAATCTCTGCCGGATTTTGACGGCAGGGCGGCTGCGCTCACAAAAAGGCGAGAGCGCTGTCACGTGGGAGGAGATCTACCAGCATGCGCTGGGGCTTATTGCGCTCTGGGGCGGCGACCACAGTTTGATCGTAGGTGAAGTAGAGCCCAGCGAAGTTGCCGGTAATCTCCGTGATGCCTTCAGCGACAGACTTTATGGAATGATTACTCGGCATCGGCGCGAAGACGAAGTTGTGGAGGAGGCGCGGTTGCGCGAGAGAGCGAAGCGCTATGGATTCCCGCTTGCCGCGGCGAACGAAGTTCTTTACCACACGCCGGCCCGCCGACCGCTTCAGGATGTCTTGACCGCTATCCGCTATGGTATTCCCGTCGCTGCTTGCGGCCGGAGGCTCAAGGCCAACGCAGAGCATTCTCTCCACTCTCCCTATATTTTTGCCCGACTTTTTGCCGACGATCCGGCGGCCGTCGTTCGCACGCAGGAGATTGCCGACCGCTGCAGTTTTTCTTTGGCTGAAATCCGTTATCGTTATCCTTCTGAGCACATGCCCGACGGCACAACATCCGCGGATTGGCTGCGCCATCTCACTTTCGAGGGCGCCCGTGAGCGCTACGGTAATGGGATACCGGCGGACGTCGCGGATCAATTGGAAAAGGAGTTCAAAGTCATCGAGGCGCTCGATTATCCAGGCTATTTTCTCACCATGCGCGAGATCGTCGAATTTTGCCGCAAGCAGGGGATTCTCTGTCAGGGACGCGGCTCCGCAGCGAATTCGACCGTTTGTTACTGTCTCGGCGTTACGGCCGTCGATCCGGTACGAATGGGGCTCTTGTTCGAACGTTTCATCTCCAAGGAGAGAGCGGAGCCTCCGGACATCGATCTCGACATCCAGCATGATCGACGCGAAGAAGTCATCCAGCACGTTTATGAGAAGT
>Ga0184626_10000018_pt1 | contig 30761 bp, 47 predicted proteins | sample PLM3_60_b1_FD_133142 | JGI IMG/M metagenome (GOLD analysis project Ga0184626, IMG submission 133142) | Groundwater sediment microbial communities from an aquifer in East River, Colorado, USA - PLM3_60_b1 | ecosystem: Environmental > Terrestrial > Soil > Riparian zone | place: USA: East River... | reverse complement strand
TTACACCTTCCAGGGCGTATAGCTACCACCCGGTATGAAGCCGCCGCCAGCCGCACCCTTCGCGGCACCACCGATAAGGTTCCAGAAGTTCTGTGCGCCACCTGTCGTGGCCGCAGCTTCCTGCTGGTACGTGTCGGCATAGGGCTTAATCATCGCTTGATTGAACCCAGACTGCGTCCCGTAGATGTTTCCGTACAGATTAGCCGCTGCACCGCCGGTGCCAGTGTATATACCAGCCTCGGCAAGTCCACCCTTCGACTCAAGGTCGGCAAGAGAGCGCCCAGAAGTACCATAGATATCTGCGCCCGTGCGGCCTGTGAGTCCATACAGATCAGCTAGCCGTCCTCCGGTTCCAGTTTCGATATTGGCCGCGCTCGTACCGCCCGTAAGAGCAGCATTTGCTACGCCTTGACCAGCGCTACTAAGTGCTCCCTGTTCGAGCGGAGCATAGAGCCCCTGTTGCTGCTGCAGACCCTGTCGCCATTTATCAAACTCCGCCCCGGCCAACCCTGATCCGTATTTCTGAGCCTCGACAAGAGCGTTTCCACCAGCGCCCATCCCGGCCATGTTAGCGTTTCGTCCTATAGCCTCGAGCCCCTGGTCCAATTGAAACTGATAGCCAGGACTGGCCTGAAAGGCCTGCTGTGCACGGGCAACGCCCTCTGGGCCATTGAGCCCCAGTGCGTCGGCGGACATTCCCTGAGCCTGACCAGAAGCCATACCGTACCTGCTTGCAGCAGCGGTCAGTGGCTGATATGCCCCAGTCGCCTGTGAGACGCCACTCTGAAGAGCAGCGAGCCCGCCCATTTGACCACTGGTAAGTGCTCCTGCGCCCTGGACCTGACCGCCATACAGTGTATTCAGGCCAGATCCAGTCGAGTTTACTATATCGTTTCTAGCGGTGCGAGTAGCTGGGCCGATGGCCCCGATCGCACTGGATTGACCTGACTGAAGGGCGGCAAGTCCCCCAGTCTGAGCCGCTTGGGCTTGTGCAGCGTTCTGAGCCTGTTGCTGTTGAAAGTACTGTCGCTGCTGTTGAGCAGCCTCTTCCTGAGCACTACCAGTGAAGATTGAGAGAGGATCGAAGGCCATATTAGTCTCCTATTCAGTCCATAGCGTACACGCCGCCGCCTCGAAGAACGACAGAGCCGCCGCTTGGCATATCAGCGGCAGTAACAGTACTAAAGGCTTGCCCAGAACCAGAAGCCTCCATAAGAATTCTAGGACCAATAAAGTCATCAAAGGCTGGCATGAACTGTGTATAGTTTGCCTTTGTAATGCCTTGAAACTGTAGCTCTCCTGTCCGAGCGTTTGTCCCCTGAGTAGTCATGGGCTGAAATGGAAGTCCAGTTATAAGCAAGGTGCCAGAAGCGGTTGTATGAGTGAAAGTGCTTGTAGCTATGTCAAATCTAACCCAGACAAGAGTGCCTATCTTTCTGTATGCTCCAACCTGCAATGAGTAGGCCACCGACAAATCGCCAAGGACCGGAAAAGTTATAACTGGTATCCAGGTCCCCTGCTCAACTGGATCTGCAGCGAAGCTCCCGATCGTCTCAGACACAAATGTCTTGAGCCATGAATACCACTCAGGGTTCCACTTTCGTCGCTCATCAACGACCTCAGAGAACGGATCGAGGGGTTCTGTAATCATCCAGAGAACCCTCTCTGTTCTGGCTCAATAACACCGCCAGATAGTCCAACGTGAACTGGATCGGAGACCCTAAGTCGGTATCGCACGCCCTGACCTTTGGACAGTCCACTGCTGAGAATGTACGGATGAGACTTTGTTCGTCCGGGGCCGCCTAGACGACGAATTACTGGCTCTCCATAGTGATATCCGCCGTCGAGAGACCATGAGATCTCGATTTTCGGATCCTCTGCAACATCGAAGTCGCCAACACCTGCGGTACAGTTGAAACTCGCCCTTGGTATCACCATTCCGCGAGGAAAATCTGAAAGTGCTCCACTTTCCACATGCCAAATCAGTGGGTCAATGCCCTCCAAATAGTAGTCTCCTCGAAGTTCGTACAGTTCTCCAGTATATTGATCTCCTACGAGCCAGCGATCGAACATTCGGAGTGACTTCATCCCCTTCCAGTCATCCTTATTGTACGATTTCCGCTCGTTCCATTCCCCGGTCGAGAGATTATACTCCCAAGTAAAACGGTTATGAGCGCTAATCGCCCAAAAAGCGTTCTTCTCAAACATATAGATAGTCACCTCGATCAAATCTCTATCCCCGGCCAGTACAGCCTCCTGAATAGAGCGACTCACGTCGTTGGTAGAGATTGGTACTGGAGTGTATCCATTGAGTTTATACACTATAAAGTCATCTCCAGCCCAGATCAACTCGTTCGCCCATCCCGCTTCCCAGCCTCCAATGGCATGAGTCCCGACGATCCCCCGAGGAATAGTGACTTCGCGGGCGAATGGGAAAGGACTCGTTCCCGCGTCACGATAGACCCCTGTCCACTTGTCGCCAAAGGCATACAATCGCCCCGCGTAGCGCACAACTCGACGAACGTTGAGCCCCTGCTCGGTGTTGAACGACAGAGCCGACACTGACACCGAGTTGAGATCCGACGCGAAAATCCTCCCATCCGCAAAGGACCAAACAAAGTATCCATTATAATCACAGACGCTTGTCGGTGACCCTGGAAGGTCTGCATCAGCGAACGATGTCGGAGCAGAGCCACTGAACAGATTGAAACAGCCAGTGTCAGTGACCACGACGTTGTTTGGAGTGACTGCATTGTTTCGTGCTACAGTCACCGGCTCTGTTCCGCTAAGAGCCCCAACGTCTGAGACTGTAAAGGCTGAGTTGATCTTGAGAACTCTTTCGTTCAGTATCCAGAGCACCTCTGTCCCAATATCCAAAAAACCTCTCGTATGTATTTTGTCCACGGACTCTGCGACTCTTAAGAGCCCTGGCGAGCGTCGATGGATCACCTGCGAAGGCGCCCCAACTGGAGTCTTTTCAGCGAAAGCATTTATGAGGCGCCCAGCAGACTCCTGAGGCCGCTGACCGGGCGCGCTCGAAGGCGGAAATATGATACTCACAGACATTAGAAATACTCATTCTCCAACACGGTGTAGCTCGGACGACTAGAAGTCAGCCGCTTGAGCTTCATCTCGTAGTACTCTTGTATTCTCGGATCGAAGCCCGTGCCGCCAAGAGGCGCGCAGATGTTGGCCAGTAGGCCCGCAAGAGCGTCGAACCATTCGCTTGGTATCTGGTTATCATTGACGACCTCGCAGATACCATCCGAGGCGAGCTGCATGAACAGCGGGTCGATATTGCCATCGAGCTTGGCCGAATACTCTGCCTCGAGTGATTGGCCAGTACCGACGATTTTCAGCTTGTCCGCGGCCTCGAGTATCAACTCGGTTCGGGTCTTGGTTATATCCACTATCCAATCCTCCAGTTGGTCCCGTCGTCGTAGACCGGGAGATTGTTTGTGCCGCCTGCGGCGACGATAGAGGCGAACGTCGTCGCATTAGCGTCGGTAACAAAGGCTCTTCTGCCCTTTGTTCCTACCGCCGGTAGAAGAGCTACTGTTGTAGGAACGGTCTTGATAGTGACACCAGCATCAATGATACCACCAACTGTGACGTTTCCAGCCACTGTAAGAGCAGCAACTGTAAGCACGTTCGTAGCACTGTTGAACGTGAAGGTAGGATCGCCTGCGAAGACCCCACCACTGTTGAACTGAACCTCTGTATCGTTACCACCAAGCTGGTTGGTCACCTCGAAGGTGTACACTCCACCACTTTTGGTGATAGTGATCCCATTCCCCGCGACAACCTGCGCGGGGAACCTTGGGAGTATCCGAGCCCGAAGACTCGGCTGAGTTGATGAGAATACGGCCATCTCAAGGGCTCTTTTTTACGGGCTTCGACTCGACGACAGGCTCCGGAGCCTTCTTGGTCGGAGGCTTCGGCGGGGCGTTAGTGCCCTTCGTCCAGGTCACTGGCTCTCCAGGCTTCGCAACAGGCCCCTGAGCGGATTGCTGTGAGGGCGGAACATGAGTCTGATCTTTGGTCTGGTCTTCCATCTTTCTTCTCCTTCACTCGATATGGTTGTTTGTCTGACTTTTTTCATTCTGCGGCTTGCACCGTTTGGGCTCCCCAGTTTCCAGCGTGGATCATTCGGGCATTGAGGTTCTCCCAAGCCTTGATGATGTTATCAGCATCATCGCGCTCCCAAATGATCTCCTGCGTCGGTAGAGACCACGGGAACTGAGCGTTGTGGATGCCATGCCACTGCGTCCACCACTGAGGTGTCTCCGGAAAGAACGCCGACATCGCATTAGTCTCGACGAACATCAGCCATGGACGAGAGCCGTGCAGGGCAAGCATCCAGGGGCCGTTCGATACGAACAAGTTGCACTTGGCAGCCTCATACAGCGCGAGACGCGCGTTGATGTCTATCGAGGCGTCTGGACAAGTATTAAATCCACCAGACATAGGCTCCCGAGCAAACTCCGTGTCACGGACAAAGATCACTCGCTCGCCTCTGTTCTCCAGATACCTAGCGACTTTGAGCCACTCGTCAATATTGGAGTTTCTGAACTCCCATTTGGCCTTGGACTCACGCAGAGTGATAGTCACTGGCGGACGCTTGTCAGCCAAGAATGTGTCTATCATACTGACCGCCATAGCCGACGGCTTGAGCAGCGGCACTTTCTCGCCTTTGAGCGCAAGCTCGACTATCGGTCGAAGTGTATACTTGGCCATAGTCGGAGAGTCGTTTGAGCCCTCGTCGGCGATAGCTCCGACAAAACTCAGTGACGGAAAGATCACATTCCGATAGAACGAAGCTCGCTCCCGCTCGTGTAGATCTCGTTCTTGCGGACTGTTAAGCATCTTGAACCCGACCTTCAACGGCGCTGGAGCACCATGACGGCGTCTGTTCATCTCTGCGAGAACGAGCCATGCGATGAAATCGAAACAGGCTGGACCAGCCGAGATATCGTAGCAGATACGATCTGCCTGATCTGGGTTCGGGGGCTCGAATGGTTCTTCGTAGCGCGAGTGTGCCCGCGCGAGCAGCTGGTATTTCAGAGTGTCCAGTCCCCAGTTAGCTACAAACGATAGCTCCAGTGACCCTCCATAATCAGATACAACGTGCTTGAGATTTTCACAGGCAACAATACCAACAAAACCTATTTGTCCATGCTCTTTGGCTCTCTTGAGCCACCGCTCAAGTAGTTCTATAGACTCAGCATTGCCGTCAGCGCGACGGATAGGCTCTGACATTGGACGCATAGTATTCTCCTAAAAAGGGATCGGTGGGCTGTACATACCCACCGACCAAAGTTTACCTGTTAGGCGCGTAAGCGATGACGACCTCGAAGATACCGGTAGTAGCAGTTCCGGTCCACGTCGCGGTCACCCTCGTATCAACAGCGCGCGGACGCCCTGTTGCAACACCAAGTTCATCAACGGCTACGAAGCCGCCGGTAGTGATTGCCAGCGCGAGCGCGGTTGCGTAGGCGCCGGTATTGGCAGAGCTGAGAGCATCTGCAGCAAAGCCGATGTTAGCGACGTTGGTAGTACCGTTGAGGTCTTGAGTCACAAAGACCCCGCTCAGTCCTCCCAACACCATCGCACCCGCCGGAAGGGTTCCGATTGTAGTTGTGGAACCAGTCAAGCTCTGAGCGACGTTGATGGCCTTGCGCAGATAATGTACCAGTTGCGCGGTGACGAAGTCACGGGCAGGCACAGCATTATTCAGAGAGGTTGTCATTATGTGCCTCCTTAATCCGACGCCGACGCGAAGAACCCGGTCGCCATGCCCCACTGCTTTAGATTGGAGCTGGTGTTCGGGTGCTTCTTGAACATCTTCGCCACGCCATAGGCCATGTCGACGCCAGTGCCGGTGATGAAGCCGTAGTCGTCTTCACTACGGAACGTCGGCCTTGCCATCTGGCCCCAAGCAAAGACCGCAGCCTGCTGACCACACAGGAACACGGGCTCGACTCGAGCAGACGTGGTACCCGCTGTCAAGAGGGTTGTCCAGACGTTGGTAACGAACGAAGACATCTCGGGAACTTCCCGAACGATCACTCCGTCATAGATCTGGTCACCATCTTGGAAGATCGGGTTCTTGGAGACGCCATTGCCCTCACGGGGTCTGGCATCTTTGTTGATAGTCTCAAGAGAGATCTTGAGATCCCGGAACGGATTAGTTCCGGCGAAGGCCACAAAGTACTCATATCCGTCATCCGTCTTGTAGGGACGGATTTTCGGGTTAGCGTTCTTTGCGATGCGCTTCAGCAACGACAAGTTTGTGGCAGTGAATTTGTCGTTGGCAGTATCGACAGTAGCCAGAGCAGTGGCGTGGGTGGCGTTGAAGTTCGCCGTCGAGTTCCCATAGAGAATGCGATCGGAGTTGGCCGCATTCCAAGTATCGCGCTGCGCTGCGGTGGCCAAATCATACTGGATACCGTTCACACGGACGCCAGACGATGAGGCCGGTAGGGTCTCAGTGGGAAGGGCCATAAACGCGGCGATCAGCTCGTCGCGCTGAAGTTCCTTGCCCCAGTCGCTCAGCAACGGCTTCGCGACTCCGAAGACATCAGCCGAGTCTTTCTGACGCTCGGCCTTATTGGTAGTGATAGCGTTGCGTGCCCACTCGATACGGACCCGCATACCGTAGTTGTCGATCTTCTCTTCGTTACCCACTAGGGTATCGGTAGCAACCCCTGCTCCCGTCAGACGGGAAACAAGGGGGATATTCATGTCTTCGCCACCACTCTTAAGTTCCTGCCGTAGCCGGATGATGGCTGTGAGGCCGGTACTCATGTATGGCGAGAACATATTCTCTCGAACGTATTCCCGATTTATCTCCTCGGTAAATACGATGAGCTTGTTGTTGTTCTCGATTACGGTTAAAGCCATAGCTTCAACCCTTTCTTAAACTGTACGTACGATACCGTTTCGGTACCATACCTACTAGCGCCGCTTATCTCCCATAGCATGGGCGAATAAGCCTGCATCGCTCAAGTCCCTCACAGACTCTGCAGAATTACCCTTAGAGGCTGTAGCTCGCGAGAGCGTTGGCGGTAGCTGAACTTCGGAAGGTCTGCTGGCAGCGTCCCCACGGACTTTCGTAAGCATCTTGGCCTGGAACTCAGGATCGGCCAGTTTGGCCTCAAGCTGCTTTTCGAACCAGGCAGCTGGGTCATCGCCGACTGATGCAAGTACAGATTGCTTTCTGTGCCACTGTACAACTGCATCGTATCGGTTGGGTGACTGAACTACCCGTTCGTAGTCTGCGGGGTCAAGGCTCTCTTCAGAGCGAGCCTTGAGAAAAGCCTGTTCGGCTTCTTCCACCTTATCAGCACCATGTCTTGCGTCCGCAACCATCTTACCCATATACATCAGATTACGTCGAGTTTCCTCAGCGTAAGGCTGAATAGCCTGGTGGATGATCCGACGCGTAGAGGCATCCGGGTCCTCGAAGAAGTCCGGTTGCTTCTGGCTTTGCTGCATATGTGCCGCAACCTCGTTCAGACGCTGTTCAAGCATCCGCGCGCGGTCCTCGGCCAGTCTACGAGCTTCCGCCTCTTCACGGAGACGCCAGGGAGGTATTGTAGGTTCTGGCGGCTCTGGTGGAGCCGGTGGTTCCGGCTTAGCCGGAGGCTCAGGGGCTGCAGCTTCCTTCACCTCTGGTTCTGCCGGTGGTGCCGGTGGCTCAGGAGCCACTGGTGGTGTAGTAGCCTTTTCGAACAGATCCGAGTCGGGGACCTGATCAACAGTCTTTTCGTCTGCCATTTTCACTTCCTCTCCGCTATCTCGTTGCGGTCACGTTTCGACGAGACTATCGCTCTCGCCCAGCGATGCACTGTGTCGTAGTGCTGACGTTACCTTCTCCGATAGTCACCGGATTTAAGCTGGTCTATCCCTCCGCGCCGCTTCGGTGCAACGCTCGGAAGCTTTCCACCAGGATCGGCCGCGACGAACTCTTTGCCGACCTTCTTCGGAATGCCCAGCGTACTCTTGCCCGCGGCTGCGGCGAACATCGCGCCTCTCTGCGCTTGTGATACTGGCGGCATGAGTGCCTCCTATGCGTGAATAGCGAACCCAAAGACCTTCCATCCGAGCAGGAAGAACAGAATGAACACTAGAAGGGTCATTCCGCCTATGTTTCGATCGCCTTCCCAGGGCCGACCCCATACCCAGAAGATTATGGACAGAAGCATGAGTAGCCAGAAGATAAACCCTATAGCCATTTTAGACTCCCTTGCCGTTTGTTGCTGGCTGTTGCCGCATCCGCTGTTGGTGCTGTTCCTCACTGTGGCGCAGCCCCATCGCATTTTTTACCTCGTTAGTCCGCAGATCTTGCTGCGATTTCACCTGATTTGACTGAAGTTTGGCGAATTCGCCCTGCATCTTGATCTGGGACTGTTCGCGCTGGGCCTGGACCTTGCCAGCGAGTTCCTGCTGCTTCAGTCCGTGCTCCTCACGAGCCATTTGCATGTCCATCTGGCGCTCGACAACGCCATGAGCACCGCCCTGAGCAGTTTCTTGGGCTTTTGCGATGTTCAACTGAGTTTTGGACTTAGTTTCCTCGACTTTGGCACCCTCGCCCTGGAGAGTGATCATCTTGGCCTGTTGCTGCATCGGATCGGGCTTGTTCAGAATGGCCAGAAGCTTCCGTTTCACGCTCGCCTGGAGCGGAGCCAGTTCGAGGAGGATCTGTGGAGGTATATTCGCGCCCTGCGCAGTCAGTGCTACGAGCGTATCATAGGCATCCGCCATCATATTGATCTCGTCCGGTCCCTCATCGAGCGTGAAGTTGACATCTAGCTGTCCAACAACGTTTACCATCCTCGGAAAGCCTGTTTGAGGGTCTATTCCGACCCCATTCAGTGTCACAGTCTGCTCAACGCCCTCCACATCGGTGACCCTGATCCAGCGTTCTCCGGTCCAATAGCGCTGTACGGCAGACCAAATAGCCCGATAAATACGAAGTTTCCAGTTCTTAATGCCTATCACGAACGGTCCCAACTCCGCGATCCCTGCCTGCTGGAGCAGGTTGATAGCGCGCCCAGACTTATACTCGAGTCCCTGCCCGATCAGGGCCGGATTAGGCCCGAAGTTCTCAATTTCGTTCTTCGCGTCCTCAAGGAACTTCAATTGGCCCTCGATATTCGCGATGCGAGCTGCATCGTCGAACTCCATCTCGAAACCTTTGTTGTAGATAACGACGCCGTCGGGCTTCACCGCCTCACGACGAGCCAGTTCTACGTCGGTGAAGGCCCCGTCCTCGGCCTTGATCCGCCTCGACATCAACTCGTGCAGGCCCTTGGAGCGACGCTGATTGATCTCGTCCTGGGAAGATCGGAGATTTCTAACGAAACCGTAGCGGTCTCCATCGTGATCGACGAAGGACGAGAACATAATGAACTTACAGATGGGCTCGTTCTTTTCGTTGAAGAAGTAGGACTTGCCCTCACGAAGCTTTTGTCCACCGGTAAACAGGGCCCAGCACCATCCGCCTTTGTGCTTGTACCAAATCTCAACAACCCTGATCCGTTTGTGTTTAGGGTCAACATCGAAGAACCTTCTCTCACGATCGGGGTCAGAACTCAGGTTCGTACCGCGTGCCATAGAAGACTCGATCTCGTCGGCCATATCTGGCGCGAGGTCCTTAGCATCCTCGAGATCGAGCCATTTTCCGACGCCCATATATCGAGCATCGCTGAAATCGTGCTCGAACGAGCGCGGATCGTAGAAGAAGCTGTCCACCTGAACATGAGCAAAGGCTACGTCTATATCGTCCTTATCGCCCTTTATCAGGACCATTTCGATCCCACCGAGGCCGTCCGTGGCCCCGTTCTCAATAGCGAACGGAAACCGGCTCTCCCGCAGTTCAGTATTAACAACGTAACGCACTGCGTGCGTCGCCAGCTCGGCCGCGGTTTCATCAGTCGTCCGTGGATTGGTCGGGAAGCCCTTCGGATCCTGCTTGAGCTTCTCCATGAGCCCTATAATCGAGTCGATCTTACGCGAGATACGATTGTAGGTCACCACAGGCTGTCTGCGGAGGTTAAAGACCTCTACCTGCTTCGTGGTCCACTGGGCTCCGTGCCGGTACTGTCGAGCGTTCTTTTGCTCTTGAATTTCCTCTTGTTTGTTGGCGAGATAGTCCTCATATGACTCGATACACCTCGTGAGAGGCCAGTACTTCATATCCTCTTCGTCGCCCTTTTCGTCCGCTGGCAATGTAGGCTTTTTGCCAAACATTGCGGCTGCAAGAGCTGAAGTCGCGCCGCTTACGAACTCACGCCTGTCAACTTCATAAGCCATCAGCGTCGTCCTATCACGAACCTATGCCTCAAGCCTCTGACTCCGTAGTCGGAGTCGAGTCGCCTTCCGACTGGAAAGTTGTATCCATCGTCTGGCGCAGGCTCTGGCTCGGGCGTGACCGCAGCCACAAACAGCGAGCCCGAGATCGCCACCTCGGATACAGCAACTGCACCAATTCCAGCCTCTTCCATCTAGTCCTCATCACTCTCACCGTCATCAAAGTCTTTGATGAGAATAGCGATCTGCGACAACATTTCGGCCTTGATCTTGGGGTTCTGTTTCAGCTTAAATTCCTCAAGCCTGAATTTCTTCAGCTTGAAGTCCTCTACAGTATCCAGAATAGTCTGGAGTTCGTCGTCGAGCCCGAAAAGCTTTAAGGTGTCGATCTTCTGTCCATTTACCTGCTGGCTCATCAACGCCATCTGATTACTCAGCCGTTGGGTCTCCTTATCCACTACTCTAACGTGCTCAAAGAGTCGATTGAGATTAACTCCGATCCTTACTCGAACTTCACCATCGAGCGTCGTTTCCGGTGCCTCGTCGATCTTCTTAAGACCGATGTAAATCCTCTGAACGTCTCGGTTTGCCAGTCTCATCGCTGTTGCCTCCTTAGAGTGGTGTCTCTGGTGTTGCGTCGTCGGCGGCCTTGCCGGCAGCTACAATAGTCACACGTTGCATCTCTCGTGCCGCCGCAAAGGCGGGGCCTATAAGACTCATCAAGTCCCGTTGAAACCCAATGATCTTTTTTGCTTGTGAGAACGTGACGCCAGCGAAATCTACTGATCCAGCGCGCCCAATAGCCTCGAACTGCGCGAGAACGCTCTTCTGCCCAGTGCTGAGCCCCAAAGCCCCAAATTGATCCCAAGTCATGTTCCGTTTTCCTTCAGGAGTTTGACGGCCGTATTCCAGTGCATCTTGTCCATGTACTTCTCGCCTTTGGTCTCTGGAACCAGAGCGTCTAGCCGCAGCTTTTTCAGGTCCTCTACTGTCTCGGCGGCCTCAATCCGAGGATCATCAGTCACGTCGCGGAACTTCTGCTGCTCCTTGATGATGACCTTTTTGGCCTCTACGTCCTCGGCGGCCTCGGCGAGACGGAGTTCATTGTCCAACCGACAGAACTCTGCCAATCGAGCCCTTCGGAGGTAAATCCTCTGTACTTCTTTAGCCTTTTTCATATCGTGGTCAGGCTTTTTTCGGCCTGGAACGTCCTTCCAGGCATTCCTAAAGGTTCGGTCCACCGTCTCATCCACGAAGTCATCCGGTACAATACGCCAGCTCACTGGAGCAAGATCTCCTCGCCAACCGTATTTAGAGATTATCTCCTTTATGTACTCTGAAGTTACATCATATCTCTTATTCAGAAGTCGTCTAGACTTGTCTTCCGGGTCTTGTATATACTCAGCTTCAATTATTTTGAGGATCGTAAGACCTCCGTCCGCACGAGTAACCGCTACTGTAACTACATCTGGTTTAATCAAATCAGTCATTATGCTGAAACCCCCAATCCTGTCACGCTCCATTGTTGAGGATCCACTAGACCACCTACGGCCGTAGTGCCGTCGATCATATTTCCACACAGAACACCAAAGGTACCAGCAGCCTTGGCGTTGAAGCCCGAGCTTTGAATACTGTCCGTGTCCCAACCAGCGGCGGTGGAGTCGCTGGTGTCTACGTGCCCGGCCCAGTTGGCCGACGAGAAGTCCACTCCAATAGTCCCATCGGCGTCACCGACTGCGGTGTCGGCAATGGAGGTCATGTTGTAGCTGGCCAGAATGGTGGTACTGTTGGCTGTCCAGTAGCACCAGAAGTGCGGGACCGCGCCGTTGACTGCTACGATACGCCCATCGTTCTTGATAGTAAGCCGGGTGGTGGTGGCCTCCGCTCCGTCTAGTGTAGTAGCAAACACAAGCGATCCTGGCATATCACCGGCCCCGACAGTGCCATCGGTGAAGGCGAAGATCGCCGCCAATGGTTCAAAGTCAGTGCCGTCCGAGCCGACGAATATGATCGCTCCCGTTGCCTCGCTGTTTGCAACAGCAGTGTGGCTGCCAATCGTAGCATTGGCGCTACGTCCGAGTATCAACCGCGCGGCGTTGTTACCGCTTTCAAAGCGCAGTACCTCCATAGCCGAGGTACTAGCATTGGTACCCAGAACTTGCAAAGCGGGGGTAATAGCAGCGCCCGTTTGGTCAACTGAGGCAACCGAAGCAGCCCCGCCGACGATTACAACACCAGCGTTGTTGATCCTCAGACGTTCGGTGGTCGTCGCACTTCCATCCGGCGTAGTGTAGAAATACAGTCCTCCCGGACAGTCGTTGCTAGCTACAGTACTCTCTACAAGACATTCGATCTTTGCGAACTTCTCAAAGTTTACTCCGTCCGACCCCGAAAAGACAATCTCTCCAATAGTGTCCCCACTGTTCAGAGCCGTGTGACTGCCAAACGTAGTGTGGCGGGACTTCGCAAACTCCAATCGCTGTCCATTAACACCAGCTTCCCACATGGCAAGCATTAATGTATTATTAGCTATGCTAGAGGAATGAAACTGAATTTGCGGGGTGTTTGCGTGCCCGGTTATAGCACCAGAACCAAGCTGAGATATAACAACTTTTCCAGCGCTGTCGATCCGCATCCGCTCGCTGGGCGTTCCACTCCCATCTGGGGACGTAGAGAACACGAAGCGTGAAGGCATATCGCCTACACCGGGCGTGCCGTCCACGAAAACGCCAAGCTGAGCGCCGAGTGAATAACTCGTACCATCTGCACCGTAGAAGTGCATAACCCCGAGAGTGTCACCATCGTTGACGATAGTAACGCCAGCAATTGAGGCACTGCGGCTCTTTATAAACCGCTGGGTAGGACCGACGTTGCTCGCCTCCCAATGGCCGAAGTCCACCACAACAGGGAGTGTGCTGTTGCCCTGGACTGTGAATATGGTTCCAAACACCCCCGCCCCGCCGCCTCCGATGGCCACGCCCCCAGCGTTTGAAATCCGCATCCGCTCTAGTGGCGTTGCCGAAGCATCTGGTGTAGTCCAGAAGCTAAGCCTGCCCGGCATATCAGCGGAGGCACCAGGCGTGGCATCCACTTCAGCAAGGATTAAAGCGGCGGTGTCGAAGGTGGTGCCGTTGGAGCCTTGGAAGCGGAGCGTACCCAGGTCATCGCCGTCCTGGACGATGGTGTGCGATCCGATAGCCGCGTTGCGGGACTTCTGGAAGATTGCTTCCGCGTCTACCGCGTCGGCGCTGTATTGTTCGAACTTGATGTCGAAGTTGTTGGTCTCCAGGTCGCCGCCCAACTCGGGCGTGCTGTCCTCGACCACGTTAGAGATGCCGCCGCCCACCCCAGGAAGAGAAGACCAATTCACTTTGACAATGTCATCCTCAGCTCGCTGCACCAACAAAAAGTCTCCCGCAGCAGGAGCACCTTCAGTAGTTAGTGAAGCGAGGTCAGCAAACTTAATAGTCGCTGCACTGTCATCCCACATCAAGACACGATCAAGATTAGGATCTGTCAGTGATGCACCGGTTCCGCCGTCGGCCAAAGCAACATCGGTGCCGCCTACGCGATAGACCGTGTTACCTTCGATGGTCACATCACCAGCGCCAGAGCGGGCCAGAGTTGTATCAGAGGCAGCACCGAGTTCAATCGTGCCAGCAGTGAGGGCTGCCGCAGTGCCAATCGAGAAGGCCCCAGTGTTAGAATTGTAGGTGAGGTTCGTATTGGTCTTCGGCCCGAGGTCTCCGGTCGCAGCGGTGAAGAACGCCGGGAAGCACGTAGTATCGGTGGCCTCGTTCGCCACCGTGATGAGGGTTGGCACCCCACCGACAGGGAGCGAGGACCAGTTAACTTTAACAAGGTCATCCTCCGCGCGCTGCACCAGGATGAAGTCTCCCGCTGCGGGGGCGGCTTCCGTGATGAGGTCAGCCAGGATGGCGAACTTGATGGTACCCGCGCTGTCGTCCCAGAAGAGAAAACGGTCGAGGTTAGGGTCAACCAGCGAGGCCCCAGTACCACCATCGGCCAGGGATACGTCGGTGCCGCCTGTGGTGTAGAAGTCCGCTGCAGTCAGGGCGGCATTGAACTCGGCCACCGAGCCGGAGACTGTGTTACTGCCCAGAGCAATGGTTTTATTTGTGAGCGTCTGCGCATGGGCCTCAAATACAAAGGTGTCACCAGCCGTAAGCAATGGCAGCGTCACTATTCGATCAGCCGTGAGATTACTGACTGCGAAATTATAAAACTGCCCACCAGCACTATCAGCGATCTTTGGCGTAATCAGGGATGGAGTATTGGCAAACACCAACGCCCCAGTTCCGGTTTCGTCGGTGACTAACGTGATAAGATTGGCACTAGACGGGGTGGTGGCGAAGGTATCGAAGCCAGCCGCCCGAGTAACTCCAGCCCAAGAAGTTAAATCCGCATCCAGGGGTTGCCCCGTTGCGGTGGTTAGAATGGTCACGCCTTCGATGGACACTACGCCCGCAGAAACGCGTGCCAGCGTCGTATCTGAAGCGGCGCCTAGTTCGATAGTTCCGGCCGTAAAGGCCGCAGCCGTGCCTATGGAGAAGGCACCAGTATTGGAGTTGTAGGTCAGGTTCGCGTTGGTCTTGGGTCCGAGTTCGCCCGTGGCGCCAGTGAAGAAGGCTATAAAACACGTTGTATCAGTGCCTTCGTTCGCCACCACGATACTCGGAAGGCCCGTACAGTTGGTCAGCACGCCAGATGTTGGAGTTCCCAGAAGGGGCGATACGAGCGTAGGTGTGTTGGCAAAGACCAGCGCGCCAGAGCCGGTATCGTCTGTCACTAAAGTGTCGAGATTAGCGCTGGAGGGTGTGGCCGCGAAGGCATCAAATCCGGCCGCCCTAGTGACCGACGCCCACGAGGTCAGATCGGCATCGAGCGGTTGACCAGTGGCCGTGGTAAGGATCGTAACGCCCTCGATCGACACCACTCCGGCACTTACCCGCGCGAGGGTAGTATCGCTCGCGGCACCGAGTTCAATAGTCCCGTTCACGAACAGCGCGTTGGTGGTCTTGTTCCAAGTGAAATCCGCATCAGCCCCGAACGCGCCGCCATCATTAAACTGGATTTGGGTATCGGCTCCACCGGCAGAGGCACCGCCAGAGGCGTTAATAGTGATCGTATCTGTTCCGGCATCGGTGGTAATAGTTATGTTAGTTCCGGCGACAAGGGTCAAAGTATCCGGAGCTGTCTCAGCGACCACGTCACTCTGACCGCTGACAACGATAGTTCCAAATGCGTTAGTGCTGCTCCCGCCGGGGGTATTCCAAGTGCCATCGGCGCGAAGAAAGTTCGTGCTGCCGCCGCCAGAGGCCGGAACGAGGCCCTTGACTACGTCTGTGAAGACAAACGGATAGATTTCGGCCGCTGGATGAACTGCGAAAACATCTTTAGTCCCCGCCGAGAAACTGACTGCCGCACCGCCGTTGGATGAACTGAGAATGGTCGTCCGAGTTAGCCCTGTTCCCCCGTCGGAGGTGGCAAGCGCTACTTCCCACTCGTTCGCGGTCTGGTGAACAGTGGCGATCCAGATAGTATCTGCCGGAGCGCAAACAGCACTGAAGGCTCGATACCGAGTTGGAGCAGTTCCGGTGACCGTAAGGGGACCTACACCACTTGACGTGGTAGTATCTCTGATGCGATCCTCGATCTTATGCGCCATCAGTAGATCATCCAGTCGCCCGCGGCCTTGGAGGTCTTAGCAGTGTAACCGATTTTCTTCGCCATAGTAACTTTGACCGGGACCGGGGCGTAGGGTCTCGACATACAGGCGTAGCGCCACTCATCCGCCGCGTGATCTTCAGACTCTGTGTTCACGTCCTCCATTCGAGCGGGGTCGTGCTGGAGGGCTGGGATCGTTCGGATAGATGCTGCGTGCGTACTGAGGCAGTAGATCATTGGTAGACCATCATGCCCAACTAAGCGCGCCCGCATTTGATCCCAGCCCCCCATTGCGCCACGCTGCGGGACCCGAGCGTTCTCCGCAGCGTGAAAAGGCTTCAGGCGAGCACCTAAAAGCACCTTGTTTATGCGTTCAGCGATGCTCGGCCCGCCGTCCTCCTTGAAACAGGCAGGATCGAGCACTGCATATCGCATTTGAGGGTCTTTTGCCTCTTTTTCGCGCTTTTTGATGCCCTCAGCGACCCCCTCAGCGGTCAATTTCAGCCCTACGTTGAACGCAGAGGTCATTCCGTACCACTCTCGGCACCGCACAAGCGCGCCGCGAGGCACCAAACGAGTCTTTTTCTCGGTCCGCTGCCCCTGAGCCCAAAAGTCCTCTGTTACGATAGCCCACCAGCCGACTGAAAACGGTCTGGACGAGCCCCAGTCCATCGAACGGAACCGTGGCCACTCCCGCGGGATGTCAAAGGGCTCCAAAACGTGTAAATCGTAGCGCCAACAGTCGAAATAGGCGCCCTCGACCACGGTCCAGTCGCCCTCGAGCCACGCTCGCACCATAGCGTCGGACGCAAGCCCGCGGAGTCGATCTCCGTAGGTGGGATCGGCGGATAATAGGATCTGATTATCTCGTAGTTTAGCGGGAACGAACATCCTTTTGGACTTGACGATCGAGTCCTCAATGGGAATGTAGCCCCCTGGATGCGGATCGACGAAATAAGCTTTGACCCAGTGATGGCCCACTCCGCCGGGGTTAGCCGCAGCCCGAATACGTTTTGTAGGGACTCCATGAGCGCTGCGTAATCGCGCTCGGAGGAAGCGATATGCGTAGTCGGAGGGCCACTGCGTAAGCTCATCCCATCCGATCCAGGTATATTGGTGACCCTGATAGCGTGTGGCATCTGCGTCCCTTTCAACATAGCGCATACGCAGACTGGCGCCGTTTGGCCAGGTCCAAGTCTTGGCCTGTTCGTGCCAAACAGCGCCAGACGCGGGGTAGATCTCGCGCGCGCGGCGGATCAAGTCCTCAAGCTCGTTGTAGGTCCGACGGAACAATATCCCCTGCCACCGTTTATCGTAGGTGGGTACATCTTGCAGAAAATCACCTAACAGAAAATCACTCTTTCCCCCTCCAGCCGCGCCGCCGTAGAACAGCTCATCGCACCAATCAGCCATTATGGCCTCGGTTTGAGGCCCCGGCTGTGGACTCCAAGCTGCGCTACGGGGCGCGACAGGCACAGAAGTGCCTACTGGAACTTGCGTATCAGCGCGGTCAGCGCTGCTACATGGGGATCGTCACGCTCGCCGCGGTCAATGTGCCAGTGCTCGATCTCTTTGAGCGTGACAAGGGCCTCTTGTTCTCTCGAGGTTAACCGCGGTCGAGTCCACTCGCGTTGCGGTGGAGCCGGAGGTGGGGCCTTGGCCTTTGGCACTGACTTTACAGCTTTCTTCCTCGGCATTTATGCCTCCCTAACGTTTCGCAGTCGCGCACTTAACGGCCCACATAGCTGCGTCCTCGTAGTGCGTTTGGGCGAGCGACGCAAGTCGCGGATCTTTGTGTTTGATCTCCTCACAGAGGTCGATCAACTCGGCCGTTTTGGTCTTGATAACATCGACCATGTTCTCAGTGGAGGGATTGAAGCCCGTGCGAACGCGCTCCTGTCCCAGTGTTTGCTCCACGACATCAGTCATTAGATGCTCCTCAGTTGAGTTTCTTCACTTCAGTGGACTCGCCCGTAAGTTCCCGCGCGCGACGGGCGCTCCACTCTTCAGCAGTTTCGCGCGGCGGTCGATCTATAAGATCTCGATCGAGGGTCAGTTTGACCTCTTGTCCCGGCCCGTGGCCAGTTCGATCGGCGAAGGCCTTGATGATGTCCAGCAGGACTGGAACGGTCAGCAGCTCGGGATTATCCTGCATTCGCTCCTGCAGAAGTTCCATCGCGTCGAGGGACATGATGTTCATCCGCTCGGTCATATCCGCGACGACTGACTTGGCCTCTTGGCGATAGTCCGCAACAAGGTCTTTGAAGGCCGCGTCCTCTTCGAGTTGCTTCATTCGGGTGTAGCTGTATCCGGTGATCAGCGAGGCTTCGCTCTGTTTCATCCCTACAGCAAGGCACCGCGCGAGCGAGTGGTGACTGGCGTGGATGCGTTGAAGAGTTCGCGGCGCCCGAGGTCGTGGAAGCTCGAGCGCCGCGAGGTCCGCCGCGGACAAATCCTTCTCGTAGGCAATGTAGAATTCCTTGTGCATCGCTCCGACAGTGCGGTGCCGCTCGATGGGACCAGAGAGATCCAGAGATTCAATTAGTTCGTCGTCGGACATGGGTCCCTCTCGGGATGATGTTTTCGCAGGCGCTCAAGCAGCCCGTCACAGCCCTCGGCGTCTTGAGCATTCCGCGCCCGGACATAGTCCGCGTCGTTAAGCGGCTCCAGTTCCACCTTGGCCGGGCGCCCTAGCGGATGAACTCTGTCGCCCATCTGATATGGCTCGTCCAACAGTCGGGGCTCTTCCCCCGCGCGAGCATGATACCGTTTTTGCCGGAGCGAGTCAAGCGGAATCGGCCGAGTTTCGGCCAGAACTGGTGGATGGGCAAGCGCGAGGGGCGCGAAGGGCCAGGGGATAGTATGGCTGTAGGGAGGGGATTTTTCTAGCGGGGTTGAAGCGCCCAGCAAGAAAAGTTCGTTTTTTGCCCCCTCCCCCTTCTATAATTGCTTTGCAACAGTCTCCCGCAGGCCACACTCCACCATGCCACACTGCAGCGCAAGCGCAACACTGTTGTATTCATTTCTTCATTCAGTTTTTAATAACAAATGAATACAACACTCGGTTGTTTGGGTATGCTGTGAGTGCATGACAGCCATGCTGTAATAGCACGTGACAATGGAGTGGCGCGGATGTATGATCCACTCACGGTTTGGGAATGATCCCAGCCGAAATGGAGTCAGAACCATGTTGCTCAACGTCAACGTCCCGAAGGCTGATCACACGTTCTCGATCGAGATCGAGTCGCTTCCGCCTGTGTCACTCGAATACATCATCCGCTACGGCGCGACCCAAGCCGTGGTCGATACGACTGCGGGAGTGAAGCGAACAGAGTTCAAAACCGACGCAGAGTTCAACGCGGCCGCACTCGCCAAGGCCCAGAAGCGTTGGGATCAAATCGTGAGTGGCAACGTTCCGGGCACTCGCACCACGACCAAGACTCCGGTCAAGACCCTGGCCGAGCAGGCCGGCGAAATGACCGACGAGGAGCTGGCCAAGTTGGGTTTGGTCCGAGTCCCCGTGGCCGTCGCCGCGTAGTGTGACAATCGGGGAGGCGCGAATGCCTCCCCACTTTTTCGGGGAGACACTACAATGGAAATCCTAGTCCTGATTGTGGTAGTTTGGTTCGGTTTCTGCTGCGGTTTCATAGTTGGTACGGCGGTAGAACAGTGAGTGATGGGTACGATACCCAATCGGTATCGTACCCATTTTTCACTCGTTGCTGCGGGAGCATCAGGGGGCTTAGCCACGCGTCTCGTGGAGTGTCTCGCGGGGGGCTCAGCCCCGGGTATGGCTACGTCTCGTCTTCCTCAACCTATGATATACCCTTCCTAACGCTACTATGCCTACATTTCGGCTTTTGCGACGCGTATTGGTATGGCTCAGAGGATGGACCCCAAGGCCCCAGTTTGCCCCTACTACCCTTATAAATATATATATATAGACTAAGACTAAGAGCACCCCACTCGACCCTTGCCTCCTCTCTGGAGCCACCCCAATGCGCGTCGCAAAACCGTAAACATAGGCATAGTAGCACTAGGAAGGGCATATCATAGGTTGAGGAAGACATGACAGAGCCATACCCAGCGAATGAAGCCTGATCTCGCTGCAAAATAAATCTTCGAGCGGGCGTGTCCCGCCACAATTTTGTCCACATTCGATGCCATAATCGAAAAATGTCCCTAATACCAAAACTCGTCGAGACATTCGACTACGAGCCCAACACAGGCCGCTTCGCATACAGGCGAACTGGCGTTGTGCTATCTGGTCCGAGCGCGCGAACCAGCACCAATCAGCGCCGTAAAAGTGAATACGCTCGGATTAGGTTCGAGGGCAAAACTCATTCAGTTAGTCGAATCATATGGGCACTCGTGCACGGCCAATGGCCGGCTCCGGGTCTTGTCGTAGACCATATCAATGGTGACACTCGCGATAACCGTCTCTGTAACCTACGCGTTATTTCCAACAGCCGCAATGTTGCTAACAGTTGGAAAACACGGAGAGAGCAAGAGTATATCGAGGCTCTCAAACAGCTCAAATACTGGAGTCCACAACCACTTAAGGAGTCAGCCCAATGAACTACCTTCGCAACGCTTGGGGTCGCCCAGTCAACTCCGACGAGATGCTCAACCTTCTCGGCTTTCGTCGCGGCCAGCATATCCCGCCCGAGCACGCTTCGGTCGAGGAGATCGACGGGGTCAAGGTCACAGTTATCAAATCTAAGGGCTACAAAGGCCACCGCATCTTCTACACTTGCACCTGTAACCGGATGGTCCCGTTCGGCCGTATCGCTCAGCACCTTGCCCGCAAGGGGCATCCCTGATGTCTGGCATAGTCGTCGCGCTCGGCATAGCGGCCTGGCTACTGTGTCTCATAGTCCTCGGTATTCTCGTGCATCTCACCAAGCGACAGATCTACCGCGACTTTGATCGCTACGACTAATGGAGTCAGCAATGAAAACCCTCGTCCCCGGCACCAAGGTGCTCTTCGAGTATCGCTTGCGCCTCGGCGCCAATCAGGTCCGCGGGCGCGTACTCGAGCCCAGCGAGTACACTCGCGCGGGCGAAGTTCGAGTTCAGTGGGCCGACGGCTACGGTATCACTAACATCAATCGAATACTCATCGAGGAGGTCAGCGATGTCAACGTATAGCTTACCATCTCAAGTCTTGATCAGCCCAAAGTTCTTCGACCGGAACAGCACCGAGGGCACTCTCGAGGGTGAAGTCGCAGCCATCATCCACGACTCTGATGGCTATATGTACTGCGCGTTCGAGATGGCGGACAAGGGAGGAATGTTCCTGATCCACTGTGGCTCGAACTTCTTTAAGGGGTTCAAAAATGGCTAAACTCTCCGTGGTGGGTCCGCACGAGTTGACCACCGAGATGATCGACGCTGGGGTCGAGGCGCTACAGCGTCGCGGCTATGGCCTCGACAACGAGCCTATTGAGTCGCTTCGCGTGGCTGTAAAAGCCGTTTTCTGTGCGATGGCGGAAGCTTCCCGTGGCCGGATCGGCGACCAGTGGCTCGTGATCGAGACTTCTCGCGACTTCGAGATCGTGCGTGGCTACTATCGCACTGAGGCCCACGCCAGAGCCAGAATGGACGAACTGATGGCGGCCAATAGGCCCCATCAGAACTCTCTCGACATTGAGGAGATCAAATGACCCGGAGTGCATTCGAGGCCGCGCTCGACGCTGGCCAGTTACAAACTGCCATCGTCTATCGCGAGGGCACAAAGTGGTACAACTGCCGCCGCAACGGCAGAACACAGATGTGGAAGCGCGACTCCTCGCGCTTCGAGATCCCTATCAAGTTCCGGCTGCGCGACACTATGCGCGTTCGCTCGGAGCACTTCAACAACGGCGAGATCGACCGCTGGTTTCGTATTAACAAGGAGTCAGACTAATGCTAAGCATAACCATTCACAACTGCAAGGCCGTTCGCGCCGTCCATACCGCGGGCGAGCGATCTAGCTGGGTTGATCTCACTTTCGTAGACGGCCGTGGCCGCGATTTCGAGCTTGCTGTCTTCTTTCAGAACGATCTTATCGCCAAGCGCTTTGCTGACTCTGTGAACGCTACCGCGGAGGTGGCATCATGAACCTCGTTATAGTCGAGTCGCCCTACGCAGGCGACATCGAGCGCAACACCGCCTACGCTCGGCGGTGCCTTCGGCATTGTCTCGATAGAGGTGAGGCGCCTCTGGCAAGCCATCTGTTGTACACTCAGCCGGATGTCCTCGATGACTCGATCCCAGCCGAGCGCGAGCGCGGTATCCAAGCTGGATACGAGTGGATGTACGCCGCAGACAAAATAGTCTTTTACGTAGATCTCGGTTGGTCTCCCGGAATGCTCAAGGCACTCAAGATGGCGAGATTGCTCAAGCGCCCGACCGAGGTGCGCAGGTTTACACCGTACCGATCGGGTATCGTACCTCCGCCAGAGGTTGAAGACCTGCTCAAGGCCGGTATCATAGAGCCGATGGACGAGTCAATGCCAGGAGTCTTGGCATACGTCTTTAAGTGGGACGAGTGATGGACGTTAACATTCCCTATCTAGTCGTGCTCGCTCTGCTTGCAGCCTCTGTGGCCTGCGTAGTGGCGGCACTTATCTGGTGATGAGATGAACACTCGCGAGGCCTTCGACAAATTCAAACTGTACGTGTCGGGGCTCGAGTACAGCCCCGACACACTCGCTCTAGACAAAGCCCTTGGCGAAGCCTCGCAGTTGCTCTACGATACTCGCCACCAGATCGACATCGAGTGGGCGCGTGCGCGAGCGCGCCCCCTTCTCGACCTCGATGTACTCGGCCTTACCAAATCTCAGGCCGAGGAGTTCGCCTCCGCTATAGACACAGTTCTTGGCCTGAAAGGAGTCAGTGATGGAAACGGATGAAAACTTTCAACAGTTCAAGTCTCGCTTCGAGGCACTCGGTCCAGCCAAACAAATCCAGGTCTCTGTCTACATGGCCCTGATAATAGCGAGAGCACTACCTAGAGATAAGTTCGGTGACATGCTGGATGCTGGGATGAAGCTCAGTAGCTATGTTTTCACGATCGGCATACTCGATAAAGTGTTCGAGGTGCAAGAGGATCAACTACTTCGGCCGGCTCTCTCTGTAGCTATACTAAAACTTATTGAGCACACAGAGAAATTACAACTGAGGTTTGCCAATCTCATGGAACTAATAGACGATATCGAGGAGGGGTCATGACCTATACACTCGAAACAGACGGCAAGGTCCTTGAGGCCACCGAGGAACAGACCGCAATCATAGACTTCGCGCTCGGGAACAGTCAGAACCTACTGATCAGTGCTCTAGCGGGCGCGGCCAAGACCAGCACCTTGCGGTTCCTGTGCAAGTATCTGCCGATCGAGCCTACTGTCTCGTTGGCGTTCAACAAGCGCATTGCCGAAGAGATGGGCAAGGTCTTGCCCGGTCACGTTAGGTGCGCCACTATGAACTCGATCGGGCACAGGGTTTGGGGTGCCGCAGTTGGCAAACGCCTCGTGCTCGACACCAAAAAGAACTATAACCTCGTCAAAGAGGCTATCGACCGCCTGCCAAAGCGCGATCGTGAGGCCTCCTATGAGATCATGGGAGACATCATCAAAACTGTTGCGCGCGCGAAGCTCTCAGGCTACGTGCCGCCGAACTCAGTTCAGGGCAAGTCCATCCTGACTAACGAAGAGTTCTTCGGTGGGCTCGAAGAGGAGCCCGATGACTGGTTCTGCGAGATAATCAACAATGTGCTCGCGGCGGGGATCAGGCAGTCCTACGGTGGATTGATTGACTTCGACGACCAGATCTATATGTCTACACTCTTCGGCGGATCGTTTCCTCAGCACCGTCGCGTCATGGCTGACGAGGTGCAGGACTTCAGCCCGCTGAACCACGCCATGCTCGATAAGCTCGTTGGGCCGAGCACCTGGCTCGGTGCAGTCGGTGATCCCTGGCAGAGCATCTATGCTTTCCGGGGCGCGGACACGAGGTCGATGGGTTATCTCCGCGAGCGTTTCTCGATGCACGAGATGACGCTCAGCGTCTCATTCCGCTGTCCACGTTCCGTGGTCCGCAACGCTCACAAGCGTGTCCCTCATATGCGCTGGCCCGAGTGGGCCAAGGAGGGTCAGGTCACAACTCTAGAGGAGTGGAAGGCCAATGACATACCAGACAATAGCGCTATTATCTGTCGCAACAATGCTCCTCTACTTAGCTGCGCTCTCGCACTTCTTAGGGCCGGAAGAGGTGTCCACCTTGTTGGCACTGACCTTGGTCCTCAGCTTGTGCGGGCTCTTAAGAAACTGAGCGACGATATGCAACTTCCGCAGGAGAAGGTCTATGAGGCGATCAATGTCTGGGAGGCGGACAAACTCCGCAAGGCGCGTAACCCAGGAACCGTGGCGGATAAAGCTGAGTGCCTACGTGTTTTCGCTGAATTCGGACCTACTCTCGGAGCGGCTATTGCTTACTGCGAGCGCCTTTTTTCGTCCAAAGGTCCAATACAGCTGCTATCGGGACATAAGGCTAAAGGGCTTGAATGGCAAACTGTCTATCACCTGGACCCCCATAGAATTCCGAGCCCGTGGTCCAAAGAGGGGGAAGCGCTCCAGCAAGAGTTTAATGTCCGTTACGTCATAGAGACACGGGCGAAAGAGTCACTGTTCTTTGTCCGGCTTGATGGACTCATGGAGGACCTGTGAATGAGCTTCAATCGCTCGCCCTTGGCGTTCGACGATATTCGCGAGGCATTCGACCGCGCTGTCAACTCTCCAAAGGGCATTCGCATATCCTGTGAGAGCTACGGTGCAGCGGTCGTGCTGCGGTCGCGCTTCAACTACTATCGTAAGATGGATCGAGAGGAGAACAAACGAACTTATCCACCAGACCATCAGATGTGGAACCGCTCGGCCTACGATAGGTTAATCCTGCGCATTCCCTCCAAGGGAAGCGAAGAGGAAACAACACTCTACATAGAGCCCCGCTCGGTTGCTGATATGAACATAGAGGAGATAGAGTGAAGCCATGAAGTGCGATAAATGCGCCGCCCTCTCCGAAGAAAACGAGCGGCTAAAGCGTAACCACGTCGGTGCGCACCGGATCAGCATTGATACGATCAGGCATCTGGAGGCCGAGAACGAGCGGCTGAAACGGAGGCTCACCGAAGCTGGAGCGTCCACTCTGTCAGAGCGATGGAACCAGCAACAGGCCGAGATCGAGCGGCTGCGCATGGCCAAGATTTCGGAACTTGATAGAGACATGCGGCGCGAGAACGAAGACCAGCGGCAGGAGATCGAGCGGCTGCGCGCGGAGCTTGAACAGGTCCGCGAAATTCTTGGAGATCGTGCGGTCGAGATCGGGCAGCTACGCGTCAGCAAAGCCGAGCTGCTGGCGGCGCTCACAGCCATCATTGACCGAGCCGAGCACCGAATGAGTTCGAAGGTCAGTGATGACGTTGTGGCGTTAGCCCGCGCCGCCAGAGCAAAGGCAAAGGGAGGGAAGGAATGAGCGTGAGCGTTTACGACAAATGGCAGATGTGGCGCAATGCCGATCACGAGGACAATGCGATATTGTCACGGCACGAGATCATCACATTATTGAATGAAATCGAGCGGCTGCGCGCCGAGATCGAGCGCCTCCAGACGGAGAACTCAAAAATAAATAACGAAGCTGTGTAAAATCTACTTGACAAGGCTAGTGAAATATGCATATAATCCCCCGTATGGTTCGAACACCCGTAGGAGTCTGACTCGAATGAAAAGACACCCTCCACTGGAAGAGCTACAAAAAACTCTATCATATAACCCAGTAACAGGATACTTCACGAAGCATACAACTGTTGGGAAGAAAGTAAGGTCCGGAGATAGAGTTTACATCAGTGTTACCATAGGTGGGAGACAATATCAGGCTCATCGACTCGCCTGGTATCTTTACTACGGGAGAGAGCCAAGAGAAGGGTATGAGGTAGACCACATCAACGGAGACAAAGGCGACAACAGAATAGAGAACCTTCGAGAGCTAACTCACTCTCAGAATGTCAAGGCCTGCAGACAAGCTAACTACTCACTGTTTCTTACCAACCAATGGAGGTAACTATGGCGAATGGCTACGACCAGATTACTATCCAGGGACAGACGTTCAAAGTCCCTATCCGCTATGCGGCCGGGCACGTACTGACCGACGGCGAGGCGGGCGCGCTGAACCAGACCCTGCATGAGAACCTTCGCAACAACTTCGCCAAGAAGGTTTCAGAGGGTCAAGAGGCTGGAGTTCCGAACGAGACCCTCCAGCAGCAACTCGACGACTACGCTAATGACTACCAGTTCGGTGTTCGCACTGGTGGCGGCGGCTTCCGAGGCGATCCGGTGATGACTCTCGCAATGGGTATTGCTCGCGAGATGGTTCGCACCGCGATCAAGCAGAAGAACCTCGATCAAGACGACTGGCCCGCAGCTCGTATCTCTCAGGCTGCGAAGGGCCTTCTCGACTCTCAGGGCGACGACGGCAAGATCATTCAGACTGCGCGCCGCCAGGTCGAGGCCGAGAAGGAAGCCGCGAAGGAGGCTATGGCTTCGGTCAACGAACTGCTTGGTGCCAGCGCGTAAACGCCCCCAAGAAGGAGCCAAAGAAGCGTGACACCTTCCCCCACTCCTTCTTGGAACTTGGGGAGCGCAAATGCTCCCACTTTTTCCAGCTTCGGGAGAACCAAGATGCTATACGATCCGAGTAAGGAATACAAAGTCGAGTCAGTACTACCAGACACACCTTCTGCTCTGATCAGGCTTGCTCTTGCCGATCTGGAAAAGATCGAGCAGAGCCCTCATCACAAAGTCAATATGAAAGTGTGGCACGATGCAGCCGGGCGCGTTAGTTCCTCGCTAGATCCTACTCTCTCAGCGGCTTACGGAGACGGGCGGTGTCAGACTTGTTTTGCTGGTGCCGTACTTGCTATGTCCCTCAATACCGATCCTGGCGAGTTCTTGAATGTCTGTGCTGTCAGGAAGAGATATGGCGGCAAGGTTGCTGATAGCATGCTTGCCCTCGACGCATTCAGAATGGGAGACGTTTGGTCGGGCTTGCATTATCTAGACAAGTACGATCCGCGGGCGCCTCGATATTGGTCAGTCAGTACTTATGAAACAGTTTACGGTGGGGCGGTACTGTTCAAGGCGGATATGACTCTGCTAGTGGATAAGCTAGAGTCGCTAGGGCTGTAAGGGTGGCGTAAGCGTAAGTGGAGCGCTCAATGTTAGTTAAGGAACCTATCCTAAACTATTGGTATCGGGCGCTCCACTCTCCCGATGGCATTGCCATTGTATGTTCGGACGTAGAGGGGGCGCGAAATCGACTCTATACCGCGCGGAAAGAGGCCAAAGACCCCGACCTCAACCAGATCAGTATGTGCAATTCTCCATTTGATCCTATGAAGCTATGGCTTGTCAAGAATAAAAAGGCGAAGAATGAGACAGTCTAATACCGTTCGATATAAGCAAAATCGAAAGGAGAACCACTACCTTCTTCTTCGTGTACCGCACGCTACTATGCGGGAGCTTCGAGATGCCGCTACGAAAGATAACAACAGTCTCAATGAGCAGGTTCTTACCTTCATTGAGTGGGGTATCGAGGTGAACAGTAATGCGCAGACGTGAAGATCGTGATATCACTAAACACACCCTGAACCTGTATGCTGGCGACTATGCCAAGCTGCAGGCGCTCTATCCGCCCCGCATAGGTGCTGCCAAGATCATCAGGGATATAATCCATGCACATATTCGCCAGATTGAAGAGAGCGCTGCTCAGAGGATCCCCATCGTCGATACCCTCGATATCGAAATCCCTGCTTGAGCGCCCCAAGGAGATTGACTACAGTCTGTGCAATAGGTGTGGTGGTACTGGTTGGGCGTACTGTGTCGTGACCAAAGACGGGAAGGTAGTTGATGGTTCGATGCACTTAGAGCCCTGTCAGTGTGAATACGGAGACAAAAACCGATGAGCGACCTCAGTGAACTCTTTGATCGCGATCCCTTGACGCTCACCGATCAGGATATCGCGAAGATCATCACTCGTATGCGCGAGGCGCAAGCCCAGTACGAACTTGGAGTTAAGGCGCCAGTGGCGCCTAGGAAAAAGTCATCTAAGACCGATGACCTACTGAAGGACCTTGGACTTTAGAAGCTGTCTTTTAATGGAGTCAGAAAATGGAAAAATGGCCTTCGCCATTCGTAGATGGTACACGAGCCCAGTGGGCTTGGGACTCCACGTCCCTCGGTTGGCTCAAAGAGTGCCCCCGCAAGTACCAGTATCATATGATCGAGGGTTGGGTCGGGCGCGGTGAGTCCGTTCACCTTGAATTCGGTATCCTCTATCACGAGGCATTGGAAGGCTATGAGCGCAGCCGTTTTAGTGGCTTGGATCACGATGGCGCAATGCTTCATACAGTCAGGCGCGTTCTTGAGCGCACTTGGCGCGACGGAAAGCCCTGGCGTGCGAGTAAAGATCTGTCCGTTGAGGATAAAGCCTCGCTTAAGTGTCGTGAATTTCTCGTTCGCACCGTCGTCTGGTATCTGGACAAGTTCCGCGACGATCCCGCCAAGACCCGAATGAGTTCTGACTCTGGTAAGCCTATGATCGAACTGCACTTCCAATTCGACGCCGGGTTCAACTACAATTTCAATACTCCCTACGCTATGTGCGGTTATCTCGATCGCGTTGTAGACTTTCAAGAACAGCCCTTTGTGATGGACCGTAAGACCACCACGAGCACGCTCGGCTCCTACTATTTCGAGCAGTACGAACCAGACAATCAAATGTCCTTCTACACCGTGGCCTCGCAAGTCGCCTTCCACACCCCTGTCAAAGGCGTGATCGTGGACGCTGCACAGATCGCGGTCGGCTTCAGCCGTTTTGTTCGCTCGTTCGTGTTCAAGACCGCCGATCAGATCGACGAGTGGATGAAGGACACACAGATCCACATCCGTCAGGCCGAGTCCTATGTCGATAAGGGCTATTGGCCGCAGAATGACAAGTCCTGCCATAAGTATGGCGGCTGTATCTTTAGGGGTATCTGCTCGAAGAGCCCTATGGTCAGGGGCAAGTTCCTCGAAAGTAGCTTTGAGCGGCGCGAATGGAACCCCCTGGTGCCGAGATGAGTAAGTGGACACCCGAGAAACTGTTGCAGTACAACTGTCCGCGCTGGCTGTGCTGGCTGTTCGGGCCGCCTCCGCTCGAGTACAGGGACTGTCCTTTCAGCGATGGCAGTCTCAGGCCATATGCTTACTGTCCGCGCTGCGGCCGGGGAGCCCCCGTATAGAGGCGCAAATGAGACCAGCTTATTCCAAGATAATCTGTAGGGTGTTCTTGGCACTCGCTATCCTAATGGTAATACTGGTGATATTCAAATGAGCGGTAGTGTTATAATGGAGTTCCCGCTGGAACCGGACGCGGTGACGCTCGTGGACGGCCAGTTGCGAGTCGAACTCGGTAACGGTGTCAGACTCACAACGAGCGCGCCAAACTGGATCAAGACTATTATCTGGGCGAAGATGCAACTGGTCATAGATGTAGAGGAAAATCCACCAAATGCCAAACCTGACGCAACATCAGTCGAGTAAGTTTACGAAGCTCCTCTTGATCGGGGACTCCAAGTCCGGCAAGACCGGCGGACTTGCGTCGCTTGTGAAGAAATACAAGCTTCGCATACTCGATTTTGATAATGGGCTCGACGCCCTCGCGCAGGTCATCAAGCGAGAGAACCCGACTTTGCTTGACCGCGTCGAGTTTCGTACGCTCCGCGACAAGCTAAAGGCCACCCCCATCGGAACTGTGGTGGATGGGACCGCCACGGCCTTTATCGAAGGGCTGAAAATGCTCGATCACTGGAAATACGAAACAGTGGATATGGGCATTCCGGCCAACTGGGGCGAGGAGGTGATCCTCGTCGTCGACTCCCTGACATTCATGTCCGATGCTGCATTCCGGTTCAGAGAGCCTCTGGTCCCGCGCTCGAAGGATGGTAAATATGACGTACGCGCAGTCTATAAAGATGCTCAAGACGCTGTTGAGAATGTGCTCGCCCTACTCACATCTGAAACATTCAGAACAAACGTTATTGTTATCAGCCACGTGCGCTACGTTGATAATCCAGACGGGACGAAAAAAGGATATCCGACGGCTGTGGGGTCCGCTCTCTCCCCGCAGATACCCACTTACTTCAATTCTGTCGCACTCGCGCAGACCGGCCCGGGCGGCAAGCGCCAAATACAAACGGCGGCGACTGCCATGATCGACCTGGCGAACCCTGCGAGTTTCAAGATGCTTCCAACTTTACCTATCGAAACGGGACTAGCTACATTTTTTGATACAGTGAGGTCGTAGAATGCTTACGCAGATTAGACTCAGAAGAATGCTACGGTACAATCCTTGTACCGGACATTTTCACTGGAAGCAGCCAAAATCAAGAGTCATATATGGAATGAGAGCCGGTCACCAAAGAAAAGATGGCTATGTTCATCTAAAGATAAATGGACACAGCTACTACGCTCATGTTCTTGTCTGGCTTTATATCCACGGAAAGTGGCCTATCACTATAGATCATCTCGATGAGAACAAGTCTAATAACAGAGTTCTAAATCTTCTCAATGTTAGTCAGGCCGAGAACATGAGAAGATACTTCCATAATCACCCTCGGTCATAGGAGTCAGAAATGTCTAGCTTTCCAAAAACCATCAGTGCAAAGGAGGCGAGTGAACTACTTGGTA
>Ga0184626_10000017_pt1 | contig 30848 bp, 32 predicted proteins | sample PLM3_60_b1_FD_133142 | JGI IMG/M metagenome (GOLD analysis project Ga0184626, IMG submission 133142) | Groundwater sediment microbial communities from an aquifer in East River, Colorado, USA - PLM3_60_b1 | ecosystem: Environmental > Terrestrial > Soil > Riparian zone | place: USA: East River... | reverse complement strand
TTTCGGACCAAGTCTTGGCGCTGCCATAGGCCTCGGCGGGCGAACGCTGCGCCAGGGTCATGCAGGACTCGTACTCGTTCTGATTGATCGCATCGTTCAGATTGTTGTCCACTTCCTGCGCCTCTGCGCTCAGCGTTAGCAGCGGCAGTGCGCAGGACAACAGGAGAGATCGGTTGAAAGCGTTCATGTCGGGCCGTTGTTCGGGGACGGCGGATCATAGTAAGGGAAAGGGCTATGCGCCACAGGGTTGACCCTGCCGCATTTCGTCACAGGAAGCATGAGCAACCCCGCCAAACTCTTCTGTTTCGGCCTCGGATTCAGTGCCCTGCAGTTGGCGCAGCGGCTCAAACATGAAGGCTGGATCGTCGCCGGCACCTGCCGCTCGGAAGAAAAGCGGCAGGAGCTCGAAGCTCTGGGCTTCGCCGCGCACATCTTCGACCGCACGCATTCCTTGGCCGATGCCGCATTGCAGGGCGTCACCCATATCGTCAGCTCAATCCCACCCGACGATACAGGCGATTCCGTGCTGGACTGCCATGTCCGGGACCTGCAGCGGCTCGAGTCGCTTCGCTGGATCGGCTACCTCTCCACCACCGGCGTTTATGGCGACCGCGGCGGCGATTGGGTCGATGAAAACTCTCCGCGCGTTCCAACCCAGGATCGCAGCCGCCGCCGCGCCCAGGCCGAGGATAGCTGGCTCACCTTGTGGGAGCGCGACGGATTGCCCATCCATGTCTTCCGCCTCGCCGGAATCTACGGTCCGGGCCGCAGCGCCATCGACTCGCTGCGCGACGGCACGGCGAAGCGCGTGGTGAAACCGGGCCAGCTGTTCAGCCGCATTCATGTAGAGGATACCGCGGCGGTGCTGATGGCTTCGATGGCGCGGCCCAATCCGGGAGCGGTCTACAATGTCTGCGACGACAATCCCGCGCCGCCCGACGAAGTGATCGTCTATGCGGCGAAACTGCTGGGCGTGGAACCGCCGCTGGCCGTGCCGTTCGAGCAGGCCGAACTTTCGGATATTGCGCGCAGCTTCTATGCCGACAACAAGCGTGTGCGGAATAACCGCATGAAGGAAGAGCTGGGCGTACAGTTGAAGTTTCCCGATTATCGCAGCGGCCTTAAGGCGGTTCTCGGCGGAAGGACATCCGCCGATGCGTCGAAGATTCTATGATTTCAGCGCCGCCGATTTCAGACGCTGGTGCGACTCCTCCAACTCCTCCAGCGTCCGCGGCCAGTCGGCCTTGAGCAGGCGCGACAGGGCGCGGTCGGCCAGGATCTTGCCGCCGGTTTGGCAGCGCGGGCAGTAGTTGGTCTCGTTCGACTCATAGACAATGCGCTGGACCGGCGCGCTGCAAACGGGGCAGGGCTTGCCGAACTTGCCGTGCACCGCCATCTCCGGTCGGAAGGCGGTGACTTTCTCCGGGAACTTGTCGCCGGCTTGCTGGCGCAGCAGGCCGGTCCAGAGTCGCAGGACAATGCGCGTCGAATCCAGCAGGCGGTCACATTCGTCGTCAGTCAGCGCCTGACTCATCTTCACCGGCGAAAGCTTGGCATGATGCAGGATTTCATCTGATACCCAATTGCCGATGCCGCTGAACAGACGGGGATCGGTCAGGGTGCGCTTCAGCGTATGATTCTCCCGGCGCAGCGCTTCGCGGAAGGCCTCGGCGGACGCGGTGAACAGATCCATGCCGCCGGGATCATGCAGCGCCAGCGCCGCCGCGCCGCGTAGCGCATAGAGCGACGTGCGCTTCTTCGATGCAGCCTCTGTCAGTACCAGCGAGCCCTCAGGAAAGTCGAACGCAGCAAGGCCCAGCTTGCGCACTAAGGGGGCGCCGGCGGTTCGCCAATGCAGCCGTCCGGCAATCATGAGATGCAGCACCAGGAATAGCTCGTCATTGAAATGAAACACGATGCGCTTGCCGAGCCGCGAGAGCCTGCGCACCGTCTGTCCCTCAAACGCCTTCAGCGGCGGATCGACGGAACGAAGCAGGAAGGGGCTGCCTAAACGAATGCGCTGCAGCGCTTGACCAATGACGCGCGGCTCCAGCGCACCGATATAGACTTCGATATCCGGAAGTTCAGGCACCAGTCGCCACCGACAATTCGCCCACGGCATCGAACAGCCGCTGCAGATCCTGCGGCCGGGACAACCGATGATCGCCATCCTTGATCAGAGTCACAGTCGCATCGTCGCTGCGCAGTTTCTCAACGATCCGCAAGGATTTCTCGTAGGGCACATCAGGATCGGCCATGCCGTGGAGCAGCCGCACCGGGCAATCAATCTCAATCGCGCCGCCGAGCAGCAGATGTTGCCGCCCTTCCTCGATCAATGCGCGCGCTATCACATAGGGACTGTCGCTGTAAGCGGACGGCCTTTCCACGGTGCCGCGCGCTATCAGCTCCTCCCGCTGGACCTTGGAAAAGCCCCGCCATATGTCTTCGGTGAAATCCGGAGCCGACGCCAAGCCGATCAACCCGGCAACGCGTTCGCGGCGCCGGAGCGCCAGCAGCAGCATGATCCAGCCGCCCATGCTGGATCCCACCAGGATCTGCGGTCCCATGGTCAACCGGTCAAACACGTCGATTGCGTCCTGCAGCCATCCACCGATCGTGCCGTCACGGAAGGCGCCGCCCGATGCGCCATGGCCGCTGTAATCGAACCGTAGAAAGCCTTGGCGGCGTTCCCGGCAGAATTGTTCCAGCGCCATCGCCTTGGTGCCCGCCATGTTCGAGGCGAAGCCGGTAAGAAAAATTACCCCCGGCAGATTGCGCCGTTCGCCGGCCCGCCCTTGCATTTCTTCCCCGGCTGCGGGCAAAAGATGATAGGCGATTGCCGGGCCTTGCGGCCGCGTTAGCATTTGCAGTGCCGGCACAGGCGATGGGTCGGACATCGTCGGGATGAAGCAGTGAAGGGGAACGGCTTGACGGTCACGGGGGCGCTCTATGACAGGATTACCACCGATGCCGCCGGTGCGGAAGCGCGCCATCCGGTGGTGTTCCAGCTGGCTGCGCAATTGGGCATCAGCCCGCTCACCCGCGATATCGTTTCCGTTGCCGGCGCCGTCCAAGATTCCGGCGGCACGGCGCTGGTGCTGTCGCCCGCCGGGCCGGGCACGCGGGACCTTGCGCGCGCCGGCGGCCATCATTTGCCGCTCGCTCTGGATCGTACCGGCTTCTGGGCGCGGCGGCGGCTGGCGCGGCAACTTGCGGGGCAAATCCGCCAGTTCCGTGCGGATGTGATTCATGCCCACGATCCCGACAGCGCCCGCATCGCGCAGTCGGCCCTGCGCATGGTGCAGAAACAAATTCGACCGGCGTTCATCCTCAGCTTCCGCGAGGGCTTGCCGGCCAAGGCCTGGCGGCAGCGCTGGCGCCGCCGTCTGCTGGCCGCCGTCGACCGGCTGGTCGTGGGCTCGGAGTTTTCCGCTGACGAAGCGCGGCGTCTGGCGCGCCACGCCGATCAGGTGCAACTGGTGGCACCGGGCATCGATACGGTGTCCTTCGATCCCGCCCATGTGCCGGCAGAACGGATCACCACCCTGGCGCGGAAATGGCAGCTTCCCGATGGCGTGCCGCTGCTGCTGATGCCCGGTTCGATCCGCCGGCCGCGGGGCCACGAGTTGTTCGTCGACGGGCTGGCCCAGATCAAGGACGTGGATTTCCGCGCCCTCCTCATCGGTGACGACGAATCCGATGCGCCGTTCGTGCGCGAGCTCAAGGCGCGGATCGAGCGCCTGGGCCTGATCGAACGCGCCTTCATCGTCGATCGTTGCGGCGACCTGCCGGCGGCGATGATGCTGGCCGATGTCGTGGTCAGCACCAGCCACACGCCACTGCATTTCGACCGCGTCTTCGCCCAGGCGCAGGCCATGGGCCGGCCGGTGGTGGCAACTGAGCATGGCAGCGCCGCCGAGCAGGCGTCCCGCGGCGCCATGGTCTGGCTGACCCCGCCGGACAATGCCTATTCGGTGGCGCGGGCCATCGAATCCGCCCTGCGCTACCCGGCGGCGGAGCGGCTGCGTCTGGCCCAGATGGCGCAGTCGGGCGCCCGCACCTTTTACTCCCGCAATGCCGCCGCCCAGCGCATGGTCCAACTCTACCGTCAGACCATCGATTCGCGGGCCGCCCTGAAATCGGCCTAGGGGGCGCCAAATCGTTGCGCCCTGGTTAACGGGTCCTTGACCATTTCTTGCTATCCCCTGTCCCCTTGGCCGAAGTCGGTGCCCCCAGGCGCCGCCGGCCGCATTTCTGGGCAAATCGACAGGGGTGGCAGATGGATACGGAGCCGAAATTGCAGAAGGTGAAGCTGGCGATCGAGATGGAGATCGATGGCGGCGCTCGCCTGATGGGCCATATGTTCGTGGCGCAGAATCAGCGCCTGCCGGACCTGCTCAATGATGACCGCAATTTCTTGCCCTTCGAAACCACCGAGGGGCTGATCACCATGATCCGGAAATCCACCATCCGGCGCGTGACGCCGATGAATCAGATCACCCTGCCCGACATCAACGCCGACCCCTATGAGATCTTCGGTGTGGCGCAATCGGTCCCCGACGACGAACTGAAAGCGATCTATCACCGCAAGGTCCAGGAATGCCATCCGGACAAGCTGATCGCGATGGGCATGCCGGCGGATTTCGTCCAGCTCGCCAATGAAAAGCTGGCCCGGATCAACGACGCCTATGATCGCATCACGGCGGCCCGCGCCCAGATAGAAGCGGCCAAGCCGAAATGGGTGATGGGCGGCTGAGCCCGCGGCCACCCGCCTTAACCTCGGATCGGTGCATCGATGTACGGTGGCAACGACAAGATGGTCTTCAAGAACAAGCTGCTGGTCGAGCTGGAGCTCGACAGCGGCCGGGTCTTGATCGGCTACATGTTCGTCGGCCAGCAGCAGCGTCTCTCCGACCTGATGAATGACGAACGCCATTTCCTGCCATTTGAGAATCTCGACAGCTCGATCTTGATTTTCCACAAATCCGCCGCCCGGAACATCAAGCCGGTGGAGAAGAAGAACACCGCCAACGTCGAAGCCGAAAGCCCGTTCCAGGTGCTGGGCGTCGCCGACGATGCCTCCGACGTGGAGATCCGCGAAGCCTATCACCGCTGCGTTCAGGAAAATCATCCGGATCGCCTGCAATCCATGAGTCTGCCGGCGGAATTCATCCGCCTCGCGCACGAACGCATGACCTCGATCAACGACGCCTACGCCAAGATCAAGCGCATGCGCATCAACGGCGGCAACGGCGCCGCCAAGCCGTAGGCGGTTTGCGCCCAGCCTGCTTCGCGCACGCGCGCGGCCTTCCTTTGTTCATCGCGCATCGCGGCCCGTCGCCTTGACAGCGAACGGACAGCCGGTAAAGTCCGCGGTCCCGGTTTCCGGCCTCGGCAATTGCGCTTCAATGCCGTGAAATCGCAGAACATTTCGATAGGAACCATGGTCGCCATCACTTTGCCTGACGGCAGTGTCCGACGCTTCGACTCGCCCGTAACAGGCGAGGCGCTGGCCACCAGCATCGGCCCGGGCCTGGCCAAGGCGGCGCTGGCGATCAGGATCGACGGCGAGCTGCGCGATCTCACGCGCCCGATCGAGAAGGACGCCAAGGCCGAAATCGTGACGCGCACCCACAAGGACGCGCTGGAGCTGCTGCGCCATGATTGCGCCCATGTGCTGGCGGAGGCGGTGCAGGAGCTCTATCCCGGCACGCAGATCACCTTCGGTCCGGCGATCGACAACGGCTTCTACTACGATTTCGTGCGCAACGAGCATTTCACGCCGGCGGATTTCGCCAGGATCGAAGCCAAGATGAAGGAGATCGTCGATCGCGACGAAAAGATCAGCCGCGAGGTCTGGTCGCGCGAACAGGCGGTGCGGTGGTTCCGCGATCATGGCGAACAGTTCAAGGCCGAATGGGTCGGCGAGATTCCCGACGGCGAGGAGATCACGATCTATCGCCAGGGGAACTGGCTGGACATGTGCATCGGCCCCCATCTCCCGTCCACGGGCAAGCTGGGCAAGGCCTTTAAGCTGATGAAGATCTCCGGCGCCTATTGGCGCGGCGACGCGAAGAACGCCCAGCTCCAGCGCATCTACGGTACCTGCTGGCCGGACGAAAAGCAGCTCGCCGCCTATCTCCATCAGCTGGAGGAGGCGGAGAAGCGCGATCATCGCCGTATCGGCAAGGAAATGAACCTGTTCCACCAGCAGGAAGAAGCCGCCGGCATGGTGTTCTGGCACCCCAAGGGCTGGACGCTGTGGCTCACGCTCGAGAAGTTCATCAGGGATCGCCTCGCCGCCACCGGCTATCAGGAAGTACGGACGCCGCAGCTGATCGACAAATCTTTGTTCAAGGCGTCGGGCCATTGGGACATCTATGGCGACAACATGTTCAAGGTCGTCATTGACAAGGGCGAACGGGAATTCGGCATCAAGCCGATGAACTGCCCGGGCCATGTGCAGATTTTCCGCCAGGGGCTGAAGAGCTATCGCGATCTGCCGGTGCGACTTTCCGAGTTCGGCTCCTGTCACCGCAATGAACCCTCGGGCGCGCTCCACGGCATCATGCGCGTGCGCGCGTTTACCCAGGACGACGGGCATATCTTCTGCACCGATGATCAGATCACTCCTGAATCGGTGCGCTATTGCGACCTGCAGATGCGAATCTACCGCGACCTCGGATTCGACCAAGTGACGGTCAAGCTGGCGCTGCGGCCGGAACCGCGCGCCGGATCGGACGAAGTGTGGGACCGCGCCGAAGAGGGGTTGCGCGCGGCGCTGCGCGCGGCCGGCCTGCCGTTCGAGGAACTGCCGGGCGAAGGCGCGTTCTACGGGCCGAAGGTGGAGTTCCATCTTACCGATGCGATCGGCCGCACTTGGCAATGCGGCACGCTGCAGCTGGATTTCGTGCTGCCGGAGCGGCTGGATGCCCACTACATCGGCGAGGATGGCCAGCGTCATCGTCCTGTCATGCTGCATCGGGCGCTGCTCGGCTCGATGGAGCGGTTCGTCGGCGTGCTGATCGAGCATTATGCCGGCAAGCTGCCGCTCTGGCTGACGCCGGTTCAGGCCGTTGTCGCCACGATCACCAGCGATGCTGACTCCTATGCGGTCGAGGTCAATGCGGCGCTGGCGAAGGCGGGCTTAAGGTCCGAAATCGACCTGCGCAACGAAAAGATCAACTACAAGGTCCGGGAACACTCGCTGGCCAAGGTGCCGGTGCTGCTGGTGGTGGGCAAAAAAGAGGCGGCCGAACGTGCCGTTGCCATGCGCCGCCTGGGCGGCGAAAAGCAGGAAGTGCTTGCGCTGGATGATGCCATTACTAAACTGAAGCAGGAAGCTGCGGTTCCCGCTTCGTCATAGAACCGCTATTGCCGGCCGTCTCTTTGGATGGAAGGGCGGCCGGTCGTCTTTAACGATTTCAATGGAGGTGTTTCATCGCTAGGCCACCAATGGAGAGAGAACGCGCATCGTCGTCGAATGACGGTCCGCGGATCAATGCGCAGATTGCCGTGCCTACCGTCCGGCTCGTGAAAGAGGACGGCACCATGGTCGGAGTAAAACCCACACGCGAAGCGCTGCAGATGGCGGCGGACGCCGGCCTCGATCTGGTCGAGGTGTCGCCCAATGCCGATCCGCCGGTGTGCAAGATTCTCGACTTCGGCAAGTACAAGTACCAGGAACAGAAGAAGAAGAACGAGGCGCGCAAGAAGCAGAAGGTGATCGAGGTCAAGGAGATCAAGCTCCGCCCGACCACCGACGAGCACGACTACGAGGTCAAAATGCGCTCGGTCACGCGCTTCCTGGAAGAAGGCGACAAAGTGAAGGTCACGCTGCGGTTCCGCGGCCGCGAGATGGTGCACCAGGAATTGGGCGCGCAGGTGCTGGAGCGGGTTCGCACCGAATTCGACGCCAAGGCGAAGGTGGAACAGTTTCCGCGCCTCGAGGGCAAGCAGATGGTGATGATCCTCGCGCCAAAATAACACAGGTGGGGTGGCCGGCCGGGCCACCCCGCCGCGCCCACCTCATTCGTCTAACCCACTGAAATTCAGCATTTTTTTCTTCCGTCGCGGACGCTAGTCCGTTGACCGGAGGGTGCTGTCCGTTAACGACTGAGGCACATTTTCGCCATGATAAGCGGCGATCTTAAGGCCATGCGCGAACCCATCATCGATATCGAAGCCGCGGCCGCCAAACGCGACGCTGGCGGGCCGTCTAAGCCCTTCCTGGTGCCCACGTTGCGCGCTGATCGGGATCTCAATCTCAATGCAGATCCCGAAGACCGCGAACCACCGCCGCCAGCGGTGCTGCCGAACGAACCGGTGTTGCCGTCGGCGCCGGCGGAGCCGCCAGTCTTGGCGCGTCCCGCCGCTTTCGGGCAGCCGCCGGTGCTCGGCAGCCTTGCGGTCATCTTCGGCGTTGCGGCGCTTTTCAAGGCAACGCTGCTGCTGGGGCCGCTGGCGCTGATCTTCGCCTTCCTGGCGGCACTCGGCCGGCAATTCTCCTGGGCGGCGATCGGCGGCATCGCCGGGATCGCGGCGCTGGCCACCTCGCCCTGGTTCTGGGGCATCCTGGGCCTCGCCTGGATGATCGACTATCTCGGCCTGGGGAGCTGGTACACCAACTTCCTCTGAGGTCTGCACCGCCGCCCCGCCTTGCCTTTTCCGGGGTCCCTCTGTATAAGCCCGCCTTCGCAAAGTCGGCCGGCCATAGGCGAGTGTTTCTGCACGGGCATGCCCCAACCGCCGCAGTTACCTAACTTTCTGTAAGGAAAAGGAAAATGCCTAAGCTCAAGACCAAGAGCGGCGCCAAAAAGCGCTTCAAGCTCACCGGTACGGGAAAGGTGCGCATGTACCCTTCCCAGCGCCGTCACCGCCAGATCAACCGCCCCAAGAAGATGAAGCGCCAGCACCGCGGCGCCGAGACGATGGATGTGACCAACCAGCCCGTCGTCAAGAAGATCTGGATGCCCTGGGGCTGAACTGGCGCTGATCGAGAAGGAGCTTAAGACATGGCACGCGTAAAACGGGGCGTCACTTCCCACGCCCGCCACAAGAAAGTGGTCAAGATGGGGTCCGGCTATTTCGGCCGCTCATCGACCAACTACCGCATCGCGCTGGAGCGCGTCGAAAAGGCGCTGCAGTACAATTACCGCGACCGCCGCAACAAGAAGCGCGATTTCCGCAGCCTGTGGATTCAGCGCATCAATGCCGGCGTGCGCGCCTATGGCCTGAATTATTCGCAGTTCATCAACGGCATCAAGAAGGCCGGCATCGTCATCGACCGCAAGGTGATGGCCGATCTCGCGGTTACCGAGCCCGCCGCCTTCGAGTCGATCGTCAAGCAGGCGCAGGCGGCGCTGGCGAAGTAGCTTTCGCTGCATCGTGTCCGATTGGATTGAGCCCCATCCCGCGCTGTGAGCGAAGGATGGGGCTCTTTCGTTTTTGACGGAGTCGAGATTTGCGTTCTATCCCGCGAATGATTGTCATCATCGCCGTGGCGGCGCTCGCCGCCTGCGGCGAGAACTTCGACAAGGACATCGAAGCGGTGCGCGCCGACCGTACATTGGAGACCTACACGAATGACGAGCTGGCGCGGGAAATCGCCGGCGCCCGCGGCAAGGTGGAGTGGAACGGCAGCCGCTTCGAAAAATACGCCGACAACGAATATATCGTCGGCGTCACCGCGCATATCGAACGCTACACCCGCGCCGGCGCCAAGCGCTTGGTGGAACTGCAATTCATCAACAACCGCCAAACCAACCAAGTCGCATTCGAGCAATTGCTGATCGACGGAAGGCCACAAGACATGATCGGCGGCGCGCTGAATCTGTTGTTGTTACAGTTGGAATGAATCCGGAACCCTTGGTTGCAGCTGCGTTTGCCGCCGCTTGAATTACTCCGGTCACCGACCACATACTGGCCGTCGAATGAATCCGGGGCGCTTCCTTCGCGCATTGCTCTCATTCCCGCCCACCTGGCTGGTTGTCCTGGTGATGGCGGTTGCAGAGTGGAGCTTTCTCTCTTGGTTCCGGCCTTCGCCGGTCATGGCCGGCGCGTCGCTCGGCCTTGGCGCCATCCTGCTTCTCGTATGGCCAATCTTCGTCGCCCGCGCCGCAACATTCTCCAACGCCTACTACGACACACCCAGCCGTCCCAAGCGCGACAGCCCGGCGTCGCTCGCCGAGCTGGCCGATGAACTCAAGCAACTGGGCGCGGTCCAGGGCGCGCAGCAGATGCAGAAGCTGGCGCCGCTGCTGGACAATCTGCGCGCCGTGCTGAACCGGCGCCTGTCGGCGGGCGAGCTCACCTATGGCCGCTATCTCGGCGCCGCGGAACAGGTGTCCAACAGCGTCATCGACAATCTGCGCGACGTCGATGTCACGCTGCGCAGCATCCGCAACATCGATGCGGCCGGAATCGCCGAGCGGCTGAAGCAGTTGCGCCGCGGCGGCGGCTTTGTTGGCGAGGAACAGCGGCGCGAGATCAAATCGCTGGAGGAACGCTCGGCGCTTGTGGACAAGCAGAATAAACGCGTCGCCGAGCTTTTGGCGCAGAATGAATCCGCGCTGACGATTCTGGTCGATGTGGCCACCGCGGTGGCCAACACCGAAACCGAAACCGGCAAGACCGCCGCGGATGCAGAGGCGGCGATGGCCGAGTTGGAGCGCCTGGCCAAGCGGGCAGGCCGCTACAGCGTACCGTCGGCGGCGGCGAATGCATGACGGCGAACGAGGCATGAAGGGGATGGAACAGATGGCGGAGACGCAGACGAAACTTCCGGCGTTGCGGCTGAACCTCGATGTCGAGGCGGTGAAGGGCGCGCTGACGGTGCAAGCAGATCCCGGCGACGCGGCGGCCCTGGAGAAAAAGGCGCAGGACTACGTGAATCTGTTGAGCAATATCCAGCCCAGCGCCGACGCAGATCAGGCGGATGCCAGGGCGGCGGTCGAGTCCATGGGCCGTGATCTCCAGGCCGAAGCCGCACAACGTAGCAAAATGCTGCGCCAGCCGATCAAGGATCTGTCGGCGCGCGGGACAGAGGGAGGCTCGGTGGCCAATGCGCTGCTCGACCTCAAGATGAAAGTGGAGGAGCTGGATCCCGCGCGGATCGATCTTTCGCCCGGCTTTGCGACGCGCATGCTCGGCATGATCCCCGGCGTCGGCTCGCCGCTGAAGCGCTACTTTTCCCGCTATGAAAGCGCCCAGACGGTGATCGATGCCATCGTGAATTCGCTGCAGCAGGGCCGGGAACAGCTGCGCCGCGACAACGTCACCTTGGGCGAGGATCAGGGCCAGATGCGCGGCCTGACCCGCAAGCTGGGGCGCCAGATCAAGCTGGGTCAACTGATCGATCAAAAACTGTCGGGCAAGCTGGGCGGCGACATTCCCGCCGGCGATATCAGGCACAAATTCGTGCAGGAGGAGCTTCTGTTCCCGCTGCGCCAGCGGATCATGGATCTGCAGCAGCAACTTGCCGTCAATCAGCAGGGCGTGCTGTCCCTGGGCCTGATCATGCGCAACAACGAAGAGCTGATGCGCGGCGTCAACCGCGCCGTCGATGTCACGGTAAGTGCCTTGCAGGTTGCCGTCACCGCCGCGCTGGCGCTGGCCAATCAGAAAATCGTCCTCGATAAGGTCAACGCCCTCAATCAGACCACCAGCGACCTGATCGCCGGCACCGCCGAACGGCTGCGCAGCCAGGGCGCGGAAATCCAGAAGCAGGCGTCCAGTTCCATGCTCAGCCTGGAATCCCTGAAGGCCGCCTTCGCCAACATCAATGCGGCGATGGAGGAAATTTCCCGCTACCGCCGGGAAGCCCTGCCGCGCATGGCCCAGACGATCCTGGAGTTCGATAAACTTTCGGCTCAGGGCGAGGCGGCGATTCAGCACTACGAGGCCGGCGAGCGGGCGCGGCCGAAGCTGATGATCGAGGCGACATGAGCTTGATGAACAACTCCCATCGCGCTCACAGCAACGCCAGCAGATAGGTAAATCCAGATGTCGAAATCCCGGCTTGTCTTCATCCTGCTCGTCATTCTGGGCGTAGCTGCATTCTACATCTCCTCGCGCCCCGGCGGATTCGGTTCGCTGGATTTTGGCTTCGGCGGCGATCTCACCTATGACCAGGCGGCGTCGCGGCTGCAGGACAAGGTCGCCGATATCGACTGGGCGGAGGAGATCGTCCAGCGCAAGGCCAATGTGCAGCTCGGTCAAAAGGCCGATATCACCGACACGCTGCCGCCCATCAGTCAGTTTCCCCTGGTTGTGTCGCGGGCCGGCGGCTTCAACGATGTGGCTGTCGAGATCTTCGTCTCGACCGAGAAATCCGGCACCGGCACCGATGGCTGGACCGTCGACGTCGCCAAGGCGTTCAACGGCGCCAACGTCAAGCTCGCCGACGGCCGCCGCGCCCAGGTAGAAATCCGCAAGATCGCCTCCGGCACCGGTTATGAATTCATCGCCTCGCGCAAATATCTGCCCGATGCCTTCTCGCCCTCGAACCATCTGTGGATCCGCATGGCCCAATCCCACGGCGTGACAATGAAGCCGGTGCGGGAAAAAACGGTCGCCAATCTCGCGGGCGTGGTGATGAAATCCGCCATGGCCGACAAGCTGAAATCCAGCCGCGGCGCCGTCGATGTCAAAAGCCTGATCGATGCCGTGCTGCAGGGCGACATGGCCATGGGCTACACCAATCCCTTCGCCAGCAGTACCGGAATCAATTTCCTGGTCTCCGTGCTCGCCGCCTTTGCCGACGGCGACGAAGGAAAAATGCTGTCGCCGGAAGTGGTCAGCGCCTTCGAAGCATTCCAGAAGGGCGTGCCCTTCGTCGGCGAAACCACGCTGCAGCTTCGTGAATCCGTGCGCAATGACGGTTCTCTCGATGCCTTCGTCATGGAGTATCAGACCTTCGTGAAGACGGCGGAGCTGCAATCGGGCTATGTCTTCCTGCCGTTCGGCTATCCCCATGACAATCCGCTCTACGCAGTCGGCAACCTGCCGCCGGAAAAACGGGAAGCGCTGGAGGCCTTCGCCAAGTTCGGCGAACAGCCGAAATTCCGCGATCTCGCCACCGATTACGGATTCAATCCGGCGATGAAGCTGGACCAGCCCTATCCGCTGCCGGCGGGCGGCACGCTGGTGCAGGCGCAGCAGATCTGGAAGACCAAGAAGGATGCCGGCCGCGCCGTCGCCGCGGTGTTCCTCTGCGACGTCAGCGGCTCCATGGTCGGGCCGCGGCTCGAAGGCGTGCGCGAAGCGCTGATCCAGGGCGCCGATTTCATCTCGCCGGAAAACTCCATCGGCCTTGTCGTATTCTCCGACCGGGTCCGCACCCTGCTGCCGATCAAGAAGTTCAACATCAATCAAAAGGCGTCGTTCGTCGCCGCGGCGGAAGACCTGACCGCCGGCGGCAACACCGCCATGTATGACGGCATCGCCGTGGCGCTGTCCCTGCTGGCGAAGGCGAAGGAAGCCGATCCCAGCCTCAAGCCGATCCTGTTCGTTCTCACCGATGGCGAGACGAACAACGGCCTGTTCTTCGACGACATGCAGGCGATCATCAAGGGGTTGCGGGTGCCGATCTATACCATCGGCTATGAGGCGAACTTCGACGAGCTCAAGCGCGTCTCCGGCCTGGTGGAGGCGGCGACCATCAATGCCGGCGAAGGGGAGATCCGCTACAAGATCGGCTCCCTGCTCAACGCGCAGATGTAGGTGCGGCGATGAAACCCTTCCTGCTCTGGCTGGCTCTGGCGATCCTCGGTTTCGGCGGCCTGGCCGGCGGCTATCACAACTATCTGCAGGACAATCCGCGGCGCGTCGCGGTCGTCGTCGACACGTCTTATGATATGGCCGCGGTCTGGCCGCGGGTTGAGCCAAAGCTGACGGAGATCGGCGCGACGCGCTACAGCGCCTTCAGCCTGGTCACCGACAAGCGCCTGATCCATGGCTGGCAACAGCACCTGCGTCTCAATCTGGCGGAGCCCTATGGTCCACGCGACTTCGGCAAACTCAAAGAGTTGGCGGCGGCGCCTGAAATTGCCGATGCCGAGACGGTCTACTTCCTTACCAACGCACCGGCGTCCGAAACCGCGGCCTTCAGCGGCTGGCAGGTCGTGTCGCTCGGGCGGTAGTCACGCTCTCTCCCCGCCGCGTCTTTCTCGCCGCGGCTCGAAATTGCGCGCGAAGTAGGTCACGCCTTCGCCCTGCTTCAGGCGGTAAAGCTGCGCGGGGCGGTTCGAGCCGCCGCGGAAGTTCGATGTCGGTTCGATGAAACCCGCCGCCAGGATGCGCGTGCGAAACGCGCTCTTCTCCAGCGGCCGGTCCAGCACGATCTCGTAGACGCGCTGCAGGTCCGTCAGGGTGAACTCCGGCTCCAGCAGATAGACCGGCAGCGATGTGTACTCCACCTTGCCACGCAGCCGCTCGATCGCCGCCTGCAGGATGCGGCTGTGATCGAAGGCAAGGCGGCGGCCCACGCCGCTGCTGGTTATCTGCACCCAAACCGCCTCCGCGGCGTTGGCGCCGGCCGTCACGGTCAGGCCTTCCGTCGGTATCAGCGCAAAGAAGGCATGGGTCGCCGACCAGCCGCGGGGATCGCGCTTGGCATCGCCCCAGCTGCCAAGCTGTTCCAGGTAAGGGCTGGTGACACCGGCTTTCTCCTTCAATTTGCGGATGGCGCAGGCTTCGAGATCGCGGTCGCGGTCGATATCGATGAAGCCGCCGGGCAGGGCCCAGGCGCCTGGGTAAGGCTCGTCCTTTGCGCCGCCGCGCTTCACCAGCAGCACGCAGAGCTTGCCGCCGACGATGCCGAAGATCGCCAGATCGACCGACGTCAGCGGCCGCTTGATGTTGGCGATTCCGGCTCCGATACCCGTGCCTTTGCTCACGACTGACCTCTCCATTCCCCGCACCTTGGTTAATGCGCCGCCGGCGCCTCGCGCTGTCGCCGGCACCCCTCTTGACAAGTAAGTATTATAGCCCCACTATCTTAGTGGTACAAACACACTAAGTGGAGAGGGCAACATGTTCGGCCTGCGTTTCGTCAAGGTGGCTCCGACCACCCATCTGATGTTTTTCCGCAGCGGCCGGGCAGCGCGTCAGGGTGCGGGTCTGTCGGGTTTCTACTACGCGCCCACCACCACCCTGGTGTCGGTGCCCGTGGGCAGCCAGGAACAGGGTTTCATCTTCGAGCAAGCGACCAGCGATTTTCAGCATGTAACGGTCCAGGGCCAGGTCACCTTCCGCGTCGCGGAACCTGAGCGCACCGCTGCCCTGCTCAACTTCGCGCTGGACCGGCGCGGCCGTGCCTATGCCTCCGACGATCCCCAGAAACTGGCCAGCCGCGTGGTCAAGCTGCTGGAGGTGGCGGTTCATGACGCCATTCTGCGTCTGCGGCTGGTGGACGCGCTGCGGGCGGCGGCCGACGTGGCGCGCATTGTGGACGCCGGCCTCAAGACCCATCCGGAGATCGTCGCCCTCGGCCTGGAGATCCAGTCCGTCGCCATCCTCGCCATCAAGCCGACGCCGGAAACCTCCCGTGCGCTCGAAGCCGAGGCCCGGGAAGCGATCCTGCGCGCCGCCGACGATGCCGTCTATGCGCGGCGCAACTCCGCCGTCGAGCAGGAGCGCGCCATCCGCGAGAACGAACTGGAGACAGAGATCGCGGTGGAGCAGAAGAAGCGCACCATCCGCGAGGTGCAAATGGATGCCGAGGCCAGCGTCCAGCGCAAGAAGCACGAACTGCGCGCCACCGCCATGGAGGCCGATATCGGCCTGGAGACCCAGCGCAAGGATTTCGTCGCGCTCAATGCCGAAAACGCGCACACCCTGGCGGAGGCCGAAGCGCACCGCATGCGCGCCGTGATGGCGGCGCTACAGAGCGTCGATCCACGGATCGTACAGGCCATCGCCGCCATCGGCATGCAGCCCGCTCAGCTTGTTGCCCTCGCCTTCGGCGCCATCGCCGAGAAAGCCGAACGGATCGGCCAGCTCAATATCTCGCCGGAGCTGCTGCAGAGTCTCGCTACGGCAGTGAAGGAGCCGGTCAGTGTCGTCAAACGTTGAACGCAAAGTCGTGCTGGTGACGCGGCGCACGCGCCTGGAGGAATTAGTCGTGCGCCATCACAGCCTGGCCCAGGCGAAGTTCTATATCGAGCATCTGGGCGCCGATTTCGCGGACTACCAGCGGGAACACGAAGCCTATGAAGCGGCGCGGCACGTCACGCTTGATGCGCTCGTCGGCCACGGCCGCTATCAGGCGATCGACCGCGCCTTCCTGCCGAATTTCCTGTTCGGGCCCGAAGATATCGTCGTCACCCTCGGGCAGGACGGGCTGGTGGCCAACAGCTTCAAATATCTCGATGGCCATCCCGTCATCGGCCTCAATCCCGAGCCGGCCCGCTTCGATGGCGTGCTGTTGCCGTTCGCGCCCGGCGACCTTCCGCTGCGGGCGGTGAATGATTTCTTCATCGGCCCGCGCTCCCACAGTTCGGCGCGCTATGAAATCGCGCTCGGCGGCCGCCATGAAATCCAATCCTCCAGCGGCGTGATCGTCTCCACCGGATTCGGCTCCACTGCCTGGTTCCGCAGCGTGGTCACGGGCTCACTCGGTATCGCCGCGGCCTTGGCGGGTGGTCGCGCAGCGCCGGTCGCCTATGAGCCGCAACCCTGGGACGCTGACCGGCTGCAGTTCGCGGTGCGGGAGCCCTTCCCCAGCAAGACAACCCAGGCGTCGCTGGTCTATGGCCAGATTACCGCCCGGACGCCGCTTCAGTTGCGCTCGCTGATGGCGGAGAACGGCGTCATCTTCTCCGACGGCATGGAAGCCGACCATCTGACATTCACGACCGGCATGGAAGCCACGATCCGCCTGTCACAGCGTCAAGGCCGGCTGGTGGTGTGACGACCGGTTTCACTGCGGCGCGATTCTATCTCGCGGCCTGCGGATCGGCGGTTTTGCGACATGCAAAACCCCATTTGACCCGCATTGCGAGCCGCCCTTATACTCCGCGCCGCGTTAACCCCTATGGGAAGAGATCGGGCCGCTGCATGCTTCTTCGCATGACACATCGCTGGCAGAACCGCTCCGGGCGGCTTTCGCTTTTTAGCGCCGGCTTCGAGGCTCCGTCCGCCATGGGCAGGGGATCGCTGGGCATGCGCTAAGCAGACCTCACGATCCCGGGTGGAATACGGGGCCGCACAGATGTGCCGGCCCCTTTTTCTTTTTCAGGATGTCTTACGATGCAGAATGTAGAACCGATCAGAGACAAATGGCTTAAGGCCATTGCTGGCGCGGGGGGCCTCGCGGAATTGGAGCAGGCCCGCGTCGACGCTCTTGGCAAGAAAGGCGAGATCAGCGGCCTGATGAAGCTGCTGGGCGGCTTGGGGCCCGACGAGCGGCGCGAGTTCGGCGCTCGCGTCAATGAGGCGAAGGATGCCATCACTGCGGCAATCGAGGCGCGGCGCGGCGCGCTGGAGGATTCTGCCCTCGATGAACGGCTGAAGACCGAGCGCGTGGACGTTACCCTGCCGCCGCGGCCCGAGGCTGAAGGGCGCCTCCATCCGATCAGCCAGACGCTGGACGAGATCGTCGCCATCTTCGGCGAGATGGGCTTCCGCGTCGCCGAGGGGCCGGATATCGAGGACGACTTTCACAACTTCACCGCCCTCAACATTCCGCCCGAGCATCCGGCGCGGCAGATGCATGACACCTTCTATATCGAAGGCCGCGATGCCGGCGGCGGGACCGGCGGCCCTGGGGGTAAAGTGCTGCGCACCCACACTTCGCCGGTGCAGATCCGCGCCATGAAGGCGACGCAGCCGCCGCTGCGGGTGATCGCGCCCGGCCGCACCTATCGCTGCGATTCCGACATGACCCATTCGCCCATGTTCCATCAGGTCGAAGGGCTCGTGGTGGACGAGCACACCCATATGGGCCATCTCAAGGGCTGTTTGATCGAATTCTGCCGCGCCTTCTTCGGCGTTGCCGATCTGCCGGTGCGTTTCCGGCCCAGCTACTTCCCGTTCACGGAACCCTCGGCGGAAGTGGATATCGGCTGCTCCCGCGCGGGCGGCGAACTCAAGCTCGGCGTCGGCAACGACTGGCTGGAGATTCTCGGCTGCGGCATGGTGCATCCGAAAGTGCTGGCCATGAGCGGCGTCGATCCCCAGCGCTATCAGGGCTTCGCCTTCGGCATGGGCATCGAGCGCATCGCCATGCTGAAATATGGCATCCCCGATCTCCGCACCTTCTACGAGGCCGATCTGCGCTGGCTGCGCCACTACGGCTTCCTGGCGTTCGATGTGCCCAGCATGACCGGGGGATTGTCGCGATGAAGTTCACGCTATCCTGGCTGAAGAATCATCTCGACACCGATGCCGATGTCGACACGCTGTCGAAGCGCCTCACCATGCTCGGCCTCGAGGTGGAGGATGTGCATGACCGCGCCAAGGATCTCGCGCCCTTCACCGTCGGCTATGTGAAGGAGGCGAAGCCCCATCCCAATGCGGACAAGCTGCGCGTCTGCCTGGTCGAGACCTCGACCGGCACCCATCAGGTCGTCTGCGGCGCGCCCAATGCCCGCACCGGCATGAAGGGTGTCTTTGCACCGGTAGGCAGCTACATCCCCGGCACCAATCTGGATCTCAAGAAAGGCGTTATCCGCGGCGTCGACTCCAACGGCATGCTCGTCTCCATGCGCGAGATGGGGCTGTCTGAGGAGCATGATGGCATCATCGAGCTGCCTGACGACGCGCCTGTAGGCGCGTCCTTCGCGCAGTTGCTCGGCCTCGACGATCCCGTCATCGACATCAACGTCACCGCCGACCGCGCGGATTGCCTGGGCGTGCATGGCGTTGCGCGGGATCTGGCCGCTGCCGGTGTCGGCAAACTGCGGGCGCCTGACCTTTCGCCGGTGGTCGGAACCTTCGACAGCCCGGTGAAATGGCTGCGTGACCTGCCCGCCGATCAGCAGCATCTCTGCCCCTATGTAGGCGGCCGCTATTTCCGCGGCGTGAAGAACGGCCCGAGTCCGAAATGGCTGCAGGACAAGCTGCTGGCCATCGGGCTCCGCCCGATCTCGGCGCTGGTGGATATCACCAACTACGTCACCTACGACCTCGGCCGCCCGCTCCATGTATTCGACGCGAAGAAGCTCAGCGGCGATCTCACCATGCGGCTCGCGCGCCCGGGCGAGTTCATCCAGGCTCTCGACGGCAAGATCTATGAGCTTGACGACAGCATGGTGGTCATCGCCGACAAGACCGGTCTCCATGGCATCGGCGGCATCATGGGCGGCGCGGTCTCCGGCTGCGAACTGGACACCACTGAGATGTTCCTGGAGGCGGCGCTGTTTGATCCCATCCGCACCGCCGCCACCGGCCGCAAGCTCGGCATCGAGTCCGACGCCCGCTACCGCTTCGAGCGCGGCGTCGATCCCGTGAGCGCCGACTGGGGCGTGGAGGTCGGGACGCGGCTGATCCGCGAGCTCTGCGGCGGCGAGGCAAGCCGTGTGGTCAATGCGGGGAGCATCCCGAAATGGCAGCGCCAGGTCGGACTGCGGCCCGCCCGCGTGGGCACGCTCGGCGGCGTCGATCTGCCGGCGGCGGAGTCGGCGCGCATCCTCACGGCGCTCGGATTCAAGACGGCAGAAAAGGACGGCAAGATTGTCGCCGACATCCCCTCCTGGCGCGCCGATGTGGAAGGCGAGCCGGACCTGGTTGAGGAAGTCACCCGCGTCTACGGCTTCGACCGCATCCCCGACGTGCCGCTGAAGATCGACGCGGCCCTGCCGGAACCGGCGATCACGCCGGCGCAGCGCCGGGTGCAGATCGGCCGCCGCCTGCTGGCGTCCCGCGGCCTGATGGAGGCGGTGACGTTTTCGTTCATGGAAAATCGCATCGCCGAGCGGTTCACGTCCGGCAACCGGCCAACCGTGAAGCTGGCCAATCCCATCGCCGCCGATCTCGATGCAATGCGGCCCTCGATCCTGCCCAACCTGCTGCAGGCGGCGGCGCGCAACGCCGCCCGCGGCCTCGCCGATCCCGCGCTGTTCGAAGTGGGCCCGCAATATGCCGACGACACGGCGGAGGGGCAGGCGATGGTCGCGGCCGGCCTGCGCGCCGGCAATGCGGTGCCGCGTCATTGGGCGGTGAAGCGCCGCGCCGTCGATGCCTTCGATGCCAAGAGCGATGCGCTGGCGCTGCTCTCGGCGCTGGGGGCGCCGGTGGAGAATCTGCAGACCACGGCCGATGCGCCCGGCTGGTATCATCCCGGCCGCTCGGGGACCTTGCGCCTCGGCCCCACGGCGGTCGCCTGGTTCGGCGAGATTCATCCGCGTGAGCTGAAGGCACTTGGCATGAAGGATGCGGCCACGGGCTTCGAGATTTTCCTCGACCGCATCCCCCAGCCGAAGGCAAAGGCCAAGGGTACGGGCTCGACACGGCCGCTGCTGAAGGCCTCGCCTTATCCGCCGGTGGAGCGCGACTTCGCTTTCGTTGTCGCCGGCGACGTGCCGGCGGAAAAACTGCTGCGCGCCGCCAAGGGCGCCGACAAGGCGCTGATCCAGGCGGTATCGCTGTTCGACGCCTTCGAAGGCGGCAGCCTCGGTGCGGGCAAGAAATCCATCGCCTTCTCGGTCACGCTCCAGGCGCCCGACCGCACCTTGACAGAAGACGACATCGCCGCCGCCCAGCAGAAAATCGTCGCCGCCGTGACCAAGGCTACGGGCGGTGTGCTCAGAAGCTGATTTCACCCTCTCTTTCCAAGGGTTGACGCCGGGCAACCGCCGATTGCGCGGAACCGCCGGCTTGTGCCAAGCTTGCCGCACCAATGGGCCAGGCTCCCCCTGAAGCGATTCCCGGGGCCGGGCTCCGGCGTCCGGCGCCGCTCTTAAATCCGGCAACGAACCTCATCAGGGAGAACAAGCAAACATGCACACGGACAAACTCATCCAAGCCCGTCGCGACGGCCGGCTCAGCCGCCGCCAGTTCGCGAAATATGCCGCCGCCGCCGGCGTCGGCCTTGCCGGCATGAAGGGATTCGCGCGCCCGGCTGCGGCCGACGCCAGCGATCTCACCTATCTCGGCTGGAGCGGCTATGACGATCCGGAATTCCACAAGGTCTTCCAGGAGAAACACGGCGGACTGCCCACCTTCACCTTCTGGGGCAGCGAGGACGAAGGGCTGACCAAACTGCGGGGCGGCTATGAGGTCGACGTCATGGGCCCCTGCACCTATGAGATCAAGACCTGGCGCGATGTCGGCCTGCTCAAGCCCTACGACACCGAACGCCTGATCCATCTCAAGGACATGTTCCCGGCCGTGCTCGATATCGACGGCATGGTGGTGAACGATCAGCGCTGGTTCACGCCGATGGATTGGGGAAATTCCACCGTCGTCTACCGCACCGACATGGTCGACGAAGAATACATCAAGGAGGGTTCCTGGAAGATCCTGTTCGACGACCGCTACAAGGGCCGCCTCGCCGCCTATGACGACAACGTCAACATCGAGATCGCCGGCTTGATCCTGGGCTACGACAATATCTTCTCGCTCAGCGACGAACAGCTCGTGGAAGTGAAGAAGCTGCTGCAGAAGCAGCGGGAAAATCTGCGTTTCTTCTGGACCGAGGCGACCTCGATGGAACAGTCGATGGCGTCGGGCGAGATCGTCGCCGCCTATTCCTGGAACGAAAGCTATGTGAAGCTTAAGCAGCAGGGCGTGCCGGTCGGCTTCATGGTGCCGAAGGAAGGCATCTTCACCTGGTGCTGCGGCCTGACGCTGCATTCCAAGGTCAAGAACGAAGACATGGCCTACGACCTGATCAACGGCATGACCTCGCCGGAAACCGGCGCCTATGAGATCACCACCTGGGGCTACGGCCACTCCAACAAGAAAGCGTTTGAGATGGTGCCGCCGGAGAAGCTGGCGGAGCTCAATCTCTCCACGCCGGAAGCGCTGCTCAACGATGGCATCTTCTTCCAGCCGCTGGAGCTGGGCACCCGCACCAAATACAACCAGCTCCTGGAAGAGGTGAAGGCGGGTTCATAGCCGCAAGGCGCCTCGCCGCGATTCGAAAACCCTCTCCGGCGGCGCGCCGGAGAGGGTTTTGTTTCCCAGCTTATCCAAAAACCGTACGCTCTGAGTCCACTGTGGGCATGCCGCGCCAAACCCGCGGATTTCCTGGCTTTTCCGGCGCTGAGCCGTGCCGAAGGCCGATGAATCCGGCATTTCCCGACGGCCGGCCGCGAATAATCCACAGGAAATCGCGATTCTATTGCGAAAATCTCTAGACGTTGTGGTCGAACAGGTGTAGGACCACTACCCGTATGGGTTCGCTTGCCGCAGCCGGAAGCCGGCCCGAACCGCCCGCTCTCCTGATTTGAGGGCTGAAGGGCGGCGGCTCGCACCGGAGCAAGGGAGGGGGTCTGCTTTCCAGGCGCCCGCGCGGTCGGACCGAATCCTTGACACCAACCTCGAGGGGATACCCATGGCAGTAGCAAAGAAGCAGAATACCGTCACCATGCGGCAGATCGCCGCCGACCTCGCCGACAAGCACGAGATGACCAAGCGGCAGACCACCGAAGTGATGGAGTCGCTCATCGGTCAGATCACCAAGCACCTGAAAAAGGGCGACAAGATTCGTTTTCCCGGCCTCGGCATCTTCCAGGTGCGCAAGCGTGAAGCCCGCATGGGCCGCAATCCCGCCACCGGCGAGCCGATCAAGATCAAGGCGTCGAAGAAGGTCGCGTTCCGCGCCTCCAAGGAATTGAAGACGTCGGTCTGATTCGCGATCTAGCGCGTCTTTCTTGTGATTGACACAGCCCCCGCGTCTTCCGGCGCGGGGGCTGTGGCTTTCTGCTGATGACAGCGCCGTTCGGTCAGACCGGCTTTCCTACCGTGAGGGCCCGCCGGAATTGCACATCGGCATCGAGGAACTGTTTTTCCGGATGCGCCCCCATGGCATCGATGAACCGGCTCAATAGGCAGCGCAGCGCCGCGCACAGCGCAATATCGCAGACCTGAGGATCGCTGAAGCCGGCCGCGCGCAGGCGGTCGATATCCGCCTGTGTCGTCTTCGAGGCATCGGTCGCTACCATCTCGGCGAAACGCAGCATGGCCACGTCGCGGTCGGACAGTCCGGCCGTGCAATAGTCCCTTAGCACGGCAACCACCGCCGCCTTCGAGCCGAGGTCCTCCAACAGCCGCTGACCATAGACCTGCGCGCAATAGGTCGATGGAACATGCTTGGCGGCGATGAAAGTGATCAGGCGCCAGTCCCGCGGGCTGAGCGTAAAGCCGCCCTTCACCCCGTTGAAGAAATCCTCCCAGATCGGCAGAAGATCCGGTCGCGCGGACCAGCATTCGGTCGCTTCCATCACCGCTCCCATCGCCGCTTTCTCCTTGCGGTAGATCTCGCCGATTGCTCCCGTGGCTTCTTTTTCGCTGATGGTTTTCACGAACATTCCGGTCGCCATTCTGGCTCGGCGGTCCTTACATCGGGTTATTCCCCATCCTGCACCGCAAGGCGAACAGTTTCTGCCGGCATTGAATTCCCGATGCGCGCGGCTAAATTCCCGCTCCCTTCAAAAAGAGAGACGCAATGCGCATACTAGTCACAGGTTCTTCGGGCTGGCTCGGCCAGACTCTCGTGCCGCGCCTGCGCTGCGACGGCCACGATGTCGTCGGCCTGGACCCAGTGCCATCGGCTATGACGCAGATCGTCGGCTCGGTCGCCGATCGTGCGCTTGTCCGCGCCGCGATCCGCGACAACAATATCGATGCGATCGTTCACGGCGGCGCGCTTCACAAGCCCCACATCGAAACCCACGCGCGCCCGGACTTCGTTTCCGTCAACGTCCAGGGCACGCTCAATCTGCTGGAAGAATCCGTGGCCCCGGGATCGAAGGTCGACCGATTCGTTTTCACCTCGACCACCTCCCTGATGATTTCCAAGGAAGTCCGCGCCGGAAAGGCCGGCGGCGCCAGGAAGGCGATCTGGATCACCGAAGACATGGCGCCGCTCTTGCCGCGCAACATCTATGGCGTCACCAAGTTCGCCGCCGAACAGCTCTGCCGCCTGTTTCATGAAACCCATCGCCTGCCGGTGATCGTCCTCCGCACCGCCCGCTTCTTTCCGGAGGAAGACGACATGGCCCATGCCATCGTCCAGTCCGACGCCAACACCAAGGCGAACGAGTTCCTGTTCCGCCGCCTCAGCGTGGAGGACGCCGCCGAAAGCCACGTCGCCGCCCTGGCCAAGGCGCCGGCGCTGGGCTTCGACACCCTCATCGTCTGCGCGAAGACGCCCTTCCGCCGGGCGGATTGCGAGCAGCTCCTCCACAATACGCCGTCGGTCGTCGAACGCTACTTCCCGCGCTACCGGGAAATCTATGGCCGTCTGGGATGGACCATGTTCGACTCGATCGATCGCGTTTATGATTCGAGCAAGGCCGCCCGGAAGCTGGGCTTCACCTGCCGCACGGGATTCACAGAAAAATTGAAGGAGCTCGAGGATCAGTTGTTGGACCGCAGATGATCCGGCGGCAGAGTGACTGATGTCAAAACCGAACGACAGTCTTGATCGCGTCTTCGCCCGCGTGCGCCGCGCGGCCAAGGCCGCCAAACTGCCGGAGATCGAGGCAAGCACGTCCTACGGTACGCCGGCGCTCAAGCTGCGCGGCAAATTCCTGATGCGGGTGAAGGATCCGGACACGCTCGTATTCATGTGTCCGCTGGAGGAAAAGGAGATGCTGATCGCCGCCGAACCGCAAATCTATTTCGAGACGGATCACTACAAGGGCTGGCCGGCTATTCTCGTTCGTCTTTCGGCAGCCGACGACGCGGAGTTGCGCCATTGCCTGATGCGCGCTTGGCGCCTGCAGGCGCCGAAAAGGCTGCAGGCGAGCCTTGCAGAACAGCCGCCCGCCGGGGCGCCAAAATCCCCGGGGCGAAAAAACCCTTCCCCGCAAAGGCTTAAGCGCTCGAAGCCGATCCGTTAACCAGTTCTTGCCCTGCCTGTTGTAAGCTGGCGTTGCCGGCGAAAATCTGCGGCGCCTCGCCCCTGAACCGCGGCCGCCCGGCCACCATATTCTCAATCTGGAAACCCCCATGCCTGAAAACGGCCAACAGAACTACTCCCAAAGCTATCTGCTCCCGGTCGAGGACCGCGACTTCCTGCTGAATCGGGAAGAGCTGCGGCCGATCCGCTTCGCCCTCGAATACAGCAAGGCGGAGCTGCTGCTGCGGGATTCGGGTATCCGCTCCACCGTCATAGTCTTCGGCAGCGCCCGCATCCCATCGGCGGAACAGGCGGCCGCGGCGCTGGCCGCCGCTGCCGATCCGGCAGAGCGCGAGCGCGCGGAGCTCGGCCAGAAGCTCTCGGTCTATTACGAACAAGCCCGCGCCTTTGCCCGCATCGTGTCGGAACGGGGCGGCGCCCTGACGGTGCGCCCCGATGGCCTGCACGACAATGTGATCGCCACCGGCGGCGGCCCCGGCATCATGGAGGCGGCGAATCGCGGCGCCCGCGATGCCGGCGCCCCCACCATCGGATTCAACATCACCCTGCCGATGGAGCAGGGGCCGAACAGCTATTCGACGCCGGACCTCACCTTCAACTTCCACTATTTCGCCATGCGCAAGATGCATCTGGCGATGCGCGCCAATGCGCTGGCCGTGTTTCCCGGCGGCTTCGGCACCATGGACGAATTGTTCGAGCTGCTGACCCTGGTGCAGACCGGCAAGGCGCCCTGCGTGCCGATCATCCTGTTCGGCCGGTCCTATTGGCAGGAGGTGATCAACTTCGACGCCCTGGTGCGCTACGGCATGATCAAGGCCGACGACCTCAAGCTGTTCGATTTCGCCGACGATGCCGAGGAAGCCTGGCAGACCCTGATCCGCCGCGGCCTCAAGGCCCATGCGCCCACACCCATGGCTGCGGGCGAAGCGGCCGTTCCGGCGAAATAGCCGGCGATTCGCCGCGGCCAGAGTCATATCTCGATGATTTAGATTTCGAATCGCCCCCGGTGTGGACGACGCCAACTAGTTTCGTTTCAGTTTTCGCCAGTTGCGTCCGGCTTTGAGGCACCCCCCTCCTGGCTCATCTCGCTGGCGCTCGATGAGCCATCCTCCCCCGCAAGGGGGGAGGTTTGCGCGGTTCTGATTCAATGCATCAAATTCTGGCCCGCGGCTGTCGGCAGGGCGCTCAGCGAATTGTCGTCGGTGTCTCCAGATTGCGGATCGTCGAATCGTAGAGCCGCCTGGCGTCGGCCGTGCGCTTATACTTCGCCAGCTCCTGGTCGACGCAATACTCGAATATCGGCGTGTGGTCCGGGAAGGGTTTATCCCGGCATTCCCGCTCCGCGCGCATCTGCAGCGTCGCCTCGGACGGCGGGCCGCTATTGCAGGCCGCGAGCGCCAGCAGCAAAGCCGCGCCTGCCCATACTCTGCGCAATGCCATGTTATCCTCCCACAGCGCCTGTTCTTCCGGTTCCTCTAAGATGGGCGCTGGTGACCGGAAACGCCATACCAGGCCCGCCGGAATCCGACGGCCAGGCCGGCAGTTCACAGAATCTTGTAGGGGCGACGGGTCCGACAGATCGCAAAGCGATCTTGCCGGCGTCGCTCTTCGATGATTCAAACCAACTGAGAAAATTGACTCTGCCGCCGAATTGACGTCCAACCGTCCAAGTCAATCCGGGAAATGGCCAGGCGGCAATCAAGGCGCAGTATCATGACCAACACAGAATTCTTTGCGATATCAAACCCTGTGGAGATCTTCCGACTAGGCAACCTGCTTGTAGGTGTTCTGGACGGTCCTGAACTGTTGAAGATCGACTACTTGGAACTGCGCGGCTGGGTGGCAGTGCCATTCGAATCTGCGCTCCACTTTGACAACGTGGATGTAGATCGGATTGCAACAGCGGCTGCCAAACTGAGCTGTCTCGAGTGCAATGCGATCCCTACTGAGGGACTGGCCGGACCGCTTTACTATCGTGTTCCTATGACACCGCGAGGGTTGCAGGCGTTCAACAGAAAATGCGCTCACTTCAAATATCTATTGGTTCCTGACAACGAGTTGTTCGCAGTCTTTTGCTCGACGGAGGATTATTGCGTTGCTGCGGGACCAAGGGACTTTGTTGAAATCGTGCTTGCGAAAGGCATCGAAGCTGCAAGAGATGATTTCCGACGATATGTTGAATCTGAGACGTTGGAGCCTCATCGGCGGTTCAAGGCTGGAATAGCTGACCGCTACCAGACGGTGTCTGGAACGAATTGAACTAGGAACCGTGTTTCAGTCGATTCAACGACCTCTCGATCAGGATCTCATCGATATAGCGGCCGTCGATCTTCGCATGATCCTTCGCAGTGCCGATGATTGAGAACCCCTGGGCAAGATAGGTTTGCAGAGCCGCGGGATTATCCGCGCGTACAAAGGTGAAGAACTTCTCATAGCCCGCCCGCCGGGCCGCTTCGAAGGTCGCCTCGAACAGCCGCTTGGCGATGCCCTGGCGCCGCAGGCCAAGCTCGACGAATGTGCCTAGGGTACCCACGTGATCGAACGCCGTCGTGTAGCTCGCAAACGGCTCCGTGATCTGAAAGCCGACGAGTTTCCGGTCCGCCTGCCGGACCGCGACCTTCCAGATTCCGCGCCGCGGAAAACCGGCAATGAAGTCGCGCTCCTCTCGGATACTGAACGGCGTATCGAGCGCGGTGTATATCCGCGCCTCGATGATCGGATTGAGAATACCCAGCAACGCCTCGGCGTCATCGAGCTTAACGTCGCGAACGGATAGCTCCATGCGGGACAACTCCGGCTCTATTTTTCAGCCGGCAGAGCTTCGATCTTGCCCAGCAGCCATTGCAAGCCGGCCAGATGCTGCTGATCGTGGCTGCAGAGAATGTGAACCAGGCTCCGCACGGTGACCGGGCCGAATCCTTCGAACCTCGCGGTCCGCAATATTTGCGCGGGGCTGAGGCCGGAGATGATTTGAACCGTCTGGGCCCGTGCGGCGCGGAAGGCCGCAAGCGCCTCGCCGGCATTTGCATTGGCGTAGTCGCGTTCCTTCGCCAGCCGATATCCGTCGACCGACGGCAGTTCCGGGTTGTCCTCTCCCAGAGCGCGCTGAAAGCGCTGGTGATAGCCGTCGATCTCGATATCGCGAACATGGCAGACCTGCCCGATCGGCGTGAAAGCCTCGCGCGGTATGCCCTCCCAGGACGCCGGCTCCCAGCGCCGATACGCCTCCGGTATCGCTTCGTAGAACGCTTCAAGCTGTTGCGGGAAGGCTGCGAGCGCTTGCAATGTGGCTGAGTTCATGGGACCTCGTAGGATGGTGCTAGCGAGCATTCGCTAGCTGGCCGGCAAGAAGTGCGTGACCTTTTCCTTGAGAAGGCGAACAAGCGCAGGGTCCATGAAATCAAACTTGTCCGGAATGTCCAGGCAAACGACGCGCGCATTCTTCAGATACCGACCGAACTTGGCCGAGAGCTTGCTCCGATGCGCCTTCTCCATGACAAAAATAAGTTCCGCCCACTCGACCAGCTCCGGCGTGACGGGATTGTCCGCATCGTTGTTGAGGCCAGCAGACTCGCATTCGATCCCGGGGTAGCTGGAAAAAACCTGCTCAGCCGTGGGACTGCGAAGCCGGTTCTGACTGCAGATGAACAGGACGCGCTTCACTAGACCCAACGAGTGAATAAGACCAAGCGACAGAACACGGGAAACACCTTTTGCTTCCCTCGCGAAAGCGGGGGCCCAGGGTTTCAGAGCGCAGTCGATGAATAAATCGTCCCGTGGGCGCTCTGCAACTCTGGATGCCCGTTTTCGCGGGCAAGGCAACTTAGGGTGATTCAATTTAGCAAACTGCTGTGCCGGATCAAACGATCGATCAAGGCTGCGAGTAGAACGAATTCAAACGCCATTTGGTATGCCGTATGGCAGTGTCTTCAAAAGATCGGAAGTAGGGCCGGCGTAGCGGACGCCCTGCCGGCAGCCGCCATATTGCACCCCCTGAAATAGTTCCTATATCGAAGGCTCGATGTTGGACATAGTGGATAGGACTGTTTGCGGCGGGCTTGCGCGATCCCGCCGGCCGTATCCATGCGGCGCGTGCCGCGGAATTTGGTCTTAACTTCTTGCGTATGGTTGAACGTCATGATTGCAAATTTTCGGGAAGGCGCAAAACTGGCATCAAGCCGCTGGGCGGCATGGATTTTCCCGGCGCGGAAATTGCGGAAAAATGCGCGGCAGTGTCGCCCGTCTCGCTCGCCACGCTCGCCTTGCGCCCAGCGGGCGCGGCACTTATGTTCCGGGCGCGCCAAGGAAGACAGCCACCGTCCAGATCGGCCGCCAGCCGGGCGACCGGCGCGGGGGCTGTTGACGGTTCGGGAATAACCCCCTGAATCGGCAATGATTTTCCCGGCACACCCGTAACCGCCATAACCACCGACGGCCCGAAAGCTCCATGGATCAAGCCCATATCCGCAATTTCGCGATCATCGCCCATATCGACCACGGGAAATCCACCCTGGCCGACCGGCTGATCCAGGCCTGCGGCGCCGTCACCGACCGGGAGATGCGCGACCAGATTCTCGATTCCATGGATATCGAGCGCGAGCGCGGCATCACGATCAAGGCGCAGACCGTGCGGCTGACCTACAAGGCCCGCAACGGCGAGACCTATCAGCTCAACCTGATGGACACGCCGGGCCATGTCGACTTCGCCTATGAGGTGAGCCGCAGCCTCGCCGCCTGCGAGGGCTCGCTGCTGGTGGTGGATTCCACCCAGGGCGTGGAGGCGCAGACCCTGGCCAATGTCTACCAGGCCATCGATGCCGGCCACGAGGTCGTGCCGGTGCTGAACAAGATCGACCTGCCCGCCGCCGAGGTGGACCGGGTGAAGCAGCAGATCGAAGACGTCATCGGCCTCGATGCCTCCAACGCGATTCCAATCTCCGCCAAGACCGGCCTCAATATCGAGGAGGTGCTGGAAGCCATCGTGCATCGCCTGCCGCCGCCCAAGGGCGATGCCGACGCGCCGCTGCAGGCGCTGCTGATCGACAGCTGGTATGACGCCTATCTCGGCGTCGTCGTGCTCGTGCGGGTCAAGCAGGGCGTGCTGAGGCTGGGCCAGCGCATCCGCCTGATGTCCACCGGCGCCGACCACGATGTGGAGCGGGTCGGCTTCTTCACGCCCAAGCCGGAGCAGTTCAAGGAGCTCGGCCCCGGCGAAGTCGGCTTCATGACCTCCGGCATCAAGGAAGTGGCGGAGACCAAGATCGGCGACACCATCACCGACGATCGCAAGCCGGCGTCCGCGCCGCTGCCGGGCTTCAAGCCCTCGGTGCCCGTCGTGTTCTGCGGCCTGTTTCCGCTGGACGCCGCCGAGTATCCGCAGCTGCGCGACAGCTTGGCGAAGCTGCGGCTCAACGACGCCAGCTTCCATTTCGAGCCGGAAACATCGGCGGCGCTCGGCTTCGGCTTCCGCTGCGGCTTCCTCGGCCTCCTGCATCTGGAGATCATCCAGGAGCGGCTGGAGCGGGAATTCAATCTGGAGCTGATCACGACAGCGCCGTCGGTGGTCTACAAGATCCATATGACCAGCGGCGATCTCATGGAGATGCACAACCCGGTCGACATGCCTGACCCGATGAAGATCGAGGAGATCCAGGAGCCGTGGATCGAAGCCACCATCATGACCCCCGACGACTATCTCGGATCCGTGCTCAAGCTCTGCCAGGACCGCCGCGGCACGCAGAAAGAGCTCACCTATGTGGGCACCCGCGCGATGGTGAAATACGATCTTCCGCTCAACGAAGTCGTATTCGACTTTTAC
>Ga0184626_10000015_pt1 | contig 31643 bp, 13 predicted proteins | sample PLM3_60_b1_FD_133142 | JGI IMG/M metagenome (GOLD analysis project Ga0184626, IMG submission 133142) | Groundwater sediment microbial communities from an aquifer in East River, Colorado, USA - PLM3_60_b1 | ecosystem: Environmental > Terrestrial > Soil > Riparian zone | place: USA: East River... | reverse complement strand
CCTAGTCAGAGCCCTTCCTCTCAATACGAAACCAAGCATGGGGAAAGGTTGCGGGCAGTTCTCAACGTCTGCAAACGGATGACTTCCGTAGGCGATGTGGTTTCTCTTTTGGAGCTGATCACGATCGAGACCAAAGAGTTACTCAGCGCGGATCGCGTGAGTATCTTTCTGCTCGATCGCGAAAAGTGCGAGCTCTGGTCGGTGATCTCACAGGAGAAAAGAATTATGCGCTTCGACGCGCGCTTGGGCATCGCCGGCGCCGTGGCGATGACGGGCCAGACCATCAACGCGGCGGATGCCTACGAGCATCCTTTGTTTCACAAAGAGGTTGATCTAAAGACGGGATATCGCACGAGAACTCTGCTGGCCGTGCCTCTCAGAAACTTGCAGGGAGAGATCATCGGAGTCGGCGAAGCGATCAACAAGGCAGAGGGTCTGTTCTCGGAAGAGGACGCAGAGATTCTTCAAACCTTGGCCGCTCACGTCTCTGACACCATCGAGACCACCCAGCTTGATCAGCGGTTGGAGAACCGCCCGCTGGAGAAGGAAAGGAACCTCCACGAAGACAACGGCGGCGGGTTTTCCACCCAGAACATCATCGGCATGAGCCACAGGATGCGAGCCATTATCCGCCTGATCGATCAGATTCGTGACTGCTCGGTGGACGTCTTGATCGAGGGCGAGAGCGGCACCGGGAAAGAATTGGTAGCGAAGGCCTTGCACTACAGTAGCCCCCGGGCGAAGCACCCCTTCGTAGCTGTGAATTGTGCGGCACTGCCGGATAACCTGGTGGAAGCCGAATTGTTCGGCATCGAAAAGGGAGTCGCCACCGGCGTCGATCGCCGTATCGGCAAATTCGAGGAAGCCAACGGGGGAACTCTGTTTTTGGACGAGATTGGTGATTTGAGCCTGCCGGCCCAGGCCAAAATCCTTCGAGTTCTCCAAGAACGTTCGGTGGACCGAGTTGGCGGCAGAGGCTCGGTACCGATCGATGTGCGCGTTATCGCAGCAACCAATCAGAACCTGGAAGCCGCCATCAAAGAGCATACGTTTCGCGAAGATCTGTACTACCGCTTGATGGTGATTCATATTCAGACGCCATCGCTTCGCGATGTTCCGGAAGATATCCCTGTATTGGCCAACCACTTCCTGTCCAAGTATTGCAAGCTGATGAACGCGGAGCTGAAGCAATTTACCACCGGAGCGTTGGAGGAACTGTCTAGTTACTCGTGGCCCGGCAACGCCCGGCAACTAGAAAACGAAATCAAACGCCTGGTCGCTTCCGTTCGAGGGAAGTCGATCACCGAAGATCATTTGGACGGTTCCATCCGAAATATGAGCGCTTCCATTCAAAGCTTCCAGCCCAAAGAGGAACCGGCGCCGAAGTCGCCGACGTCTCGATCCTTGCCGGACGCCGTCGAGCAATTAGAACGCCGGCTAATCGAAGACGCACTGCGAAATTCTGGTGGAAACAAACAAAAAGCGGCTCAGGTGTTAGGCCTAAGCCGCCAAGGGTTGATTAAGAAGTTGAAGCGGCTCTCTATTAATCAATGAGTTACCACCGTTTGGCTCGCTGACGGTACTGTGCCAGCAATTTTTGCGAGAGCGATCTCTGCCTCACGTAGCCCGGCCGTCATCTCCATGAAACGGTATAGGTCGATAGCGGTCGATAATTCCTTCTGAGCCTTCACACTTTGGGCTATTTGCGCGTAAAGCTCTCCAAGGCTGAGATGGCAGTGTGCTATAAGCGGGCGCATTTTCAGCTCATTGGCTTGTTCCAGCGCCTGACGGTAATAGAGCTCAATACGGTCTACGTCCAGAGGATTGCGACGCGCATGGATCTTCCCGATTTGCCGTAGGATCCAAGCCTCACGCCCGCGTTCCTGGTGGTTGCGAGAAAATTCAAGGGCGAGCTCTGCATGGGAAGCGGCTTCTTCGACGCGACCGGCACGAAGATAGGCCTCGCTCAGCCAGGAGAGTCGAAATGCTTGACCACTGCTTCTTTTCGACGCTGTTTGTCCGACAGCCTGTTCGAGCAGTGCAGTACCCTCAGCGACACGGCCGGATAAGACGTAAGCCAGGCCCAACGCTGATGCAACCAAAGGAAACTGCACTGGTATGTCCGCGACTCGGCAGCGCTCCAGACCTCGCTCGAGCACAGCGATCGCCGCGCCCACGTCTTCTCTCCGGAGATACGCAAACCCAATTCCAAAGTCTGCATATACGGAGCCGAATGCATGATCAATTTCATGAGCGATTCGCATTGCGTCTTTGCCGTATTCGATGGCCTCGGTAAATTCTCCGGTTTCAGCGAAGCACATGACCAGGAATACCCGACACAAAATCGATGGAGGGCATTCCATGTCAAAACACTCACGGGCGGTAGCACTACTGAGAGATGCAATGTTGCGCTTATGGAACTCAATCGCCTGGCCATAGTCGCCCGTATAGTAGTAGGCCCTACCAAGGTAATAAGTTAACTGGATCTGAAGCGCAAAATCACCCAGGGCTTGCGCAAGAGCCAAACCTCGCCGGCCTGACTCGGTGGCTTTTTCCCGGTCGCCCATGAGCGTGTAGTAGTGGACCAGGTAGCCGGAAATTCTTCCAAGGCGGCGCTGATCACCGAGGGCTTCCGAAAGAGATTCGGCTGCGCGTAGATTTTCGAGCAGCCGCTCCAGTTCTTCGAGGGGAAAGAGTGCGTTGCGCAAGTCAAGCCGCAGATCAATCGCCTGCTCTAAATTAGGACGACTCTTCGGGAGATGCTCCAACGACGCGAGCGCTCGGTCAAAATAAATTACCGCTCCTCGATAGGCTGAGCGGCCCATCGCTTTGCTACCAGCATCTTTCGAATAGCTGACCGCTTTATCCCAAATTTCACCGCAGAAGGCATGGTGGGCAAGTTTCTCCAAATGGTCATGCGAAATATTCTCCGCCATCTCCTCCAGTGCCTTAACGATACGTGCATGCAGAAAAGTCCGTCGCTCATGGAGCAGGGCTCCGTATGCAACTTCAGTGGTAAGAGCATGCTTGAATGAATATTCCACCTCGGGGAAAAGACTGGTCTCGCAGATAAACTCAGCGGACTGAAGTTTAGCTAAGTACTCATACAGTTCATCGTCCGGCAGCTCTGCTACGGACCGTAGCAGCCTGAACGGAACGACCACGCCAATGACGGCGGCAGTTTGCAACAGGTGTTTTTGCGCTATGGTTAGTCGATCGATGCGATCCGCCACAACGCTCTGCACGGACCTCGGGATTCGAATGCTATCGAGCGCAAGCCCCGGTCTATAGTCCCCCTTGTCCCCAACCAAAATTCCTGTTTCTACAAGAGACCGTACGCTCTCTTCTGCGAAGAAAGGATTCCCTTCCGTGCGCTGAGTTAACGATACCTTTAGGGGCGCTAGGTCTTTATGGTTTCCCAATAAATGCTGCAACAATTCCTCAGCACCAGTGGACTGTAGCGGGTCCACGCGCGTTTGAGTGTAATAGGTTTTGTCAGCCCAAGCGTGACTGTAGCCCGGTCGATAATTGACAAGGAGCAGCATTCGAGCCATCGGCAAACTTTCGACGAGATTATCGAGAAAAGCTTGCGTTTCGTTGTCGATCCAATGGAGGTCTTCAAAAACCATTAACAACGGCTGTTTTTGGCTTTCACGGATCATCAACCGCTTGAGCGATTCGAACGTTTGACGGCGCCGCTGCTGCGGCTCCATTTCATTGAATTTCTTTATCGCGTCGCCAACATCTTGCCGTCGACCATTTGACCCGTGGCTCGCTAGACCGTCTTCTTCATGATCCGGCAGAGCACCCAGCAGCGCGAGGATCGGCGGGATCGCATCCTTAAGCATTTCGTCCAATTTAAATACATGGTCCGATATCTTCTCTCGGATGCTCCCTACCTCCTCCCCTCCGGAGATTCCGAAGTAACGGCGGAGCAGTTCGATCACGGGGAAATAGGGAGTTGCCTTGCCGTACGAGACGGATGGCGCTTCGAGGACAAGCCAATCTGTGGGCACACGGGAGTGGATAAACTCATAGACCAAGCGTGATTTACCCATGCCCGGCTCGCCGACCATGGAAAATATCTGGCCGCGTCCGGCAGCCGATTTCTCTATGAGTTTCTGAAAGGTCTCAATCTCGGTCTTCCGTCCTACGAAGGGCGTGAGTCCGCGAGCGACCGCCGCATGAAGACGTGTCCGGGCAGAGGTAGCACCCACCAGTTCGTATGTATCAACGGGTCGAGAAACCCCTTTCACTTTTACAGCACCGAGAGATTTGACTTCGACGAATCCTTCGACCTCCCGTAAAGTAGCGGCTGTCATCAGGATCGCGCCGCCATTCGCAAGCTCCTGCATCCTGGCGGCCAGGTGTGTGGTGTGGCCCAGGGCGGAATAGTCGATGTTAAGATCGTTATCGATGGAGCGCACCACGACTTCACCCGAGTTCAAACCAATCCCGATTTGTAATCCCGATTCCTCGGACTGGCCGAGTTTTCTGCGATGGCGCCGCATTTCCTCCTGCATCGCCAAGGCTGCGTAGCAGGCACGCAGCGCGTGGTCTTCGTGCGCCAGGGGTGCGCCGAAGAGCGCCATGATGCCGTCACCCAACACCTGATTCACGGTTCCCTCATAACGGTGAACCGCTTCCATCATGACACGCAGTACCGGATCGATGATCTTCTGCGCCTCCTCTGGGTCGAGGCCTTCTAACAAGCTGGTGGAGCCTCGTATATCCGAGAAGAGAACCGTTACCTGTTTCCGTTCGCCTTCCAGGCTCTGCCGTGAGGCTAATATCTTCTCAGCCAAATGGGGAGGAACGTAAGTGTCAGGCGAGGGAGATCGCTGGACGGCGCTGGACACAGTCGGCTGGGGCTGATTAATGGCTTGGCCGCAATTTTTGCAGAACTTGGCTCCCCCGCGATTCGGTTCGCCGCAGTTAGGACAGGCCGCTTCGAGCCGCCAGCCGCACGCGTCGCAGAAAGCCGCGTCAAAAGAATTCTCGGACTGGCATTGCGGGCAAATCATGACGGGAATCAATCCCAGTTAGGTTGCATCGTTCTCCAATTCCGTTAAGCCAGAATTAGGGATGCATATCGAAGGGAGTAAGAGAAGGGTATAGTACCGGACTATGCCAAAAGCAAGTTATAGGATTGTTAGAATATTGATGCTTGCCTGACTGAAAACACCAGCATCCTCTGGATCTCTACCAGAATAGTTTTGTTCAACATATTCCCTCCTTTATTTTTTATACAACCTATCGATGTAACCACTCTCGTCCAACTCGCGGATAAACTGACTATCGATAAAGCTTGCCGGGTCAAGGCCTTTATTTTGTGGCCCCAGGATTGTCTTAATGCCTTCAGACGAAGGGTATTGTTTTCGCGGCAAGATTCGCTCGTCAGCCAGGTTCTTCCAAGTTGCCTCGAGTATGTCGCGATCAATGCTTTCGCCGAAATATTTCACTAGCACTTTGACCGACGTTTCCTTGTCTGTGTAAATTCGATGTACGGCTTCCACCTGCGACTTCACGTAGCGCCTGACTATGTCTGGATGTTCGCGTATATACTTCCTGGTCGTAACGGCCCCCGTGTGCTGGTAGACAAGGCCTTGTTCGGCAAGGTTAACCAGGCTCACCATTCCCCGCCGCTCTGCGATCACGTTCGCGGGAGGATCTAACACTACACCTTGAATCTGATTGGCCATTGCTGCTTCTATCCTTCGTGGCGCATCGCCCATCTGCACGATCACTACGTCTTTCCCTGCTTTAAGGCCTATTCTTTCCAGCGCTAATTGCGTGATAAAATCACTCGCCGAACCGAACCGGCTTATCGCCACGATTTTCCGCTTGAGCTGCTCCGGGCTTTTGATTTCCGGTCGCACCATCAAGTAGTAATTGAGGGATGTCATGCCGCCGGCAACATAGGCAACATCGGAGCCTTTCAAGGCACTGTTGACCACGGCTGGTCCCGCCACTTGGCTGATCGCGAAGTTGCCTGAAAGCAGGCCCAGGACCGCCACGTTCCCTTCCGCATGAACAAGCTGCACGTCGAGACCGTTCTTGTCGAAGATTCCAGCATCCTTGGCAACCCACGCCGGAAGCTGATTGCCAGCGATAGCGGAGTAGCCAACCTTGATCGTTTCAGCAAAAACGAGTCCTGGCATGAATAAGATCAGGATCGAGAAAAGAGAAGACTTCAATAAAGTTTCCATTTGAGTCTCCTTTCTTTTGAGGTTCTTTAATCGATTCAGATCGATAATTCTGCGTGGGCGTTCGAGCGGGGATTCCGCTCTCCGCGCTTTCACGAGCGACGTTTCAAGCTGCTTAGTCAGGGGCGCCACGACCGCTGGCGCTCCGGTCGCCAAAACGACGAGCGGCACTGTGGTCTTCCGAGCACCGGGGACACCGCCGCCGCACACCGGAGAATGTTAGGTTTTATCGTACCGGGGCCATGGCGTACTCAGGTTTACTTTCTCGTCAACGCTAGTAGATCCCTTCACGGTCGGCAAAAGGACCTCCAGCCTGCTTGCGTTCGCCCCCCGCGAAGTCGATGGAAGGGCAGTATCTTCTCGGCGGGATGCGCCCGAAATTCGAACATCTGAAGACGCAGGCTTTTTTCCTTCGTAAGTTCTCCAGCTCCGACCCATCGAGCGTCGGCTGGAATTCTTCCAGAAGTTGGCTCCCCCGCGACTGGTTCATCGCGGTTAGGAGAGGCCGCTCGGCCGCATCCCGTAGTAGTCGCGAAAGACTGAATCAGGCAAACTTTGGCACTGACATTGCCGGCAAATCATGAAGGGGATCAATCTCGATTTACGTTGCATCACAATCAATATTATTACGCAGGCGTTACGTTGCACACCTAGGGGAACAAGCAGAGAAGTGTATAGTACTAGGCTATTGTAAAAGCAAGTTAAAGGATGCGCTGTGGGAGGGATACCTGTCCCGAGAACGCGCCAGCTCGAGAACGAGGTCAAACACCGAATCCATCCTGCATACCAAAACCATGCCCTGCGCTGTAACGTATTAGGAAAGGAATGAGACTCAAATGGAAATAAACTGCGTTGTCGGCTTTGTTAACTCAGTTGGCAATTTTTCGGTGAAGATTGACAGCGTACCTGAACGTACGTTTTGTGAAGCCGATAATTTTGTGGTCTCAAACCAAGAAGGCAAGGGCGAACTCGCCTCGGATCGCAGGCGCCAACGGGTAAAGGGACCGTACGCAAAGCCGAGCAATAAAAAGAAAGCAGCTTAGGCTTTAGGCTGGCGGCAGATATTTGATCAAAATGCCGAAAAATGTTCCTGACACGTTTTTTCTAGTTCGCCAACTAGAGAAGCGAGTCGCGGCGTCCGTGAGGGCAAAACGATTATTGAGGGCATTTTTTAAAGAGATCGCTTGATGAAGTTCAAGCGGGCTTGGAGCGATGGTTAAGGCTTTACAAAGAGGAGCGACCGTATAAGGGTAGCATGGTGCACTCCAATCCAGATAGCATCCCCTTGCTAAAGAAAAGATGATCGGGACGTAAGTCCACGCTTAAGGCCGAGGCCGAAGAAGCTGCCCCACCCGTTCAAGAAGTTTCTGGTCTATGCCGTCATGAAACAATGGGTTATCGCGCCGCAATTCCAGAAGAGCTCGTTCTCTATCTGCATCCGTTGGCCTGGCACCAACCTTTCCAACGAGTGTATCTCGTATGGCCTTGTTAGCATTTTCGATGCCCTGAATTATCGCTTTTGCGTCGGCTTCACTAATCAAATTGCGAAAGTTTTGCCCGAGTGACTGAGCTATAACCATCCCTTTTCCCTCCCTTGAGATATGCCGCCTATTTATAACTTCACTACTTTTTTGTCAAGGTCTTACAAATTGGGTTCTTATCTTTTGTGAGTTTGCAAATACACTCCGAAAATTTCTCATTATCCTCGGTACGTAGACACCCTCCGAGAGTCTCGATCCCTGTCCTAGCTTTCTCGTTTTGCGTAAAGTCACGTACCGTCTTGCTTGTTACGAAGCCAAGAATAAGCTCCTGTAGGTTAACATTAATAATTCCAGGGATGCTGGCCTGCTTTTGAATCCGCTTTTCCAGGTCCCTTCGCTCTTTTAGTTTTTCGAGTAGAGCTTTGTGAGCAGTATCGTTTTCCATTTTGGTGCCGATCACGGCCGCCTCGAAATCGCTGATCACCTTGGCAAATTCATCCGGCTCTTGATTTCTTGTTTTCACTTGAAAGTTCATGGCATGGCCTACACCTGGAAATTCGATAAGTGCACGCTTCGTGCGGTCTAGCAGCGCCTTTTCGAAAAGGTACTCAGCTTGATCTCCGGCAGTTATGGCGTCCGCTCCTCCTTTGAGAATCAGTGTGTCGACATCGTGACAGTTCTCGCACTCTCCAGACCCGTTGACCCGTGCAGGGTCCCAAGGGCAAGGCCGATCGGTCGCGCTTATCCCTAATCTCCCAGCTTGTTCCTTTATTACGGTATTATTAATAACTACCGCTTGTAATTGAGAATCTCCTCTAGCTATATTTTGGATTTCTCTCCCAGCAAAGCAGCCTTGATGATCGACTCGCCGTTCTCTTTTCATTATTTCGAAAATCCATTGTGCCAGACCATCGTTCACACTAAAAACGGTGCGTGCCCGCGCCGAATGATTGAACGAAGGAGCCCGTGAAAAAGCCCTCAGATCAAAATAAGCGGCCACAATTCTCCGGCAAAAATTTTCTTTCAATATGTTGTCCTCTAACGCGCTAAAGAAATCCGCTTGGGCCTTGCACCTCGGCCCCGTCAGCGAGAACTCGACATCTCCAGGATATAATGGATCGCTTGTGTCTGTCAGAGCCTTTTTCGGCAGCCACAGATAGTATGCGAGATACATCGCAGCACTCATCTTGCGCTGCTTTATCGTCGCGTCGAACGACAACCCTGCCAGTTCACCAGCCCCGAAATCTTCTAATTGTCTAATTGCGTCAAAGAACTCCTTGGGGTAAGGGTATTCTTCCCGAAAATCGGTGTCATTTCTGAACTGCTTATAAAAACTAGCGACGAAGTTTACCGATCCGTATTTTGTTTCGATGCTGTTAAGTAGTTTAACAAATTCATCTCTAATAATAGACTTTTGATTATCAGTCAGAAAACAGAAGTTTTCGACTCCCGTCAAATCTGAGAAGACAGATAGCGGTTGTTTGACAGGGTCGTTACGATCCCATAAACATTCCTTTGTGCGATGTTTATCAAAAATGTCCAATAAATTATCGACAATCATCTTTCGGCGGGCTTCGTCAGTGTTGTGATGACCTCGCGACACTGGCGCCGCGAGTATCAATTTACTTACGTTATTGCGATACCTCGCAGCGTATTGTTGGGCGACTATTGTTCCCCAGCTAGTGGCATATATCGCGTCCCAGGGCGTCACACCTGTTTTGCAATTACTCTGGCCCGGAAAATCACACTCGTTCAGAAGTGTCTTCCGAAGTGTCTCTATGTCTTCCACGACGTATTCAGCGCGTAAAAATTGATCATAGTCATTTGATTCAGGGATCACACTAAACCCGGTCCCACGAACATCAAAATAGACGGAGTTGACCTTGTCCTGCCCATCCATATACCAAAAATAGGGTTCTTCCCTATGAACAATCTCTCCGGGGCCGCCAGAAATAAAAAGAATCCAAGGTTTGGTCTTATTGTAATCGGATTTCCGAGGCGCAGGGCCATCGTAATGGTCACCGAAAAAGTAGTGGAGATCGAACTTACAGTCCCTTACGAAACCGCAAAACCAGGAGCGTGGCTTGAGTTCAGCTTCAATCTTCCCTCCCATTCTCGAATTCATCTCCCCCGGTTGCCACTCAGGGGGTTTCGGCCGATAGGCCCCGTTACCTCCACCTCCATCTTGCCCGTAAGAATAAGTCGGAACATACGTGAACGCCGCAAATATAAGAATCACGAGCCATCTATCCATAATCCACCTCCTAAAAGACGTTTCATCAATTCGGTTAAGTTCCGGCAAAATTCCGCGTCTCCACAAAATCTCTAACCACCGACAGTACGAGTCGCTTCGGATCTGATACCAGGGCCGCTAAGACTCGATTTAAACGCTCTACCACATCCATTGTATGCCCGCTTATTGAATTGTCGTCTCTAACGTTTACAGTGCCCGTTAACATTGTTGACGTTTCTTTTAAGTTGAAAATCAAATCAAACGCCGTTGGCAAAGGTTCGGCCTCAGAATTTGTATATGGCACATTCCAGGACGCAAAGGTGAGGCCAGATACATGCACCGGCTTGGAATCGTGCTTCTGATAATTTAGCAGCACTTGGAACAATGAACCTCTACCGATCGCGTGCTTCGATTCGAGTTCCCTCATCAACTGCTCCATCGGAAATTCCTGATACCTCTGCGCTCTGAGAGTAACGTCTCTCATCTGATCGAGCAGTTGCTTAAGCTCTAATTCTGGGGAAACGTGCGCACTTAAGATCACAGTATTAACAAAATGGCCGATGGTCATTTCCATTTCCCGACGACGCCGGTTCGCCACTAGTATTCCAACCCGTATCTCGTGCTGACCGGTAGACACATGAAGCGCAGCGATCAAAGCCGTCAGTAACACGATAAAAAGCGTGCTGTTCTCTTTTTTGGCGAGGAGTCTAAGCGCTCCTACCAGCTCTGCCTTGATCTCGATAGAATGACGATTGAAGTGAAACGATGGTTTGGCAATGTTGTCACGGCTTGCTTGACCCTCCGAACCAGTTGGTGTCCCTGCGAGCTGGTTTTCCCAATACGCAAGCTGATCATTTAACAAGCCACCATTTATTAGTCGCCGTTCCCAGCAAGCGTAATCGCCAAACTGGATGATGGGTTCAGGCAACGGCGAAGATTTGCCTTGGCAGAAAGACTCGTAGAGCGCAATGAGTTCCCCGCGAAACACCTGCATCGACCAGTGATCCGCTATGATGTGATGTGCCGTAACTAACAGAAGGTTTTCCCGATTTGTCAAACGTAGAAGCATTACTCGAATCAGCGGACCACCCTCTAAATCAAACGGGTGCAGTCTTTCTTCCAAGATCCTAGCGGTCGCCCTTTCAGTTATTTCTCCATACGGCATGCCACGCAAGTCCGCGAGAATTAACAGAAAATCTGAACGCGCCTTTATGATTTGGACCGGTTTCCCATTTACCTCGCCAAAAACCGTCCGCAAGGCTTCGTGCCGCCGAACAAGCTCCCTTAAAGCTTTTTCGAGCGCCTCAACATTTAACTCTCCACTCAGCCGGTAAACATAAGGCATGTTGAAAAAATGCGTACGTGGCATCATCTGCTCGAGATGCCACAAATGCTCTTGGTTTAGGGAAAGTGGCAATGGTCCGTCGCGAGGTGCTGGCACAATAGGGGACAGTTCAGGGGCACGTCCGTCACGTATGATTGTTTCAAGTTCTTGGGCTAAATCCGCGATGGTCGGCGCGTCGAACAGAACAAGGACCGGGACGTCTTTGTTGAAAGCCTCTTGTAACCTCGCGACAATCTGAGTAGCCAACAGGGAGTGTCCACCCAGTTCGAAGAAGTTGTCGTAAATTCCCACATTCTCGATCTTCAAAACTTCTCGCCACGTTTGGGCAATCAACTCCTCGACCTCCGTGCGCGGCGCGACAAATTCCCTCGTAAGAGGAGGCCTTGTGCCATCCGGCAGCGGAAGCCTGTTTCGGTCCACCTTCCCGTTTGGCATCCGAGGTAACGCCTCCAAAACTACAAATGAGGATGGCATCATGTACTCCGGCAGTTTTTCTTTCAGAAAGTTACGGAGTTCGGAAATTTTGAGCTGCTCCTCGTCCGACACGATGTAAGCGACCAGCGATTTTGGATTTTCGATTTTGAATTTTGGATTGTCGGAGTCGAATGCAGGTTCATTGAAAGCAACGACCACCGTTTCTTTCACGGTCGGGTGGCTGGTCAGAACAGCTTCAATCTCCCCAAGCTCGATCCGATAACCGCGGATCTTGACCTGGTTATCCATGCGGCCCAGGAATTCGATATTTCCATCCGGCAGATAACGCCCCCGATCTCCCGTCCGGTAGAGCTGGCCTCCTCGCCCTCCTCCGAAGGGATCCGCTATGAACATGTCAGCCGTCAGCTCGGACCGATTTAAATATCCCCGAGCGACACCAGCACCGCCAATAAATATCTCGCCCGTGACACCGACGGGCACTGGCTGGAGAGAGCCATCTAAGATGTAGATCCGACTGTTAGCAATCGGACGGCCAATCGTAGCTGGCTGATTTAAGGCCCTTAACGTAAATGTTGAATACGTTGTTGTCTCCGATGGACCGTAAAGATCGTAAACCTTGTTGACGTTGCCCCAGCCATAAATTTGCTCCACCAAGTCGGATCGCAGAGGTTCACCTGCCAAATTGACCGTTCGTAACGATTCGGGCAGGCCATTGATCCTAAGCAACTCGGTCATCGTGGACGGAACCGTATTAATGAGAGTGACCCGATGTCTTCCCGGGCTGCTAGGCAGCTGCAAGACGTTCTCCACTAAGATGACTTTGCCGCCCCAGGAAAGTGGGACGAACAGCTCGAAGATAGAAAGATCGAAGCAGATTGAAGTTGACGCCAGCACACCGCTGAGTTCTTTTGGAGTGAAAACACTCCTGGCCCAATGCAGTAGAGCGGTAGTGTTTCGATGTTCAATTGCCACACCTTTCGGTTGTCCTGTGGAGCCTGAAGTGTAGATGACATATGCGAGGTTGTCGGGTTTGACTCCAGAGTGGAGATTCTGTTCGTTCTCCTGGGCGATAGTGTCCCAATCCGGATCCAGACAAACCACCTTCATTTGAGGATCGAGGATTGAGGATCGAGGATCGCTATCCTCTATCCCTTCGGCGGAGTCTATCCTGAGCTTGGTCGAAGGGGTTAGGACGGGCCTCCATCTTCCAGCCTCGACCAACTTCGCTTGGGTTAGGAGAGCCGAAACCTGAGCGTCCTCCAACATGAACGCCAAGCGTTCCCTTGGATACGAAGGATCTAGAGGTACATACGCGCCACCTGCCTTGAGAATCCCTAGCAAGCCAATCACCATCTCTATAGATCTCTCAACGCAGATCCCGACCAGCTTTTCCGGACCAATTCCCAATCTTCGTAAATAATGCGCTAACTGATTCGCCCGCCGATTAAGCTCCCCGTAGGTTAATTGTTTTCCCTCGAATTCGAGTGCGATTAATTCCGGAGTCGTTGCAGCCTGACGTTCAAATAACTCGTGAATACATACGTCTTTGGGGTACTCAGTTTCGGTGCTATTCCACTCCACCAGCAACTGATGCCGCTTGGCTTGACTGAGAAGTGGCAATGTCGAGATTGGCTGCTCTGGATCGGCGACAATCCCTTCCAGCAGCGTCTGAAAGTGTCCGATCATCCGCTCGATTGTCGAAGGCTCGAACAGGTCGGTGTTGTACTCGAAAAAACCGATAAACCTCCCGTCTCGCTCTCTAAGGTACAATGACAAATCGAATGGTGATGTCGCTGGCAGGACGTCGACTCGCTCGATGCCAAGTCCGGCAGGTTGCGGTAAAGGCCTTGGCGTGTTTTGCAGAACGAACATCACCTGGAACAGCGGATTGCGGCTCAAGTCTCGCTCGGGTCGTAGCTCTTCAACCAATTTCTCAAATGGCAAATCTTGATGGGCATAAGCTTGCAGGCAAACATCCCGAACGCGCTGAAGAAGTTCTTTGAAGGTCGGTTTTTCAGAGAGATCGGCGCGGAGAACCAATGTATTAACGAAAAACCCGATTAGCCCCTCAGTCTCAGTGCGATTGCGATTCGCGATCGGCAAACCGACAACAACATCCTCTTGCCCCGAATAACGGTAGAGCAATACTTGAAAAGCCGCCAGCAACGTCATGAACTGAGTGACTCCTTCGCGTCCACTCAGTTCATTGACTGCTTTGGTCAGAGACTCTGGCAGCGATAACGGTTGCCTTGCGCCGCGGAAACTCTGCTTTGCCGGCCTGGGGTGGTTCGTGGGCAGACTAAGCACGGGAAGATTCTCAAGTTGCCTTCTCCAGTAAGAAAGGTGGGCCTCCGGCGCCTCCCCCTGCAGCCATTCTCGTTGCCAGACTGCGTAGTCCGCATACTGGACAGCCAGATCTTGCAGAGGGGAAGGTCTTCCGTTCGCGTATGCATCGTAAAGTGTCCAAAGTTCCTGCGTGAGAATCCCCATCGACCACGCGTCAGCCACGATATGATGGGTCGTGAGAATAAGAATATGCTGGTCGTTACTGATCTGAAGCAGCACAGCCCGCAAAAACAAACCTGCCGAGAAATCGAATTGCCATTCTGCTTCTGCCTTAATTCGATCCCGCACCTCTCGTTCGCGCTCAGTTTCGGTGAGCGAGCGTAGATCAGTTACTGGTAGTTCGAATCTCGACACTTTTACCGCAACCTGAACAGGACGTCCATCAAAAATACGGACCTCAGATCTCAGTATCTCGTGTCGACGAAGTATCCCGGTAAGGCTCGCCTCCAGTACGGCAATGTTCAGTTGGCCGGTGAGACGTGATGCTCGGCAGATATTATAGACGGTGCTCCCTGGCTCTAACTGTTCCAAGAACCACAACCGCTCTTGGGCGAAGGACAACGGCGTTGGATCGTTACTTGGTCGCCGTAAGATAGGCGGAGGAATAAACGCCGCCGACTGCTCATAATCGCTGAGGAACTGAAGCAATTCCTGTTTGCGCTCGGCAATTTGCACGCGCAGGCTATCCGTTAACGCGCCTTTGGGAGCGTTCACGCGAAGGCGTTCCCCGTTAACGCTAAGCCGAATGTCCAGCTTTCTGAGATCGGAGATGAACTCTGCAATGCTCATAGCTCGATCTCCTCGCGATCCTTATCGTCTATTACGGGTGTTGGGTATGGTGGTTTTATTCGAGTCGCTATGTGTTTTGCAAGGGCTGCGACTGTTGGGGACTCGAGAAACGTTCGCAATTCAAGCCCTAGCCCAAAAGCCTCTTTGATGCGCGCTGCGGCCTGTGCCGCGAGCAACGAATGGCCGCCGAGACGGAAAAAGTTATCGTTTACTCCAACCTGCTTTATTCCAAGGACTTGCGAAACAATTTCACAGAGTTTCGCTTCGACGTCATTGCGCGGCGCGACGAAGGAGTCTCTTTGTCCCGTTGGAGACTGCTCCCAAAGAGGCAGCGCATCATAGTCAACCTTTCCATTGGGAGTAAGCGGCAGACGGCCCAAGATCAAGAAATGGGAAGGCACCATATAATCCGGCAGTCTTGCGTTCAAGAAGGAACGCAATCCGTCGATCGAAAGCGGTTGATCTAAATCGGGCACGACATACGCCACTAACCGCACATCATGGGTTGAGCCTTCGACGAGGAACTCTTTTGCAATAACAGCCGCATCTTTTACAGCTGGTTGTTGGCTCAGGACGGATTCGATCTCAGCTAACTCCACGCGGAAGCCGCGAATATTGACTCGACGGTCATTTCTCCCGGCCCATTCGACGTTTCCATCAGGCAGATACCGTGCCAACTCGCCCGTTCTGTATAGCCGGTCATTTAGATCATTCGTGAACGGATTCGTTACGAACATCTCTCGAGTGAGTTTTTCGTCCCCGATGTAACCCGAAGCTAAATGAGGACTCCGCACGTAAAGCTCTCCAAGCTCTCCGATCCCGGCTAACTGGCCGTTCTTGTTCAACAGCAACAATTGAACGTCTTTTATACCGCGACCCAAGGGAATGGCACGTTTGGTCTCGTGTTCATCCGCCGGCAAGTCTTCGGGAACCTGATAGTAACCCACCGCGCGTTGGGTCTCAGTCGCGCCGTAGAAGCTGACGACCTTTGCATTGGGCGCAAGCTCGCGCGTCAAAGCAACGTCCTCTGTTGTCAGGACATCACCGCCGAAAAAGATGCGTCGGACTGATGGTAGACTCTTGTTCGTCGATGTTCGTAATAACCGACCTAGAGCGGGAGTGAGATGTAGCACAGTGATCTCGTTCTGTTCAAGCCACTGCGTGAGTAAATCAGGAGACTTCAGAATGTCCGGGGCAGGTACATAGAGTGTTGCGCCTAATGCCAAGGCCGTGAACACGTCGCGATGTAAGTGATTATACGCAAGCCCGGAGAGCAGGCTGAAGCGATCCGTTGCGCTAAGGTCAAATGTCCCTTCTTGCCATGGAAAGAAATGAGTGATCGGCCCATGTCTACCGAGAACACCCTTCGGTTCTCCGGTCGAGCCGGATGTAAAGGCAATATAAGCCGGGTCATCCGCATTTACCGAAACGCCTGTTTCACTTCCAGAATACTCGGCAAGGAATTCGGCGATGTCTTTTTTCCCGTTGCCGAGGTTAATGCGACAGGGAATTTCAAAGGTAGCAAGGAAGCCCAGAAGTTCCTCGGGCAGCTCGCCTGCGGCATTCATTTGTACCCACCCTAGTGGTCGCGCGATGCATAGGTAGTCGATTAAGCGTGCGAACGGATAAGTTGGATCCAGTATAACGAAGGCCGCGCCCGTCTTGAGAACGCCTAGCAAGGCTAGCACAAGGGGACAACCACGGTGTGCATAGATCGCGACGACGTCCTTCGGTTTGATCCCTTGCGCGATCAGATAGTTGGCAAGTTGATTACTGCGTCGATCCAAATCGGAGTATGTCCATCTGCCATTGGGATCGACAACTGCGAACAGGTCCGGAACACGTTCAGCTTGCCTGGTGAATAGTGTGTGAATCGCTCCTTGCCATTTGTCGTCGAGTGACTCAGTTGGGTCGGGTAAAGCAGTTTGCATGCTTGGAGTCACAAGAGTGTATTGATCAAGTCTTTTCTGCGGATCCTCCGCGACCTGCGACAGGAGGTGGGTGAATTGGTTGAGCACGTTGATGATACGACGCTCACTAAACAGATCGGCGTTGTAAACTATGGCGAGCTCAATGCGGCCATCGACTTCTGGCGCGTGAAGCACGATGTCGAATTTGGCTGACGGATCTGCGGAAGAAATCTTAGTGACCGTGCACCCCGGCAGCGTGAGAGTACGCTCCGAAGTGTCGGCCATATTGAACATGACTTGGAACAACGGGTTGCGACTGAGATCTCGCTGAGGATTGATTTCCTCGACCACTCTTTCAAACGGCAGATCCTGGTGTGTGTACGCGTCTAGACAAATATCTCGAACTCGCTTCAACAGCTCTAAGAAAGTCGGGTTACCGGAAAGATCCGTGCGTAGCGCCAAGGCATTGATAAAGAATCCAATCAGCCCTTCAGTCTCGGGACGGTTACGGCCGGCGATGGTTGTGCCGAGGATGATGTCGTCTTGGCCAGTATGACGGGAAAGCAGGATATCGACCGTCGCCAACAAAGTCATGAACTGCGTGACGCCTTGCTGGCGACTTAGCTCTTTAAGGGCTTTTGTGACCTCTTCGCCAAGCGTTCTCGTTAGCCGCGCCCCACGGTAAGTCTGCACGACGGGCCGCTCATAATCCGTGGGCAGATTGAGGGTCGTCAGTCCAGTACCGAGTTGCCGTTTCCAATAGACAAGCTGCGATTCCAGGACTTCTCCTTGAAGCCGCTCATGCTGCCACATGGCATAGTCGGCATATTGAACGGGAAGTGGAGCGAAAAGATGAGTTTCGCCGTCCAAAAACGCCTCGTAGAGCGTGGCAAGCTCCTGGTAAAAAATGATCAGCGAAGAGCCGTCACATACGATGTGATGAAAGTTTAGCACGAGAAAGTGATCGTCTTCGCGAAGTCGCAACAGCTTCGCCCGCATCAGCGGCGCTTCGGCGAGATTGTAGGGCTGGCGCGCATCTTCGGCCGAAAGCCGCTCTGCTTCGGCCTCGACTTGACATTGTGGTAGATGTGAAAGATTTACGACGCGCAGTTCAATAGCTATGTTCGGAAGAATCTCTTGAAGAGGTTGTCCATCGATCTCAACAACCCGCGTCCTTAAAACCTCGTGCCGATTGACAATTTCCCTCAAGGCCTTTTCCAATGCGGAAATATTCAGATCGCCCTCAATGCGAAAGATTGCGGGAATGTTATAGGCCGTGAAGTTCGGATCTAACTTTTGTAGAAACCAGAGCCGACGCTGCGAAAAAGACAGTGGAATCGCCCGGTCGCGGGATACCGGCATAATTGGCGGAACGCTCACGCCGCTCTGATTGTGGCGCAGGAAATCGATATGCTCCGCCAAACCGGCCACCGTGGGTAACTCGAACAACTTGCGCAGCGGCAGAGCGACATTGAAGTTACTGCGCAAGCGTGCGACCACTCGCGTAGCCAAGAGAGAATGCCCGCCGAGCTCGAAGAAGTTGTCATAGACACCGATCATTTCGAGCTTCAACACTTCGCGCCAAACCTGCGCGACCAACTCTTCAATCTCGGTGCGCGGCTCGACGAAGCCTTGGTCGAGCAGCGGGCGCTCGCCGTCCGGCAGCGGCAGCGCATTGCGGTCCATCTTACCGTTAGGCGTTAAGGGTAGAGCGTCTAAGAACACGAACCAGGAAGGAATCATGTAGTCAGGCAGCTTTTCTTTGAGAAAGCTTCGTAGCTCGGCTGCTAAAGGCTTTTCAGTGTTTGGCACAAGGTACGCGATTAAGTTGCGATCCGATTGCGAAACTCCATCCCTATCGACGGGGGAAGGCAGGGATAGGGGTGTCTCTTCTCGCACGCTGCTCGTCAAAGGTGTCACCCCCACCTTAATCCTCCCCGGTCGAGGAGGAAATGAAGAGGCAATTACAACGGACTCTTTTACCGAGGAATGCTGATTGAGAATAGTTTCGATCTCGCCTAGTTCTATCCGATAACCGCGAATCTTGACCTGGTTATCGCCACGGCCGAGAAATTCGATGTTACCATCTGCCCGGTAACGAGCTCGATCTCCCGTGCGGTAGAGTCGCGCTCCCGGTTGGTTGCTGAAAGGATTAGCAACAAATTTCTCGGCAGTCAGTTCCGGCCGATTTAAATGGCCGCGCGCTAAACCATCACCGCCGATATACAGTTCGCCAGCTACTCCTACCGGCACAGGCTGCAGGTGAGAGTCCAGAATGTATATTTGGGTATTGGCGATCGGCCGCCCGATTGGGACCGGGCTTTCGCTGGGTTCGACCTTTGCGATAGTCGACCAAATGGTCGTTTCAGTCGGACCATAGAGATTCCAAAGCGAAGCGCCACCCTCCAATAACTGATTAGCCAACTGACGAGATAAGACCTCCCCACCGCAAAGGATCTTGAAGTTCCGGCTGCCGCGCCACCCCGCATCCAGCAAAAGCATCCAGGCAGAAGGCGTGGCTTGCATGGCGGTAGCGCCGCACTCTGTCAATCTGTCTAATAGCAGGTTGGCATCTGAGGCTTCATCTCGACTGGCCAAAACAAGCTTCGCACCGGTAATCAGCGGCAGAAAAAGCTCCAATGATGCAATATCAAAAGAGATTGTCGTAAGGGCTAAGAAAACGTCCTTCGCTGTCAATGCGACGTCGTCACCAATGGCGCACAGGCAGTTCAAAATGGATCGGTGAGAGATTTGAACGCCTTTGGGTTGTCCGGTCGAGCCCGAAGTGTAAATGACGTAGGCTAAGTCAGTTGAATAAACTTGGCTCAGAGGATTTTTATCACTCTGCTGTGCAATCTCGTTCCGGTCGCGATCGACAAAAACTACCTGAAGCCGAGGATGGAGAATCGAAAATCGAGGATCGCCATCTTCCATTCCTTCGACTTTGCTCAGGACAGGCCTCCATCCTCTATCCTCGACCAATTTCGCCTGGGTTAGCAGCACCGACACCTGAGCGTCTTCCAACATGAATGCTAAGCGCTCTCTTGGGTATGAAGGGTCCAATGGCACGTAGGCGCCACCGGCCTTGAGAATGCCGAGCAAGCCGACCGCCATCTCCAACGATCGCTCCACGCAAATTCCGACCAATTTTCCAGGTCCGACTCCATGTTTCTGCAAGTGATGCGCTAGCTGATTAACTCGAGCGTTTAGTTTGGCGTAGCTGAGCTGTTGGCCGTCGAACTCTAGAGCAATGGCATCGGGAGTCCTTTCAACCTGAGCTTCGAACAACTCATGGAGACACGACTCCTTGGGGTAATCTGCCTCGGCGTTATTCCACTGCACGATGAACTGATCCATCTCGGCTTCAGTCAGAAAACCCAAGGTCGATATCGGCTGGTCCGGGTTGGCGACGATTCCTTTCAACAGAGTTTGGAAGTGGGCAATCATTCGCTGTATGGTCGAGCGCTCAAACAGGTCTGTGCTGTACTCGAAAAAGCCAGTGAGTGTCTGCAACCTCTCGGTCAACGATAGTGTCAAATCAAATTTCGAGATACTGCTATCTACCCGTACGGGTTCGACGGTGATACCTGGAAGTTGGAAATCTGAAGCCGGACTGTTTTGAAAAAGAAACATCACCTGAAACAGTGGATTGCGGGCCAGATCACGTTGAGGTTGCAGCTCTTCAACCAACTTCTCAAAGGATAGATCTTGGTGGGCGTAAGCTTCGCGGCAATCATCACGAACGCGCGACAGAAGCTGGTTGAAGGTGAAATCTCCAGAGAGATTTGTCCGCAGCACCAAGGTGTTGACAAAAAACCCGATCAGATTCTGGATCGCTGCTTGATAGCGATTCGAGATTGAGAAACCGATCAGGATCTCTTCCTGCGCCGTGTATCGATAGAGCAAAACATTGAAGACGGCCATCAACGTGACAAAAAGAGTAGCGCTGTGATTTCGACCGCATTCTTTAATGGCGTTTGTCATAGACTCGGTGATCTCTACGGTTTCCCTGGCTCCACGAAAGGTTTGAATGGCTGGCCTTTGATGGTCGGTCGGCAATTCGAATGCCGGTAAAATACCGGCCAGTCGCTCTTTCCAATAAGAAACCTGCGAGTCAATGATTGGCCCTTTCACCAACTCACGCTGCCACACCGCATAATCTGCGAATTGAATAATAAGCTCCGGGAGCGCGGCGTTCTCGTTGGCGGAATAAATCCGGTAAAGACTCTCCAGCTCGCGAAAGAACAAGCTAACGGACCATCCGTCACAGATAATTTGATGCACGGCGAAGACCAGCACGTGCTTTTCAGTGCTCAGCCGCATCAGGCTTAGCCTCAATAAAGGACCGCGGGCCAGGTCAAAGCAATACCCGACTTCTTTATTGGCTAGGCGTGAAGTTTCCGTTTCCTGTTCAGCCGGGGAGAGTTTCTGTAGGTCCAGTACTTGAATGGTCAGCGGCAGGTTGGGGATAATAGACTGAACCGGTTGATCGTCGACTGTAGGAAAAACGGTTCGCAAAATCTCGTGGTGGCGAACAATTTCGTTGAAGCTCCGGGTCAGGGCGTCGACATCGAGCCGGCCGCTCAAACGATAGACCCGGCAGATGTTATAAACGGACTTCCCGGAATCTAATTGATCAAGAAACCAGAGCCGTTGCTGGGCGAAGGAGAGCGGAATCTTGTGAGAACTCTGTCTTGGATAAATCGTTTCAGCGTCGTGAAGCTCGATGCCTTCTTTTCCGAGAAGTCTTGCCAGTAGTTCACGTTTCGCAGCTTGAAGATCAAGACTATCGTGCGTGGATGAACCGTCATCAGACATTGCTCCCCTTCCCCCGCATGTCCACCACTGCGTTAATGATTTCCTCTGGGGACATCTCTTCCACCTTCAGCAATAAGTTGGCAACTTTGGTTGATTGTCCGGGACTGATTTCTTGTTCGCGAAGGTACTCGGACAACTGCGCGACGGTTGGGGCCTCGAACAGACTATTGAGCGGGCGATTGAGCGGAAACATGGCGTTTATCCTCGAAGCAATTTGAGCGGCTAGCAAGGAATCGCCTCCCAGCTCCGAAAAGTCATCGCGGATACCGATTCCTTCTATTCCCATGATCTCAGCCCAGATATGGACCAATGCTTTTTCCACAGGCGCGCTAGCGGCGAGATACGGAGTATCCAGCCCGCGCCGTAAATGCGCCGGCGGCGGCAGCGCTTTGCGGTCAACTTTGCCGTTTGCTGTTAGGGGTAAACTATCCAATACGACGAAAAACGAAGGGCGCATGTAATCAGGCAACTTAACCTTGAGAGACTCGTGCAATTGCTTCATGGTTGGCCCATGACCCGGCTCAACTACAATATAGGCCACTAGACGTGTCGTGCTAGGCATCCCTTCCCATGGAATAACTACGGCTTGCTTAATCCCGGCGAGTTCGAGCAGCGCCATCTCTACCGCGGGAACTTCGACTCTGTAACCTCTGATCTTTACCTGAAAATCTTTTCTACCGACGTGGACAAGGCAACCATCGGGAAGTCGGTAGCCCAAATCCCCGGTGAAATAAATGCGATAAGGCCCGCCTTTCGGATCAGTCACAAACTTGGCGCGTGTGAGTTCTGGCTGTCGCCAATATCCCAGGGCTAGATAACAACTCTTTACCGCTATTTCCCCGACTTGGTTCGGGCCGATTTCTCTTCCATCCTCATCGAGCAACAAGATTTCGTTGCCTTCCAGGGGATAACCGACAGGCACTCTCTCACCTTTGATCTCAGTCTGTTTGTTGATGAAGTAATAAGTAAGGGTTTCAGTCTCACTGAGACCGAGTCTACTGACAAATAGGCACTCGTCCGAAAAGTGCTTCTTATATAGATCGACATCGGCTTTAGATATCGCCTCGCCGCCGACATGAATTAGGCGCAACCTGGGAAACTGTTCCTTTTCGCTGAGATTTTTTACTGCGTGACGAAAAATCGAGGTCACACAAGTAAAGACGGTGATGTCTTTCTCGAGGAGCCAACGCGCCAGATCAGCTAAGCTTTCTTTTATATCCAAAGGGAAAAGAGCGGCGCCATTGAGCAGCGCAAGTAAAGTATCTCGAGTCGCTCCAACATTATTAGCGCGCACCAGACTTATTCTGTCATCCGGGGAAATACGCAAAGCGTTCGTATTCGTCATGATATTGTGGAGCTCGTTTCGATGATTCTCGACCACGCCTTTGGGTTCCCCGGTCGAGCCAGAGGTATAATGAATATAAGCAAGGTCATCGGGCGATATCGGCAATCCCGGATTGGTTTCTGCGAGTTGAGCATCTAAAGCATCAACGTTGAGGACCTTCGTGGAACCGGAAGCAAGTTCGTGTGCCAAGGAGAGGTTATTCTTATCGGTAAGAATTAGACGTGGCTCGAAATCGTTCAAGATGTGAGTCGCCTTGGCAGGCGGAATTGAATAGTCCACCGGCACATAGGCTTTCCCCGTTTTCAACACACCCAAGCTGGCGACGATGAGTGATACGCCTTGCTTAAAGAGCAAAGCTACAGGTTCATCACTATTGCAGTCTTGCGCCAGGATCGCGTGCGACACACGATTAGCGGCCCGGTTTAGCTCGTGATAGCTGAGGTTACCCCCGTCACTTTGAACGGCAAGCCGGTCGGAGTGCTGGCGCACCTGCAGCTCGAAACGATCGGGTATCGATCGCTCAATATCTTCTCTCTGGAACTCGATGAAAGATTTCGTTGGAGTGTGCTCGCTTTCCACAGTGATCTGCACGCTGAACTCTCCATCAATTCGTTCACAACCGCGCGAACGCTGCCTCCGCCACGGGCAACCAGAAGGCCATTTCTAAAGAACGATAAAGATCGATGGCTGCCGACAGCTCGCCGCGCGCCTGTTCCAGCTTTGTATTGGCAACGTGAATGTGACTCAGTCCCACGTGACAGTGTGCTTGAAGCGGCCGCATCTCAAGGTCATGGCTGAGCGCGTAAGCTCGCCGGTAGTAGTCTTCGGCCTCCTCGGTTTTTGCCGGCTTACGCTGCAGGGAGATATCACCAAGCAGCTTTAGAGCCCAGGCCTCATGTCCGCGTTCCCCATGTTTCGCCGAAAGGTCAAGAGCACGCTCGGCAAGAGCGCCGGACTCTTCCACACGACCGGATAACAAATATCCCTCACCCAGCCACACCATACTCAATGATAGGAACCCGACTCTTCCGACGGCAGCAAAATTCCCAGCGCCCTGTTCCAAATAAGGTAGGCCCTCCGACACGTGGCCCGAGGCAGCGTACGCAGCGCCCAGCCGTGAGGCAACGAAGGGCACGTAAACGGGAATGCTCGCCGAATGACAAAATTTCAGACTTCGCTCGAGTGCCGAGATGGCCTTGGCCATTTCCCCTTTGACCAGAAACAAAACTCCGAGACTGCAATTCATGTAAATGAGGCTTGCCGGGTGTTCCACTTCCTCAGCGATCCGGATGCCTTCCTCTCCGTAAAGTACGCCCTCGTTGAATGCGCCGGTCGCAGCAAGGCATTGTACCAGATGGCTGCGGCAGATGACTGACAAGATGAGGGTGGTGCCAAAACGTTCATGTCTGAATTTACCCTCAACGCTCTGCATGCCGCGCTTAAGGACCTCTATCGCCTGTTTATAATCGCCCATCTTGTTATAGGCTGCGCCGAGGTAATAGTTCGTGACCGCACTGATGGCGAGATCCTCGTTGACGGCGGTGATGGCCAGAGCGCGCCTGCCGGATTGAACGGCGCGCTCGGGGTCACCCGCTATCCCGAAGTAACTACAGAGGAAGTTTAGCACGCGCGCGATTCTTCGCTGATCTCCAAGAGTTTCCGCCAGCGTTACCGCTTCCCGCAGATAGCGATAGAGCTTTTCGGATTCGCCGAGCAAGAAGAGCGCGTTGCGCAATTCTAGCCGTAGATCGACGGCTCGCTCGAGTTTCCGCTGAGAAGCAGGTAGGCGCTCCAAGGCTTGCAACGCACGCTCAAGAAATAATACAGCTTCTCTACTAGCAGAGCACGCCAAAGCTTTGGTGCCAGCTTGCCCCAGATACAAAACAGCTTTGTCCCAAAGCTCTCCCTGAAAGGCATGGTGCGCGAGGCTTTCAACAACTTCCTGAATGTTATCGCCTATCGTCTCTTCGAGCACGCTGAGGATCTGTGAATGAAGCGAGACTCGCCGGTCGTGAAGCAGGGCCCCATAGGCGACTTCGTTGGTCAGGGCGTGTTTGAAGGTATATTCCAACTCGGGAAATAGAGTGGTCTCGTAGAGGAATTCCGCCTCCTGGAGGTGGGCGAGGTAAGGTTGGATTTCATCTTCCGATAGCTCGGCCACCGCACGCAGGAGCCGCGAGGGAACGATCACGCCGATCACTGCGGCCATTTGTAAAAGGTGTTTTTCCTCAATAGGCAATCGGTCGATACGATCCGCCACGACGTTTTGCACGGTGTTCGGGATACGGATCTCATCGATTTTCAGGCCCGGCCGGTACGCCCGCTTCTCACCAACCAGAACTCCAGTTTCGACAAGAGAGCGCACGCTCTCCTCTGCGAAAAAGGGATTTCCTTCGGTGCGATGAATTAGCAGTTCTTTCAGCGAAACCAAGTCTTTATTGCTTCCTAAGAGGTGTTGTAACAATTCCTCCGCGCTCGTTTGCTGTAACGGGTCGACGCGAAGTTGCGTGTAATAGGTTTTGTCGTTCCAGGTATGAACATAACCGGGCCGGTAATTGACGAGTACCAGGATATGCGCCATGGGCAGGCTCTCCATCAAGTTATCGAGAAATGCCTGCGTTTCGTTATCGACCCAATGGAGATCCTCGAACACCACTAGTAACGGTTGCCGTTGACTCTCGCGGATCAGCACCCGCTTCACTGCGTCCAGAGTATGGCGGCGGCGCTGCTGGGGATCCATCGAGTAGAAATGCTTGATCATTCCGCCGATATCTTGCAGCCGGACTAATCCATTATGCCCATCCGACGGCGGAGTAATCTTTTCATCCGGCAACGCACCAAGCAACGAAAGGATCGGCGGGATCGCATCCTTGAGCATATTGTCCAGTTCGAAAATATGCATCACCACTTGGTCTCGGATGTTTTCGCTGCCGTCTCCATCGACGATTTGAAAATAGTGACGCAACATCTCGATGAGCGGAAAATAAGGAGTTGCCTTGCCGTAAGAAACCGATGCGCCCTCCAACACTAGCCAACCCGGGCGCAACTTGTGTCGAGTAAATTCGTGGACCAAGCGCGATTTCCCCATGCCCGGCTCGCCAACCATCGCCAAGATCTGGCCCTTGCCGGATGCTGCTTGTTCAACAAGTTTGTTGAAAACTTCGATTTCAGTCTGGCGTCCGACTAATGGCGTCAGCCCGCGCGTGGCGGCGGCCTGCACACGAGTCCGCGCTGTCGTGGCGGCTACGACTTGGAAAGCCTCAACGGGCCGAGAAACACCTTTTACTTGTATCGCGCCAACCGACTGTACTTGAAAGAATCCTTCCACCTGCCGCAAAGTTGGGGCCGTCATCAAAATAGTTCCACCATCTGCAAGCTCCTGCATCCTGGCTGCCAAATGCGTCGTATGACCGACGGCGGAATAGTCGATGTTGAGATCGTTATCAATGGAGCGAACCACCACTTCGCCGGAGTTCACTCCAATACCGATTTGTAATCCCGCTTCCTCGGACTGGCCGAGTTTTCTGCGATGGCGGCGCATTTCCTCTTGCATCGCCAAGGCTGCATAGCAGGCACGCAGCGCGTGGTCTTCGTGCGCCAGGGGTGCGCCGAAGAGCGCCATGATGCCGTCACCCAACACCTGGTTGACGGTTCCTTCATAACGATGGACCGCGTCCATCATGACACCCAGAACCGGATCGATCAGTTTCTGCCCTTCTTCTGGATCGAGTCCCTCCAACAATCTTGTGGAACCTCTGATATCGGCAAAGAGAACGGTGACCTGCTTCCGTTCCCCTTCCAGGGACTGCCGCGAAGCCAATATCTTTTCAGCCAGATGGGCGGGAACGTAAGTATCAGGCGAGGGAGATCGCTGGACGGTGCTGGACACAGGCGACTGCGGCTGATTAATGACTTGACCACAATTTCTGCAAAACTTGGCCGCCCACCGATTGCGCTCTCCACAGCTAGGGCAGGGCGCTTCGAGCCGCGTTCCGCACGCGTCACAAAACACGCCCTCAGGAGAATTTTCGGTTTGGCATCGCGGGCAAATCATAGGCAAACTTCACTTCTAAAGGTTCGATCAAAAATGTATGTGTATCCGGGGGGTGTTCGCTGTCCCAAACCCCTGCCACTACAGCGGATAACAGAACGTTTTCATAAACTTGCGGCCCAATTGAACTCAGGTACAGAAACAGAAGTGAATTCGCCGGACGGACCGGAGCCTCGCATAGGCTGCGCTCGTTAGCCAAGACGGGATTACTCTACCGTACTGCTTTTCTCTGCGTCGGTGATCGACTGTATATTACCGAGGAGTACGGAAATCAAGCAGTTATTGTGGTAATCACAAGAAGTCAAACATGCCAGCGATAACTCCCCTAACGCTCAAAAAATTGCCCTTAGGTCCACCCAAGTGGATGCTTTTTGACGCTTACAATTCTACGGTGTTAATGATGCGCTCTTCTTCAGGTCGTATCGGCGCGATAGTCCCAGCGGCTCTTCTCAACCTTTTCCCATCGGTCAGATTTGTGTTGAGGCTTTGAACATTACTAAAGACGAGTTGGAAGACCAGTTCGATCCCCGAGACCACGGCACTATTAGCCCCCGCCACGTCAAACCGGAGACGGAGTGGAGCCCATACCATAGTCCTAACCAGAAAATCTGAACAGCTGGCGGGCATCACGATCAAACGGAAAAAGATTCCTCGTTCATCGCTTGGCGATATCGTCGAGGTAAAGCAAGTCCTTCTTCCGGCTCCAAGTTAGGGGAGAGAGCGAATCCCTCCCCTAACTTAGCCACTGATCCTGCTCGTCATTTAATCTCCGTCATCGAAATTGCCGCGAAGGAGCACGCGCCTCTGGACTCGGATCTCATCCAATCCTACCGGGTCATAATCACAGGGCCCGTAGAAATCGACGATATTGCCGGTCTGCGGATCTAGAATCGGTTGCTCCCATGACAAAGTGTCTTCCCGCATCGCCGGGAACTTTAGATGACAATATGCGGTGGTGTCGGTAGGAACCATGGAGATCAACTCTTCTGCCTCTACGGATGGTACGGCCCAAAACAGCGTCGAGGACAGGAGCAGGTTGGATAGAAGTGATACGCTCTTTTTCATTTGATTCACCCCCTTTCTTTTTAAGATTTTTCACTTCCTGCTCCCTCTCATACGCACGGGCCGTGCCAATGCGGGTGCGCTGTACTGAACCAAGTTTGCCTAGTGTTTTTGGGGAGTTTTTTTCTCTGACGGGTTCAGGACAACCGCTCCAATCAACTAGGGAGCATACTTTCGGATAACGTGGAGTATCGAAAGTGACGCACTTTAATCCCTAGCAGCGTGCTGAAAAACTCTGTGCAGGCTGCTCAAAAAGATCTCAGAGGCAAGGCGCGCGAAAAATCGACGAGCGTAGGCGTACTTAACCAGTACGTTGGAGCGAGGCGATTGAGCGCAACGAAGCATATGAGTCTTTTTCAGCAGCCTGCTAGACCATGTGAAAACCCCGTTCATGGTTCGACCTACTCCCCACGAACGGAATTAGACACAGTAAGATTTTTAGTTAGTTGAGCTAAAAGATTTAGCTGACTCTCAAGGCTTTAATCAGCCTCGAGAGGTAGGTTCTTTGCAGGCCCAGGATCTTTGCTGCGGCAGCGCGGTTACCTTGGGTTTGAGCGAGCGTTTTCGCAATCAGTTCCCGTCGATAGTCATCGATAGCGCCGTGATAAGTGAAACCGCTGCCACGCAATGTCTTAGGCATCGTCGCAACAATTTTAGGGGGAAGGTCGTGGGGCGTTAGATCGGGTCCTTGCCCCAGCACGACAGCGCTCTCGATGACATTGGCAAGCTCACGAACGTTACCCGGCCATTCATAAGCAATCAGCTTTTGCAGAGCCTCTTCCGTAACGCCAGCAAAGTTCTTTTTCGTTTCCAGAGCCGATCGTCTTAGAAAGTAGTTCGCGAGGCCGGGAATATCCTCCTTACGCTCCCTCAACGGTGGCAAGGTCAGCGGAACTACGTTGAGACGATAGTAGAGATCTTCACGAAAATGTCCCTCTCGGATGGCGTTACCCAGATCGCGGTTGGTGGCGGCGATGATCCTCACGTCTACGCTGATTGGCTTGGTACCACCGACTCTTTCAAATTCCCGTTCCTGCAGAAATCTCAGCAGTTTGGTCTGCAGCTCTGTGGAAATATCTCCAACTTCATCGAGGAACACCGTGCCGCCGTGCGCCAGTTCCATCTTGCCTTTTTTCAGCTGCAGAGCTCCGGTAAACGCTCCCTTTTCGTGGCCGAAAAGCTCGCTCTCCAGCAGTTCCTTTGACAATCCGACACAGTTGATCGCGACGAACGGCTTGTCTTTTCTGTCGCTCCAGTTATGGATCGCGCGGGCAAATATCTCTTTCCCCGTTCCACTCTCGCCTAGGAGCAAAATGGTGGATCGGCTGGCTGCCGCTTTATTTGCCGTTTCGACAGCGCGATTGATCGGCACGCTTTGGCCCACGATCATCCGATGTCGGTCGTCCACCTGCTCGGTGAGTATTTCAATTCCGCGCTTCAAAGTCTGGCGCTCGAGGGCTTTCGCCACGATTAGAGCGACATGATCCGGTTCGAACGGTTTCGGTATAAAGTCATAGGCCCCTTCTTTCATTGCTTCGACGGCTCTTTCGATGGTGCCGTACGCGGTAATCATGACAACCGTAACATCATGTTCACCGCGCCGGATTTCTCGAAGCATATCAATGCCATTCATGTCGGGCATCTCGATGTCGAGAAGAACCAACTGCGGATTTTGCCGTTCCAGAAGCTCCAGACCTGCTTTCGCCGTCTCGGCAGCGAATACACGATAACCCAAGGATTCAAGACGATCCGCCAGCACTTCGCGGATATCGGCATCATCATCAACGACAAGGATGTTACCGGCAAAAGATTCCATCGCTATCCTTCCAGACTGACGTTAAAGACCTTCTGGACCTTCGCCTTCAGCTCTTGCCACTCAAAGGGCTTAAGGATGTATTCATTGGCACCTTTGGCAATAGCGTCAACGGCGGCTTCTCGAGTGGCCGATGACGTGATGATGATAACGGGAATTTTCGTGTCTCTTTTCCGGATCTCTTCCAAAGCTTCGATCCCGCCCATCTCCGGCATCTTAACGTCCAGGAACACACCGTTGAATGTTTCCGCCGATAGCTTCTTTAGAGCTTCCACTCCGGTCCCAGCCGTGACTACGGTGAATCCATAAGCTTCCAGTCGATCCCGGATGACTTCAACAATATCCGGCTCATCATCGACGAGGAGAATTTTCAGTCCCATAACTGGCTTCATTAACTGGCAGGCATTTCAAGCTTGAAGGGTTGCTGCGCCGGCAAGGTGAAATAGAACGTACTGCCTCTTCCTACTTCACTTTCCACCCAGATTTTACCGCCATGCATTTCCACAAGCGCCTTCGAAATGGCCAGACCCAATCCACTTCCTCTGGGTTTTTGCTTGGCTATATTGGTAACCTGATAAAATTTGGAGAAGATTTTATTCGTCTCTTCCGGAAGAATACCTGGACCCGTGTCAGCAACCGAGATTTGAACGTAATCATTAACATTTTTTTCAAGCGCCACGGTCACCTTACCCTCTTGTGGCGTAAACTTGACCGCATTGCCAATAAGGTTCACCAGTACCTGAGTGACTTTGTCTCGATCCGCCCAAGCGGTGGCGCTGGGATCGGGAGACGGCACTTCGATCCGAATGAGCTTTTCCGTCGCTAGAGGCTTCAGATGTTCTGCGACCTCTTCGGCAAGCGCGGTCAGAGGAAGCCTCGCCGGCCGAACCTCGACGCGCCCGGACTCAATCCTGGAAAGGTCGAGCAGATCATTGATAAGCCGCGAGAGGCGGTCGGTATTTGACTTGATTCTAACGAGGTAACGAATCTGTTTCTCATTGAGCGACCCCGTGAGACCATCGAGCATATTCTCCACGGATCCCTTGATCGACGTCAGTGGAGTCCTGAGCTCGTGAGAGACGTTCGACACGAAGTCCGACTTCATTTTATCAAGCTCCTTGAGCCGCCGCTCATAGCGCTTTTTCTCGGTGATGTCCTTCGCTATGCGCAAAAAGCCGACGATTTTTCCTTGCAGGTCTCTAATCGGCGAGACCGACAGAGATAAATAAATCATCACTCCATCTTTCCTTTTGCCCCGAACCTCGATGTCCCGAAGAGCGCCGGAAATTTGGACTTTCGAGCGAATTTCTTCTAGTTCATGGAAACGTTCGGATGGCAGCAGAATCGCGAGATGTCTTCCTACCACCTCGTCTTTACTGTAGCCAAAAAGAACTTCCGCCCCGCGATTCCAGGTAAGGATGCGATCATTCAAGTCCGTAGAGATAATCAGGTCCGCGGCATTTTCGACTAGATTTTCAACGTAAGCCTTGCTCTTGTTGACCTCCTGGTAGAGTTCAGCGTTTTCCAATGCCGCCCCAAGTTGGGAGCCAAAAGCTATGAGGAGCTTAATTTCTCTTGTGCGAAACCTATGCAGTCGGCGACTTCCTACGACCATTAGACCAAGGACGCGGTTCTTGGACATAACCGGGGCGGCAGCCGTTGAGATCACCCCTTCCCGTTCCATAGAGCGGTTCTTGTAGATCGGGTTCTTACGTATATCGATGCAGATATACGGTTCTTTAGTTTCGAACACGATCCTGGAAACGTTACGCCGTTCTGCGCCTATCGGCGCAACGCCCGCCAGAAATT
>Ga0184626_10000014_pt1 | contig 31837 bp, 22 predicted proteins | sample PLM3_60_b1_FD_133142 | JGI IMG/M metagenome (GOLD analysis project Ga0184626, IMG submission 133142) | Groundwater sediment microbial communities from an aquifer in East River, Colorado, USA - PLM3_60_b1 | ecosystem: Environmental > Terrestrial > Soil > Riparian zone | place: USA: East River... | reverse complement strand
TATCATAAGGAAGACCTGAAAAGGCAGGAATTTTCGCCATTACACCGTCTTCTAAACGATTATACTCATTTAAGAAACTTATAACATTATATTTTTTTGAGTCAATATCAATTTTATCATGTAGTATCTCAAATAAATGCAATTCTGACATTGAAGGAAAGTGCCTTCTTGCCAGAGTATTAATAAAATCTTGAGTTTGAAATATCAAAGAGTTATAACCTAAGTATAATAATGTTGATAAACCAGATGATGTGATAATTATACCGAGCAAAACTGAGTTAACAAGTGGTTTATTTCTAAATCTCTGATTCAGAATATTGTAGATAATCAATGATGCAAACCCGATCATACCGACCATTATATACTTGGAGAATCTATGTTCGTCATAATATGGACCTGTAATAAAAGAGATAGCTACAAGAATGCCAAAAATAAATACTTCTTTTTCAAACTTCCTGAAAAGAAATGAAAGAATAAAAGCCAAGCCGAGAAGTCCTACGGTTCCCATTCTCATAGGATATAGATACCAGGGGATAGTGTTCTCTCTGGTCTGATCTATTATAGTTTCTATTGGAAGCTGACTCAATACTATGAAACTTAATAAATATAGGTATGCTACTATTGAAACAACTGATACCTGCGACAGAAACCTGAATCTGACATGATGGTATGGGAGGATTCTTAGCTTATTTAAGAAAGTTAATCTTGGTTGCAGAATCTTGCGTAAGTGAGGAATAGACAAATAAAATGTCCATGATATTACAACAAATGATAGCGAAAGCAGTATTAGGGGAAAACCAAATTTTTCATTTGAGCTAAAAAATTTACTTGGACCAGTTATATCCACTATATATACAATTAAAATGGCAAGGATAAATCCAGAATACATATAATTTCTAGCTTCCATTCTAAAAACTATGGGCAAAAGAGACGCTATTATGATAAAAATATAAAATTCATCATGGGATACCATACCCAGGACCGAAACTGCTGTAACTATTCCGATACTTGTGAATGCATCATGAAACCTGGTACGAATTATTCCCAATAAAACGAAGCCTGCTGGCAATGCAATGTAAGTCAAACCGGTGCTAAATTGGGGGGCTGTAGTAATAAGAAAATTACTTGAACTGATTATATCCAAGGGTCCCATCTTAGCAAGAGTCTCAATACTTGAATGGGGAGAAAGTATCGGATGAGTTGTAACTGTATTTAGTAAATAAATCCAGCCAAATCCTGCGCTTATTGCAAATAATGAGGCCGCGAGAATTCCGGCTTTCTGCGTAGTTGATGGAACCCAACTTAAAAAGAAGTAGTAAAACGCGAATATCAGGGTCATGTTAAGAAAAGCAATGGACGCATAAGAGTTTACTAAGGGTATTCCTGAAAGAGTGGTAAGTGACGCCAGCACTGCAGACTGGAATGGTGTATAGAAAACTTCTGCCTCTGATAGGGCAGCTTCCCTAAATGAACCAGACATAAAGAGAAGAGCGCGTCCTTGATGATACCATTGATCGCCAATAGTGGTTCCATCAAAAAGATAATAGGTAGCTATCACTAGTAACATTAAAATACTGCCAAAAACGAGTAATTCAGATGAATATATTTTAAGGCGTTTCCAAAATTCAATAACTGTATTAATCAAAGTTTGATAATGAAAAAACTTTTTAGCTTGCAAGTTTGGTCGACGACTCATTCTGTACCGTGGATAAAAAATAAGAAAAGAAGCAAGTATGCCTAAGTATACTGCAATAAACAAATACTTGCTTTCAGTGATGGCTTTATCAAAAAATAATGCTGAAACGTATGCTGTTAAACCAGTAGTTAAGATACTCAATAAATATGCAAGTAATATCTTCAAGATGGGGTCCATCCTGTATCTTTTAGTGATGATTAGTACAATCGCATAACCTGGAAGAAAGAAACATAGCACAATCGCCGAGCCCAGTTGAATTATATCCCTTGAACCAATCTCATTCCAATTGATAAATATATGAAATTCTTGTTGATAAGCAAAAGAGGAAATTAATATCGAGATAGCAAATATGGCCACAAACAAAATGCCTGGCACATTTGAAGTTTCCTTTTTGGCGTTTCTTGTGGGAGTATCATTCTTTTGACTCTTACTATGACTTAAATACTCTCCTTTTAGTTTGTTAATATCAATATCGGATCTAGAATAGTATTTTGTTAACCCGAATATAAGAATAGGAAATACAATGGATAGAGGGATTGTGATTTTAGACGACACTAACAGGTACGATAAGATGGTATAAGTAAAGAGTCCGCCAAAAACAGAGCCTATTATCATTGTTAAATATCCGAATTTTTCAAAATGAAGAACCACCCACACAGTCACCTAATTATGAGATTTTCATATACACAAAGTAACGTGAAAAAGGACAAAGAATCACTTTAAATGGTATATCCATTTGACTGATTAGTGGATTGGAAACGAAATATTAATAGTTATTGATGATCTTGGTAATGCTGATGGAAATGAACTTTGATATTAGTTGTATACAATTATCCTGATAATCCCATTACTTTTTTGAATGAATTAGAATAGAAAAATGTTATTATAAACGAAGATTATTTTTCTCAATTTTGTATTTAATAGTTATTCTATGATAAAACTCAATTATCATTATTGCTTATTATCATTATTGCTTAAATTTCTCTTTATTCATTTCATTGATATCATCGTTCCCATCATCTCTCTCAATCCCGTTTCAATTCCTGTTTTGGGAACAAAATGCAAAAGTTCTTTGGACCGAGCCGTATCCGCGTAGCTATGCAAAATACCTCTCTCAGCGTCCTTGCCCTTTTCGTAAATAGGATGCAGATCGAGATCCAATATCGTAATCATTTTTTCGGCAAGTTCTTTGATACTGGTAGGAATACCTGTTCCTATGTTAAAGACAAACGGTGAAGTCATATTAAATTTATTATTATTTGCAGACTCTTCCATTGCCCTTATCGACAATAGGAATGCATCAGTAACATCTGTTATTGATATAAAATCTCTTGTCTGCATACCGTCTCCATAAATTACGGGGGGGGATCCGTCTAAAAGTCCTTTAGCGAACCTAGTTATAACATCTGCCTCACTCGCTTGTCCAATGCCATAAACGTTGAACATTCTGAGTGAAATGATGTTTTGAATTTTTTTTAGTTGTTTGTATGACAAGACGTGCTGTTCTGCGAGCATCTTACTTGTACCATAAGGAGATAAAGGTCTTAATGTCTGATTCTCAGAAATCGGTAGTTTTTTAACATCTCCGTATACAGCAGCAGAGGACGCAAAAACAAAGTTATTAACTCCACTCTTGTGGCAGGCCTCTAGCACATTCAGTGTACCATTTGCATTTATATCCATAGTTTCATCAGGTTTCCTAATTGAATCAGCTACACTTATTTTTGCTGCAAGATGAACACAAGTGTCGACCCTTTCATGATGAAATATATCTGAAATGGCTTCTTTGTCTCTTATGTCGGCAGTGTAAAATGTTAATGGCATATCTTTTACCAATTTTGTATCTTTCAAGTTATTGGTATTCGCACTAGATGTATTAGAAATAAGAACTACAGAAATTGGTTTGCATGATACTAATTTTTTCAGTAGATGTCTACCTATAAAGCCATTGCCGCCAGTGATTATGACCCGTTTCAAGATTTCAAAAATAAAATTTAATGATTCATATATATTCTATAGTCCTTGCATACCATAAAGACCCCCTGCCAATCTAGCTTTATAGAAACAGATTTGAGAATCTGATAATCCTCACACGTCTTCAAATGATTTATTTTAAGTCTTGCTTGTAATTCATGAATATAGAACATACCTTACAAAAGGAAATCGAAGAATCAAAGAAGTGGCTGAATCTGGAAAGTTATCATAGTACTCTCAAAAGGAACCTCTTGTAATGAATTGAATTGATAAACTGACTCCAGATAATACGAATAACACCAATATTCAAAATAATAAAATTTGCCATCTTATTGAATTTAAAATTAGTGAAATAATACTGAAAATAAATCACCTTTGATTCCGATAAATTGCATAAAATACTGCCGATGAATTAATTCTCATTATCGTTATTGCTAGATGCGATATATGGAAATTATGGTTGATAGGACCACGATGATGATAAAAAATCAACAATTACCTGCCTTTAATCTTGCTAGTATAAAGAGAAAAATTAAATCTTGAAATATTTTCTAATGCAAGTATTACTAAAAAGGAGACCGCGGGTGTAAACTGTACTACGAATCTTGGCTGGTAATTATAAGAATTTGAACTCCAAAATAATAGGGCGATGATGAACCATGCAATAAATGTATAATTATATTTCTCCGTCCATGTCTTTCTAAACAACAGAGCCAGAGGAGCCAGAAGGAAACCGAATCCCCATATTTGTTGCCAATTTAACAAGTAAAATGAGGAAGGAGGAAAGATGAATTGAGTATCTTGAGGGATTGCACCGGAGAATGAACCATTTTTCATATAAACTGCAAGTACAACAATTAAGATAATCGGAGCAGCGCCTATTAAGACCATTACCAAATATTTAGGATTTTTTCTACTTATTGCTTCTACAATTACTATAGTTATAGCCTGAATGGCTATAGGGTATCTGGAAGCAAATGTCAATCCCAGCATAATGCCTGACAGTAATGCACTATTTTTATTTTTGCTCTTACAAAAATATAGTGTCATAACAAGAAAGAATAATGATAGGCCTTCAGTAAGTATCTGAGTACTCCAGAAAAAAACATATGGATTTAATAAAGTTAATGCTGTTACTCCAAATGCGAACATGCTACCTTTGTATTCTTTAAGATGCTTATACAAAACAAGTCCTGCAGCAAGTGTAAAAACAGGCATTAGGTATTTTATAATAATCCAATTTTCTCCTGTCAGACTATAGACCCCAGCAATAATCCATGAGATCAAAGGTGGTCTTATATCACTGTCAAGTCGTTCACTAGAAACCCAAGCCCTTGCATTAATAAGATAATCAGCGGCGTCATACTCGGGCATGGCCATCATTGAAACATAAAAGTAAAAAAGAATGGAATAGATTACATAGCTGATAATAAATATAAAATCAATTTTTGAGTTTATTATAGGACGTCTTGTTTCTTTCACGTTCATGTCATACTCTGTGATTTTAACCTATACAAGTGAAACTTAAACATATTCTCAGTAGAATATTCCTCTATTTTTTGAAAATCACTTTCTAATTGCTTTAAGCCGGTTTTATTGAATAAGGATTCTAGATCTTTCGTATGGGAAACATTTTCATATACCAACAGCCACGTTAATTTTTTGTCATTCATGTAATTCTTCAGGGATTCTAATGACACTACTCCGTATGGTACTTCAATTTTATTTTTAATAAAAATCTCAAGCAGCGGAGTCCAATCATATGACATGACTATAGTTTCATTTTGAGGAACTTTGGCAGATATTTCTTCCATGACTGGGATAAATTTCTTATCGAAATAAAATGCTGCCCCTTCAGATTTAGCTCCCTCCTCAAAGCTGGTCACATTGAAGGCGATGAGATGTATTTGACCAGCGACAACTATTGCCACAGCAACAAGTAAAATCAATAAATTGAGATTCATTTTACTTTCAATATTTCATTCTTTCTTTAAATGGCTTCTACTTGTATGTTATGTTGGGATCATGTTATTACCTGATTCGATCACTTGTTTGAACACTTGAATACGGTTATTACCAGTATCGCCAACGTACACATTGCCAGAGGAATCTACAGCAACATTCTCTGGACGATTAAATTGACCTTCACCTGATCCGGGTGATCCCCACTTTGTAATAAATGTACCATTACTGGAAAACTTCTGAATTTGGTTATTTACAAAATCGCCTACGTACACATTGCCAGAGGAATCTACAGCAACACCGACTGCACCATAAAACTCCCCATTTCTAATATCTGGATTCTCCCACTCTGTAATGAACTTACCATCGCTGGTAAACTTCTGAATACGATAATTCGACATATCTGCTACGTACACATTTCCAGAGGAATCTACAGCAACACCAGTTGGACCATTGAATTGACTTTCACCTGATCCGGGTGATCCCCACTTTGTAATAAATGTACCATTACTGGTAAACTTCTGAATATTATGATTATCAATATCGCTTACGTACACATGACCAGAGGAATCTACAGCAACTTTCTCTGGACGATTAAATTGACCGTCGCTACTGCCTGATGATCCCCACTTTGTAATAAATGTACCATTACTGGTAAACTTCTGAATGCGGTAATTCGACATATCTACTGCAAATACATTACCAGAGGAATCTACAGCAACACCAGTTGGACCATTGAACTGACCTTCACCTGATCCGGGTGATCCCCACTTTGTAATAAATGTACCATTACTGGTAAACTTCTGAATGCGGTTATTTGAAAAATCACTTACGTACACATTGCCAGAGGAATCCACAGCAACACCGGCTGGTTCCAGAAATTGACCTTCATCGCTACCTTTAGATCCCCAGGCCTTAACAAACATAGATCCCGATCGCGAAGTTTGGTTATCGAGATGATCTTGGACGCCAGACTGGAAAACTTTTGCGGCTAAATTTAAAGTAATAATTCCCAATGCTATGAATACTATCCCGCCAGCAATAATTGCGAATGAAATCACTGTGAGGCCTCGTAATCTATGCTGCTGCATAATCTCTTGCGCCAATACTCATTTAAATTGTTTTATCCGAAACTATAAGGTAGTTCTACTTGACTACTAAATACTGAGTCCGAAACGAAAGATGATAACTGGGATCTCGTAAAATATACTTCTGAACTGAGAGATAGTAAAGGAAATTTCTTTGCATTCGTCGACTTTAGCGGAGACGAAGGTAAGATAAGAGAATGTCCAAATTGTCTGGAATATCAAATTCGTAACAAACTACAACCTAGAATATTAAAAATAGGTGAGGTAAAACCTTCGGACTATGATGAGTTTGTCCAGTGTTACGAATGTGGTAACGTATTCTCTGTCTATGAAGCACGTTATGAATCAGAAATAAAGGACAGTTTAGAAACTACTTCTAATCCATTTGAAAGTAATGAGTCCATATTCTTAAGTACAGATAGCAGGGCAACTCAAAGAAGAAAGGGTAAAAAACGCAAAAGCAGATTTTTATATAAACAAGAACGTGAAGATCCCGAAATTCAAGCAGCAATAGATAATGGCAAATATAGTCAATATTTTGTAAAATTCCAGTCATCAGTAAGAAGTATTGGAATTAATTACTCATTTGGTGCAAGAGCTACAGACATATCGAAGTGGACATCTGTTAATTTTTTGGGTACTACTTAGTTCCTTTGCAGTGTATATAGTACTTTTTGTGGATTTTCAAACATTTTTGCTAAGTCCTAATATTGAAACTGTAGTTTTTCTTGTAAGATAGTATATTATGACACCATTGGCAAGTAGATGAACTATCATGACTATTATCAGCACGTAAGCAATTTCACAGTTAAAGCTACAGAGCCAACTATGGTAAATGTCAGGTGAAAAGGAACCAACTACAAAACCCAAGCCAAGAAGATCTATTACTATTGCCACAGACATTAATACTATAGTTAGTATCCACGCCAAATATTTGACTTTGAATAAAGCATAACCAAGCACGCAAATTACTGCGCCCACTAAACAGAGGAATACGCCCATCATTGTCATCATCCCCTTACTTACACTGACTGACTGGATTACGGGAGTTAAGGCGTCGGTATACGGGTTCTCCACTTTTTCTTGCCCATAAACAAACGAAAACGAAGCCAACGAAATTATAAACGTAACAAGGACTATGAGAGTGCCCCCTGTTTTCATAACCTCTTATTTCTAATCACGTATTATAAGGTTTAAGGTACTAGAATAAACATTCTGTGTTTCTATACTTCTTATTGATTCTATAAAGAGCTCCAGGCATACAAGTATCCTTGTAAACAGAAACATAAAAGCATAGTAAGTTAGGATCCAGTAACTTATCTAATTGCCCCATTATATATCTCAATTACGGCTCTCAGTTCAGCGAGGAACACAGATGCATATTAGAACAGTATCTTCCAATCATCTGAAAACAATTAAGTTAGTAAATGCGACAGACTAGAATCTAGGGAAATTAAAGCTGCATCCTATACAGGAGACAATTCAGTTAATAGCATAAACGCGAAGATATTAATGCGGACGTTGACCTTAAAAGCAGACAAAGTATATGCTAAGGCTTTTCGGGCAAGTCGTAATTAATATACCAAGATACTTGCAACTTTTCAGAAAGCAGTACATCTTTTGGAGTTAAAAAAATAATCGAGATGTTCAAGAGCAAGAGTGTTCATTACCATTTTATTTCACGACATCTGACTACTGCTATTTAACCTAAATATAATTTCAATAATTCTTCGGAACAATTCTAAAGATACTTCCGCGTATATGATTGGAACTAAAATCATAACAATCAGAAAATACTATATTTGGATCACATTTATCTTTAGCCTCGTATAACGATAATATATAGAGATACCCATCCGGTCCTACTTCTATATCTACAACAGCACCAAATCCATGCCCAAAAATTACATCTTTGAGCTCATCTCGATTATCTGCCATTTTATCTGCTAATTTGTTATCTAGTGATAAAGCCGTTCGGTTATTAATCAAATCAAAATGATAAATATTTCCAAGGTCAAAATCGCCTACAAAAATATCATTTTCATAATTCTTTCCTAACTTGTTGGAGTCTAGGAACTTTATGGCAGTGACTCCGAGAGTTTCGGCCCATACGAATTCTGGTTCGCTGTATTTTCCTTTCCCATCAAAATTTACTAAACTATTTAGCTCACTTTGCTCTTGGGCGTGGGGAATATGCATATATGAAAGTCCTTGAACTTTTTTCCATCCACTATTAAATCCGGGTTCAACAATATTAATTTCATCTGCCCACCACGGACCATTTTCTGTGTCCCATAATTTCCCTGTCACAGGGTCAAAGTCCATACCAAAACTATTCCGTATTCCATAGGCATAATACCTCGCCATTTCCCCTCCGAACGGATTACCTTTCGCAGCTGAACCGTCTTTTGCTAGTCTATAAATCGCACTTGTACCATTGATTGGTAAGTTGCTATTAACATTTTGAGCTTTAGTAACAGGTTGATCGAAATCGCCCGTGACAAGATAAATATTTCTATCCGGGCCAATCAAAACAACCCCTGAAGGATGATAGTAAGTGAAATTTGGAGGATATGGTATTTTGAGCAGCAAGTTTGGATTAACTAGTTTGCCATCGTTGTATTCATACCTATAGAGCAAATTGCCTTCTTCAATTGTTTGATTATTTCTATAATCAGCTCTGTCCTGACCACCTATTGGCGTAGAATAGTAAAGATAAACGTATCTGGGACTACCGGTAGTTGTATCTTTGTCAATTGCGATTCCTAGTAAACCTGATTCCCAAGTGTTTACCACACTCACATTAACAACAGGTTTCTCTAATACAGTACCATTTAAGATTCTCTTTACCATGCCAGTATTCTTTTCTGTTACTAAAATATCATCCTTGTCAAGAAATGACATGCTAGCTGGAAATTTGATCCCTTTAGCAACCAACTCTACACCTAAGTTCTTATCCTCTACAATAGGTCCATTATTTTGAGTCATTGATTTATTATCAATTTGTGCAAAAACAAAAACAAAATCCGGAATAGGAAATAACTTTTGTGAGATCCTCATAACATATGATTGAAATACAAAAATTGCAAACGTTATTATGATGACAGATGATAACACCAATAAGCGGGATTGCAACGTATCTGATCTACTGTTGTGGCTATATATTCGGTGCATATAAAACAATTTAAAAGATTAATCCATCTCTTATTATAAGTTGGTGTTTCCCTGGTCCATCAGTTACTAAATTAAAAATTATTCTAACAGGTTTCATATTAATATTTTCGGGCAATATAAACAGATAATAGGCATTGTTACCTGACGTATGTTTTAAGTTCTTGTTCCAGAGTACCAAATCATTTTCGTCTCTAATTTCTATAGATAACTTTACACTCGGCGAACGTGTATTTAACAAGTAATCTAAAGAAAGTAAAGATGGTCTTTCTGTCGTGTTTATGGTTGTATTTAGTATCATTCTATTTCTAGTTTTTGCCAATTCAGGCGTATCAACGTACATAGTCAAATTTTTATTACTTGACAAAATTTTCACATTTCTATCAGCCTTCCATGGCTTACCATCAGTCAGATTGATTATTTTCCTATGCTCAATATTATCCCATTTTTTATCGGCGAGTTTGAGTGAAATGACATCTACGGTATCATTCTCAAAGTTAGTAAAATTCTTTAACTTTTCTATTGGGAATTCTTCGTACATTCTATGATATGTACTTGATGTTAGTTCTTGCGGATATTTTATCGCTTTTTTAAATTCAGGATCCATTACCTGCAATAATATTGGATTAGTAAACTGGTCATCTGTCCACAAACTGTAATTCTTTAGTTGGGAGGTGTAAATAGGTAAAAAGACATAAAATGGACTAGCCACTATCGATGTTGCTTTAGTATCATTTTGTCTTACACTCTCATACACATAGCGTAGCGCATCAAAATGTGGTGAGTTATCTCCGTTGGATATCAACATGATGGAACTTACAAGTCCGAAAACGGTCAAAATGGAAATTATTGGCCATCTAAAAACAGCAATTCTTGCATTCTTGTTTAATAGGTCTAAGATAAATTTTGAAATTGCTATACAAAATGAAATCATAAGTAACAATAGATGAAAATTCGAGACAAAATTTATGAAAAATAGAAAAATTAGATAGGGGTATGTAAACAGTATTAAAAATATATCCCTTTTGATTAAGGCGTACGCCGATCCTATAATTCCTAAAATAAATAATACGGGGTCTATTTTTAGAAGATCCTCTAACGCTAAATACAATGGCCAACCCCCCCTGTGAGTTTGTTCTATTATACCATAGACCCATTCCCTGAATTCTCCTTGGTGAATGGAATAAATCGGCCATAGTAGTGGTATTAGAACAACAGGCAAAAACCATATTGATAGATTTCTAATGCTCTTTCCCTGTGAATATACAAGATATCCAATTAATGGAATCATGGTGAATACTGGGACCTTGGTAAATATTGAAATTCCAAGAAATATACCAGATAAACATGCCAACCATAATTTCTGATTGTCTTGTTTATTGCTGCTGGCCCAGAGGGCAAGCAATATGGAAGCTAGTACGAATGGAAGTTGAATAGTATCCAGGTGTATCCATCTAGACAACCATGTTGCGGGCATTACTGCAAAGAGAACAGCTGCAAAAAAACCATGTGTTCTATTTTTGTAAACTCGTTCAACTATTTTATAGATGAGAATAGTATCAATAATGGCCAGTAGCCCCATTGCTAATCTTGAGGATAGAAACAGTTGAATTATGCTGTTTTCGTAGCCATGCTCAGAGGTATTGAGAAGATTCGGATCTACAAAATTCGCCAATTTAAATAGTCCCGCCATGAATATGTTACCAAAGTATGGATGATCATTAATAAAGATCGGATCATCGAGATCTTGATATGTCAAAAGATAAAGGCCTCTGCCCATATAAATGCCTTCGTCGAATTCCGGATAAGGGAAACCTATCGGGTTCCACAAGTGGGTAAAAGCCGCTAGACCTATAAGAATAATTATAAAGAGATTGCCCTTAGATAACAATTAAATCAGTACTGATTTATATTAATATTAAGCATTTCCATGGCCAGATTTTCTATTTAGATAAATGAAATTTGAAAGTTTATTCAGCAACTTTTAAATTATTTCTTACAATAAACCTCTGCTGTCCTCTCAAGTTTAAGAAACACGAAGAATATCCATCCACCCTTCTTACATTTGTTCCATTTTTAAAATCTTGTATTCTATCGAGCCTAGTTTCTTCCATGACAATAAATTCACAGTTATCTGCCTTTTATTTTATTGGTAATCAGAGAAAAATTAAATCTTGAAATATTTTCTATTGCAAGTATTACTAAAAAGGAGACCGCAGGGGAAAACTGTACCATGAATCTTGGTTGGTAATTATAAGAATTTGAACTCCAAAATAGTAGTGCGATGATGAACCATGCAATAAATGTATAATTGTATTTGTCCATCCACGTCCTCCTAAACATCAGAGCCAGAGGAGCCAGAAGGAATCCGAATCCCCATATTTCTTGCCAATTTGACAAATAAAATGAGGAAGGAGGAAAGATGAATATAGTATCTTGAGAAATTGCCCCGGAAAATGAGCCATTTTTCATATAAACTGCAAGTAGAACAATTAAGATAATCGGAGCAGCACCTGTAAAGACCCTTAGTAAGTATTTAGGATTTTTTCTAATTATTGCTTCTACAATTACTATAGTAATAGCCTGAAGGGCTATAGGATATCTGGAAGCAAATGTCAATCCCAGCATAATGCCAGTCAGTAATGCACTATTCTTATTCTTACTCTTACAAAAATAAAGCGTCATGATAAGAAAGAATAATGATAGGCCTTCAGTAAGTATCTGAGTACTCCAGAAAAAAACATTTGGATTTAAGAATGTTAATGCCGTTACTCCAAATGCGAACATGCTGCCTTTGTATTCTTTAAGATGCTTGTACAAAACAAGTCCTGCAGCAAGTGTAAATACAGGCATTAGGTATTTTATAATAATCCAATTTTCTCCTGTTAGACTCCAGACCCCCGCAATAATCCATGAGATCATAGGTGGCCTTATATCACTGTAAAGTCGTTCATTGGTAACCCAAGCCCTTGCATTAACGAGATAATCAGCAGAATCATATTCTGGTACTTCCATCATTGAAACATAAGCGTAGAATAGGATTGAATAGATCACATAGCTTATAATAAATATAAAATCGATTTTTGACTTTATTATAGTACGACTTATGCTTTTCATGTTCATGTTATAATTTGCGGTTTTAGCCTGTACAGGTGAAACTTTGTCATAGTCTCTGTGGTATATTCATCTACTTTTTGAAAATCACTTTCTAATTGCCTCAAGCCGCTTTTATTGAATAATGATTCAAGATCTCTTATATGGGAAACATTTTCATATACCAATAGCCATGTTAGTTTTTTGTCAGTCATATAATTCCTCAATGATTCTAATGACGTCACTCCATATGGTATTTCAATTTTACTTTTAACAAAATAATCAAGTAATGAAGTTGAATTATATGACATGACTATGGTTTCATTTTGAGGAACCTTGGAAGATATTTCATCCATAATTGGTATGAATTTTTTATCAAAATAAAATGCTCCCTCTACAGATTTAACTTCCTCTTCAAAGCTGCTCACATTGAGGAAGATGAGATGTAGTTGACCAGCAATAACTATTACTACTGCTAGAGATGAAAACAAAAAACTGAAATTCATTTTATCATCAATATCAATATTTCACTTTTCCTTTAAAAAAGGCTATTAATGTATACAGGATAGCTCCAGTGGCCAACAACACCACCCCGACTACTGCTATTCCTACAGCTATCAATATCATATTAGTTGAAACGTATCCAGTTTCGGAGAACAAATGCAATGCATTTTTCAGAAAAAAAGCTGCAACTCCTAGTAGTGCAATGCCGGGTAGTCCATAAAATGCCATAGGATGACGCAAAGAGAAGTATTGAAATACCGAATATAGAACTCCAATACCGTGTGATATGGGATTATGGGTGGAAGGATCCTCTATATCATAATCGATTGTTATTGGCACTTCGGTGATTGACAGTTTTTTTTCATTTGCCCGTAACAATATCTCCGTGGATACAGCCATCCCATCTTCAAATAGATTTATTTTTGATAAGGCATTCTTGCTATAAGCTCTAAATCCGCTTTGAGAATCCGTTATTTTAGTAGAGGCACCAGTCTGAGTTAGTTTTGTTATAGTTTTTATGCCAAAACTCCTGAATCTAGGTACCTTTTCTTTATCGTCGTTTCTTAGGAATCTGGAGCCAATGACAATATCAAAACCTTGTTTTAGGTGATCGATAAGGTCTGGTATCTGGTCTGGGTTGTGTTGACCATCCGCATCAAGTGTAACCATGATATCGGCATCTTGTTCCTTTGCTGCCTGAAATAAGGACCTTATTGCGACGCCATATCCCTTGTTTTCTTGATTTCGAATGACACTTGCTCCTGCAGATTCTGCTACTTCATATGTATCATCCTTAGAGCCATCATCATAAACTATAACCTCTTTAGCATATTTTTTTGACTTTTGAACAATATCTGAGATATTTTTAGCCTCATTAAAAGCTGGAATACATACTATAGTTTTGGCATCAAGATTTGAATTCACGATGAAATTCTACTACACATTAGTCTAAATATGATGTATAAATAGATTAAAGGGTAAATAGAAATTGTCGAAAAATGTTGGCAAACTAAATAAAAGCTGGGATGTATCAAAAATATATACACTTATCGTCTTGTTTGTGAGTACTCAGTATTTTATAAACTACCTATCATGAATTTCATTGTTTTTTTTGATGAATGACACCCACCATCACAGCATTGGCGGTTGGAATAGATTTATCATATTTCACATCCTTAACATCTTTCCAGTCCGCTTCTTGCCACATGTATCCTTTTAGATGTCTCAAATAGCCTTGCTTGTCAAATTCTATTGTTTTACTCTCCAACGACATATCAAATTCAGGATTAATTCCCAGACCTATAACTACGGCTATTTGGCCACCTGAAGTTAGAAGAGTTCTCAAGTTCTTCAGTGCACGTATAGTCTTAGTAGGATCTTTTGGCGATTCATGCCATCCAACTTCAGGTAATGTCAAGACGCTTACTATCAAGTCATATTTTTTTGATGGTTTAAAATCAACAACATCTTCATTAATCACCCCATCCATGATCTCATATTTATCCAAGACGTCATGACTTACTTTAAAATAGTATGAGAGCATGTTGCCTACTTCCAAAATATTCTTTTTTTTCTCTTCATATCCCTTAACAATGTCCCAAAGAATAGGAACGGCGACTGTCCTCTCATTTCTCCAACTTGTACAGTACGGATGAAAGAAATAGTGATATGTCTTTCCTTGAAATTCAAATGTCTCTGACGATTTGAAAATTTTATGATGTAAGTACCAAATATTATTGGGAATAGCTACTAGACAAATTTCTTTTAAAAAGGAAAAGGAAGTGCACACTAATGACCAAAAACCTTCCCTATTGTAGAGTTTTTTTGCTCTGGATAGAATGTTACCCTTAGTTATTAGAATTCGATGATAAGCGTCCCCAGAAATCATACTCCTGTATCAGATCAGCATAATTTATCTATTAATATTTTGTCGGAAAATGGAAACTCAACATTTTTCGAAATTCTCCCTTTTACCTTTTAGTTTTAGATCATGACATCGATAACCTATGTGTGCTCCCTTATATTTTACCTAACCAGAATGTTCCTCAATTTGAGCTCGTGTACTGAATTTTTCAAGGCAATTTTAGAATTTGATGATATCGTTTGATGTACTAACCCTGTTGTTTGCTACTCAGTGAGTTGTAAATCTTTACATGTTCCTCAATTTGAGCTCGTGTACTGAATTTTTCAAGATATATTTTAGAACTATTTGACGACATCATTTGTTGCAATTTACTATCTGTCAATATTATTCCAAGCTTTTCTGCTAACTTTTTTACGTTACCTGTCTCGAAAAGAAAACCATTAACTCCATCCTCAATGCTCACCCTATTGCCCTCTATATCTGAAGCGACAAGCGGTAGTCCTGATGCCATTGCTTCTAGGAGTGCAACAGAATGTCCTTCTGAAAATGAGGGCAGAACAAAGACGTCTGCCGCTGCATAGAAATCTGCTAATTCCGGCCTCGTTACATTTTCGATAAATTTAACATGGTTCCTGATGCCATATTCATTAACCATTTCTTTTAGATTTTGAAGCTCTTCTCCTTGGCCAAGAATTATTGCAAGAAAGGTCTGCTGCGATATCCTGTGAAGCGTATGAAGTGATTCAACTAGGCAACTTACTCCCTTTCGTTTTATCAAGTCCCCTACGAACAGAATGATTTTAGTTTCAGCAGGAAGATTAAGTTTTTTTCTAGCAATTCCCTTATTTTTGCCATAATAGAAATGCGTTTCATCGCAGGCATTATAAATTACAGAGATTTTGGTATTTTCAGCTCCAGCGTTAACCGCAAGTGTTTTAGTATAGTTAGATACAGCTATTATTCTCCTGAATCTTGCTAGGGCATGTTTTCTGAAGAAGGAAAGTGGGTTACCAATTGCTTCCACTTCTCCCAAATGCACTGTAGCGACAATTGGTATGCCTTTTAGTTTGGCTATCGGAATTGCATTACAACTAAAGAAATTTGGTGCATGGACGTGTATAACATCTGGCTTTATCTTATTAACTACTCTCAGCATTGAAAATATTGGAAGTTTCGCATTCACTCTATATATTGACATAAAGTCCGTATTTTCTAGAGGTTTATCGTTCTGTACCAAAGGACCAATTATTGACACATTGAAACCATGCCTGACTAGGCCTTCTGCAAAATCAAATACCCAAGATCCGGAGTATGGACGTTTTTTATTAGGAATCCAGGTACTCACAATGCAAATATTCATTTGGCACTCGCTCTATTCTTGTTGGGTCTTGCATTGGACTCACGCATTTATTCCTTTAGTTTCTTCTATTAGAGCTTACACATATGATATCAATGAACGAAACGAATTCAGTTTTTTAAATTTACAATTGCTTATGCAATAAGAAGCAAGTTGTTATTAATTAAACAGATTAAATGTATCATATTTTATTTAGTTACTATTATTATTATTTCAAGCCTTAGAACCTATCATTCTTTCTTACCCATCAGAATATCTTTAAACTACAAGTATAACTTGAAAATCTTACCGTATATCAAATTTATTAGGAGATTTTTATTATATCATTTTGTAGAGATTGTTCAGAACCTCACAACACCTTTCAAGTGACATTTCTCGAAGTATTTTCTGGTGGGCATTCCTTCCCATTTCGTTACATTTAGAATAATCTTCTAAAAGTTCAATAATGCAATTTGCTAATTGTTTGCTATCACCGCATTTAAAAATTAAACCAGTCCTGCCGTGCTCTACATATTCTTTTAGCGGTTCTATACTTGATACTACCACTGGCTTAGAAAATGTATAGGCTAATGGTATAACACCACTTGCGGAATGTTGAAAATTCTTCGTGTATGGTAAAATCAAAAATCTTGAACCTTTGATAATACCAGAAATTTCATAGCTCTCTATATACCTATTAATTATCTTGATGCAATTGTTTCGTTCCTTAATAAGATTATTAAAATATGTATGATACCCGTCATATGGTGTTCCTGCAATAACTAAATTGAATTTTTGTCCCAAGTTCTCCGTAACTATTTTTGTAGCATCGATCAAAACGTCTATTCCCTTCCATGGTGCAATATTACCAAAAAATAGCGCATACTCTTTGGGTAACAAATTTTGGTTTCGATGAGAATTTGAGCTATTAATAGAATTTTTGAAATTAATGGAATGATTTTCAAGCAAATAATTGTAATCAAAATGTGGAATAACATGGATTTTATTTTGATCGACTTTTTTTTCAATCAATTGTTCTTTTAGTGAAAGAGCATGAACAATAATTGCATCGGACCATTTTATCATTATCTTAGGTTGAGAAACAATTTCTAAAAACAATACTTGTAATTTTCCATGAATGTTATTACTGGGAATAAAGATTTCAGTATCGTGTAATGTCCAAAAGATTTTTTTACGTTTCAACTTTAATATGGGAATAAAAAAAAAGAACATAGGTAAATGCTCTTGAATATGAACTATCTCATATTGATTCCGAGTCAGAGTTATCAATAAAATAAAAAATAACAAAATTACTCGGATAATTCCTTTAAAAGTTGAGTATCCTTTAGGTAACCATTTTTTAATATAATGAAATTTTACATTTTTTTGTAGAGACGATCCTGTAACAATATGAGAGTTTTCAGAAAACGAATATAATACCACTTGTCTGAATTTAGAGATGCCACGAGCAAGATAACAGGTATAATTCGATAAACCGTCACTATCGAATAATAACACTCGAGACAAGGGTTCTGATTCCTCACATATGGCAGGCATTGCGTTTCTTCTTCATTATGCTGAATCACTACTTAAATTATTCTACTCGCGATAATAATTATAATCACTCTTATACTGCTAATAGTATCTATTCATGATAATTTTAGAGATTTTTATATGCAAATTTAAATAACTTGCAAAAATACTAAGAACTTATTTGTATATGAGACTTACTATATTGGCTAAATTAATTTTAGATAAATTAGTCACTCGAAGATTTAGTATATCAGTCTCTTTTGACTTTTCTTAGAAAATTTGATATTTGATTTGAAAGGCTGTCTGGTAAAATGTCTACAATATCACGTACGTCAGATTTCGTGATTGCATTTAATTTTGATAACGATATATAAGAAACTATTATAGTTGCAAATATTCCAATAACATAATTGATTTCAATGCTATGTAAAATGAATCCAATTAGCATAGGAATAAAAAATACTAGGACAAGATCCTTCCAAAATATCAACATCCCAATCTTACGAGTTACTATTATTGATACGATGAGTCCTGCGAGTGATCCTACTGTAAAGCTAATGGATGCTCCTATTGATCCATAGATTGGAACGAGTACAAAGTACAGGAGAGTACGTGGTAAACCCATAAAAAAGTCAATAGCTAATGATTGTTTATAATTTCCATAAGAATAAACTAGATTACTAATACCACTTAGAATAATTGTAGGAGGTAACGATAGTAACAAAATTTGCAGGGACGTCTCTCCTTCTGTATAATTTTGCCCAAGGAGATTTAAAATTTCCCGCGAATAAAAGAAAATGGATGATGCTAAAGGTACTGAAATAAGATATCCCCATCTAATTGTTTGCCATGCAAATCTCTTTCGACCATCCTGAATTGAACTTAGTATGGGTAATCCAATAGCGGTCAATGATACAGTACCAACAAGCAATGCATTTACTATAGTAAGTGATATAAAATAAATCGCTGTATCCTCTGATCCTTTAGCTCCATACAATACAATAGTTCCCAATTGAATTCCAATATTCGTAATTAACATAGGGATCCAACTTGCAACCCCCCCCACTAATAGATCTTTAGATGCGTGTCGTAGATCAACTTCAGATCTAGAAGTATCCACTTTGGACGTTGATCTAAATAGTCTAATGGAATATACTGCTAACAGAATTGCCGACAAAGCGTTACCGAAAAACAGATAACTTAAAGATATACCAACGACACCACCACCTAATAAAATCAAGAAAATAGACAAGATAATTTTAGAGGATGAAGCTATAATATTTACAGTCGGCAAAACTTTAGTTTTAAGGGAGGAGATAATTATGGACGTTAGTAAAAGATTAACTCCGGATGAAGTAACAATAGCAATAATCACTAATTTTAAATTATAATCAATTTCAGTTAATTTAAGGACTGCATTATCAATTATTATGAATAGGCAGGTTCCCAAAATACCTAATGATACAAGAATAAATGATGCAGCAAGATATTTCTTGGCACTTTCTGCATTTTTTTCATAAAAAGACTTTCCAAGAAATCTCTGAATACTGTCAGGGATACCAATGATTGCAAAGCTAACTAATATTTCACTAATAGCAATTATAGCTGATAACGTTCCTACTATGGCGGAGCTGGTCAGTTGTGTTATAATCAGCCAAAAAATATATCCCGAAATTGACGAAACAAAGAATTGAATATAGATATATACCGCTCCTCTGCCAATTGCCTGTTTATTCGATTCTATCATACTCTTTGAGACTATTATTGTTCCTGATAGATAACTCGTATTTAATATACTTACAACAAACTTATTTTTGGTAGATCGTGAATGAATTGATATTTTTGCACTTTCAATTTTTTAGATCATATTATAAAGATAATTCAGTCTATCACAACATAGTTCTAATGACATATCATTTAGTAATTTCTTGTTGGCATTCTCTCCCATTTCTGTACACAAATCTCTATTTTTAATCAAGTCTATTATATAATTTGCTAGCTGTTCCGTATTGCCAGATTCAAATATCAAGCCTGTTTTCCCATGGTCTACGTATTCAGATAAAGACCCTACATTTGAAACGATGACTGGTTTTGAAAACGTGTAAGCAAGTGGTATCACTCCACTTTGCGACGCATTGATGTATGGTAAAATTAGAAATTTTGCACCTTTAAACAAATTAGGAATTTCACAATACGGTATCCGTTTATTCAATATGTGGATATAAGCGTACTCGTCATTTGACATATGATTTTTTAGTGAAGATATATCACCTTCTCCTGCGATTAATAGAATAAATTCATATCCTATTCTTTTTTTAACTATTCTTGATGCATTGACGAGTAATTCAAGTCCTTTGTAAGGAGCTATTCGTCCAAAAAAAAGGACGTAGCCTACGGGTAAATTACCTTCATTAAATTTGGCATTTTCCTTCTTCCTATCATTCAATACATATCTGTAATCAAAATGGGGAATAACATGAATTTTCTTATTTTCTGTTCCTTTCGCAGATAATTGATTTTTAAGTAAATATCCATGAACTATTATGATATCTGAGTATTTCATTAGCAATGAGGGTTCTGATACGGTAACGGTGTAAATAAAGTCCAGTTTGCCGCGGATGCCTGCGTTTGAAGGTCTGAAGTTAACGTCATGAACTGTCCAGAAAATCTTTTTCCGTCTTAATTTTAACATAGGAATGAAAAAAAAGAACATTGGCAGATATCCTTGAATGTGTACTATGTCATATCCTGTTTTAGTGAACGCCTTGAAAAGTATGAAAAATAACAGCAATGATTCTACAATTATCTTTAATGTTGAGTTTCCATTTGGTAATTTTTCTCTAATATTGTGAAATTTTATTCTCTTTTGGGTAGCCGCACCTGTAACATAGTACTCCTCACTTGAGAATCCATAGAGAATTATGTCTCTATATTTTGAAAGCCCGTACGCAAGGTATGAGGTATAATGCGATAGACCGGGACTGTCAATCAAGAGAATTGCTTCTGTTTTCTTGTTATTCAGAGTTTCGCTTCCAATTACTTTCTTTTCGAGTTTTGGCAGAAGTCTTTCGAAATACGTTTTTAAATTGCGCATTGACTAATTTAATCAATATTGATTTAAACATGATATTAAAGTTATAATCTTAAAAAATAAAAAAACAAATCATGACATTATGTCTGACTTTTGGTCGACTATTGAGCTTATCGCATCTTACGCGACTAAATTATTTGTTTTTTCTTGTAATTAAGGAATTTCTGGCCCAATAGTGCCTATGAGAATTCCATGGGCAGTAGGAACAAATTTATCATATTTCGCATCCTTGACATCTTTCCAGTCTGCTTCCTCCCATCTGTATCCTTTTAGATGCCTCAAGTAGCCATGTATGTTAAATTCTATAGTTTTGGTTCTTAATGACATTTCAAATTGAGTATTGAGTCCCAGACCAACGACCAGGACTAATTGTCCACCCGGAGACAGAAGTCTTTTCAGGTTCTCAAATGCACGTACACTCTTTTCAGGATCTCTTGGCATATCATACCATCCAACTTCAGGTAAAGTCAAAATGCTTATTATCAAATCATATTTTTTTGATGGTTTAAAATCAACAACATCTTCATTAATCACTCCGTCCTTGATCTCATATATGTCAAGTATATCATGGCTTACTTTAAAATAGTATGAGAGCATATTGCCTACTTCTAGAATACTCTTTCCTTTCTCTTCATATTCCTTAACTATGTCCCAAATAATAGGAACGGCGACTGTCCTCTCATTTCTCCAAGTTGTGCAGTACGGATGAAAGAAATAGTGATATGTCTTTCCTTGAAATTTAAATTTCTCTGATGATTTGAACGTCTGGTAATAGTAAATTAAAAAATAACCAAGAAACATCATCAAGCCTGAACGAAGAACGTAAAACATACCTTCTCTATTGTATGCGTGTTTAGCCTTAGATAAAATATTACCAGTCGTTGTTCTTAGTCTAGAGTTAGATTTAACACTGGAATCGGTTTTGTGGGTAGTCACCAACCAGAAATTAAGTCAACAAGATTATAATAGTATTCGCAAAAAAAACGAAATTAAACCATGATAATTAATTAATCCTAGTTAGACTCTTAATATTGCTGCGTGTTACATAAGGAGGTAAACTATAAACCACTCAAACTTTGCTATATTATCCGCTCTTGTCTAAGATAGAAACAAACAGGGTTTGCAAAGGAATAGCGTTGTTGTTAAGCATTTACTTTCCACCCGAGCCCGGCGGTGGATCAAGTGCTGCTTGGAATAGGGCATATATTTTGCACAAGATTGGCTATTCTGTCTTTGTCATTTGTGGGTTTCCCTCGTATCCAAGCGGCAAAGTGTTAGATCCGAAATACAGAGGAAAATTCTTTGTTATGGAGACTATTGATTCATTCAAAGTAATTCGCCTGAGACTGCTTCCAATACAATACACTGGATATTTGAGGAGGCTAGTGATATTCTCGAATTTTGTATTTTTAACACTAGTGTTCATGCCAAAAATATTGGGAATAGCAGGCAAGATAAACTTGGTATATTCTATTGCACCAATTATATTTTCGTCATTTATTGGGGTCTTTTACTCAAAACTCACCAAGTCTCTCTTCGTATACGAAGTGTCGGATATATGGCCGGAAGAGTTAACCGTATTCAGAACTCCTTTGTGGTTCATTATAGGGCCAATTGGCAAACTCGTTGCTAAATTATCTTATATTGGACCGGATATCATTATTGCGATTGGTAACCTCGCAGCTGCATACATCTCGAAAGAATATAGGCCCAAGGCTACAGTTTTCGCTATGCCGATAGGCGTTGATCCAAATAAATTTCCTCGACTTTCTAAAGATGAATGCAGGATGGAGCTTGTCAATGATGGCATTCTGCCCGAAAACCTTGTAAACAAATTTATCATATTATACTCCGGTCTAATCTCTAATGCTACTCGTGTAGAAAACATTGCCTGCGCTGCAAATAAGCTAAAAGATGAAAAAGACGTTGTTTTCCTAATTGTCGGAGACGGGGAGGGCAAGCAAAATCTAACTAGATTAAAGGCAGAAAAGAACCTGGATAATTTTTATCTTCTAGCATTTCAGCCTCGAGAAATTATGCCAGGTATTATTTCTGCTGCAGATGTCTGTATCGTCTCGTTGCCCCCCGAACCTATCTTTGACGTAGATGTTCCTACAAAATTTTATGAGTATCTTGCATGTTGCAAACCATTGATAGGCATTTCTCAGGGTGAGGTTGCTGAAATAATTACATCAAGTAATATCGGCCGGACAGCTAAGGCCGGTGATATAGACAGTCTTGTAGATATCATTAAAGAGTTGAAGAATTCTCCAGATTTGATGGAAACGATAAAAGATAATTGCAACTCTACGTTGCATCGATTTTCGTTAGATAGTTTAGCATCATCATTTCTCAATCAATTAAAACTGGAAGAGTCTAAACGTCATTAAAGGGAAAGCAATTAATTGAATCGTTCCGAATACCTATAATTTGATAGTCAAGTTTTTAATAATTTCTCTGAACGTAAATTTTCGAAATCATGTAGGCAAACCGTTACCTATTGGTATAAATAAATTCGTTTACAATATGTAGTATTAATTCTGCTCACATACCTAATCGATTTGTTTGCCAATTTATTACAGTAATTCCAGATTAAAAGCAAGATTAATTCGATTTACTATTCGCTGGAACTATTCTAAATATCGTTCCTTCTAATCCTGAGTTATAACTTACACACGGCGAAGTTTTATTCTTTACCGCATAGCAATCGGTTCCTCCTTCATTTATTGAAAGGACATAGAGATAACCATCGGGTCCGATTTGCATATCTGTAATACCGCCAAATCCACGTCCAAATGTTATCTCTTCAAGTTCATTGTTAGCATAAGCTATTTTGTCTGTAAGGTGATTTGGTAAAACAAGTGCGGTTCTGTCCTTATTCAGTTCAAAACTATAAATGTTGCCGTAATGGAAATCTCCAACAAACAAGTTGTTCTCATACTGTTTTCCTAGCTTTGTCGAATTAAAAAAAGAAAGGGCTGTCACGCCAACCGTCGAATTCCATGTAAATTCAGGCTTACTGTATTTTCCCTTTCCATCAAAGTCAATCAACCCGCCAACCGGATTTGACTGAACGGGCCCTTGCTCACTTTTGTAGGCTTCCCACACTCCCTGCATTTTTCTATAACCGCTGTTGAATCCAGCATTAACAAGGTTAATCTCATCCCCATAATCATCTCCATTTTCCGTGTCCCATAACCTGTCACTTACAGGATCAAAAGCTATTCCGAAACTGTTACGTATTCCATAGGCATAATACAAATTTATGGGATAATTGATACCAAGTATCCCCTCGCCTACTGGTTTACCGTCTTGCGTAACACGAAGAATGCCGCCTCTTCCGTCAATTTTTGCTCCGTCTTTGATGTTTTGAGCCTCTGTAAAATTACCCAGGTCGCCTATAGCGAGATATACATTATTATCAGGTCCTATGACAATCTTGCCGCCATTATGATATGGATATGGCTCTGCTGGCAAATCTAATAGAAGTTTAGGATTTACCATCTTATCGCCGACCAATTCATAGCGATAAAGGCGATTGCCCAAAGGTTCTTGTCCCGCGGTGATGTCATTTCCATCATTTTTTGCAGATTCAGTAAAGTACAAGAAGACATACGCCGATCCTCCATTTTGATTACGATCTTTTTCAATGGCAATACCTAACATACCTCTTTCACTTCTTTTTGCTACATTTACATCAAGTAGGGGTGCAGGCTGCAAATTACCATTTGTTATTCTCTGTATAATTCCGTCATTTTTTTCCAAAACTAATATGTCATTTGAGTCTAAAAATGCCATACTGGTGGGGAACTTTAAACCATTAAAGATTACTTCAACCTTTAATCTTGGATCAATTACAGTAGGTGCCACCGCGTTAATGCGAGTCTGCCCTATTGACAGAAGCGTCAATATCAAAAATGCAAAGATGAAAAGTAGGAATGAAGCACGGAATTCATGAATCAAGTAAAATTTTAGCATAGGCGAAAATGGTTTTTGTCGTTTTATATACATTCACTTTCCTTTTTAAATAAAAAATCTGCAGAAACAAAAGCACTATTTTATGATATAGTGATTGAGAACAGTGAGGTTTCAAGAGGTCTTGTAATTGGAAACCGCAGTCCCCTAGATCTTAAAGATGAGAAAACCTTCTTAGTGGGTCGCTTACTGAGTGGACGTTATATACCATCCATGAAAAACTAGTCCGATGTATATTCATTGTCCCTTACCTAGGAACTACGCGACAGCAAATTACATTAATTATTCATTCTTGAATAGTTTGAATATAGGTCCTACGTGATCTAATTCTAATGAATTAACTCCGAATAACTGTAAAAAATTTTTATTACAATTAAACAAAATACTGTAGCCATATTAACTTACTTGAGTTTCTTATCTTCCAAAGGTGCAGTGCTTGCATCGAAAACATGGTACACCAGCTGCATGCTGACTCTAAACTGAGTTGATATCTCATCCCACCTCGGTCATTGTCAGTGGAAATATAAAAATCCAAGAGTCTTGAATGCAATCTTTGGATAACGTTATCCAATTTAGAACTGTTTATAAATTTCTCCAGCTGAGAGCGACACAAGATCAACAAGCGCACCAGCTGAGCTGTGCAGTCAGATTGTTCAACAGCATCCCTTGCCGTGTTAGAACATAGTCCTCCTCCCTTACTTGATTCTGCCTGTTCTATAGCCCATAATATACCGTTTAATCCGACTCTATAATGTTCTTCATTTGATTGCATTATTCCAGAATAGATTAATCCTTCGCAAGCATAAAGATGGGGATGAAGAAATACAATATCAGATCCTGGATTTGTTATAAATTGTCCTTCCGAACTTTGCATTTTTACTGCGTAATCACAAATTGAATTTGATACTTCTGAATACGTAGGATTATTAGTTAATCTTGACAATTCAAGTAATGCTAATGACAATTTGGCATGATATGCCCCAGAAATAGTTGACCATTTGACAATACCATTAGTATTCTCCTTCATCATTGGATTGTAAGAATTATCTAGCCGTGCAGTCAGTTTTTCTCCGTCGAAAAATCGGCCTATCAAGGTTTGTGTTATTTTTTCGGCGAGTAGCAAATTGTTAATATCTTTTGTTATTTTGTAAAGGTTGACCAGACCGATGACTATCATGCCATTATCAAATGAATAGAATAGCTCAGACAGATAATTTGGTTCAATCCCCAACGCTGGTGGTCTGGCAACAAGTAGATTGGATTGCATATTTCTTAGTATCCACTCAGCTGATTCCCTCGCTGCCTGCAGAGCAAGGTAATTTCCCAAAGACGAGTGTATCCAGGAAAATGAAGTCACAGCATATCCTGTGATTTCACTGTAAATGAAAGGAAATGATTTGGGATTCAGATTCTTCCATCCAAATAAAGCGCCCTTATTTTGTCCGTCTTTTATCCTTATGTCAGAAGAGAGTAACCAGTTTATGTTATGATGGAAGATTTGGTTGGATTTTTGATAGATCTCATTCATCAAGAGCATCTCCAGTTATTCACGAAATCACCGTATAGACTCATGTCCTATGAGTGATTTTCACAAAATACGATGTGTTCACTATTAGACTCGATAACAATTTGGGTCTTACTACAATTGAGGTTTGTATTTAATGTTTCTAGCCACTCGTATACAGTTTTGGAATATTGTTGTAAAGTGTTAAGTTTCAGCAAAATGACCCTGTATCCCCGAAAAACTTTCCTATGTAGCTGCTATTGTAGACACTAATGCCCTGGGTCTTCAGTTAGTCCGAATTAGCCCTCCATTTTAGTCGAGAACTAGATTGGAAGGGCCCAGCCAGTGATTCACTAGTTACTTACCACCTTGCTTGAATTCATTTGTCCTAATCATAGCCATGACTAATGATGTTCTTTGCAGTTAGGCGAACGGCTTCTTCACTTGAGTGATTGATTTTCCATCCAATTTTTTTTAGCTTTTCTGTTGAAAGTAACATATACTTTACGTCACCTGTCCATCCTCTACCGTTGTTCGATTCATGCGAATGGCTTATTTCTGGATGTAATCGCAATTCATCAATAATTATTTGTGCTATGGTATTTGTATCAATCTGATCATCTGATCCTACATTAAATATTTCTAATCCAGAACTAAATTTACGCAGACCAATGGAGAGAGCATTAATGCAGTCGTCAATGTACAAGTACGATTTTCTCTGATTCCCGTCTCCTAAAATCTGAAGATAATTTCCTTTAGATTGTTTCAGTTTATTAAAGAAATCAAATATTACTCCGTGTGCAATAGTAGGCCCTACAACATTTGCCAGTCTGAAGATAACGGCATCAATTCCAAATGTGCCAACATAGCCGCTTATGAGTGCTTCACAAGCCAGCTTTGATGCTCCATACAAGGAAATGGGTATCAAAGGCCCGTGGCTTTCGGGTGTTGGAATCTCAAGAGCTTCTCCATATACTACAGAAGACGATGTGAAGATGATCTTCTTACATCTGTCGCTTGTCCGCATGCTCTCAAGCACATTTCTGGTTGCAACGATATTATTGAGAAAATCAGCATCCGTATTCAGATATCCTTTTCTGACATCGACATTGGCAGCAAGGTGAAAGATTAAATCACTCTCTTTCACGATTTCTTTTAATTTATTTTCATCAAGTAAATCAAGTTTGATAAACTCAAAATTATCAAGAGGAAAAAAACGTTCCAGGCTTTTCAATTTGCTGGTAGACAGGTGATCTATTACCGTCACACGATAATTCTTGTCAAGCAATACGGGAACTAAAGCAGACCCTATAAAGCCAGCCCCTCCGGTTACCAAAACATTTTGTAGTTTTTCCAACGTCAACTTTTATTAAATTTCCACCTTGCCTTACTATGATATTTCTAGTGTAATTTTTTAATTATTCTATTCATGCTATAATTATCCTGATCCGGATTTGAGATTCATATAATAAGGTGTTCATTCAAATAAGCGAATAAAATATACGTATACAAACTCATCCATTTTACTTTCTATATGCATAATAGTTGAGAAGCCCTAATTGAAATAGCTGCGCCAATTATTTTCGAATTCAGTTGCCCCGAATAAATTGGTAGCCTCGGTATTGATTCTGGTTCTTTGTCTACTCTGCCTTTACCTAAATTTCCCAGACTGGTGAAGGAAATTAAAAATGTAATAAATCTCGTTCTTATTAAAACTACTACAAGTACAATTATTAATTCGTATGGCATAATACGTGTATCGAGTAAGTCTCAAAAATGTAGGGCTTGGCTTTATGAGTAAAAACACACCTTAAATTCTGCGCCCATATTTCACTTGTGACCTTGTCTCAATTAGAAGCAGTACTATATGGATTATCAAACAAAATAATTAAATTAACTTTGAAACCTTATCTTTTATCTTTCTAAAGGAAATTTTTTTGATAGAATCTCTACAATTTTTATTGCTGATGTCCCATCTCCATAAGGAGAGTTGCATGATGCAATGTTTCTCGAATTATAGTTATCAAATCTTTCAATTTGTTCAACGATCTCATTGCGATCTATCTTACACAGAACGCAATGACCTGAATCTACCGATTCTGGCCTCTCGGTACAATCACGCAAAATAAGAGCCCTTTTATTTATTCTTGGAGAGGTAACCTCTTCTTGAACTCCACCTGAATCCGTAATGACGAACTTGCAATACTTCAGAAATCCTAGAAAAGCCATATAGCCAACAGGGTCGATAATCCTGATACCTTTAGTAAGATATTTTGTAAGTCTATATTGATGAATCCTCTTCAAAGTGCGCGGATGCATCGGGAAAAGATAATTTAGTTTTGTGTCTGAAAGAGCTACTAACACCTGTTTTAGAGTGTTGGGATCATCTACATTTTCGGACCTATGCATAGTAACAAGAATATAATCATCAGCAATTGAGGGATCGATTTGCAATGATGAAAACAATTTATTACGAGATGAATGATCGTTATTATCAAGATAATCTTTACCCAGACAGAGATTGATCGCATCGATGATTGTGTTGCCAACTGTGCTTATTTCCCCATAAACATGTTCATCTAGTAGATTTTTACTTGACATGGCAGATGGAGAAAATAGAATATCTGATACGTGATCTACGATTCTTCTGTTATGCTCCTCGACTGTTCTCCAATCATTACTTCTCAAGCCAGCTTCCACATGCCCTATTGGAATACGGGTTTTGAGTGCGGCTAAGGCGGTAGCAAGAACACTATTTGTGTCACCCTCTACCAAAACCAGGCTTGGTAGTAACTTACCGAGAATCAATCCAACCTGTTTGATAATTATTGCGACTTGGTCTATTGCACTCGATTTATCGATTGATATGGTATAATCAGGTTTGCGTATCCTGAACTCCTCTATGAATTTTAGAAAGAGCTCGTAGTCATAGTGCTGGCCAGTGTGGATATAAGCGTAATCAATGGATCTTGAATCAAAGAGCTTTATTATAGGATACATCTTTATTATCTCAGGTCTAGTGCCCGTCACTATGGCTACGGTCATGTTTCCAGATCTGGTCTTTCTTATCACCCTAGATAAATATTTGATCCCTCGAGTTTAAAGAAGATTAACAAACAAGATGATCGCAAATGATTCATAAGATCTAGAAAAGTATAGAACTAGATGCGAAATATAGTTTTATTTTGCGTTAAATCAGACTAATTCATCTGATCCTGTCGTATATGATGTCTGAAGAAGCTTGCAGTACATCTTTCATCATGACATATTGTAGCTCTGTAACTCCATGTCTCTGCGCTAAGAGCAGCATCAAATTTTGTACAAAAAATATAGATTCAAACAACTGCGTAAAAATATCCAGATTATAAAGTTCAATATATGAATGGCGTAAGCCCAGCATACTTAGTCTCTGATTCACCTGTGATTCGTTTTGACCTAGGATCCATACATGATCAGAGTTCTTTAGTCCAAATATTGGTGAGTGACAAAATTCTTCCAACTTATGTGCATATACACTGCTTCCGAAGAATTCTGCCATTTGGAATGACGTGTACAATGCAATCGCATAAAGTATGTTATTACCAAGCAAATATATTGACTCTTCTTTTGGTAACAGAATTGATTCCAGCAAGTTTAGAGATAAAAGTACCCCGTTTTTGTGCCAGACTTCAAATTTTTGCGGTACTGTTGTCCCTGATATTTGTAAGCACGTTACTACATTTGCAACAAAAGTGCTAAACCCTGCAGTTGGTGTATCTGTTCTTGTTATCTCAGGCAATACTATTATATCGCAAAATTGGGTCAGCTTGCTCTTTTTATTTAAGGTAACAGCAACAGTTTTGACTCCAGCCTGACTGGCGCGACGGGCGACTTCTATATTTGCCTTTGTGTTACCTGTGACCGAAATGAAGCAGTATGTCTTGTTTTTTATAAATCTTGAATTGAATAGATCGGAAGGACTGTAGCACCTGCATTTATGGTTAGTGAGATATTCTACAATAAGCCCAGCAACATACGAATCTCCAGATCCTACATAAATGCAATCGTCAAAAAGCTTCCTGTTTTGAATATTATTTAACTCTTTGATTTGGGAATTAAAATCTAATTTAAGAGATTCAATAGAGTTCATTGCTTGAAAAGTATACTAGGTTAAGGATAAAAATCTAGTTATTAATCTAGTACAATAATAGTAATATTATTGAAATGACATCAGGAAAAGGCACAGAAGCGGACCTTTTATTAACATATTCTGTATGGAAAAACTTAAAAGCGCTTCTAGATCAATGTCTAATTACATTCTTATGTTAAATCGTCAAAGTAAGTCCTTAACAGACGATGATAAAATTGAAGGATCCAATTTGATTTCCGTGGTTTTATTAACTCAAAATGCTCTGACACCTGCATATCAACCTCCTCACCAAGTAATGTCCTCAATACCAAAGGAGATCTCTAGAGAAATAATTGTAGTGCACTATAATTTTCCCAATGGTACTGGTTCCATGGATAATGCGTCAGAATCAACTAATGATAATGAACAAAATAATAATGAAAGAGTGCTGCATGTCAGCGTCGAAGGTGAGTTTGCCTCAGCGGTCATGAGGGGCATAGAATTATCCATCGGAAAATTTATCTTAATTATGGACGCGGACCACCCATATTCTAAGGAGATTATACCTGAACTTATTAAAGAATTAATGGCAAATCCCAATTTTATAATTGTTGTTTCAAGGTTTGTTGAAGGGGCAGGCGTACAAAGGATAACTTTTGTACATAGTGTAATGCGTAAGGCGGCTAGAATTATAGCCAGGTATGGATTAAAAGTTAAAAATGTTAAAGATCCCATGTCCAGTTGCTTTGCATTTTCGCGTCACGTTGTCAGAGACATTAGATTTGAAGGGAAAGGAAAGGAAGCACTCCTTGAGATTCTTGTGAAAGTAAAAAATAATAAAAATAGCAATGTTGCAGTAAAGGAGATTCCAATTAAACAGCAAGGAACACCGATTACAAAAAAAATAAATTTTACTCGAATATTGAACTACTCAAAAG
>Ga0184626_10000013_pt1 | contig 33140 bp, 43 predicted proteins | sample PLM3_60_b1_FD_133142 | JGI IMG/M metagenome (GOLD analysis project Ga0184626, IMG submission 133142) | Groundwater sediment microbial communities from an aquifer in East River, Colorado, USA - PLM3_60_b1 | ecosystem: Environmental > Terrestrial > Soil > Riparian zone | place: USA: East River... | reverse complement strand
TTTTGCCTCACCGTCCTGGTTCATGATAGGGGCTCTGAAACGGCCGGGCCCTGGATTGTTCAGACCCCGGCAATTTCTCCGTAGGCTCCTCTGTTCCAACTGAGGTTCTGGTGACTCCTGACCCGATCCCCATGAACCCTCGGTAGTACGAGGCTACCAAGAGGAAACTCACAAGCCCGATAATGGACAGGAGGTACACCACCACGTCCCAGCGGAACCCTTCCTTCACCCGATAATCGTATCCACAGCGAGGACAATCGGGCAGCGGGTCATGACCAAGGTACGTATGCCGACACTTTGGACAGGTGAAGAGTTTCGGGCCCTTCGGCATGAGGGGCGTGTCTCCGGAGCACGAACGGTCAAGAGCCTGTCGGTGGTGCCTTCATGTGTCTTCGTCCGTTGTTCCCTGCGGCGACTGATGCTCCAGACCGGCGCAACCGGATACCCGCGCAGGGGTGACGAGAGGTGCTGGGTCATCCAGCCTATCGGCGCGTTCAGCCTCATTCAAAGGGGCGGACGTCGTCGCGCCGTCCAGATTGAAGAATCGCCGCGCGGCTTCGACGAACATGGTTCCGCCGGCTGAATGAGCTTCTTCCTTGAGGGTCACCAGCGGTCCGTGTAAGAGCTTGTTCACGATGGCTGAAGCCAGGCCTTCAACAACGCCGCGTTCCTCCGGGGACAGGCTTCCCAGTCGCCCCAAGGTCTTGTCCAGCTCTGACCGTTTGATCTCCTCCGCCCGCTTGCGCAAGGCCACGATCGTCGGAATGACCTCGAGCGATTTCAGCCATTGGCCGATGACGCCCACCTCGTCCTTAACCATCCGTTCCGCTCTCAAGGCCTCGAGCTGGCGTTCCTCTCGGTTTTGTTCGACGCGCATTTCCAGGTCATCGATATCGAAGAGGAAGGCGTTATCCACGTCTTTCACGGATGGCTCGATGTTCCGTGGCACCGAGATGTCTATCAAAAAAATCGGACGATTCATCCGTTGGCGTACCGCCTTCTGTATGTCTTCAGTTCGGATCAGATAATGGGAGGCGCCGGTGGAACACAGAACGATATCCGCCGCGGCCAGTTCACTTCGAAACTCATCGAACGGGATTGGCACACCGTTAAATCGCTTGGCGAGGTCAATGGCGCTGTGCGAGTCACGCGTGGTAATCATCACACGCTGAACGCCGTTGGCGATTAGATGTTTGGCCGCCAGTTTGCCCATCTCTCCAGCGCCCACGAGCAACACGGTTTTCTCACCTAGATTTGAAAAGATCTTCTTGGCCAGTTCGACGGCAGCATAACTCACCGATACGGCCGTTTCCGCGATCTTGGTTTCTGTCCGCACGCGCTTGGCAACCGAGATGGCTTTCTGGACCACCTTGTTGAGGATCACGCCGCTGCGCTTGTTAGCCAACGCCACCTCAAAGGCATCCTTCAGTTGACCGAGAATCTGAGACTCTCCCACGATCATTGAATCCAGGCTGGCCGCAACTCGAAATAGATGGCCGATCGCGTGATCATCGGCGTGCCAGTACAGGTGGGGGGTGAGTTGTTCGGAAGAGAGCGAGAAATGGGTATCCGCCAGAAACTCCTGCACACGGGCATAGCCTGATTCCAGTTGTTCCACAACTGCATAGACTTCCACCCGATTACAGGTAGACAGCAGGATGCCCTCCCGGATGCCCGGGTATGAGCATAGTCGACTCAACGCCTCCCCCTGCCGGCTCTCCGGCACGGCCAGTCTCTCGCGAATCTCAATCGGGGCGGTCTTGTGGCTGAGCCAAACGACAATGATATTCATCTTACGTCACGTCACCGGTCCGTGGCCTTTGAGAACGACTCCGATAAACGTCAACACCACCCCAGCAAATCCAATGATCGTCAGGTAGGCGGCCCGTTTGGCTCGCCAGCCTACTGTGAGGCGTCCCATCAGCACCACGAAATAAAAGAGCCATGTCGCCAGAGCCCAGGTCTGTTCGGGATTCCAGTTCAGATAGGACCCCCGCGCGAACTCCGCCGAGATGGCTCCTGCAATGATCCCCAGCGTGAGGAGCGGAAAACCTGTCACGATTGCTTGCTGGTTCAGCTTGTCCAGAAAGTCCAGTGGTGGGAGCTTGGCATACAGCACGTTGAACCGTTTGGACTTCAGGAGGCCGTCCTGGATCAGATACATAATGCCGGCCACGAACGCCACGGCAAACCCGACGGTGCCCAACATGCTTAAGGTGACGTGTACCCACACGGTTCTCAGCACTGGTTCCAGTGTCGGGACCTCTTTGGGCAAGGCCGCGGCCGAGAGCAGCGAGAGGAAAGCAAGCGGCAGAATGAAGGACCCGAGGACATGAATGCGGTGTCGAATTTCAACTCCCAGAAAGACGAGCACCAGCGCCCAGGAGAAGAAGGACATCGCTTCGTAGAAACTCGTCAGCGGCACATGGCCCTCCGCCATCATCCGAGTCGCGAGCGCGGCGGTATGTGAGACGAATCCGATTCCTGTGACTACGAGAGAGACCTTCGACAAGGCCTCAGATCGACGTAGGAGATAGGCGAGAAAAAACACGGTGCCCGCAAGATACAGCACCATGGTGGTCATAAATAACGCGACCGATATGCCCATCTATCCTCGCAACTTTTCAGGAAAAATGGTGTTCTTCGGATCAGAAAGTATAGCTGTAGCAAAAGAGGAGAGTCAAGGAATGCCGGTCAGGCAGGTTCGGCAAGGTGCAGGGAACACCTGCGCTGTGGAGACGGTTGGATTTTTCCGCACACAGAGGCTAGGATGCGGCCAGACGTTTGGGTATGGATGCGTTGAGGGCAGGATGAACGGTCTCTTGTACATTGTCAGCACCCCCATTGGGAATCCGGAAGACATGACCGTTCGGGCAATCCGGATTCTCAAGGAGGTCGCGATTGTTGCGGCTGAAGACACGAGTCGCGCCACCTCGCTCTTTCTCCAGTTCGGCATCGACACTCCGTTGACCAGCTATCATGACCTCAATAAGGACGAGAAGACCCCGGTGCTGATCAGACGGCTCCATGAGGGGCAGAGTATTGCGCTGGTCTCGGATGATGGAACACCGTTGATCTCGGATCCGGGGTCGTTTCTCGTCACGCAGGCCTTGGCCTCCGGCATTCGAGTCGTGCCGGTCCCCGGTCCCTCGGCTGTTCTGGCGGCATTGTCGGCGTCGGGGTTGTCCAGCGAGGCCTTTGTCTATCAGGGATATCTCCCCAGGCAATCAACCAAGCGCCGGCTGGTCCTGGAAGACTTGCGGTCGGAACGGCGGACGCTGATTCTGTTCGAATCTCCTGAGCTGGTGCGTTCCTCCCTCGAAGCGATCCATGCTGTGCTTGGAAATCGTCGGATTGTCTTGGCTCGAGAGCTCACTAAACCCAATGAGGAATTTCTGCGTGGCACGGTCGAAGAGGTGTTGGTGAAGTGGGGGCCAGGGCTCTTGGAGGGCGAGGTCACGCTCGTTGTTGAGGGAAACCGGCAACAGAGGCGGAAAGGGTTGACGGAGAGTGTCAAGAAGCGCTAGTGCCGTTCCAACTTGTCAAAGCTATGTGCATCCCACCAGTGCTACATGACAACTTGGTTGGTCGCTTGCTCCAAGTAGGTTGAGATAGTTGGAACGGCGCTAGTCGTCGGCGCGCTTTCGGATCATGACGCGATAGAATTGGGCGAGAGGTTCCTGACTGAGGACGATATGCCCGTCGTCGCTGACGCTGCGGGGAACGTTTCGGATGGGGTCCCCCTCGTCGAGAAGCACCGCCAGAATCTGTCCAGCCGCCATGGTCTCCAATTTCAGCTTAGTCTTCACGAAATTGTAAGGACAGATCACTCCGCGGAGGTCCAATTCTGCATCCGCCTGCAGCTGGAGGCTGCTTTCCGTGTCCCCAAGGTTGGCTTTCATGTGTGAGTCTGCTCCCTCGCCGCCGTCAAGATACTAACAGGAGAACGGACTTGGAGCAAGTAGGATGACCGGCTTGAAGTGGCGGTGGGTCTTCTGAAAATGCTAAGGGCAGCCTCGAGGCCGCCCTTAGAGTTCTTCACCAACCTATGTGCGCTGGGCCATTATTGCTTGACCAGGTTGGGCTTCTCAGAACCGCCATAATCGCTCTTGCTGCTGGTTCCATAGCCCCAGCCCGGCTGCGGTTCGCACTGCCAGCAAGGAGCAGCGCCGGTCACTTCGCCAATGCTGCTGGTAATGCCCGAGCTGATCTCTCCTGGTAGAACCTTTCCAACCTCGCCTCCATGGCTTGACCCGGAATTCGTGTCAATCCCACGCTCCGTGTTAGGGTCCGGTCTCTGGCCGAGACCGCCGAAGCCGGCGTGCGTCTCATTCCCTCGCATCACAGTGACATCTCTGACGAGCTTCCTTCCGGTTCCATAGGGCTGTCGGTCCGTCACCTCTTCGCGGGCCTGGATGATCACATCATCGCCGGATCCGATTGACTTGAGTTGCTCCATGTTCGTGTCGGCGTCAATGTATAGCGTCAGGGATGACATCGCGCCAGACCCGGCCCTACCTTCATCGTGCGAGCTTCCGCCTGTCTCGAGATGGATCTTGTGACTAGGAATATCAATGGCGAGCACTCGGCCATAGACCGTTTCGGCCTGGGAGAGCCTCTCCTTGAACGCTTGCGTATCCCAGGTTTGGGAACGCGTCCCTGTGCCTGCCGAATCACCAACGCCGGTGCCGAACCCGGAGGCCTGCGGCAGGCGCTCCTGGGCGGCTGCTATACCCACGGAGCCCGCAAGCAGGATCACTGCTCCCATTAAGACTACATTACGCATGTGCCGCCTCCTTGTGAGTTAGACTCTATATATGAGGTACGTAAATAATTATGGAACGACAATCCGTTGCTTGCTGCCTCGCTCGCAGATGGGTGACGGAGACAATCGGAAATATAGGTCAAATTTGCATGCCGTGTCAAGAGGAATTCCTGTCGGGCCACTGTCCGAAACAGGTTCTGCCGCTTGGGCTCGCCTGCCTCAAAACCAGGGGAAATCCTAGTCTTCCCGCCTGTATAGCCGGATGTGCCGCAAGCCACAACCCTTGGCCTGGCAGGGGTCCCTCAGGCAAGGGGTATGCCCTGGGAACCTCGCCGGTGGTGCCCGGAGGGAGGGTCGAACTCCCACTCTCTTGCGAGAACCAGATTTTGAGTCTGGCGCGTCTGCCAGTTCCGCCATCCGGGCCACGCGGTCCCGTCACGGGTTCTCTTTCGGCCTCCTTCCTAGCATGATCGTCTCAGACCGTCAACTTCGGCGATGCGCCCCTTTTCTTTCATGGGAACCGAATGCTACAATGCTCCCACCGTTCTGAACGGCCACGGGATCCGAGGCGTCAGACTCGGGGGATATCCCAACAGGAGGGCGACCGAGATGGCAGAAGTGCAGTGCGTCAAATGTGGAAAGGCGGGGGAACAAATCACTGATCCTCTGTTCATGGGGCGGCTCGAGTCAGAGATTAAGGCGAACGTCTGTAAGAGCTGCTGGAGAGAATGGGAGGGGATGAAAGTGATGGTGATCAACGAATATCAGGTGAACCTTGGTGAAGAAAGTGGTCGAGAGCTCGTCAAGAAACATATGCGGGCCTTCCTCAAGCTCGGCGAAGCAGTGGACAACTCCAAATTGCAGCAAAGTTACAGGCCGGTGCAATGACCTGTTAGCCTTTCTGCTGTGACCCCCTCGACAGGAGCGGCGGGTCGCTTTCTGGTGCCTCTCCAACAGACTGTGCTCCCTCCCAGTGAACGTGATCGACAAGTTCCGGCTTGTCAGCCCTCCCTGAAAGAAATGGACGGCCGCCTCGCAAACGTGGTTGCGATCATCACGGGGGCAGGACGCGGGATCGGGCGTGCTACAGCCGAATTATTCGCCCGGGAAGGGGCTCGCGTCGTCCTGTGCTCCAGGACGGGCAGGGAACTCCGAGCGGCGCTCTCCACGATCAAGACGGCTGGGGGGGAAGCTGTCGCGCGCGTGACTGATATTGGATCTCCCAGCCAGGCGCGTGCCCTCGTGCGCTTTGCAGTCCGCCGCTATGGCCGGCTTGATCTGTTGATCAATAATGCCGGAATTTTGGGACCGCGCGTGCCGATTTCAGACTATCCTTTACGCGATTGGGAACGGGTACTCCGGATCAACCTCAGCGGCACCTTCTATATATCACGGGAAGCCGCCAGGGTTATGGCGGCCCAGGGCCATGGATGCATGATTACGGTCTCGTCCTCGGTCGGCCGGGTCGGGCGTGCCGGATGGGGTGCCTACGCAATCTCAAAATTCGGCGTCGAGGGCCTCATGCAGGTTTTGGCTGATGAGCTTCGGCCCGTCGGTGTCTGGGCCATGACTTTTAACCCTGGAGGGACGCGAACCGCCATGCGGGCCGAGGCCTACCCGAGTGAGGACCGCGACCGGCTTCGCCACCCGGCCGTCTCCGCAAGCGCCTTGCTGCGCCTCGTAACCAGCGCGTCACCGGCTGTTTCCGGAAAGGCCTTTGATCTCGAAAATCTCCCGTGAACTGTGCGGAACCTCTCGCTCGTTTCGTTGACAGTGTTGAAAGATAAGTGCTAGAGTAACATTCGCGTGACAGGAAGGATCAACTGGCGCAGCACGGTCGGGGGACGCTCCGTATGATTACAGAGATGAAGGTGCGGGGATTGATGTTTGATCCCTACAACAACGCCTACATCGTGATTCTTCGCGTTGAGGACAATGCGGCGGACATGTTGCCGATTTGGGTCGGAAAATCCGAAGCGAGCGCGATCAGTTTTGCTCTGGAAGGTGTCCCAGCGCCGAGGCCGATGACCCATGATCTCATCAAGTCGCTTCTCGACACGGTCGATGCCAAAGTGATCAGCGTCGTCATCTCTGACCTGAATGACAACACGTATTATGCCAAGATTCATCTCCAGTACGAGGACTCTGAATACTCCATCGACTCGAGACCCAGCGATGCCATTGCCCTAGCCTTGCGCACGAGCGCCCCCGTGTTCGCGAGCGAGTCGGTTCTCCGGAAACAGACGTCCGAGGAATTGGAGCAGTGGCTCGAGAATCTGAAACCTGAAGATTTCGGCAAGCTTGACTCGTGACCGGAAGGGGCAGTACGCGTCGGCGGACAGACGCTGAAGCCCTGAGAGGCTGCAGTCAAGGGAGCGTGCGGCACGGACATGGAGCAGGGGGAATCCACTGATCTGGTCCAACTGAAAGTGCACGGGGTCGTGCATGATCCTGACACCGACACCCGGATTGTGATTCTGAGAGACGCGCAGAACTCGGATATTCTGCCGATCTGGGTCGGGGCTTCGGAAGGGATTGCGATAAAAATGGCGCTGGAAGGTATCGTCACCCCGCGACCGATGAGCCACGATCTGATCCGCAGCATGGCGGACCATCTGAACGTGCAAGTGGTGCGCGTGGTGGTCACGGACGTCAAGAACAGCACGTACTATGCTGCCATCCACCTACTTTCCCGAGGGGCGGAGTATTCCGTCGATGCGCGGCCGAGCGACGCGATCGCGCTGGCCCTGCGAACAAACAGTCCGATTTATGTGACCCAGGATGTGTTGAAGCGGCGGGGCGCTTGGAATATTGACGCATGGCTTGAAAAGCTGGATGCGAAAAACTTCGGTACGCACGAGGCCTAGGAAGGAGTGGCCGACAATCTTCAAAGGGGCATGGAACGGATGATGAGAACGTACTTCGCAAAACAGACGGACGTGATCAGGAAGTGGCATCTGGTTGATGCCAATGGGAAAACCTTAGGGCGGTTGGCTTCCCGGGTGGCCATCCTGCTGAGGGGAAAACACAAACCGACCTTCACCCCGCATGTTGACACCGGCGATCATGTCGTCATTATCAATGCGGACAAGATCCGCCTGACCGGGGACAAGTTCAAGACTAAGACCTATATCCATCACACAGGGTACCCCGGTGGTCTCAAATCCGTCACCGCCGAGCATCTTCACGCGAAGAATCCCACAGGCCTCGTGACCAGGGCCATCAAGGGGATGCTGCCCAAAAATCCGCTCGGAAAACAGATGGCCCGAAAGTTGAAGGTGTATGCGGGAACAGTGCACCCCCATGAGGCTCAACGTCCTGAACCGCTCGCGCTTTGAACCAGAGCAGACATCTAAGGAGGCATGCGACGCATGACTGGAGTAGTGCAGTACGCAACCGGCAAGCGGAAGAACGCGATTGCCAGGGCGTGGGTCTCGCCGGGGCCCGGCGAAATGGTCGTGAACGAGCGGTCGTTGGAGCACTATTTCCCTAGACCTTCGCTCAGGAGCTTGATCCAGTTTCCGCTCGACGTGACAGGGGCGGTGGGAAAATACGATGTGAGGGCGACGGTTAGCGGAGGCGGCTCCACCGGACAGGCCGGCGCACTCAGACACGCGATTGCCAAAGCCCTGGTAACGATGAATCCGTCTCTCAGAGAGCCGCTCAAGAAGGAAGGTCTCCTAACGCGGGACTCCCGCGTCAAGGAGCGTAAGAAGTACGGACAGAAAGGCGCGCGGAAACGCTTCCAGTACTCCAAGCGCTGACAGCCGGGGGTGGTGTTGAATAAAAGGGAAGGCCCCCTGGCCTTCCCTTTTTTCATATCCTGCTCCAGCAAAGGGACGTGAACGTGGAGATCGTACGGTGACCCAGACAAGATCGGTCAAGGTTGCGGTGGTGGGTGCCAGCGGGTATACGGGCGGGGAACTCTTGCGGCTGATCGCGGGGCATCCCAAAATGACGCTCGCTGCCGTCACCTCGGAAAAGTCGGCAGGGAGTCCTGTCTCCGCGGTATTCCCTCATCTGGCCTCGCTCGTCCCGTGCTCGTTCGAGGCGCTTGCGCCAGAGGCCATCGCCGAGCGGGCGGAGGCTGTGTTTTTTGCCCTCCCCCACACGAAATCATTTGCGCCCGTTGCGGCTTGCCTGGCGGCGAACAAACCGGTCGTGGATCTCAGCGCAGATTATCGCCTCAAGAATCCACGCTTGTACGAGACCTGGTATGAGACGGTCCATCCATACCCGAAGCTGCTGGAAGAAGCGGTCTACGGCCTGCCAGAGCTCCACCGAGCGAAAATCCGCACGGCTCGACTCGTCGCTTCTCCCGGTTGCTACCCGACCGCGGCGATCCTACAACTCGCTCCGCTGGTAGCCAAGGGGCTCGTCCACTCGGATGCCATCATCATCGATGCGAAGTCCGGCATTTCAGGGGCAGGCAGGATCCCTGCCCTCCCCTATCATTTCCCGGAGGCGCACGAATCCGTCGAGGCCTACAAGGTCGGGCAGCATCGCCACGTCCCGGAGATTGAGCAGGAGCTCAGCGCGCTTGTCTCGAGCGGAACCGTCCGAACCCTTGCGCCTTCGGCGGGGGATAACGCGACGACCCTGAAGGTCGTCTTTACGCCTCATCTGGTCCCCATGAATCGCGGCATTCTCAGCACGGCGTACTGCCGCTTGAAAGCCACGGTCGGACTGGAGGAGCTACGGGCCATCTACCGTGACTACTATAAAGGTGAACGGTTTGTCCGGCTTCAGGAGGGAGACACCTGTGCAAATCCCCGGAATGTCCGGGGATCCAACTTCTGTGATCTGGCGGTGTTCGCCAACGCAGAAGCGGGCTGGGTGATCACAGTCGCCGCGCTGGACAATCTGGTGAAAGGAGCGGCAGGTCAGGCGCTCCAAGCCATGAACTTGATGGTGGGATTTCCCGAGGAAATGGGTCTGACAGCCCCTGGAGCCTATCCGTGACCATCCGCCTCTTGCTGAGCACTTCCCACAGCTTGCCGGTCCAAGACGCACAGTCATGAAAGAGATCAGGGGTGGGATTACAGCTCCGCTGGGCTTTCTGGCGGCTGGCATTCACGCCGGCATTAAGAAAGCGTCCGTTCCGGATCTGGCGCTCGTGGTGTCAGCGCAGGAAGGACCCATCGCCGGGGTCTTTACGAAGAACCGGGTCGCAGCCGCTCCGGTCCTGCTGGACCGGCTTCATCTCCGGCGCGGCATCGGTCGCGCGATCATCATGAACAGCGGGAACGCCAATGCCTGCACCGGCGCGCGCGGCCTTACCGATGCTGAGGAAATGGCTGGCCTGGTCGCCGGATTGGTCGGTACGGCCCCTCATTGCGTGTTCGTCGGGTCCACCGGCGTGATCGGGCGACCCTTGCCGATGGCCTGCATCAGGCGAGGGGTCCCCACCCTGGTGAAACGGCTGAGGCGCGGTGGCGGGGCGGAGGCTGCCCGCGCGATCCTGACGACTGACACAAGGGCGAAGCAGGTCGCGGTCAGGACTCGCATCGCGGGTCGGATCGTCACAGTGGGTGGAATGGCCAAGGGCTCCGGGATGATCCATCCCGATATGGCCACGATGCTCGCCTACTTGACGACGGACGCGGCGATCAAACAGCGAACGCTCCAGCAAGCGCTGCTCGCCGCGATTGCCCGCTCTTTCAACTGTATTTCGATCGACGGCGACACCAGCACAAACGACACTGTCCTCTGTTTGGCGAACGGGATGGCTGGCACCCCGGTGCTGCGGGCAGGTTCACCCGAATTCGCTCTGTTCCAGCGCCTCATGGATCATGCCTGTTTCTCGTTGGCGATGCAGATTTGTCGGGATGGAGAAGGGGTGACGAAGGTCGTCGAGGTGATGATCGCCGGCGCCAGGACTCAGGCAGATGCGAGGCTGGTAGCCAAGACCGTCGCCACGTCCAATCTGGTGAAGACCGCGCTGTTTGGGGAAGATGCAAACTGGGGACGGATCATGGCTGCCATCGGACGCTCCGGCGTCCCTGTCGATCCGAACAGGATCAATCTCACCTTCGACGGGATCCCGATCGTCAAGGACGGGACGAGTCTGGGGCAGATGGCTGAGCGAAGGATTGCACGGATCGTGCGCCGGAAGGAGTTCACTGTCACGGCGGATCTCGGTCAAGGTCAGGCCACCGCCCGGCTGTGGACCACAGACCTTTCCTATGATTATGTGAGGATCAATGCAACCTACCGATCCTAGTCGTGCGTCTCCGGCCGGCTCCGCACTTGAAAAGTAAGGGAGTTTATGCTAGCGTTCCGACGCGTTAGAGCGCGTGTCGGTCGATTCGAGTTCTAAAGGGCAAGAGCCTGTTTTCAACAGGCTCATCATCCAATTTCGCGTCGGCGTGATGGGCACGCCGCTCCGCTTGGGAATAAGGGGAGAGAGACCTCTCGCCCGGGTACCCGTTGCTCTTCTGATGGCAACGGGCCACATGCAACGGGTGTTAGGCGCTCTGCAAGCGAAGAAAGGAGGTGAAGGCATGGGAACGATTACAATCAAGGAACTGCTTGAGGCCGGCGTACATTTCGGACACCAAACCAACCGGTGGAATCCGAAAATGAAACGGTACATCTTCGGCGAGCGCAACGGGATCTATATCATTGATCTTCAGCAGACCCTCCAGCGGTTTCAGACGGCCTATGCCTTCGTCTGTGACACCGTGGCGTCGGGGGAGTGCGTCTTGTTCGTGGGCACGAAGCGACAAGCCGTCGATATCCTCGAAGAAGAAGCCAAACGGTGCGGCATGTTTTATGTGAACCAACGGTGGCTCGGCGGCATGTTGACCAATTTCCGGACCATCCGCCGGAGCGTTGACAAGCTGAAGAAGTTTGAGGCGACCTTAACCGATAGCACCCACCACGGTCTGACCAAGAAAGAACTCAGCCAGATGGAGAAAGAGCGGGTCAAGCTCGAGAAGAATCTCAGCGGGATCAAAAACATGAATAGCCTTCCCGGATGTGTCTTTGTGCTCGACACCCGCGTCGAGCGTATTGCAGTTCAGGAGGCCAACCGGCTGAGCATCCCTGTTGTCGCGATCGTGGACACCAATTGCGACCCAGACGGCATCGACTACCCCATCCCCGGGAACGACGATGCTATCCGATCGATCAAGCTGATCACCACGCGAATCGCCGATGCCTGTCTTGAAGGAGCCCATCTGCGCGCTCAACGGGAAGAAGGCGGGAAGTCCGAGGGCGTCATGGCGACGGACCTGCGATCAGTCCAGTCGGTGGGGGTAGGACTGGAAAGCATCTCGGCCTCCTGAGCCCCTCCGGCGCGAGGAGGGGAGCGTGGACCATCCATTGAAGGCCGGAACCGGCTGAAGGCAGGAGGACAACAGGAATGGCAGGGCAGAGCACGTTAGTGAAAGAGCTTCGCGAGAAGACCGGCGCTGGCATTCTCGATTGTCAAAAGGCGCTGCAGGAGTCCGCAAACAACATTGATAAGGCCATTGACTATCTGCGGCAGAAGGGGCTGGCTGCCGCACAGAAGAAGGCCGGGAGAGAGACGAACGAGGGAACCATTTCGGCCTACATTCATTCCGGCAATCGCATCGGGGTTCTCGTGGAAGTGAACTGTGAAACCGACTTTGTTGCGCGCAACGAGGAATTCCAAACTTTCGTGAAGGACCTTGCCCTCCAGATCGCCGCCTCGAACCCTTCCTTCGTCAAACGTGAAGACGTCCCATCCGAGCTGATCGAGAAGGAGAAGATGATCTATCTGGCCCAGGCGAAGGAGATGGGCAAGCCGGAGCCGGCCTGGCCGAAGATCGTGGAAGGCAAGCTCGAAAAGTTTTACCAGGAAAGCTGCCTGTTGGAGCAAGCCTTTATCAAGGACCCCGGTGTGTCCATCAAGGACTTGGTGGCGCAGAAGATCGCGAAGATCGGCGAGAATATCTGTATCCGGCGTTTCACGCGTTACCAGTTGGGCCAAGCATGACTTCTGCGAAATACCGGCGGATCCTCCTGAAGATTAGCGGAGAGATCCTTGCCGGTGAGCAGGGGTATGGGATCGAGCCCGCGGTGCTGGACAACCTCGCGGACGAGATCGCGGCCGTCGTCTCTTTGGGCGTGGAAGTGGCCATTGTCATCGGCGGCGGCAATATTTTTCGAGGCATCGCCGCGAGCGCCACCGGCATGGAGCGCGCGTCCGCTGACTATATGGGGATGTTGGCCACCGTGCTCAACGCGTTGGCGCTCCAAAATGCGTTGGAGCGAAGGGGGGTCAGCACCCGCGTACAGTCGGCCATTGAGATGCGCCAACTGGCCGAAGGCTACATACGCCGGCGGGCCATTCGCCACCTGGAGAAGAAGCGGGTGGTCATCTTTGCGGGCGGGACCGGCAATCCATATTTTTCGACCGATACCGCCGCGGCGCTTCGAGCCATGGAGATCGGTGCGCAGGTGATTATGAAGGGTACCAAGGTGGATGGAATCTATGAAGCCGATCCGATGACCCACCCAAAGGCCAAGATGTTGGGCGAGTTGGCGTTTCTCTCGATCCTCAACAAGAATCTGAAGGTCATGGACTCGACCGCCATCACCTTGTGCATGGACAACAACCTGCCGCTGATCGTGTTCAACCTGAAGGAAAGTGGCAACCTCAAACGGGTCGTGCAGGGCGACAAGATCGGCACGCTGGTGACGGCCGCCAGTCCCTGAACGGTGAAGGGGCGTACGAATGCCGCACGCGACAAAGCAGCAGGTGATCCAGCGGATGGAAACCGCTGTCGAACACCTGAAGGGAGGCTTGGGCGGCCTTCGAACCGGTCGCGCGTCCCTGGCCTTATTGGACGGCATCAAGGTGGACTATTACGGGACGCCGACCCCATTGAAACAGGTTGCGACGCTGGGGATTCCCGAGAGTCGTCTTATGACGGTTCAGCCCTGGGAGCCGCCGCTCGTCAAGGAGATCGAGAAAGCGTTGCTGGCCTCCGGGTTAGGCCTGACGCCTTCGAACGACGGAAAGGTTATCCGGATTCCCCTTCCCCCCCTGAGCGAGGAGCGACGGAAGGAGCTCATTAAGATCTGCAAGAAGCACGGGGAAGAGACCAAGGTCCATATCCGGGCGGTCCGCCGGGATGGGAATGAAGAGTTAAAAGAGCTGCAGAAGAAATCCACGATCACGGAGGATGACCTGCGTAAGGCGGAAGCAGAGATCCAGAAGTTGACTGATCAGTATATCCATCAGGTGGACCAGATCCTCAAGAAAAAGGAGGACGAGATTCTGGAGGTCTGAGGTGGCCTCCGTGCCCGACAGATCTTGACGAACCCCACGCCTTCCCCAGCCGACCTGCCCACACCCGTTGCCACAATTGATCTGTCTGCTCTCGCACACAATGTCGCGCAGGTGCGGCAACGGCTCGTCGCGCCCTGTGACATCCTTGCCGTGGTCAAAGCTGATGCCTATGGCCACGGAGCCGTGGTCATTTCCCGGACTCTGGTGCAGTTGGGCATTCCTCGACTCGGGGTCGCGACCCTTCAGGAAGGGATCGCCCTGCGGGAGGCCGGCATTCGCGCGCCCATCCTGGTGATGGGTGCCTTGTTCGCAAAGCAGTTCCCTGACATGATCGCCCGTCGACTCACGCCGGTGGTCTATGATCGCGAGACAGCGGCCGGGTTCGCTGCATGCGTGGGATCTAAGCCGGAGCCCTACCCTGTGCACGTGAAGGTGGATACCGGCATGGGTCGCCTAGGCCTTTCGCCGGAGGAGGTCCTGTCCCTGCTTCAATCTCCATCGTTCAAGGGGCCTCTGCGAGTCGAAGGCCTGATGACCCACCTTGCCGATGCGGACAGCCAGGATTCTTCCTATACCCAGACCCAGATCACGCGGTTCAGGTCGGTCGTCAGTCAGCTTGAAGCGGCTGGGCTTCAGGTTCCGCTGATCCACGCCGCCAACAGCGCCGCAATCCTCTGCCATCCGTCGGCTCATTTTACGGTCGTCCGTCCCGGAATCATGCTCTACGGGTATCACACGACTCCCCTTCGCGACGGTGCGCCAGCTCTCAAACCGGTTCTGACGCTCACGACGAGAGTGGTGCAAGTTCGGACGGTGGCGCCAGGCGAGAGTGTCAGCTACAACAGGACATTCATTGCGTCCCGTCCCTCGCGCATTGCCGTCCTGCCCATCGGGTATGCAGATGGATATAGCCGGGCGCTTTCCAATCGTGGCGCGGTCCTCATTGATGGCTGTCGCGCGCCCATTGTCGGGCGCGTCTGTATGGACATGACCATGGTGGATGTGACAGACATTCCCTCGGTTAAGCCAGGCCATGAAGTGGTCCTGATTGGGCGGCAGGGCGACCTGCAGATCACGGCCGCCGATCTTGCCACGTGGCTGGGCACGATCCCGTATGAAGTGTTCTGTGCCATCGGACCTCGTGTAACTCGGAGCTATCGCTTGATCCCCACTCAGACCGCGTGAGCAGAGGCTCTCTCCCATCGTTGTTGCGATGCATCGGTTGTCCTATAATGACTGCAGCGGGAGTAATCGTTCAAAGAAGGCTGAAACCGTGAGGATATGACCGGATCATTCGATCTCAAGAACACGTTGATCGGCTATGTGCTGGTCGTGCAGGAGTTCACCTTCCTCTGTGGCCAAGCGGTTGCCGGCCTGATCCGTGGGCCGTGGTATGTCCGTGAGACGGTGTTGCAGATCGACCGAATCGGGGTCGGTTCGCTTTTTATCGTCATGCTGACCGGGATGTTTACCGGGATGGTGCTGGCGCTCCAGGGGGCGGTCCAGCTCGAGCCCTACGGCGCGAGCATGTATGTGTCGCGCCTGATCAGTACCTCGGTGGTCCGGGAGTTGGGGCCGGTCCTGGCGGCTCTGATGATCGCAGGCCGCGTAGGATCGGGGATTGCCTCGGAAATCGCGTCCATGCAGGTGACAGAGCAGATCGACGCGCTGCGAGCGGAGGGGACAGATCCGATTCGGAAACTGGCGACCACTCGCCTCGTGGCGTGCCTCCTCATGATTCCCCTGCTGACCATCATCACGAACGGCATTGCGATCTTCGGGGGATGGCTGGTGGCCCGACTGTATCTTGGCATTGACTCCTATTTTTACTGGACCTGGGCGTTTGAGGCGATTCGGCAGCGTGACATTGTGCTGGGTCTGGTGAAACCAACCGTCTTCGGCTTTATCATTGCGATGGTGGGGTGTTATGCTGGCTTTTATACCAAGGGTGGAACGGTCGGAGTGGGCGTGTCCACGACCCAGTCCATGGTATCGTCGTCCATCCTGATCCTCGCGAGTGATTTCTTGCTGACCAAGCTGTTCATGGCGTTTCCATAGGAGCTGTTGGGGACTCGGATGATCGAGCTTGACGGGGTCTGGTTAACGCTAGGGGGTCGGCAGGTCCTACAGGGGATTTCGTTCGAGGTGCAGCCAGGCGAAACCAAAGTGATCTTGGGCGGGAGCGGGTCAGGCAAGACCATCATTCTCAAATTGATTCTGGGGCTGTTCCGACCAGATCGCGGCTCGATTCGAGTGGCGGGACAGGAGATCACGGGCTTGCGTGAGCAGGATCTTAGTCAGATTCGACAGAACATGGCGATGGTCTTCCAGGGGGCGGCTCTGTTCGACTCGTTGACGGTACGGGAAAACGTGGGGTATCGTCTCTGGGAACAAAGGGGCTTGTCCGACGAGGTCATCGAGCAGAAGGTGCGCGAGAGCTTGCAGTTCGTGGGGCTCGAGGATGCGATTGATAAGATGCCGGCCGATTTGAGCGGAGGTATGAGGAAGCGGGTCGGCATCGCACGGGCGCTGGCCAGCGGGGCGAAGGTCCTGCTCTATGACGAGCCGACCGCCGGCTTGGATCCGATCAACTCCTTCATGATCTGTCATCTGATCATGAGACTGAAGGCGAAAGGAGTGACCCAGGTGGTCGTCACCCATGATCTGGACATCGCCTTCCGGGTGGCGGATCGAATCGTGATGATCCAGGACGGCAGCATCATCTTCGAGGGGACCGCGGAAGAACTTGGTGGGAGTCAAGATCCGGCCATCCGAGGATTCCTGGACCCCGGCAGCCTGCCTCCTGAGGCGTGGGAGGCCTTGTCGAGTCGTGTCACAGGATGAAGCCAACGAACGTGCAGCCGTAGCATGACTAAAAGGATGTTCAAAAAGGCCTTCCGGCGCGGCCGCAGATCAATCCATTCACTGGGGTGGTTGGGATGGTCCCTACTGCGGCCTTCCACCGGGCACCTTCCGAGTGTGCGCGGTGCGGGAGCACGGGGAACATCCCAACCGCCACGTCCCACCTTTTTCAACATCCTGCTTCAGAGGAGATGGCGATGACCCGACAGACACAGCTCAGTTGGTCGCAGGTCAAGATCGGACTTCTGGTGCTGATTGCCCTGACCGTGCTGGTGGCCATGATCATGAACCTTGAAGAAGGCCTTGGCTTGCTCAGCAGGCAGACGAAGTTTCGGGCTGTTGTGGACCACACACAGGGTTTGAAGGTGGGTGGACCGGTTCGCATGAACGGCGTAGATATCGGCAATGTCCATCGCATCACGATTGCAGGGGATTCCCCGCGCGTGGAGATCACCTTCGCGGTAAAGAGCAACGTGGCTCGGCACATCCGAGAAGATGCCTCGGTCATCATCCGCCCCATGGGCCTGCTCGGAGACAAGATGGTCGAAATTCTTCCTGGCACCCCATCGAAACCGCCACTGGCTCCCGGCGGCGTCCTGGTCGGACAGGCTGAGGCTGATATCGGCGAGATTGCGTCCACCGCCACTGCCACGATCGAAAACGTGAACACCGCGATCAAGGAGCTCCAACGTCTCTTGCTGACCATCAGTCAAGGAGAGGGCACGGCCGGCAAGCTGCTCACCGACCCGGCGCTCTATGACCGCTCCGCGAAAGTGCTCGAGAAGATCGAGATCGCGTCCGAAAAGAGCATCGCGCTCCTGGACAAGGTGGATCGTGGCGAAGGGACGATCGGCCGGCTGATGACAGACAAGGAGCTCTACGATCGTGCCAATAGAGCCGTGAAGGAGCTCAACGACCTCGCGATCAGGCTGAACAATCAGAACGGCACGCTGGTGAAACTGACGGACCCAGCCCTCTACCAACGCCTGGAGGCCTTGACCAGCCGAGGAGAGCAACTGCTGAACAAGGTGGAAAATGGTGAAGGCACGATCGGCAAGCTGGTGACCAAAGACGAACTCTATACTCGGGCTGACAAGCTGCTCAGCGAGATGGAGGAGTTTCTGGCCGATGTGAGAAAGAACCCAACGAAATACTTTAAGTTCTCAGTCTTCTAACCCACCTGATTACTCATCCCCAAGAAGCTGCCTCGGCTGTCGAATGGCGGAGTGGGCGGTCTGGTTAATCCCCTGTGCCCGCAGAACGTAAAGAGTTGGAAGGTCGCCCGTATGGGTCCTTTGCTCCCGGAGCGCGCACGATCAGAAGAGAATGTGCAGGACAACCAGGGAGTTCCTGTGCTCCCGCAGCGCGCGGCCTCAGAAGGCCCTCGCTGGACGGCCGCAGTTGGAACTCCCTGGTCGTCCTGCTACACAGGTGGAGGATGTCAGAGCAAGAGGTGCTCGCTCGACGGCCGCAGTTGGACCAACACGGGCACCCTTCCCATGAGGATTTGGAAAAGAAGGCAAAGCGATGCGCGCAGTTGGGGATCAACTAGGCCACCCTTGCAAAATGAAGTGACAACCCATCCTCCGCGCCCAACCCTCCCCTCCGAGGCCAGAATGAGGAATTACTGCACGCCGTTTAGGAAAGCGTTCTCGGTACCCCACTCCAGCGAGCGTTAGCCCATCGGATCGCCGAACCCGCAAGGTGGACCCTCCCCACAGACTTGACGACTCTCAGACTTTCCAACTTTTGGACTCCGATGGAATGAGCTGGAGCGTGGTGGCGTTGAGCACACAATGAGCACAGTCCCCTCGACAACCCCCGCTCGCGACCCAGGGTTCCCGTCTCTCTTCAGAGAAGAAGGTCAAGCAGAGACATGATGGAGAAGCCTCTAATCTTGGCGGGGCGCCCGTCATCGGTGCAGGGTTGCAGTTGGAGCTTCTGCCCGATGGTTTCTGCCAGCTCAGCCGTGGCACGGTTGAGATTGGCCTCCAGTTGGATTTCCTTTTTCCTCCGGTCCTCCGGTGGATACTCCTCGAGCATCTTGCCAGGAACTTTTACAGCGAGTTCATCATCAGTCCAGACCAGCCCTTCACACCCGTTGAATTGGACCGTATCCACATGAACCCGCACGGGCCGGAAAGCCCAGCCGAACACCGAGGCTCCGCCCCACCAGAGGGGAAAATCGGTGGTCGCGTCCACGGCGAGATAGGCGCCAATGGCAATGGGATTCCACGCTGTCGCAACCCCGACGATCGTCGTGGCGATGGAAACATGCAACAGCCAGCCAGTGACCCAATATTGCCAGCGCACAGCACCGTAGTCATGGATCACCCCCGAGATCACAAACTGCGCACCAGTCTGGTTGCCAAGTTCCCGCAGTTGGGTCTCCTCTAACTTGGTGCCAGAGGGTGCCAGATCAGCCAGGAGGCGGCGCGTTTCAGCGAAGGGCACGACCCTCAAACCCTCCTGACGCGCCAGATGCTCAGTCAGGAGTTGCTGAGCCTTGGTCTGGATTTCGTCAAACAGCTGAGTCAGGACCACTGACTTGGCTTCAGGCGACGAGGCCTCCTCAAAGGAATGGATCTGGGTGCTCTTCGTGATCGGAGCCTCCAGAATCACGGGACCCACCACCACCTTGAGAGGGATCTTCTGAGCATTGGGTGGCGTTCCAATCAGCGTGGCACAGCCGGAGAACAGAAGAGACAGGCAAATTCTGCCGAGAGTACAGGTGCTGAAAGAGCGAATTTGGAGCTTCGCAAAGTTCAAAGGCACTGCCACACCCCCTTCTTGAGGTGAGGCTGGTCTAGAGTCGTGAACCAGCCGAATGTGATGGACAGGCCCGCGTGCCCAGCTGCGAGCAGACCTCGCGAAGAGGCCTGCTACGCAGGCAGGATCAAGCGAACGAGTGTGTCAGGGGTGTTAAAGGCTGAGCGGAGGACGGAAGGGCAACAGAGGATATGCGGACGGATTCGTCACAGGAGCACCAGGGTCTAATAAAGAAGGAGGAGGAGCACTCACCTCATAAGCGCTGCCAGGAACAGACATGAAAGCCAAATGGCAGGGGCACCCGTCGTCTCCGAGCCCAGCATCTCCAGGTGTTCCACTTCTCACCTGGGACTGGATTTGGTGGCCCGGAACGAGCAGGAGATCCTGCCAGTCACCAAGACAGCTAAATCCCGTCAGCTGGACCCCAAACAGGAGAATCAGCCCACACAGGAATAGCCTCGTGATTTGCCTATGTACCATGACCATTGGAGTTTGTCTGGCGCTCGCTTCCAAACCCCTTCCAAGTATAGCACCGACGGAATACTTAAAGTGGGTCAGGCAGATTTTGGGGGTCAGGCATGAGTATTGACTTACTAGTGTGAATGGCTCGGCAATTCGTCATGCTCATGATCGACAATCCGATGATGATGTTCACCTGAAGCACTGACAGGATCAACGTGAATGGTGGCATTGGCTAGGTATGGCAGGTGGTGTAAGAGTTGATGTCGAACCTCACGGGCAATCTGATGGCCATCTTCGACTGAGAGATTAGACCTTACTGCGACATTGACATCCGCTAACAGCCGATGGCCCAGCCACCGGACCCTCACTTCCGTGGCCTCTAAGACCTCTGGCACATGGTGCACGGAATGTCTGACCTCGTCGATGACTTCGGAATCAACTCCATCCAGCAGACGAGTAAACAGCGATTTTCCGGAGTCCCACACGATCTTGAAAATGACGACTGTGATCACCAGACCAACGAATGGGTCAGCGTGAGGATATCCGAGCCAGACGCCAATCGCCCCCAAGAGTACCCCTGAACTCGTCAATCCGTCGATGCGGGCATGATATCCGTCTGCTACGAGGGCAGCACTGCCGATGTCTTTGCCAACACGAATCCGAAATCTCGCCACGAGTTCATTTCCTGCAAACCCGAGGAGGGATGCGGCGGCTACTGCGCTAAGGTGCTGAACCTGCTGAGGCTGGACCAGTCGGCTGATGGATGCGTAGGCTGCGATCAGTCCGCTGACCAGCATAATGAAAACAATCACGATTCCAGCCAGGTCCTCAACACGTCCGTATCCATAACTAAATCTCTTGCTCGGCTTCCTTTGGGCCATCAAGAAGGCGATCCAGAGGGGTACAGCCGTAGCCGCATCGCCAAAGTTATGCAGTGTATCAGCGAACAGAGCCACGCTGGAGGTCACAGCAACGACGGCTGCTTGGAGAAAGGCGGTCAGCAGGAGTCCGATCATCGACCATTTGACTGCCCAAATCCCTTTCTCGGTCGTTAGGAGGGCTGGATCAAGGGCACCATGGGTATGATCGTGGTCGTAGGTCCCAAAATCATGATGCGGGTGTTCGCGACTATGACGAAGCATGGGTAGACTCATGGGCGATGTTCAAAAACCATGTTCTGATATTACTGTCAAAAGATGGGCCAAGACGAGGAAAATCTTTCGATGGCTTTAGGGGACCGAAATCAACTGTCTTAGAATCCGACTGAGAGGCCGATCGTGCCAAAGACTGCCGACCGATCGGAAGGACCAAGCAACTCCGTGCCGATCCCTCCATCCAACACGATGCGAGAACTGACCTGGTGCCGAAGACCGATCCCGAGCCCCGTCGGATTCCGTTGGCCCACCAAATCAGACTGACGGGTAAAGACGTTGGCAATGATGGTGTCGCGAAAACTGGTCGGATACCCGAGAGGGTAGCTGACGGCGGCCACGACACGGTACGTTCCGGTCCGTTCCTGGCCCTGTGGAGATCCCAGAAACGTATACCCCACATTGAGATGTGTTCGCCATCGCCCGTACGAACGAGTCATGACCCCCGCCAGCTCTGTATCCACCCCCTTGGAGTTCACGCCAGTCGGGAATCCCACTTCCACCCTGGCAGCGAAGGCTGGAAGGCTGAGCGTCTCCGTATTAAAGTTATACAGAACGCCGACATTGAGATCACCGGATTTATCATCTCCCACGACCGTCGTGGGTTCGGTGAAGAGGCTTGTCATCACTTCGATTTGCGTGTTCGCAAAAGCCCCATAGATTATTTGAGGCTGAAAGGTGAATCGGCTTGTACCTTGTTTGCGGTCATTGAAGACCACCCCTCCTTCCACCCCGATTTCGCCTTTCGGCAAGACATAGGCATCTTCGATGGCGATCGGGCGGTTGGGGTCCAGATTGTCGTGGTCCAGCGCCCAGCCGAAGGTCGGGGCCATAAGAAGCACCAGTATGGCGATCCTGGCTGTGTGCTGTTTCACTGGTCCCTCCTTAGTGCCCTGAGTGTCCGCCCGGCGCTCCAGGTTCCATGGCCGGTGTCGAACCAGCGTGGTGCGGTTGTCCGTCACGGACGATGAAGGGATTCGTGGGATCAGCACTGGCCCAGTAGTACGCCTGGGTCACGCGGTAGATTTCCTTGCGTTTCTCCTCCCACGTGGGCAAGAGGTCGGTGACCAGGATGTCACTGATGTTGTCATGCATCATGTGGAGGTTATCGAAGATGTTGGCGATCTCGGGATACTCGGCCGCGAACTTCGGGCTCAATTCCGCCGTCATGGGCATGAAGGTCCATTCCACCGGTGGCTTGTCGAGGTAGCCGTGATAGGTGCGTAGGATAGGGTCCACGGCTTTCTGCTTCGACTGAAGATCAGGAGCCGCGGCTAACACGTCGTACACGACAACTTGCAGATAGTGATAGGCCCAAATCGTGGCGTTGAAGAGCGGGAACTTGCGGCGAAACGATTTCGAGTAGGGGAAGGTGTCCAACCGTTGATGATCCAGCCGTTTGGCCGTAATCGCATACTCACTGTCCTGATAAAACTCCAGCACCTTTCGGATGGCGGCCTCCCTGTCTGCGAGATCAGAGACGTAGATGTCATACGTCGACCGATGGAGAGCATGCGCCTCATCGAAAGTGTTCTGTGCCTTCCACGCCAATTTCATATAGGTTGGCGCAATCGCTTCCTCATTTGGGTTCAGGACCGGGCGTGAATAAATGAACTGAAGTGTTTGTTTCCTGGCCTTCTCCTCGATTGCAGGGACATCTCTGGCGCCGGTTAGGAGGAGGTTTTCGTAGAGATTCGAGTGTCCAAAGTCGACGCCGTTGAATTCGATATCGAGCTCTTTCAAGTTTTCTCGCATCGCGAAATTCCAGAGCGCCCGGTAATAGAACCGCTTATCCCGCGGTTCGAGCTGAGTGCAGGCTAGAAGCGCGCAAAGGAGTGTGAAGGCTAGAAGATTCCTAAAAAAGGAAGCCATGCTTATACCATTCAACCTCGAAATTCCTCATCGACCGACAGGGGACGACCTTCTATGTCCTCTACAGGTAGAGGTCGCCACCCTTTCGGTTGAAAAGAGTGAGGGCTACGAACAGGACATGTGGCCCAATTGAATATTCTGAAGGACGTCCCGATACATCGCGCAGCTCTCTTTGGCCTTTCCACTATCAGATTCATGCTTCTGAACACACTGCCGATAGGCTTTCAGCAGCTCGGTCGCTTCGCGGCTCATCTCAGCATTGGCTTGCCGCTGGCGGTAATCCATGCATCGCATGGCGTCTTTACCAGTCAGCGTTGAGCAATCTTCTGTCGCATAGTGGGTAAACATGCCGCAGCTCGTCAACATCGGTATTGCTAGGATAGCCGTGAGAAGACTCGTTGAGATCTTCATTCTTGTTTTCCCCTTTCTCGCGGTTTCTTACACAAACATGAGTACGCGCAGCCATCAGCTGCAGAATTGATGGGAATGCTCAGTTGACCGAGGAGAAAATCAGATACGAAGGACGGAGAGTTTGAGTAAAGGGTCCTGAGGATGCTGCCGGGGTTGGTGATAACAGTGATACCAAGCGGTATAGCTTTGGGAAGCTTGTGTCGCAATCTGATCGAGTCCCTGAAAATCAAATGCCAGAACTGATTTAGAATGCTGGCTATCGGAGACACTCACGGACAATTCCACACCCATGGTCTTGAAAATATCGCAAAATTGCGGGACCTGGTCCTCCTGTGGTGAAGGGCAATTTCCCATCGTTGAAAGAGGTGAGGAGTCGATTGGAATGAGACAGGCATAGGCGTTGAACGTCATGACTGATAACAGCACGATGACGGCAATGGCAACGATTCGCATTGCAAAAATTCTAGCCATTAGAGTCCTGAGTTATCAGTCAAGTTTCCATATGGGTAGCGAACAGGGTCACTCTATCACACGTCTAAGCACCTGTCCAAAGACCTCACGCCGCGCCGTGTCCTAATTTGAGGTCAATGAACACAGCACGTCCGGCCCCGGATGGCTTCCCACCCTTCCCAAGCGATGAAAGGGACCATGCCGAGCCCAGCCAAAGGGTCAGCCCACCACCAGTCTAACCACGCGTTCAAACTAAGCCCAGGCAACAGAATGGCCGAGAGGTACGCGCAAATCTCAGTCTGACGAGTTTCCGCTTCGAGAGCCCCGCTCTCTAGACTGGTTGCCACCTTCCGCTTCAAGTGGGCAAGCCAGGGCATCACAATCAGGGACAGGGCAGCCAATAGGATGCCAATGATGCTGTGCTGTGGGGGGATCTGCTCGATAAGATCATGGGCCGATTCATAGAGAATGTAGCAGGCCAGCAGGAGGAAGCAGACGCCGATAAGTCGAAGGGCATGTTGTTCGGCTCGCTCTCTTGATTCCTCATCACGATCACGCCGTAATCTCCACAGAGCGGCTAAGCTGCTCGTGACCTCAATAGCGGAATCAAAGCCGAAGCCGATGAGGGCAATGCTGCCCGCCAGGAATCCAGCCACAAGCGCAATGACGAACTCGGCAGAGTTCCAAGCGATGGTCAGGTATTGGAGCCTTCGACCTCTCTGAATAAACTGCATCCGATTCTGAGCGGGTGCGAGGATCGTGAGGCCTTCAGCTTTAATGATCATAGATCCCCACAATTTGAAGCCATCAATTCAATCATAACCATTTCTTTTTTGAACCTGACTGAAAAGAGGACTTATTGACTGCTTGCCCTCATTCTGCAGTCATCTAGAACAGCCTGTGGGACATATCTTAGTGCCAACAGTACCAAAGCGGGAACAATAAGCGCGTCGTCAACGTAGCCTATCACAGGGATAAAATCAGGGATAATATCAAAGGGAAACAGGACATAACCTACCGCGAGCATGAGCAGCAGCTTGGCCAGTTTTGGAGTTCTCTTATCTTGAATCACCAATTGATAGACAGTTACCTCCCGTTTTAGGCTTCTCCCCAGGGATTTTAACTTCTCGAACATGATGGCTATGCGAGATCATGAACGTGCATCGAGAAGAGCCCAAACTCCAATTGCCAGAAAGCCGAGCCCTGCTATGAGCTTAAGCACACGTGGCGCGATATAGTTTGATAGCTGTGAGCCGAATATCACGGCAATTAGACTTGAGAGCACAAGCGCCCCAGCGGAGGCAGTGAAAACTCCGACCTTGCTGATACGCTGATCCGCAGCAAAGAGCAGCGTTGCCAACTGGGTCTTATCTCCCAATTCAGCCAGGAACACGATCAAGAAAATACTCCAGAGAGCCATCAGTTTCTCCTTGTGCACCACGTTGAAGGGCGCTTAATATGAACTCCGGGTTTGGGAGATTACGACACGAGGGAGGATACCATGTCTAACTTAATTATTCAGAAGCGATTGCTCGTCTGCGTGTTGGCCGCCGCTGCATTGGTCATGCTTCCGTTGAGTGCGGAATGGCTTCAGGCCGCAGAGACCCAGGGCAAAGTGAAGGTTCTCTACCACGTCGATGGGAAAGATCTTGAAGTGGCCAAGTACGCCCTGGCGCTCATTAACAAGCATATTGAGGCGGAAGGCGGCCCGGAGAAGATCGATGTCGAGCTCGTTGTGCACGGCCCGGCGCTGACTCTGTTTGAGCTGGACAAGATTGATCCAGAACTTCAGAAGCGATTTGATCTGGCCATTAAAAACGGGGTTCATGCAGAGATGTGTCAAGTCTCCATGAAGCTCATGAACACCCCATTGGAGAAGTTAGCCAAAGGCTTTGTCGCCACGTTGCATCCAGTCGCCGTGAAGCGGATTGCAGATCTACAAGCAGCGGGTTATCTTTATATCAAGCCGTAGCGAACTGTCAGTCCGGACAGCAGGCTTAACAAGGATGAGGACATTGCCCGGAAACTGGGCGGTGTCCTCATTTTCAGCCCTTGCCGCTCGTAATCCTCCTGTTTGGCCCACCTTAGGCAATTCAGCAATACTTCTTTTCGATCCTGCCTGCAAGGGTTCATAGGATTTATTTGCCAAAACCCCTTTCAAGAGCGATCTGCGAAGGGCGGCGAAAATAAACGGACTTATTCCACGGCGGACCCTGTTTCACAAACAACTGTTATTGAATCAGCTTACCGTGAGCAGATGTCTTGGATTTTTCAGGTCGGATAAGATTTGGTTTTCCCTCTTCACCTGCGAAGACGATCAGAAACTTCAACGGCCCTCGGTCTAAATTCTTTCCGTTGTGTCATGTGTTCATAACCTCCAAAAATCCACCCCCAGCCTCAAATGCCTGTCGAGAGCCATCTTCAAATTCCACAGTCAACGTTCCCTCTAAGACATGCACATAAGTCGGAACAGGATGCATGTGGCGGCCGCTCTCCTTGCCTGGTGGGATTTCTATGAGAACCGATACCATTTCGGCCTTATCAGTTTTGGGATATTCAATCTTCTGACCGGAAATCGTTGTACTACCTTTCATCACGGTAGTGACTTTTAAGTCCTGGTCTGCATGAACCGATAGGCCGATCTGAATGAAGAGAATGATCAGGAGTGTCATACAAGGTTTTCTCATTACCGTACCTCCATTAATATTTCTTTTTTGACCTTCACGAGGATATGTCAAATCCCCTGGAAAATCGACTGACACTGTTGGGGTTTAAGGTGGAGGATTTTGGACTAGCGGTGAAAAGTGGAATGCAAATGTAGATAGAGTGGATGTGGTAGTGCTCAGAGCGAACTTTGCCGGAGGAGCGGGGAACCCACCGAGGCTTTGCCGAGAAGGAAAGCGGAAACTGACTGAGTCCGCGAAGGAATTTCCGAAGGCTTCCGCGCGGCGGAGCCCGAAAGGGTCGCTCCGAGAGTGGCGGAAGCGGTTGAGCCCTGCCACATCCCGCTTCTCACACCCTCAACTTCCGCTTTAGGTGTTTCTCGACGCTGGCGACTTTGCTGGACAGCCGACCGGAGTGGCCTTTCCGATAATCCACCTTGATTGTGCAAGAGATCCGGTTGCAGTCTTTCTTCATGCGCTCGAAGCAGCGGCGCACGACGCCGAACACGTCGTCCCACTCCCCTTCGAGCACTGTGCCCATCGGGTTAAGGCGGTAATCGAGCCCGCTCTTGTCAATGACGTCCAGCGAGCGAGAGACATATTGTCCGACACTCTCCCCTTTGCCCAACGGAGACATGCTGAATTCCAAGAGAACCATTGCTCCTCCCCTCATCCGTCAGGCGTCTCGTTCGTGAGGAGTAAGGCGTTAGGCGTGAGGGGGTTGTGGGGTTTCGCCTTACCCCTGACGTTTCACGCCTTACGAGCAACACCTCACGCCTTACGGTTTCTGCCGTTCCTCCAGCCAGGTCTTCGGATACTCGATGCTGCCGTTCAGCTTGAAGCCATTGACGGCTTCCCGCAACAGAGCCCGCCGCTTCTCGGCATCGGGCTCTGCCTCTTTGGTTTCATCGCGGAGCGCCGCCAACCAGTCAAGAAACGCCACGCACTCTTCGCCGAACACCTGTTCTAGGTCCTGACGCAATCGGCTGGCAAGCGCAGGCGCCGCGCCGCTGGTGCTGACGGCTATCCGCAGGTGCCCGCGGCTCACGACGGCCGGCATGCTGACTGTGGACCATTCAGGTTGATCCATTGACCAGAGCAGAAACCGTTCTTTCTTGGCCAGATCAAGCAACGACTTGGAAAAGTCCTGGTCGCCTCGAAGCGTGTTAATCACCAGGACCACCCCTTCCGTATCGGTTGCCCTGAAGAAGCGCCCGCGGTGAAGCACCTTGGCTGATGCCGTCAGTTTGCGGAGAGTGTCGTTCAAGGTCGGATTGATGACGGTGACCTTCGCGCCTGCTTCCAGCAGTCGTTGCGCCTTTTCAGCCGCCTCGTCTCCCCCGCCGAGGACCAAGCAAGGCCGGCTTTTCACGTCCAGGGAAACTTGAAAACCAGGGTTGGCAGGCATCGTCCCTCCTTCATTGATAAACCGCGGCGTATCATACAACAGGACTGCGCTCCCGTAAACGTCGCCTCCCATTTCGGCTGATGCCCTTGTATAATGCCAGGCGATGCCGAACACACAGCGGCATGAAGCTCCTGTCATCTGAGGGGGTCGTCGTGGCGAAGGATCTGGTGAGGGTCGTCAGCATGGCGGGAGGGGTGATCGTGCTTGCGGGCATCGCGGCCTGGATGGGGCTGGCCCATGGCTGCGAAGAGCCGAAAGGGCGCGGCGTGATTTCTGGGCAGGTGAAGATTGCTCCAGCCTTGGCTTCGCAGGTAAGTCCTACGGCTGTGCTGTTCGTCATCGTCCGGCGCCCACAGGGGCCACCCAGGCCGATCGCCGTCAAGCGGATTGATGGGCCGCGCTTTCCGGTCTCGTTCGAGATTACCAACGACGATGTGATGGTGGAAGGATCGGAACTGAAAGGAATGGTCGAGCTTGTGGTGCGGCTGGACAAGGACGGACAAGCGGGACCACCTCAGCCCGGCGATCTGGAAGGGCGATTCGACAGGAACCCAACTCTTGTGGGTGGCCGCGATATCGAGATCACCATCGACAAGGCCTATTGAACTACAGTTCTGAGTTTTGAGTTCTGAGTGCTGAGTGAGTGATTAGAACTCCCTGCTTCCCAACTTATAACTGAGAACTCAGCACTTAGAACTTGAGCTATTACGTATCGGGCAGGTCGGTATCCAGCTCCATGTTCCAGTACAGATAGTCGCGCCAGCTTTCCGGCGCGTTCCTGATACCGATGGTGATGGTAATGACAGGATTCCAACGAGGCTTCACCGGTTTCCTGACCAGTTTCAGGCCGGCTTCTTCCGGAGTGCGGCCGCTCTTCCGATTATTGCACCGCCAGCAGGCAGTGACGATGTTCTCCCAGGTCTTCCGCCCGCCTTTCGCGATCGGGGTGATGTGATCAAACGTGAGGTCCTCGGTCCTGAACTTATGGTTGCAATACTGACAGGTATAGCCATCACGAGTGAAAATGTTGATACGCGAGAACTTGACCGCCCGGTGGCTCTCCTTCAGCCGTACCATTTTGAGCAACCGCATCACCGCCGGCAGCTTGATCGAGATGGAGACCCCCCTGATATCACGGTCATAGACTTCCAGGACCTCCACTTTCCCCTGCCACAGCAGCGTAATGGCTTTCTGCCAGTGGACGACTCGGAGCGGTTCATAGGTGGAGTTGAGTAATAGCGTCAGTTCCATGCACCCTTCCTCGCTTGTACGAATAAATAAAGTTTACCAGGCCTCTCAGGCTCTGTCGCTACTCTCTGGTATGTATGCCATATTCACTCTATGAAATCAAGCCATTCACTCAACAAGCGCCTTCGAAGCTACCCTTGAATCTATGTCAAGACCTCAGTAAGCTTACGCCCCGGATCTATCGGTCGAACCGAGCGCAAGGGGCTATGACCAAGCGTATCACAGTCGCCAAAATCACGGATCTGGAGCCAGGGTCCTGCCTATCTGTCGAAGCAGATGGGATCGGCGTAGCGCTCTTTAACGTGAACGGCAGGATCTATGCGTTGGACAATACCTGTCCTCATGCTGGAGGGCCATTGGGCGAAGGCACGCTCGCAGGTGAGGTCGTGGAGTGTCCGTGGCATGGGTGGCGTTACAGCGTCACAACCGGTGAGAGACTGGAGAACCCCGAGTTTAAAGTGGCCTGCTATGAGGTTCAGGTGACGGGAGACTTGATCCAGGTCTCGGTTCCCGTGAATTCATGAGGGGGTTCATGGGAGCAGAATGCCCGGTTCGGCCGGCATCAGGTCAGCGGCCGGGAGCGTCAGCGCGGCAACCGACCTCGTGTCCAGATTGACTCGCCAGATATATTCCCGTTCGACCCACTGCTTCGTGCCTTCCTCCCTGACCAGGATTCTCACGAGATACACATCTCCTCGTTCCCGCTCCACCCTCCACTCTCCTAGCCGGACTCCTTGACCACGGTCAGCCATGGCTTGGATGCGATCGGTGAGTGCCTGCCGCAGGGTCGGTGCCCGTTGAGCCTTGTGGGTCTGGACGAGTGCCATGGCTTCGGCAGCCTGGGCATCAGCCATAGGATTGAGAGAAGGTGGTTTCAGGAACCAGTAGGCCAGCCCCCCGAGCAAGAGGAGGCCCACAACAAGGTAATGGAGAAGCTTGATTACTGATGAAGAAGTCTCAGCTTGGCTGGGCGTTGTGGGCTCGGCCGGAGAAGGAGGATTAGTGCTTGGAGCCACTTGGACCACTACCTACGCGCGAGGACCCCTTTCCACAGCACTGAGGCGATGTCTGTGAGGCCGACCGGAATTGGGACGCGATTCGCTCGTTCAGAGCCTGTCGCTCACGCATGACCTGATCATAGACATAATTCCCTGAATTATAGATGGGGTTCGACGACGATGGCGGACCGTTCGGGACGCCGCCGTATGGCATTTGGCTTCCTCCCGCTACCACCTGGCCCCTCTGCAGTTGTCGGTGCTGTTGTCTGAGGAACTGCTTGAACGCGTCCACCGGGGAGCCCACGTCTCGGCGGCACCAGAATCCCGACACAGGACTCGGTCCCAAATAGATGGGAGAAAGGAGAGGCACCCAATCATACGGGGTTTTTACCGTCTGGTCGGGAGCATCGAGCAGAATCTGTGGCGAATCGAGGTCTGATGGATTGACCGGGCTAGGCTGGGGCTCCGCCTTCTGCTCTGGGGCCACGCTCGCGCTTTCTGAAGGTCCACTGACTGGTGGCGTAGGGTCTGCGGCACGGGCTACGGGAAGACGGCCATCAGGCTTAGAGGCGGGTGTCGCCTTTCCGACAAAACGATGAACGGCAATCTGGCTTCGCTGGGTCGGAGGGGGAATCCGGCCGGAATCATCGGTGATGACCATCGTGCCGGAGGCATCAATCCAACTGAAGAACTCGCCGGGGAAGGCCGCAGAGGGAGAGCCGGCAATCCAGAGGAGGACTGCCGTGATCGAGAGGCCTCGTGCATATGTCCCACGATGGACTCTCATACTTACAGCATAGTATTCCGGAGGAGTAAAAGTCAACGAGCCTATGGCGCTTGACGCACTTGACAGCACCGGAACCCGGTGTGATACAAGTAGCCGGCCTGCTCAAGGCCTTTAGTGGTTCAGCGGCGCTTAAGCCTATGAAATTCTTTGTGTATTCAGACAGCCTGAATCCGACGCAATTAAAAAGACGGGCACCGGAATATCAGTTCGTCAGCAAGGCCTACCTGGAGGATCATGCGATTCAGTTCTGCCGGTGGTCCTCCCAATGGCGATGTGGTCTGGGGAGCGTCGCTCCCTCGCCGGGCGAACGGGTGTGGGGCGTCGTAGTGGAGATTACGGAGGAAGATCGCAAGCTCCTTGACGAGTTCGAAGGCGAGGTGCCAGAAGGGGCCTTCCGGCATCTCCCTGTCACCGTCGTTACCGAGGAAGGCGAGAAAATGCTGGTGACGACCCATGCCGCGACGCCGATCGGGAAGTTTAAACCCAAGGAGCACTACCTCGAATGGGTCCTCAAAGGCGTCAGGCACTGGAAACTCCCCAGTGAATGTGTCGAGAAGTGGCAATCATTCATGCCGCGCTAATGCCATGAGCATATGGCAGATAGCGTGTTGCTCATGGTCAGATTTCCCCTGAGAACCATACGCCATTCGCCATAAGCCATCAGCTCCTCAACGTCAAAGGAGAAAGCATGCCAAAACCCAAATATCACATTGTCGTGTGCACGAACTCGCGCCCACCAGGTCATCCCAAACCCTCCTGCGGGGCTGCCGGATCACCCGGTGTCATGATGGCGTTCAACATTGGGGTCATGGAGCGAGGGTACCAGCCCGGGCAGGTGCTGGTGACCAGTGCCAGTTGTCTCGGACCGTGCGAACAGGGTCCGACGGTGGTGATCTATCCGGACGGGACCTGGTATTCCCAAGTCAAAGAGGCGGATGTCGCGACGATTCTGGACGAGCATCTGGGAAAGGGAAAACCGGTCGAGAAACTCAAGCCTGACTCCGTGTGGTCCTGAGCTTTCGTGCAGGCTGATACCAGTGCATGATGTCGAAGCACAACCATTCCACCTCCTCTCCTTCTGCCCACCATGAGCATAAGGAGCATGCCCCGCGGCAGGTCACCTGCATGGTCATTACCTGCAGCGACAGTCGGACTCCTGAGACCGACACCAGCGGTCAACTGATCATGCGTCTGTTGAGGGAGCATGGCCATGAGGTCGCGGCCTACCGTCTCGTCAAGGATGAGCCCGCTGAGATCAGGAAACAGATTAACGCCGGCCTGAAAGACAAGGCGGTCCAGGCCATCATCATCAACGGTGGCACAGGGATCTCCCGTCGGGATTCCACCTTCGAAGCGGTGGATGCCATGCTGGAGAAACGGCTCGACGGGTTCGGCGAGATTTTCCGGTACCTGACCTATAAGGAAATCGGTTCGCCTGCGATCATGAGCCGGGCAACCGCTGGGTTAGTGCGGGGACGGATCGTCTTTTCCACGCCTGGCTCCGAGAACGCCGTGCGACTCGCCATGGAAAAACTCATCCTCCCCGAACTCGGCCACATCATGCAGCAACTCTCCAAATGATCGTGAAACGTGAAGCGTGAAACGTCAATCGTGAGAAGAAATTCCAGACAGGTACTAGAAAACTAGCCGCTCACCTTTTCCTTGCCCGCTATCCCCTTTTCTTGCTCGTCGTGCAGAAGAAGCCGTGAGCCTGCAATCGAAACTGAGCGCCATTAGCTTTTCGGTTGGTGGTCTGAGTATAGAGAAGTTCTTTGAGCTTGGCCCTAATGCTATTCTCGTCATGATCCAAGAAAGCAAACGCTTTCACGCTGACAGTTGGGGCGATATGCTCTGCCTCAGGGATGGCGAGCAACGGGATGGGAATCTCTATCTCCCGAACGCGCATGGTATTGCAAAGTCCGTGGGCCAGTTTCTGATATTTCCCTTCGAGGAGTGAATTACACCGGTCATGCGGCAACGCGAAGATGTTTATCGTGTTGGGTGCTTGCTCGAAAATGTACTTGCGCAAAGA
>Ga0184626_10000012_pt1 | contig 33621 bp, 29 predicted proteins | sample PLM3_60_b1_FD_133142 | JGI IMG/M metagenome (GOLD analysis project Ga0184626, IMG submission 133142) | Groundwater sediment microbial communities from an aquifer in East River, Colorado, USA - PLM3_60_b1 | ecosystem: Environmental > Terrestrial > Soil > Riparian zone | place: USA: East River... | reverse complement strand
CGAAGAGCCACCACAGCGTCGGCGCCAGGGCCATCACGATATAGTCGAGGCCGAGCCCAAGATTGGACAGCAGGATGACCGGCCGGCGGCCGAAGCGGTCCGACAGCGCACCGATGATCGGCGAGGCGAAGAACTGCATGACCGCCCAGCTGGTGCCGAACAGGCCGATATACTCCGCAGCATTCGCCGCATCGCCGGCGACGAAATCCTGGATCAGGTGGGGCAGCACCGGAATGATGATGCCGAGCGCCAGGATATCCAGCAGCACCGTGACGAAGATGAAGGCCAGCGCGGCGCGGCGCGATGGTGACGTCATGTGCGGCGCGATCCCGTCAGAACGACTTTGGCCACTGACGCGCTCCATGCATCACGGCAAGAATCTCCACGCGCTGGCCGACCACGCGATAGGGAATAATGAAGGGCGTGCCGACGATGACCAATTCCCGCGTTCCGCCGATCCGCCCCGGACGGCCGATCTGCGGGAACTCCGCCAGCCGGCTGCTTTCCTCGCGTATCCGTGCGAAGACGGATCGCGCGCCCGGCGGATTCTCGCTTTCGATGTAGGCGATGATGGCTTCGATATCGTAAAGAGCGCGATTGAGCCAGACGATCTCCATGCTGCCTAGCGGCGAGTCTTCGATTTTCGGGCCTTTGCCGGGCCAGGGCGCCGTGCCTTGCCGCCCTTGGCCAGAGAATCGAGCCACCTGGCGACGGAGTCATGTTCGACGAACGGGCCGCCGGCGTCCGCTTCATTGATCCGGTCGCGGATCAGGCCCAATTGCCAGCTATTGGCATCGACATAGGTCGCGAGCGCTTCGGCCGCCAGATAGGATTTACTGCGCTTGGTATTGCGCGCCAGGGCTTCGAGCTTGCTTTTCAGTTCCGGGCTGACCCGAATGGTAACAGTCGTAGATTCTGCCATAGTCGGCTCCAATGTGTGCGAATGTGTACATTCTAACACACATGCGGACGCGCTCAAGCTCAATAGCGTCTCCAAGACTCTATTCAATCACCCATGATTGTCTTGCCCGCGAAAGCGGGCACCAGAGCGCTCTGCTTCTCCTTGACCCCCGCGGAAGCAATTGGTGAAGCCTAGGAAAAATCCCTACGCCCGCTTCTTCGCCTTCGGCGTATGGTTGCGGAGATAGGGCGCGAGATACTGGCCGGTGTAGCTGTCGGCGACGGCGGCGACGTCTTCCGGCGTGCCGATGGCGACGATGCGGCCGCCTTTGTCGCCGCCCTCGGGGCCGAGATCGATGATCCAGTCGGCGGTCTTGATGACCTCCAGATTATGCTCGATCACCACCACCGTGTTGCCCTGTTCGACCAGGGCGTGCAGCACTTCCAGCAGCTTGCGCACATCCTCGAAATGCAGGCCCGTGGTGGGCTCGTCGAGAATGTAAAGCGTGCGGCCGGTGGCGCGGCGCGAGAGCTCTTTCGACAGCTTCACCCGCTGCGCCTCGCCGCCGGAGAGCGTGGTGGCGGGCTGGCCGACATGGATGTAACCGAGGCCCACCTGTTGGAGCGTGGTCATTTTCTCGCGGATCGACGGCACCGCCTTGAAGAAATCGGCGGCCTCGTCGACGGTCATGTCGAGGACGTCGGCAATCGATTTACCCTTAAAGTGGATCTCCAGTGTTTCGCGGTTGTAGCGCTTGCCCTTGCAGACATCGCATTGGACGTAGACATCAGGCAGGAAGTGCATCTCGATCTTGATGACGCCGTCGCCCTGGCAGGCCTCGCAGCGGCCGCCCTTGACGTTGAAGGAGAAGCGGCCCGGCTTGTAGCCGCGCTCGTTCGACTCCGGCAGGCCGGCGAACCAGTCGCGGATCGGCGTGAAGGCGCCCGTGTAGGTGGCAGGGTTTGAGCGGGGCGTGCGGCCGATCGGCGATTGATCGATATCGATGACCTTGTCGAGGAACTCGAGGCCATCAATGCGGTCATGGGCGCCCGGCGTCTCGCGCGCGCCGTTCAGGCGGCGGGCCAGCGCCTTGTAGAGCGTCTCGACGATTAGCGTCGATTTGCCGCCGCCGGACACGCCGGTGACGCAGGTCATCGTGCCCAAGGGGAAATCGACGGTGAGGTTCTTTAGGTTGTTCGTCGTGGCGCCGACGACGCGGATGCGCTGGCCGCGGGCGCCGGGGCGGCGCTGCTTGGGCACCGGGACCTGGCGGAAGCCGGTGAGATATTGCGCGGTGATGCTCTCGGTGCTCTGCAACACCTTGTCGGGGGTGCCGATGGCGACAACGCGCCCGCCATGAATGCCGGCGCCGGGCCCCATGTCGATCAGGAAATCGGCGGCGCGGATGGCTTCCTCGTCATGCTCCACGACGATGACCGTGTTGCCGATATCGCGCAGCCGCTTCAGCGTCGCCAGCAGGCGCGCATTGTCGCGCTGATGCAGGCCGATGGAGGGCTCGTCCAGCACATAGAGCACGCCGGTGAGGCCGGAGCCGATCTGCGACGCCAGGCGGATGCGCTGGCTCTCGCCGCCGGACAGAGTCGCGGAGGCGCGGCCGAGGGTCAGATATTCAAGACCGACGCTGACCAGGAAGCCGAGGCGCTCGTTGATCTCCTTCAGGATGCGCGCGGCGATCTCCCGCTGCTTGGCGGTCAGCTTCTTGTCCAGCGACAGGAACCAGGTCTTGGCGTGATCGATGGAGAATTCCGTGACCTCGGAGACGTTGAGCTTGTCGATCTTCACCGCCAGGGCTTCCGGCTTCAGGCGCATGCCCTTGCAGGTCTCGCAGGGGCTGGTGGACTGGAACTTCGCCAGCTCGTCGCGCACCCAGTCGCTGTCGGTCTCGCGGAAGCGCCGGTCCATGTTAGGGATGACGCCTTCGAACGGCTTGGTAGTGCGGTAGCTGCGCAGGCCGTCGTCATAGTTCATGGTCACCGGCTCATCGCCGGAGCCGAACAGGATGATCTTGCGGAAGCGTTCCGGCAGTTCCTTGAACGGCGTGTTGGTGCTGAACTTGTAGTGCTTGGCCAGGCTGTCCAGCGTCTGCATGTAATAGGGCGACGTCGAATTCGCCCAGGGCGCGATGGCGCCCTTGCGCAGCGTCACCGAGCTATCCGGCACCACCATCTCCGGATCGAAGAACATGCGGGTGCCCAGCCCGTCGCAGGCCGGGCAGGCGCCGAATGGATTGTTGAAGGAGAAGAGGCGCGGCTCGATCTCGTCGATCGTAAATCCGGAGACGGGACAGGCAAAACGCGAGGAGAAGGTGATGCGCTCCGGCTGCGCCTTACGCTTGTTTTTGGAGTTCCCTGGGGCTTCGGTCTCGGCGCCGTCGGCCTTCTCGGCGAAGATCAGCCCGTCGGAGAGATGCAGGCCGGTTTCCAGGCTGTCGGCGAGGCGGCTCTGGATGCCGTCGCGCACGACGATGCGGTCGACCACCACCTCGATATCGTGCTTCAGCTTTTTGTTCAGGGCGGGAACGGCGTCGATCTCGTGGAAGGTGCCGTCCACCTTCACCCGCTGGAAGCCGCGCTTCTGATAGTCCTGCAGCTCCTTGCGGTACTCGCCTTTGCGGCCGCGCACGACGGGCGCCAGGATGTAGAGCCGCGTGCCCTCTGGCAGGGCCATGATACGGTCGACCATCTGCGAGACGGTCTGGCTCTCGATCGGCAGGCCGGTGGCCGGCGAATAGGGCACGCCGACGCGGGCGAACAGGAGGCGCAGATAATCGTAGATCTCCGTCACCGTGCCGACGGTGGAGCGGGGGTTCTTCGAGGTCGTCTTCTGCTCGATGGAGATGGCCGGCGAGAGACCCTCGATGGAGTCCACGTCGGGCTTCTGCATCAGCTCCAGGAACTGGCGCGCATAGGCCGACAGGGATTCGACATAGCGCCGCTGTCCTTCGGCGTAGATGGTGTCGAAGGCGAGCGACGATTTGCCGGAGCCGGAAAGCCCGGTGATGACCACCAGGCTGTTGCGCGGCATATCGACATCGACGCTCTTGAGATTGTGTTCGCGGGCGCCGCGTACGGAAATCTTGTCCAGCATGTTCCAGGCTTGATTTGAGGGGGAGAGGGATATTAGCGGCCCGGCCGGCAAAATCGACCCCTAACATTGCCGGCCTGAAGCCTGCTGACATTTTCCTGTCGCGCCATAAAGCTGCCTGACTTGTGTGCTAAGTCAAAGCCTTGTACGTTTCTTATCAACAGCTTTCACACAACAAAACAAACCGGGCGGAGACGCAAAAATGGCAGGATCAGTCAACAAGGTTACGCTAGTCGGCAATCTCGGGCGCGATCCCGAGATTCGCAGTCTGCAGGATGGCAACAAGGTGGCGAACCTGTCGGTGGCGACATCGGAAAGCTGGAAGGACAAATCCTCGGGCGAGCGGCGCGAGCGCACGGAATGGCACCGCGTGGTGATCTTCAACGAGCGGCTGGTGGACGTGGTGGAGAAGTACCTGAAGAAGGGCGCCAAGGTCTATCTGGAGGGTGCGCTGCAGACACGCAAATGGACCGACCAGTCGGGCGCGGAGAAATACACCACCGAGGTGGTGCTTCAGCGCTTCCGCGGCGAGCTGGTGATGCTGGATGGCCGCAGCGGCGGCGGTGGCGGCGGCGAGAATGCCATGTCGGAAAGCGGCGATGAGGGCGGCTTTAGCAGCGGGCCGTCGTCGCGCGGCGGAAGCAGCGGCGGCGGCCGCGCGCCGGCCAGCGATCTGGACGACGATATTCCATTCTAAAACACAGTCCCAGCGCGTGGCGGTGGGTCGAATCGCAATCCAAAAAAATCAGACAACGGGGGAGGTTCCATGAAAGACCGCATCATCGATGCATTGCGCCGACCGGGATTCTCACGGCGCGATTTCAACCGGCTGCTGGGATCCGCCGGTCTCGCCATGGCGGCGCTGCCGATCGTGGCGCGCCCAGCGCGGACCGCGGGCAATCTCACGGTCTTCACCTGGTCCGGCTATGACATCGCCGAGCTCTGCCCGAAATATGTGGCGAAGTATGGCGACGTGCCCGACTACGCGATATTCGCCAGCGAGGAAGAGGCGCTGCAGAAGATGGCCGGCGGCTATAACGTCGATCTGGCCCATCCTTGCCACTACAACATCAAGCGCTGGAAAGACGGCGGCGTGATTCAGCCATTCGACACGGCGCGCATCCCCGAATACGGCAATATCTGGGAGCGTTTCCGCACCATTCCCGCGACATCGTTCGACGGCCAGGTGTATTTCATCCCATGGGACGCCGGCACTTCTTCGGTCGTCTATCGCACCGATCTGGTGGATCCCGCCGATGTAGCCGATCCCTCCTGGGCGCTGCTGTTCAACGAGAAGTACAAGGGCCGGCTGTCGATGTACGACACCGACACCACCTTCATCGAGATCGCCGCACGCATCTCCGGCATGTACGAGGACTATCAGCATCTCACCGATGAGCAGCTGGCCAAGCTGAAGCCGCTTCTGGTCAAGCAGAAGACGCTGATGCCCTATTTCTGGTCGGATCAGACCCAGGTCGAAAACGGCATCGCTTCCGGCGAACTGGTCGCGGCTTATGCCTGGAGCGGATCCTATGCGACGTTGAAATCCCAGGGCGTGGCGGTCAACTATATGACGCCGAAGGAAGGCATCCTCGGCTATTCCTGCGGACTGGTGCGCGGCGCCAAGCCGCCGGGCAGCGAGGAAGCGGCCTACGATTTCATCAATGCGCTGCTCGATCCCGAAGTGGGCAAATACCTGATCGAGGCCCAGGGCTATTACCACTCCAACAGCAAGACCTACGATCTCATCGACAAGGAGAAGCTTGCCAATCTCGGCCTTGCGGATCCGGCGGCGACGTTCGGCGCGCTGACGCTCGATCCGGAGCCGGAAGAGCCCTATCGCAGCAAGTACATCCAGTTCATCACCGAGATCAAAGCGGGCAGTTCCTAGATCGGCGGCCAAATCGGAGCCCTTCGCGGGCTGTTCCGGCGGCGGCGCCCGGCAGCCGCGGAGGCCGCCGAATCAGGGCCGAAAACCGCGTTCGGCGGTTGTTCGCATATGCGGAATCTGCTATTTTTTCAGGCGAATCGGGGGCTCTCCCGGAGGGCATTTCCGCTCTCCTGGCACCACGCCATAACACACTGATTTAACGGTATTTTCTTTGGCTGAACCGACGGGTACGCCCGGCCACGACATCATGCCCGTGACGATCGAGGAGGAGATGAAACGCTCCTACCTCGATTACGCCATGAGCGTGATCGTTTCCCGGGCGCTGCCGGACGTTCGCGACGGGTTGAAACCAGTCCACCGGCGCATCCTCTATGGCATGCAGGAGGGCGGATTCGGGCCCGGCAAGGGCTACAACAAGGCGTCGCGCATCGTCGGCGACGTCATGGGCAAATATCATCCCCATGGCGATATGGCGATCTATGACGCGCTGGTGCGCATGGTGCAGGATTTCTCCATGCGCCTGCCGCTGGTGGACGGACAGGGCAATTTCGGCTCCATGGACGCCGATCCGCCGGCCGCCATGCGCTATACCGAGGTGCGCCTGGCCCGGGTGGCCATGGCGCTGCTGGACGATCTGGACAAGGACACCGTCGACTTCCAGCCGAATTATGACGGGCGCGACCGGGAACCCACGGTGCTGCCGGCGCGCTTTCCGAACCTGCTGGTCAACGGCTCGGCGGGCATTGCCGTCGGCATGGCCACCAATATCCCGACCCACAATCTGGGCGAGGTGGTGGATGCCTGCATCGCCTATGTGGACAATCCGGACATCACCATCGAGGGGCTGATCCAGCATATGCCCGGGCCGGATTTTCCGACCGGCGCGCTGATCCTCGGCCGCAACGGCATCCGCGAGGCCTATCATTTCGGCCGCGGCTCCATCGTCATGCGCGGCCGCACGCATATCGAAGAGCTGCGGAAGGATCGGGAAGCCATCGTCATCACCGAGATCCCCTATCAGGTGAACAAGGCCCGCATGATCGAACGCATCGCCGAATGCGTGCATGAAAAGATCATCGACGGCATCGCCAGCGACGGCCTGCGGGACGAGTCGGACCGCGACGGAGTCCGCGTGGTCGTGGAGCTGAAGAAGGACGCCATGACCGACGTGGTGCTGGCCCAGATCTTCAAGCACACGCCGCTGCAGACCTCATTCGGCGTCAACATGCTGGCGCTGAATGGCGGCCGGCCGCAAGTGCTGACGATCAAGGATATCATCGTCGCCTTCGTCGCCTTCCGCGAAGACGTCATCGTCAGGCGCACGGTCTTTCTGCTGGGCAAGGCGCGGGAGCAGGCTCATATCCGCGTCGGCTTGGCGATCGCCGTCGCGAACATCGAGGAGGTGATCGCGCTGATCCGCAAATCGCCGGACCCCAATACCGCCAAGGCGCAGTTGATAGCGCGCGATTGGCCGGCAAAGGACATGGCGCCGTTCATCCAGCTGATCGACGAGCCCGGCCGCGGCCTTTCGCCTGAGGGCACCTGCCGGCTGTCGGACGTGCAGGCGCAGGCGATCCTGGAATTGCGCCTGCAACGGCTGACCGGGTTGGAGCGGGACAAGATCGGCGCCGAGCTGAAGGAACTGGCCGAGACCATCAAGGACTATCTGGACATCCTGGGCTCACGGCCGCGCCGGCTGGAAATCCTGCGCACCGAGTTGCGCGAGGTGAAGGAGCAGTTCGGTACGCCGCGGCGCACGGAGATCATGGACCTCGAATTCGAGCAGGACATCGAAGACCTGATCCAGCGCGAGGACATGGTGGTCACCGTGACCCATGGCGGCTACATCAAGCGCGTGCCGCTGTCGAGCTATCGCGCCCAGCGCCGCGGCGGCAAGGGCCGCGCGGCCATGGCGACGCGGGATGAGGATTTCGTCACCCAGTTGTTCGTGGTGAACACCCACACGCCGGTCGTGTTCTTCTCCACCACGGGCATTGCCTACAAGATGAAGGTCTACCGCCTGCCGCTGGGCACGCCCCAGGCGCGCGGCAAGGCGCTGGTGAATCTGCTGCCGCTGAAGGAAGGCGAGTCGATCTCCACCCTGATGCCGCTGCCGGAGGATGAGAAGAGCTGGGCGGAGATGTCCGTCATGTTCGCCACCGACAAGGGCACGGTCCGCCGCAACAAGCTCTCGGACTTCGTCGATGTGAAGGCCAACGGCAAGATCGCCATGAAGCTGGAAGAGGGCGACCGGCTGATTGCCGTGCAGACCTGCACCGAAAATGACGACGTGCTGCTGGCGGCGGCGGGCGGAAAATCGATCCGCTTTCCTGTATCGGATGTGCGCGTCTTCACCGGCCGCACCTCCGTCGGCGTGCGGGGCATCAAGCTGGAGGAGAGCGACCACGTCATCTCCATGTCGATCCTGCGCCATGTCGACGCCGATACCGGCGAGCGGGTTGCCTATCTGAAGATGCGCCGCAGCGTCGTCGGCGACGAGACGCCGGTGGAGACCGAGGGCGAGGAAGCGGCGGAGACGACGGTCTCGCCCGAGCGCTATGCCGAGCTGGAGGGCAAGGAGGAATTCATCCTCACCGTCACCTCCCGCGGCTATGGCAAGCGCAGCTCGGCCTATGAATACCGCATCGCCGGCCGCGGCGGGCAGGGCATCGCCAACATGGACATCACCGAGCGCAACGGCAAGGTGGTGGCGTCGTTCCCGGTGGCCGAGCGCGACCAGATCATGCTGGTGACCGATCGCGGCCAGCTGATCCGCTGCCCGGTGAACGACATCCGCATCGCCGGCCGTAAGACCCAGGGCGTGACATTGTTCAAGGTGGAGGAGGGCGAGCGCGTCGTCTCCGTCACCCGGCTCAGCGACGAGACCGCGGCCAATGGCGGCGATGGCGAGACCAATGGAAACGGCAACGGATCCGCCCATGGCTCGGCGAACGGCGGCGATGCCGGGGCGGTGAACGGCGGAACGGAGAACGGCGCCAGCGGCAACGGGTCCGACGGGAGCAACGGCCATGGCTGACCATTCGATCGCCGTCTACCCCGGCACCTTCGATCCCATCACCAACGGCCATATGGACATCATCCGCCGCGCCGCCGACATCACCGACCACCTGATCATCGCGGTGGCGAAGAATGCCGGAAAGAACCCGCTGTTGAGCCTGGACGACCGGCTGGCGCTGGTGCGGGCCGAGATCACCGATCTCAACAAGCCCGGCCGCAAGGTGGAGGCCCGTACCTTCGACAATCTGCTGATGCATTTTGCGGAGTCGGTGAATGCCGGCATGATCGTGCGCGGCCTGCGGGCGGTGTCGGACTTCGAATACGAGTTCCAGATGGCGGGCATGAACTCGCGCCTCAATCCGCAGGTGGAGACCGTGTTTCTCATGGCGTCGGAGACGCACCAGTTCATCTCCTCCCGGTTTGTGAAGGAGATCGGGCGGCTTGGCGGCGACATCTCATCTTTCGTCTCACCGCGCGTCGCGGCCCACCTGAAGAAAAGCTTCGCCGCCGAACGCAAGAACGGCGACCACGCCAAGGGCCGGGTGCAGACGCTGGAAGATTCAGTGTGAGGGACGGTCTGTAAGGGCCTCGCTTTGCAACAGATTTCAAGGGCAGTGTAGGGGCGACCGCCCGCATTCGCCCGCCGGCTACGGCGGGTAAGACAGGTCGCCCTTACAAGTTTGGGAAACCCATCGTAAATCGCGGAAATCGCGGGATTATCCTTTGCTCGTGGCGGATTGGGTGATAAATCGACGCCGGTTCCCGGCCGAAAAAACGGGCGCGTAGCTCACCGGTAGAGCAGTTGACTTTTAATCAACGGGTAGCGGGTTCGACTCCCGCCGCGCTCACCATCCTCCGAAGATCGCCACACGTCAGTCCGGGCCGCCACCCTCGGATAGGTTGGTATTCATACCCACCATGAAGTACGGAATGAATACTTGGACAACTTCCAGCGTCCGACCTAAACGAAGGCGCTCGCGAGCAATGCCACGCCCATTCCGGCGCTGATCATGATGGTCAATGGTATGCCCGATTCCAGCATCGGTTTCGTCACCCACGGATGAATCCGACCCTTTCGCGGCATGAAGTACATCATGCCCGCAACGGAAAGACACAAGAGCAGGATTCCAGCAAAGACAATCAACGTCGTCATGAGCAACCTCGCAGTTTATTGGCAGAACTCAGTCTACGCCTTTTCGCCGGGCGTGGGCTTGTTGTCGCCCGGCTCCTTTGGCGCCTCGAAAGGAACGGGCTGGTCGCAGCTTGTGCAAACCGTGACCGTCTGGCCATCCGAACTCCTGACCATGACGAACGCGTGGCCCTGGCAGTAGGGGCAAACCAATTCCATTGAGTCACTCCCGGTCTAAGAGCGTCTTGGCGGAGAAGGTATCGAGAGAACTGTGCCAGCGAACTTGCGACAAGAGTATTGATTTTTTCCTGCTACTTTGACAGTAAGTTTGACGCCCCGCCGAGCGTCGCACCGAGGAAATACAATGGCACAGAATATGAAGAGCAACCAGGACGCCGCTTTTCTCCGCCGAACGCGCGCCGCTCCGGGGCTTGCGCCTGGCCGGGGCAAGCAGGGCAAAGAGCCAGAAGTGGTTAATATCCAACCGGGCCGCAAACGAAAGAAACCCCAACTGCCGCGCCGCACCGAAGCGCGTTAGGCGGCGCGCATATTCCGGGATTGAGCCCGGCCCGCAGCTTGCAGGCGGCAGCACCGGATAGGTCCGTATTCATACCTCCACGGAGCCATGGCGAGGGAATTGCTGTTATGGCTCGCCGCGACGCGATCAGGGCAGGGACGGGCTGACCATCCCGGGTCGAATCACGGCCGCAACGTCACCGTCGCGGGGGGCAGAACGATCCGCTCGTTCCCGCGAGAGTAACTGAAAAGTGCTGCCGAGGTTCCTTGGTTTTGCGACAGCTTCGTAAGTCTCTTTGCGCCTAGCGCCGCTCGCCTTGGCCTTGGAACCAATGGTGAAGATGGCTGTTCTTCTATCAAGTGAGTCCTGGAGGAACGCCATGCAAAAGAGAACGGATAGGAGAACTGACAACGGCATGCTGGATATCCTGCTCGGGGCAGTCCTTTTCACATTGCTGGGCGTCGCGATATTGATCCAGCTCGTTTAGCGCACGGAGAAACTCCACCATGGGTCGGGAACCCTCCAAGGAAGGCGAGGCCCGCCGTCAAGCGACGGCTTCCAAGAACGATCGCCTCGATGCGGAGGTCAGGCTATATCAACAGCAAAGGTGGGACGCTGAAACCGCGAAGATTGCCCGTCTTCGAGCGCTTCGGCTTGCACGTGATACGAACACGGCGAACACAAAAGGCAACACCCGGCGTGCTGGGGCAAAGGCTACATCCAGCCGGGCCTGACCGGCCCACAACAGGGCGTGCCAACAAACTTCCATCTGTCGAAGAAGTGCGGCGCGATGGTGCACGCTTATCGAACGTGGCCGATGCGAACGCAAAAAAGCCCCGTCCGGGGGGCACGGGGCTAAGTAGAGGGTAGGGAAGATTGCACTATGGGGCAGGCCGCTCTTTGACAAGCGACCTGGCAACCTTACCCGAAGAATAACCCCTGGGCCCTTCCGGCGTTCCGATCCAAGACAAGGGCGCGGTGGTCTCAATCGGATTGCGCAGAAGAATCAATCTTCTGTGCGCTCGATGATTTCAAGGGTCGTCGGATCCAGTTTCAGGTCGTAGCCTTCGCCGCTGGCTTCTGCGACCGCGCCTTCCACCTCCCAGGCCTCGTCGTCCAGTTCGATATCCTCCCAATCGCTGAATCCCTCGCTTCTGAGAAACGATTCTATGCGGGCCCGCTCATCAGCGGTTGGGTCGCGATCGGCCCATACCGGCCCGATCGCCGTAACTGCGAATGCAAGTCCGAGTGCTAAGACTTTGACCGTCATCGTCGGAACCTCCTTAAATGGGGCAAGCATGTATTCCTGCGGACGCTGTGGCGAGCAGCGCCGAACTGTCTGCTTGTCTCTACAAAAACAACCTTGCAGCGGTTTTTAGGTTCCAATGCGACGGTGCGTCGGAATCCAACCCGCCAAATCACCGGTCATCAATTCGGACTCTCACGACAGAAAACACCCGGCGAAGCCGGGGCGAGGAAGGAAGTACGTCATAGCGCGATGCCTGAGGGGTCAGGGCAGCCGCAGAGGCCCGGCCGGCGGGCCGCAAAGCGGGGGGGAATATCTCGGACCTCGGTCGAGCCTCCGAAGAGATCCGTCCAATGTCCGTGCTACTCCTCTCCCCACGGAAACAACGCGCAACCGTGCTGAAGGTTCCGAACGAGGTTGCTGCCGCGCCCTTCCAATCCGTGGAACTGCTCGGCGAAAATCGGGTTACTACCGTTGCATTTGGCAACTTCTTGGCAATGGCTGCGTCGCCGATCTGAAAGTGGTCGGGCATGGCGGGCGGCCAGGAGGTGGCGATGGACATTGCGAAGTTCGTACTGGCGGCATTCGCAGTTGCAGTCTTGGGCGCGGGGCCGGTCTGGTCCGCAACGGATGGCCAATCCAACGAAGCCGGGATAACGGCGACCGCCTACAAACCCATACCCGCAGGCGCAGCATTCCGGCTCCAGGCCGAGGACAGCTCCGAGTTGACCTACCAGGTCCAGGAGCAGCTCCGCGTCAAGTTGGAACGCCTGGGTTACTCTGTCAGTCCCAACAGCCCGCTCGTCCTTATCATCGGCACGGAGGCACCAGCCGAGCGGGCCGACACACCGCTGCCGATGAAGGTTGGCGGCGGCAAGACCGGCCTGAGCCTGCGTTTCTTCCTTTTCGGCACCAATTCGAGCGGCCTGCTGCAGGACAGCCCGGAGCCCGCGCCCGACGATTACCGCATCTCCTTGTCGATCTACGACCAGCGCACGAGCGGCTATCTCTGGCGCGGCGTCGGGGTCATTTGCCGATGCGGCCAGGGCGTCCAGGCATCCAGCCGGGAGATCGTTCCCGCGCTCGCCGACTCGATCGGCCGCACCGTCGGCGCCCAGGCGAGCGGGCCTTGATGGGCGATCGATTGGCGAGAGATAGGCGCGCGTACGAACTCCCATTGCCCGCTACGGCGATGCGTCCAACACCTCGCGAATTTTGCGCGCCAGTTCCTGACGCCGGTAGGGCTTCGACAGCAGGTATACGCCGGGGTCGAGCTTGCCCTGATGGATGATGGAGTTCTCGGTGTAGCCGGAAGTGAAGAGAGTCCGCAGGTCAGGGCGGCGCGCCTTCGCCCTCTCGGCGAGATTGCGTCCGGTCATGCCGCCGGGCATGATGACATCGGTGAATAGCAGATCGATCGGCGATTCGCTCTCGAGGATTGTTTGTGCCCGCGGCCCGTCGACCGCCTCGATGACGTTGTAGCCGAGGTCGCGCAGCTGCCCGACGACATAGGCGCGCACATCCGCATCATCTTCGACGACCAGGATGGTTTCGCCACCTCTCGGGTGATCGACCTGAGCGGGTTTCGGCGCCGTGGCGGCTTCCACTGTCATCGATGCCCGCGGCAGATAGAGCCGCACCGTCGTGCCGTGGCCGACCTCGCTGTAGATCTTGAGGTGTCCGCCGGACTGCTTGGCAAATCCGTAGATCATGCTGAGTCCGAGACCGGTACCCCTGCCGGTTTCCTTTGTCGTAAAGAAAGGTTCGAAGGCCCGCTCCAGCACCTCCGGCGGCATGCCGACACCGGTGTCGGTTACCGCCAGCATGGCGTAGTCGCCTGGCGCAATTTCCGCATTGCGCTCGGCATAGTCATCATCGAGATGAACGTTGCCGGTTTCGATCGTCAGCTTGCCGCCGTTGGGCATGGCGTCCCGGGCGTTGATGGCCAGATTCAATAAGGCGCTCTCCACTTGCCCCTTGTCGGCCATGGCGGGCCAGGGGTTGGGCGCGAGCTTTGTCTCGATTTCGACGGCTTCGCCCAGGGTTCGGTGCAATAGATCCTCCATCCCCTCAGCGAGCCGGTTGAAGTCGAGCGTCTCCGGTGCAAGGGCCTGGCGGCGCGAGAATGCCAGCAGCTGGCCCACGAGCCCCGAGCCCCGTTCCGCGGCCCGTAGCGTACTCTCGATCACCGGCCGCAAGTCCGGCGGCACACGATCGACCGCGACATCGAGATTGCCGATAATGACAGTCAGCAGGTTGTTGAAGTCATGGGCGACGCCGCCGGTAATCTGGCCGACGCTTTCCATCTTCTGAGCCTGTTGCAGCTGGGCTTCGGCCTCGCGCAGGGTGGTGACGTCGCGCGCCGATGCCATGCTGTGAATCGCGCCGTTCTGGATGAAGGGAAGTGCGTGAACGGCGCCGATCCGAGTTCGTCCGTCCAAACCCAGGAATCGCATGTCGATGACCGGCAACGCCTTTCGATGTACGACGGTGACCCGCGTTCTCTCGAGAGCCTGCGTCCGGTCGTCCGGGTGAATCAGCGAGAAGATCGACCTGCCGATCAGCTCTCCGGGATCCTGCGCTCCGAACAGCTGTGCGGCCGATTGATTCGCAAAGACGATCGATCCATCGAGGTGAATCCAGATCGCTTCCTGAATCAGATTCACAACGCTGCGGTATTGGTGTTCGCTGTCCTCCAGTTGCTTGGTCCGTTCGCCGACGCGTCGCTCCAGAGTGATGTTGAGGTCCTGCAGGGCGCTCTCAGCCATGCGCCGCCTCCGCACTTCCCAGTACATCGGCAGAAACAAGAGCCCGATCACCGCAAGGCTGATCATGGTAACGCCAACCTGTGCTAACCCCATCAGGCGCGCGCGGTTCTGCGCCGCCTGTGTTCGAATGCGGCCTAGATCGGTCTCTTCGACGATCATCGTTGCGACAATTCCGCGGATGTCATCCATCTGGGTGCGGCCGAACATGGTCTCGCCTGGCGTCAAGGCCGTTTCGCCCCGAATGCGTCCGTTCTCGATGAGCCGGCTGAGCCACGCCAGCCGCTCCGCGATGAGTGGCCGCAAGGTTTCAAGGCGCCGGTTCTGCTTTGGGTTGTCGGCGAGAAGGGACTGCAGAGTCGCGGTGGCATCGGGCAGCGCTTCGATGGCGGCATCGGATCGCTCGAGATACTCGCGGTCGCCGCTGGCGAGATAGCTCCGCAGCCCGTTGCCCACATCCTTTAGATGCGAGAGCAATCGCTCGATCTGATAGAGCACCTGATGGGTGTGCTCGACGGCGCGGCTGGACTCCAGCAAGTCCTGCTGGGAAACATAGGAGATCCCGTTTGCACCGAGTATCAGGGCGATGGCAAGTCCCAAGCTGGCGACTCGCCCTACCGACCAACCAGCTTTCACGCCTGACGTATGCATGGCCATCGGACGAACTTCGCGAACCCAGAAAGGCAGATGAACGCGTCCCCTCTTCTCGCTCCGGCCGCGCTAAACATCAGATTACTCGAAAAATCGGGCGGTGCCCGGCCAAACGCAACGGGGCATAGTTTCTTAGTAGACGGAAATCGGTTGCACCGCGGATGGAAGTAATGCGCCTGATCGGTGCTTGCTCCCTAAGGGATCACCGCCGGCCGCAGGCTCGCTAGTCCGATGCGTCCAGCAATTCGCGAATCTTGCGCGCCAGTTCCTGCCGCCGGTAGAGCTACGACAGAAGATGCACGCACGCCAGATTTGAGCTTTCCCCGATGGATGATCGAGTTTTCAGTGTAGCGCAGATGCGTCCGGTAGAGTCGGCAGCCTACTTCGCCGCCGATGGCACGTCCTCGATCTTCATCGCCTTGACGCCCGGGACATTGGCGAGCTTTCGCATCAGCTTCGCCACGTCGCCATTGGCCTTGCTGCCCTGCCATTCCTTGACCGCCTCCTCGTTGCCGGGAGCCGCAATGTGGCGCAACCAGGTGGCTCCATCGTCTTTCAGCGTATAGGTCAGAACCAACTGGATCGGCGTGGGCATATCGTCCTCCGGGCAAAGCAGGGCAGCCGCGCAGGGCGGCGCGTCTCCTTGTAATTGCCGTCCCTGCCGTTGGCCATGGTGAACGGCGATTTAACCGTGCGAGCCATGGGCGTACATCCTGGGGTTGTGTAGAGGGCATCACTGTTCCCGTTCGCAGGCCGCGCGCCTCGCAAAATCGAGCTTCCGAACAAAGTACCGTAAACGATTGGTTTATATGTGAGGAATGCGACCACGACCGCTCTGCTTCCGAACTGAACCCGCGCTGAAATTAAGGAATTGGCTAGGGTGCGCTGGTATTTTCTATGGGCCAGGAATTGCGGTGTTTCGAGTCCGAGGCCGCGGCTTCTCAGAAGTTGGCCGCCTCTATGGCGCTCGGTTTCGCCGCCCAGATCTTACGGGAGGTTGCTTTGTCTTATTGGATCCAGGTGAAACTCAGGGACGGCATGATCGTGGCGCCGTTTGCCGGCGGTTCGGGGCCTGCCCCAAGAGTGGGGCAACTCGTTGATTGCCCGGTGGGCGATCGGAATGTTCAGGCGACGGTATCGAGGGTCGCGAAATCTTCGGGTCCACTGTGCGGCAGGGAGCGCGCCGATATGGTGGACGCGACGGAGCTCTAACCAGATTGCCGTGCTACTTGTTTGGCAACGGGAAGTAGGGCGCGTCGTCGGCGCCGCTATCGGTCTCAAGCCGCGCCGGTGCGACCGCGATCAATCGGATCGGGAAAAGCGCGGTGAAGCGAAAGCGGGTGCGCGGCGGAATCGTCCACAGGCTGCCGGCGCGGAAGTAGTGCGTCGTCTGGCTTTCGAGATTGCGATAAATCGCCTCTCCGCTGAGGCAATAATACGCCGCCATTGTCGCGCCGCTTTCGCCGATCGTGCTATAGCCCGCCTGGATGGCGATGTCTGCCAATTCGAGACCGACGTTGTCGCAGGCGGTGAGCAGGGGCGTGATCGCCCAATCGCCGCCCAGCACATGATCCGTCGCGGCGCGGATTTTTTCCTTCTGCCTAGCAATCATCTCGACCGGACCTCGTTCAGTTTTGGGGCTTGAAATTGCGCGTTTGGCGATGGGCATATTGGCGGGCTGCTGGATGGCACGCGGCCCGAGGGTGATCCTGTTGCCGCTGCGGTTGTTGCCGGCGGCAGCGTCGGAGGCGCCGGAAAGATCCGGCGCGGAGCTGGAAGCAATGCCCATTACACACTCTCCGTCGTCGAAATTGGTTGGCCCGCGACATTCAATTGCCGATCGCACAGGGGCGCGCCCCGCCCGCTGCACGACACCGCGCGACCGGCCCGAGCCCAACGATTGACCCCATCAGGCTTTCAATTCCGGTTCGGGAGGAACGGCGTATAATGCGGCTGAATGTCTGTAGCCGGAGATAGTGGGGGCGCCCGCCAGGGGCAAGTTAGCTGCCGCTGTCTTACAGTGAAAACGACGTAGATTCAGTTAGTTATGGAAACCCCGCCGCAAGCTTAAACACCGCCGGTCGCTCATCGGCGGATGGGACAGGGAGGTCCGCGGGGCAGGATCGGGGAAGATGTCCAAGGAACCGGCAACCGGAGGCTTGGCTTCCGACGAGATTCGCGCCGCCCTGGCCCGCGTCACCGGCAGTTCCGTCTTTTCGGCCTCGCCGCGGATGCAGGATTTCCTCCGCTATGTGGTGGAGGAAACCGTGGCCGGCCGCGGCGACGAAATCAAAGGCTATACGCTGGCACTCGAGGTTTTCGGCCGCAGCGGCAGTTTCGATCCCGCCAACGATTCGGTGGTCAGGGTGGAGGCGGCGCGGCTGCGGCGCACGCTGGCGGCCTACTACGGCGACGAGGGGATCGACGATCCCGTCATCATCGAAATTCCCAAAGGCGGCTATGTGCCGTTTTTTCAGGGCAAGCCGCTGCGACCGCCGTCCGTTTCGTCTATCACCAATATTCCAGCGGCTATCCCAGCGGCCGCGCCGTTGGACACGTCGGAGCCGGCATCGGTAACAACAGCAACCGCCCGGAGTCGCGGCATCGACAAGCGGCCGCATTTGCTGGCTGCGGCGGCGGTGGTCTTGCTGCTGGTGGCCGGCGCCGGCATTTACCGGTGGCAGATCCGCCAGAGTCCTGACGAGGGACCGGTCGATACCCGCGCCGAACTCTCGCGACCGGCGCGGCCGACGATCGCAGTCCTGCCGTTCGAGGCGGTGTTCGGCACCGAAAGGGATCGGTTGCTGGGCCGCGGTCTGGCGACGGAAATCAGCGCCGCTCTCACCGGATTTCACGAACTGGTGGTGCTCTATGCGGATATGGGCGCGGCAAGCCGGCCGGGCAGCATCGACGCTCTCGATGTCAGCCGCTACCGGCTGCAGGGCACGGTGGCCAGCCAGCGGGGCGACGTGCGCATCCTCGTTCAACTGCTGGATGCCCGCAACAATCGCAGCCTGTGGGCGCAAAGCTATGAGCGAGACCTGAACACGGACAGTCTGTTCGAATTGCAGGACGAGATTACCCGGCAAGTGGCGGCGACGATCGCCGATCCCTATGGCGTGATCTGGCAATCGGAGATCAACCAGCCCCATCCGCCGCAGAGCGTTTCGGCATATTACTGCGCGCTCAGCGCCTATGACTATTGGCGCCAGCTTTCGCCTGACATGCATCGGCGCGTGCGCGATTGCCTGGAGGAGGCAGTGCAGCAGGAACCGGACTATGCCGTCGCCTGGACGGCCCTGGCGTTCTTCTACATGGATGAGTACCGCTATGGCTACAACCCGCGCGGCGACGGCTCGCCACTGGATCGGGCGCTGGCCATGGCCAACAAAGCGGTTGTCCTGGATCCGTTCGACGCGCGCGGCTATCAGGCGCTCTACACCGTGCAGTTCCTGCGCGGCGATATCAAGGAATTCCAACGCATCGGCAAGAAAGCGATCGCGCTGAACCGCAACAGCCCGGATCTGGTGGGCGACTTCGGCTCCAAGCTCGCCATGAGCGGCCTTTGGAAGGAGGGGCTCCCCCTGGTGCATCAGGCGGTGGACCGCAATCCCGCGCCGCCGGGCTGGCTGTTCACGCCGCTCGTCTACCACGAGTACATGAATGGCAACTATGCGAACGCCCTGGGCTATGTCGATCGGATGAACACGCCGGACTACTACCGCACCTATGTGCTGCAGGCGATGATCTACGGCCAGATGGGCGATCAAGCCAGGGCCAAGGCGGCGCTGGACCAGATCGGGCGCCTGAAGCCTGAGTTCCTGGCGGATCCGGTGGCGGATATGCAGCATTGGGGCATCGCCCCGGACATCCTGGCGCTCAGCGTCGACGGTTTGAGGAAAGCGGGCGTTGCGATCACCGCGACGCAAGGTTGATCCGGCCGCCGCGACGTCGATACTATGGCGAAGGCCGCGCCAAAGACCGGCCGGCGGTCGTGCGTTTTCAGAGGAGCAGTAGCACCATGGAATGGGTCATCATTATCATCATCGGCTTCTTTGCCGGTCTGGTCGCCAAGTTCATCATGCCGGGGAGGGACCCGGGTGGAATCATCATCACAATTTTGCTGGGCATCGGCGGCTCGATCCTGTTCAGCTATCTCGGCCAGTTCTTCAACATCTATCCGTCCTCGGGCCTGGGGAAGTTTATCGGCGCCGTCGTCGGTGCTATTGTCATTCTAGTGATCTACCGCGCGATCCGCGGACGGCAACAAGCGTGACCGGCCGCCGCAAGGGAGGGTTGAATGCAGATCATGCTCGATAATGGCGACTGGCGGCGGCTTTCTTCCGGGGCGAGGGAGGAACTGCTGGGCCTGCTGGGAACGGATACGGCGCCGTCGCGCAGTGCCAAGTCGCGGGAGAACCCGAAGGGTTTCCGCTGGCGCGTGCCCTTCGATCTGACGCCGGAGCTGGGGCGGAAATTGCTGCGCGGATTGACCGAGGATCAGGTCACCCGGCTGCGCCTGTTCGCCCGGGACAATGGCCGCGTCACGCTCAAGCAGATGCTGGCGGCAACCAAGGGCGCCGACCTTCATGTGTTGTCGGCGTTCGAGGGTGCCGTGACCCGCAAGCTGCGCCGCCTGGTGGGCGATGAGAATCGGATCATTTCCCTGATCATGTGGGACTACGATGCCGAGAAATGGGACAAGGATCACACCGAGCTCCTTGACGGCATTTTCTATGTCTCGGCGGCGACATCGCAGGCTTTGAAGAAATTACTCGGGGGGCGCTAGCGCGTTCGGGCCAAGCGGCAGCAAGTGTTTAATGATAGGGGTGCCGGCGGCCCGTCGCCGCCCCTCCTTGCGGGCCTGGTTTCGTGCTATCATGTATATACCCATGCTCCGGGCTTTCCTTGGCTGCGGACCAGGTGATGGCAAAATGACGGGCGATATGGCCGGACGGTCTTTGAAATTCTTCGCTTCGATTGCCGTTGCGGTGCTGCTTTCCGCATGCACAAGCCACGAGCCGACGCGAGCGGCGATGGTGCCGCAAGCCGCCGGCGGCGAGTATGGCTACGCCGACAAGCCGCTCAGCGCGACGCGTTATGAGGTGACCTATGTCAGCCCGAGGTTGCGCGCATCCGCCGACGGTGAGGACGCCCATGGGCTGGAGTCCGAAAAGCAGCGTGTCTACGAGCTGGCGCTGTGGCGCGCGGCCCAACTGGCCGACAGCAAAGGTTATCCGGCGTTCCGTGTCACGCAGGAAAGCCGCGACGTCGATGTGACGGTCAATCGGCAACGCTCCGTGCCGCCGCCCTTTTTCGGGCCGTTCGGCCCCTGGCCATACCGCCATTGGGCCTACCGACCGTACGGCTACTGGCCTTACTCCGGCTACGACTATGACTGGCCGGCGTACAACCGCACCACGGCCACGGGCCGGATCACCGTGAAACTGACGGTCGATCTGCTGGCATCGGCGGAGGAGGGCGCACTGGAGACCGCCAGCACGCTCGATCATCTGCGCAAGACGCACGCCTCCGACGGCTTCACCGGGACGGGAACCTACTGACCGGCATGTGCGGGGCGCTCCGGTCGAGGAATTGATTCTCGATTCTCATCAGCCGGGTCGGTACAATACGGCTAGTCGGCAGGGTATGTCTGCAAATCCTCTTTCGGCGCCAGTTCTCCGCCACCGGCCAAGCGGTTATCCCCATCTGTTCAAACGGGCGTGAGCCCGCTATATCCAGAGTCGACTGCGGGCACTGTGCGGGAACGGAACACCATGGCACAAGGACAGCAGCTTGGATTGCCGGCGCCGGGCCCAAAGGCCACGCGATCACGGCTGCCTGCACGCCTGCGGGACTATTTTCTCGCCGGGCTTCTGGTGACCGCTCCGATCAGCATTACGATCTATCTTACCTGGTCGTTCATTTCATGGGTGGATGACAGCATCCTGCCGCTGCTTCCGGCGGCCTATAACCCCGAGAACTACCTCCGGTTCGACCTGCCGGGCATCGGCCTCATTCATCTGACTCTGCCGGGCATCGGGCTGGTCATCGCGGTACTCTTCCTCATCGTCATCGGCGCATTGGCGGCTGGATTGGTCGGGCGGCTGTTTGTCGACTACAGCGAGCGCGTCCTCAATCGCATGCCGATCGTGCGCAGCATCTACGGCGCCACGAAGCAGATTTTCGAAACCATGCTGATGCAGAAGTCGGACGTCTTTCGCGAAGTGGTGCTGGTAGAATTTCCGCGGATCGGCATGTGGTCGATCGGCTTTATCGCCGGCCGCACCGAGGGCGAGATTCAGGAACTGACCGAGGATGAAGTGCTGAATGTCTACATCCCGACGACACCCAATCCGACATCCGGCTATCTGTGCTTTGTGGCGAGGAAGGATATCGTGCCGCTGAGCATGTCGGTGGAGGAGGGGATCAAGATGGTGGTTTCCGGCGGCATCGTCACGCCGCCCGACCGGCGGCCGCTGTCGGCGCGCAAGAAGCATGTTCCCGGGCACACCACCTAGCCGGCGCGCGTGGTGCGCACGGCGGCGTCCTGCTCGAACAGGTAGAGCAGCGTGCGCAGCGCTACGCCGCGCGGCGTAGCCAGATCCGGATCGCGCTCGACGATCATTCGCGCATCGTCCCGCGCCGCCGCGAGCAGTTCGCCATGCAGAACGATATCCGCGAGTCGGAATTCGGGCAGGCCGCTCTGGCGCGTGCCCAGCAGTTCGCCGGCGCCCCGCAGCCGGAGATCCTCTTCGGCGATGCGAAACCCGTCATCGGTCTCGCGCAGGATGCTCAGCCGCGCCTTCGCGGTTTCGCCCAGCGGTGCCTGATAGAGCAGCAGGCAGGAGGACCGCTCGCTGCCGCGGCCGACGCGGCCGCGCAGCTGATGGAGCTGCGCCAAGCCAAACCGCTCGGCATGCTCGATGATCATGACGCTGGCGGCGGGAATATCGACACCTACTTCGATGACGGTAGTGGCAACGAGAACTTGCAATTTGCCGGCGGCGAACTCCGCCATCACATCGTCCCGCGCCGCGCCTTTCATACGGCCATGAACGAGGCCGACCTTGCTGGGGAAGATCTCCGCCAGCTCGGCATATCGCTGTTCCGCCGCCGCCAGGTCGACAACCTCCGATTCATCCACGAGGGGACAGACCCAATAGGCACGGGCACCCGCGCCGACGGCCCGGCGCAGACCGGCAATCACTTCATCGAAGCGCTCCAGCGGCAAGGCGCGCGTATCGATCGGCTGTCTGCCGGCGGGCTTGTCGATCAGCCGCGAGACATCGAGATCGCCATAGGCCGTCATCATCAGGGTGCGCGGAATCGGCGTTGCGGTCATCACCAGCATGTCGGCGGCGCGGCCCTTTGCCGCCAGCGACAGCCGCTGATGCACGCCGAAACGGTGCTGCTCGTCGACCACGGCCAGGGCCAGGTCGTTGAAGGTCACATCCTCCTGCACCAGGGCATGGGTGCCGACGGCGATCGGTATCTCGCCGGAGGCGAGGCCGCTAAGCACCGCTTCCCGCGCCGCCGCCTTGTCCCGGCCGGTGAGGATGGCGCCGCGCACACCGGCGGCTGCGAGCAGCGGTTCGATGGTGGCATAGTGCTGGCGCGCGAGGATTTCCGTCGGCGCCAGCAGCGCCGCCTGAGAACCGGCTTCCACCGCGGTCAACATCGCCAGCAGCGCGACCACGGTCTTGCCGCTGCCCACATCGCCTTGCAGCAGGCGAAGCATGCGCGACTCAGAGGCCATGTCCGCCTTGATCTCCGCGATAGCACCTTCCTGCGATCCCGTGAGCTTGAAGGGCAAGGCGGCGAGCACCTTGGCGGCGAGTTTGCCGTTACCCTTCACGCTCCGCCCCGGCAACCGCCGCTGATGGACACGGACCAGCGCCAGCGCCAATTGGTTCGCCAGCAATTCATCGAACGCCAATCGCTGGCGGGGCGCCGTCGTCGGCGTGAGATCGGCTTCATCACTGGGAGCGTGGGCGGCCTGCAAAGCTGGCTGCCATCCGGGCCAGGCCTGACGACGCAGATAGTGCGGGTCGATCCATTCCGCCAAGTCGGGTGCGCGCGCCACCGCTTCCCGCACCGCCTTGCCGAGCAACTTTGGCGTCAACCCGGCGGTCATCGGATAGATCGCCTCGATCGGCGGGATCGACTCCGCCTGGTCCACCGGAACGATGTAATCGGGATGGGTGATCTGCAGCTCCGAGCCGAACCGCTCGAGCCTGCCGCTGACCACGCGCATCTCGCCGACCGGCAATGCCTTTGTCAGATAGTCGGTATGGGCATTGAAAAAAACCAAATGGAGAAATCCGCTCAGGTCGCGGCAGCGGACCTTATAGGGCTGGCGCGGATTATGCGGCTTCACGTGGCCGTCCACCGTCACCGTCAGCGTGACCACCCGATCCGTCGGTGCCTCCGCCATGGTGGCGCAGAGCCGGCGATCCACCAATCCCGTCGGCAGGTGCCAGCACAACGAGACGACTTTGTCGCCGGCAACCTTCTCGATGAGCTTCGCCAGGCGCGGCCCGATGCCGGGCAGCGCCGTCACCGGCGCGAACAGCGGAAATAGAATCTGCGGACGCACCCCAGATGATTGAGACAGTTCGGGGCCCCTGACAACGGTCAATCCGGGGCTTATAAGGTGGCGCTGCGAATGACAAATCCAGACAACGATATGGACCGCCGGCGCCGGCAATTGAGGTTTCGCAGCTGGCACCGGGGCACGCGGGAAATGGACCTCCTGATGGGCCGGTTTGCCGATGCCCATCTCGATGGATTCGGGCGGGAACAGCTTGACCTTTTCGCCCGGCTCCTGGAGAACAGCGACCCAGAGATCTATGACTGGATCATCGGCAAAACGCCTGTTCCAGCCGATAGCGATTCGGAAGTCCTGACTCTGTTGCGCAACTTCAGCCTGAATCACGCACGATCTTGAACAAACCATTCGCCAAGTTGAATCGACCGGGCAGGTGGACTCTGTCCGGTGTCCCCGAGGGCTATGATGCGCTGGTGCTGTCCGACCTCGCCCGCGAGGGCGGCCGGCCGGCGCTGCATATCTGCCGCGACGATGCGCGGCTTTCGAAACTGGCCGACCTGATCCCGTTTTTCGATCCCGACATCGCCGTTCTGCGCATACCGGCCTGGGATTGCCTGCCCTATGATCGCGTGCCCCCGCATCGCGACATCGTCTCCGCGCGCATCGACGCCCTGGCCGACCTCGCCACGCCGGCCGCCGGACCGGCCGGGAGAATCGTTCTGACCACGGTGTCCGCTGTGCTGCAGCGGCTGCCCCGGCCGGAGTTCCTGGCGGAGGCGGTCCTGACGGTCAAGACGGGCGATCGGCTAAGGCCGGAGGCACTGTTCGAGTATCTCGGTCGCAACGGCTATGTCCGCGCCGGCGCGGTCAGCGAAGCCGGTGAGTACGCCATGCGCGGCGGCATCGTCGATCTGTTTCCGCCGGGACAGGCGCAGCCGCTGCGCATCGATTTCTTCGGCGACGACGTAGAGTCCCTGCGGGTGTTCGATCCCCTGACCCAGCGCAGCACGGACAGGCTCAACGCCATCACACTGCGGCCGGTGCGGGAGTTTCGCCTGGACGAACATTCCATCGAGCTGTTCCGCTCCCGCTACCGCGAGCGCTTCGGCGCCGGAACCGCCGACGATCCGCTGTACGAATCCGTGAGTCACGGCCGCTACTACTCGGGCATGGAGCATTGGTTGCCGCTGTTTCATGACAAGCTGGTCACGCTGTTCGACTATCTGCCGGGCGCCATCGTCAGCCTGGATCACCAGGCGGAAGAGGCGCGGGATGCGCGCCTTGACCTGATCGCCGACTTGCATGAGGCCCGCCTGGCCCATCAGCGGATCGACGAACCGGGGGGCACGCCTTATCGGCCGTTGCCGCCGGAGATGCTCTATCTCAACAAAGGCGACTGGAACGCAGCCTTGGCGGAACGGGCGGTGGCGCTGCTCTCGCCATTCCATCTGCCGGAGGAGCATGCGCACGCAATTCCGATGGCGGCGCGCAAAGGCCGGGATTTCGCGGAGGCGCGCGCGCAGCCGAATCTGAATCTCTACGACGCCGTGCGCGAGCATGTGGATTCGCTGCAGGCGGCCGGCAAGCGCGTGATCGTCGCCGGCTATACGGCTGGCAGTCTTGACCGCCTCAGCCATATGCTGGGGGATCACGGTCTGGGCCGACAGCAGCCCATCCAGTCCTGGCGTGATGCCGACAAGCTGCAGTCCGGCGAACTGGGGTTGGTGGCGCTGCCGCTGGATTCCGGCTTCGAGACCGCGGACGCTGCCATTATCGCCGAGCCGGAGATCCTCGGCGATCGCCTCAGCCGGCCGCCGCGGAAGCGCAAGCGGCCGGAGCAGTTCCTGGCTGAACTGGCGAGCTTCGCCGAGGGCGACTTCGTGGTTCACGTGGATCATGGTATCGGCCGCTATGACGGGCTGGAGACGCTGGATGTGGGCGGCGCGCCCCATGACTGCCTGCGCCTGATCTATGACGGCGGCGACAAGCTCTACATCCCCGTCGAGAACATCGATGCTATCTCCCGCTACAGTTCCGAAGACGCCTTCGTCCAGCTCGACAAGCTGGGCGGTCTCGCCTGGCAGTCGCGCAAATCGCGGGTCAAGCAGCGCATCCGCGAAGTTGCCCAACAACTCATCAAAACGGCGGCGCAACGGCAGGTGCGGGCCGGCCAGGTCATGCAGCCAGCCGAGGGACTCTATGAAGAGTTCTGCGCCCGGTTCCCCTATATGGAGACCGAGGATCAGGCGAGGGCGATCGAAGATGTCATCGAGGATTTGGCATCGGGCCGCCCCATGGACCGGCTCATTTGCGGCGATGTCGGCTTCGGCAAGACGGAGGTCGCGTTGCGCGCCGCCTTCATCGCTGTCATGGCGGGATACCAGGTCGCGGTGGTAACGCCGACGACGCTGCTTTGCCGTCAGCACAACCGGACATTCGCCGAAAGATTTACCGGATTGCCGGTCAAGGTGGCGCAGCTCTCGCGCCTCGTCGCGGGCAAGGCCGCGACAGCCGTCAAGGGTGGCATGGCCGACGGGAAGATCGATATCGTCATTGGCACCCATGCGCTCTTAGGCAAGGCTGTCAGCTTCAAATCGCTGGGCCTGCTGATCGTCGATGAGGAGCAACATTTCGGTGTGGCGCAAAAGGAACGGCTGAAGGAACTGCGCGCCGATGTGCATGTGCTGACGCTGACCGCAACGCCGATTCCCCGCACGCTGCAGATGGCGCTGTCGGGCGTGCGGGAAATGAGCCTGATCGCCACGCCGCCGGTGGACCGGTTGGCGGTGCGGACCTTCGTGCTGCCCTACGATCCCGTGATCCTGCGGGAGGCGATCTTGCGGGAGCATTATCGCGGCGGGCAGCTCTTCTACATTTGTCCGCGGATCGAGGATCTGGATCGGGTTGCGGAACGGCTGCGGGAGCTGGTGCCGGAGGTTAAGTTCGTCATGGCCCACGGCCAGATGGCGCCTACGCAGCTGGAAGCCGCCATGACGGCATTCTATGACCGGCAGTACGACATGCTGCTCTCCACCAGCATCGTCGAATCCGGCCTGGATATACCGACGTCGAACACGATCATCATCCATCGTGCGGAAATGTTCGGCCTGTCGCAACTCTATCAATTGCGCGGCCGTGTCGGCCGGGCGAAGCAGCGGGGCTATGCCTATCTGATGCTGCCGCCGGCCAGGGTCCTGTCGGAAACGGCGGCGAAGCGGCTCCAGGTCATGCAGACTTTGGATCAGCTGGGTGCCGGGTTCACGCTGGCCAGCCACGATCTGGATATCCGCGGCGCCGGCAATCTGCTGGGTGAGGAACAATCGGGCCATATCCGCGAAGTCGGTGTCGAACTTTACCAGCATATGCTGGAAGAGGCCGTGGCCGAGGCCCGTGGGGCCGCACGGGCGGAGAGCGTTGAGTCCTGGGCGCCGCAGATTAACCTGGGCATGCCCGTGCTTATCCCCGACAGCTACGTCGCCGATCTCGGCGTGCGGCTCAGCCTCTATCGCCGCCTCGGCGGCTTGGTGGATGCGGCGGAGATCGAGGCCTTTGCCGCCGAACTCGTCGATCGTTTCGGCCCGCTGCCGGCCGAAGTCGAAAACCTGCTTGAAGTCATTGCCATCAAGCGGCTCTGCCGCGCCGCCGGCATCGACAAGGTAGAGGCGGGGCCGAAGGGTTGCCTGCTGTCGTTCCGCCAGAACCGCTTTGCCAAACCGGAGAAACTGGTCGCTTACATCGGCCGCCGGGCGAGCGATATCAATCTCCGGCCCGACCACAAGCTCGTGGTGCGGCAGAATTGGGACAGCGCCAAGAGCCGCGTCGCCGGCATTCGCAACCTGATGAACGAGATCGCCGCCCTGGCGGCATAGCAGCCGGCGACAAGGTTAAGCGGACGCGGCGCCCTCGACTTCCATCGCCTCATGCTCCCGCGCCAGATCGAACATCTGCAGGAAGGCTTCCGGCTCCTGCGCGCCGGATAGGGCAAAGCGGCCGTTAAAGATGAAGCACGGCACGCCATTGATCCCGGCGCGGCGGGCCACCGTATCTTCGGCGACAATGGCCTCGGCGTCTTCGGTACCTTCCAGATATTCCAGCACCTTGTCCCGCTCCATGCCCACCGCATCGGCCATCTCCGCCAGCACTTCCTTGTCGCCGATATCCTGGCCTTCCTGGAAATAGCCGCGGAAGATCAGTTCCAGCAAGGTGTCCTGCTGGCCCTGGGCCATTGCATGGCGCAGGAGACGGTGCGACAGCAGGGTGCTCGGCGTACGCTTGATCAGATCGAAGCGGAATTCGATGGATTCGCCGGAGCCGGCGGTCCGCACAGAATCATAGAGCGAGCGCGCCCGATCGCCGCCGCCGAACTTCGCTTCCAGATAGGCCTGGCGCTCCATCCCTTCCTCCGGCATCGCCGGATTGAGCTGAAAGGCGCGCCACCGAACCCTCAACCCGGATTGCGGCCGTATGGAGAGGGCCCGTTCGAACCGCCGTTTGCCCACATAGCACCAGGGGCAGATCGTGTCGGAGAACACATCAACTTGCATGCCGGCGGATACTCCCGGGACAAGGTTGGCGGGGCAGGCGGGCTGCGCCCTTGACCTACCCCGCAGTCATGCCGACCATACCCCAAAGCCAATGGCGCAGGGAGGGGTGAAATGCCCGCCGGTATCTACGACCGGGATTTGGACAAGAACCCGGCTAACTATACCCCACTGACGCCCTTAAGCTTTCTCGAGCGCGCGGCGGCGGTCTATCCGGAAAAGACGGCGGTTATCCATGGCGAACTCCGCTACGGCTATCGGCAGTTCCGGGAACGTTGTCACCGGCTCGGTTCAGCGCTTGCAAAGGCCGGCGTGGGTGTCGGCGACACGGTGGCGGTATTGTCTCCCAACATTCCCGCCACCCTCGAGGCGCATTATGGCGTGCCAATGGCTGGCGCGGTTCTCAACGCTCACAATACGCGCCTAGATGCGGCGACCGTTGCCTTCTGCCTTAACCATGCCGAAGCGAAAGTCTTCATTGTCGAACGTGATTGGGCGCCGGTCGCACTGGAAGCAGTCGCCAAGCTGGAGCGAAAGCCGCTGCTGGTGGAGGTCAACGACTCCGAAGCTGAATACGCGCCTGGAGCAGTCCGGCTCGGCGGCAGCGACTATGAGTCTTTTTTGGCAGGCGGCGATCCGGATTTCAGCGGGCCCGGCCTAGCCGATGAGTGGCGAGCCATCAGTCTCAACTACACGTCCGGCACGACCGGAGATCCCAAGGGCGTCGTCTATCATCATCGGGGCGCCTATCTGAATGCCCTCGGCGACATCCTGACCTTCGGCGTTAACAGGCAGTCGGTCTATCTCTGGAGCCTGCCGATGTTTCATTGCAACGGATGGAGCTTCACCTGGGGTGTGACCGCCGCTTGCGGCACCCATGTCTGTCTGCGCAGAGTCGACCCGGCCGCGATCTATCCGATGATCAAACGCCATGGAGTCACTCATATGTGTGGCGCGCCGATCATCATGAACATGTTGGCGAATGCACCGGCCGCGATGAAGGTTAAATTCGACCGCCCGGTGGAAATCGCCACCGGTGGTGCAGCGCCGCCGAGCGCCATCATCGAGGCGATGGAGAACAGCGGCTTTCGCGTGACCCATCTATATGGTCTGACGGAGACCTATGGACCGGCCACGGTCTGCGCTTGGCAATCGGATTGGGACGAGATGGCTCTGACCGATCGTTCCCGAAAGATGGCGCGGCAGGGCGTTCCTTATCCCACAATGCAGGCAATGATGGTCGCCGATCCCGAATCCATGGAGCCGGTGCCGGCGGACGGAGCCACCATCGGCGAGCTGATGCTTCGCGGCAACACCGTGGTTAAAGGCTATCTTAAGAATCCGAAGGCGACGGCAGCCGCTTTCCGTGGCGGCTGGTTCCACACCGGCGATCTTGCGGTCCGCCATCCCGATGGTTATGCCGAGGTCAAGGACCGCTCGAAGGACATCATCATCTCGGGCGGCGAGAACATCTCCAGCCTCGAGATCGAGGAGACTCTCTATCGCCATCCGAAAATACTGGAGGCGGCTGTAGTCGCCCGCCCGGACAGCCACTGGGGCGAGACACCCTGCGCCTTCGTCACGTTAAGGACCGACGTGAAAGACTGTTCCGCCGAAGAGATTATCGTCTTCTGCCGCAAGAACATGGCCCACTTCAAAGCGCCGCGCACCGTCGTATTCGGCCCGCTGCCAAAGACCTCGACCGGCAAGATCCAGAAGTTCGTCCTGCGGGAGCAGGCGAAGAGCCTTGGCTAGGACCGGGAGATGGGTCCGACGGAACATCCGTTCTCGCTCGAAGGACGCGTTGCCCTGGTCACCGGCGCCTCGAGCGGCCTTGGTGCGCATTTTGCACAAGTGTTGGCGAAAGCCGGCGCAAAGGTCGCGGTGGCTGCCCGGCGCGAAGACCGTCTGATCGCCCTGGCCGCGCAGATTCAGAAAGATGGTGGCCGGGCCCTACCTGTGGTCATGGATGTCTCGGATGCCGCGAGCGTCGATCACGGCGTGACGGAGATCGAGACCGAGCTCGGGCCGATCGCAATCCTCGTCAACAATGCGGGAATCGCTTCGACCGCGCCGGCACTCGACATGACGGAGCGCGATTGGGATGCAGTCATCGGCACTGATCTGAAGGGAGCCTGGCTGGTGGCGCAGTCCACGGCGAGGCACATGGTTAAGCTCGGCCATGGCGGCTCCATCATCAATATCGGGTCGATCCTTGGACTGCAGGCTGCGGCGCAAGTTCCCGCCTACAGCGCTGCGAAGGCGGCGTTGCATCAATTGACCCGGGCATTGGCAGTGGAATGGGCGCGCCACGGCATCCGGGTCAACGCGTTGGCGCCCGGCTACATCCAAACCGATCTCAACAAGGAGTTTCTGGCCAGTTCCGCCGGCGCCGCCATCCTGAAACGCAACCCGCTGCGCCGTGCCGGCCAACTTTACGAACTCGACGGCGCCCTGCTGCTACTGGCGTCGGAAGCGGGCAGCTACATCAATGGCGCCATCCTCGTCGTCGATGGCGGGCAAAGTATTGCGATCTAGGCAATTGACGGAGAAAAGAAAAAAGCCGCGCCAACCGGGCGCGGCTTCCTCCTGGGACGTGTGATCCTGGAAACTTGTGTCGCTCTCCGCCGCTTCCTAGTGAATCGAGGAAACTGGCTGCGCCGACACCGGCGCATTGTTCATGCTCATCTGCTTGGACTCGACGACCATGCATTCGATCGCCCGCTTCTGCAGGCTGCTGCAGAGCGACTTCGCGTCCTTGATGTCGGCGAAGCTACCGGCCTGCAGACGATAGTAAATGCCCTTGTCCTTGCCGAGGTCCGCCTTTTCCACATTGTGGGGCAGGGCAGCCAGATCGGCCTGTTCCGTCTTGAGCATCTGCCAGGATGCCGTCGCCTCGTTCTCCTTGCGGAAAGAAGCGATCTGAACGGTGTAGATCTTGGCGGCGTTAACCGACTGCTCGGTGACAGTGGTGCCGTTCTCCATGGTCAACGTCTTCGGCTCGCCCGTCGCGTCGCGAGAGGCGGTCGCCACCGCGAGTTTGTCGGTTCCGGCGGGCGGAAGGGCTGCGACTTGGATGTCTTTCGGCTCCTTCGACTCAGTTTCCTTCATCGCGGATGCATCGGCCAAGTGCGGGTCGCTGCTTGCCGGGGTCGAGGTCGCTGTTGCCGGTGTTGCCGCCGGCGTCACGGGCGTCGAAATCGCACCCGCCGCATGATCGTTGGCTTCGGCGATCTGAACCGGCTTCTCGGTCTTGGCGGTTTCGGCATCGGCAACGGGTCCGGCGCTCGCCATCGGCAGTGATGCGGCATCGTCCTTGTCATGCTTCGCGGGCGTCGCATTGGTCGCGGTGACTGTCGCGGCGGTGGCCGTCGGCGCAACCGGCAGAGTTTCGTCGGCTGTCGCGGAACCGGAGTCCGAGGCCGCCGGTTGATTTGCCGGCAGGCCGGCAATGTCAGCAGCGTCCACCAACTCCTCGTTCCAGTCCTCGGCCCAAGGTTCATCGGCGACCTTGCCGGTGGATTTTGTCTTGTTGGCCGTAGCCGTGGTCGAGGTCGGCGCGTTGGTCTTAAGGTTGATGATGCTCGGCGGCTGAGTCGGCTGCACGCCTGTGGTGATATTAAACACACCCTCCGTATAGGGCGATTCATCGGCAACATTGCTGACAACGGCGATCTGCTGGTTCGCGGCGACGAACTGCGTCCCCTTGAACTCAATGCCAAAGGCGCGGCGAAGCAGGACGCGTTTGTCCTCCAGGCTCGTCGCCGAATAGAGGGCGGCAACCTGCTGAACTGTACCGGCTGCGGCGCCGGACTGCGCCAGCATCATGGCATCGTCGGTCCGGCCGGCAGCAGCGTAAACCAAGGCAAGATTCTGTTTGGCAATCGCCGTGGAACGAGTGGACTGACCGATCTCTTCCAGCAGCCTGATCGACTCGTCGGTATTTCCGGTCAGTGCCAGCGAGAGCGCCAGGTTGTTCTTTGCCGAATGGTTTTGCGGATCATCCTTAAGAACCTTTCGATAGCTGGTTTGCGCGGCGATATGCTGACCGAGCATATCCTGGGTCACGCCCAGCGTATTCATCGCCTTGTGGTCCTTGGGATCGATCTGCACCGCCTTTTCGAGCTGGGCAACAGCGAATTGCGGCTCGCCCTTCATGATGCGCGCACTGGCGAGGCCACGCAGAGCGCGGCCGTTGTTCGGGTCGAGCTCGAGCGCCTGGGCAAAGGCCAGCGCGGCTTGGTCGAGGGAGCCGATCGCCAAATAACTGTCGCCGAGCCCCAGAAGAGCCTGAATATTCTGCGGGTTGTTGGCTACGGCCTGCTGATACAAGACGGTCGCGTTGGCGTAGTTGCCCTCGGCTTCCAGATCTTGCGCCAGAGACATGGCATTCACATTGCTCGGCACCACCGGCGCGGGGGCAGCGGCGCCAGCCGTGGGCGCGACACTTTTCTGCTTCTCTGTCTGAGCGCAGCCGCTGATTATGAGGGGCAACCCAATGGCAAGAACCGCTGTCCAATGGGCCTTGGATCGAAATGGCATAAATGGCCTCCGCGTGGAGCGAAAAATGGGGGCAGACCTCTGATAACGCGGATATTGCCGTAGAAGTGCTTAGCAGTTGGTTAACAACGATTAAGCCTAAGTATTTGTTACTAAAGAATTGTTGCGGCACTGGCCGTGGAATTAGCAGAAAAAATTCCCGGGGGCGCCGGCCTTCGCCGTGCCCCCGGATCTGTAGGCCGGGCAGGTCGATCTTCGAGGCAGTCGCTGGCTAGGCCTTCTTCTTCAGGAGATCGCGGATCTCTTCCAACAACAACTCCGACTTCACCGGTGCGGCAGGTGCCGGCGGCGCCTTTCGGCTCGCCTTATTCATCGCCTTGATCAATAGGAACATGACAAACGCGACGATGACGAAGTTGATGACCAGATTGATGAACAGGCCCAGGTTGATCGTGGCCGCACCGGCCTCCTTCGCCGCCGCCAGGGTGGCATATTGATCCTGCGTCCCGCTGAGATTGATGTAGATGTTGGAAAAATCGACGCCGCCGGTGATCGCCCCCACCACCGGCATTACCAAATCGTTCACCATGGAATTGACCAAGCCGCCAAAGGCGACGCCCATGATAATGCCGACCGCCATGTCGATCAGATTGCCACGCATGGCGAAGTCTCGGAATTCTTTTAGCATTCTGACGCCCTCCGCTTTGACGATTGGAAAACTGGATACGCGGAGTCCCCATAGCCCGATGAACTGAGGTTCGCGCACCATAAAGTGTAACCAGGTATCCGCGATGGCGGATGGGGTG
>Ga0184626_10000010_pt1 | contig 33884 bp, 27 predicted proteins | sample PLM3_60_b1_FD_133142 | JGI IMG/M metagenome (GOLD analysis project Ga0184626, IMG submission 133142) | Groundwater sediment microbial communities from an aquifer in East River, Colorado, USA - PLM3_60_b1 | ecosystem: Environmental > Terrestrial > Soil > Riparian zone | place: USA: East River... | reverse complement strand
CGCCTTCCACAGGCCCGGGCCCGAGGCGAACATGATGACGCTGTCGAGATAGTTGATCAGGCCGTAGCAGTTCGGCCCCACCAGCGCGAGATCGCCGGCCGCGGCCACCAGCTGTTCCTGCAGCTCCACACCCTCGCCGCCGACCTCCGCATAGCCGGCGGCATAGCAGACCGCCCCACCCGCATCCCGTGCGACCAGCGACTTCACGATGTCGATGGTGAGATCCCGCGGCACGGCGATGAAGGTGGCATCGGGCGATTCCGGCAGCGCCTCGATCGACGGGTAGGTTTTCAGGCCGGCGATCTCTGGATATTTCGGACTGACCGGCCAGATCTTGCCGGGATAGCCGTTCGCCAGACAGAGCTTGATCGGCACCGCCAGATTCTGGCCGCCGACGAAGGCGACGTGCCGCGGGCTGAGCAGCCGCCGCAGATTGGCCAGGCGCTTGGAGTTGGTGGCCGCGCCGCTGTCAGCCATGGGCGGGCTCCGCAAAGCGGTGCATTTTCGCGCAATTTCCCTCCGCGCAAGCTTTTGCAGCCGCAAGGGAAAACGGCGGAATCGGCGTTTCCGGAAAAAACTGATTCATGACGTTCAACCATACGCGTATTACGTAATTTCCAGCCGCGTTCGGAAGCGAGCCGCGGCAGAGCGCCGCGCAAAAATGCGAAAAATACGTTGCTCCAATGTGCATGGCGACAATACCGGAGAAGTTAGTCAGGCGAGACTCATGATAATACATTTTTTGCATAAATGCAATGATGGGGGTCGTTTGGTGATGTTTCAGTTCGAGGCATGTCCGCGATATGGCAAGAGCGGAAGTGACGGATTGTCATTCTGCGAGCCCAGCCTTGCGCAAGGCCTCGAAGAGGTGGTCGAAATCCTTCTGGTCCTGGTACTCGAAGGCGCCGTGCCAATAGGATTCCCAATCTTTGAGCCTGCGGCCCGGGAAAACAGCCATATCGGACTCTGCAACCCGCAGAAACTCTTCGAGCGTAGATTTGGCCTCCGGCAGACGGCCGGCATGGGCGTAGCTCGCCGCCAGCCATCCGCGCACCTCATTTATAGGATCGTGTGCCTTCTTGAGCGCGGCGATCGCATCGTCGTAGCGACGCGCCGTGAAGCAGGCTATGCCGCGGTCCCAAGGCACCCATCGCGTATCGAAGGGATTGAGGTGTTTGCCCAGGTCAATCTGCTCGATGCCCGCATCGGGATTCCCCGTCGCGGTCAGGATCATGCCATAGTATCGCCGCGCCACAGGATCATTCGGATTAAGCGCAACGGCTGCTTCCGCCTGCGTGCGCGCTTCGCTGTACTCTCTTCGAAACAAGCAGACGATCGCCAATATGGCATGAGAGAAGCTGTCCGTCTCGTCTAGCTCCACCGCACGTTGCGCCAGATCATGCGCCGTGGCCAGTGCATCGTCGCGATCCACCGACCAAGCGGCCATGTATTGGTAGAACCTGCACCAGGCCGCATGGGCGTGTGCCCGCGAGCTGCCGGGATCGAGTTCGATTGCTCTTTTGGCACAAATGAGCGCCTGTTCGTTGTCGGCCTTTGTGTAGTTCAAGGTTAGTGCCCTGGCCCGAAGGACGAGATCGTAGGCCTTCAACTCGCTCGGGCCGAGACGCACGACCCGCTCGCGGCCGACTACTTCCAAACGGCCGCTGACGATTGATGCGACTGACCGCGCGACTTCGTCTTGCAGCGCAAATATGTCGCGCATACCACGATCGTATCGCTCGGCCCAAAGATGATTGCCAGAACCGGCATCGATGAGCTGGGCGGTTATCCTCACTTGGTCGCCGGCACGGCGAACGCTGCCTTCGACGACATATTGCACGCCGAGTTCCAACGCGATGGCCTGGACCTTCATCGGCTTGCCTTTAAACGCGAACGACGAATTGCGGGCAATCACAAATAGAGATCGGAAGCGCGACAGTTCAGTGATGATGTCCTCGGTTATGCCGTCGGAGAAATATTCCTGCTCCGGATCGCCCGACATGTTGGTGAAGGGCAAAACGGCGACGGAGGGCCCTTCTGAAACAAGTTTAGTCGCAGCAAACGCGACGGCCGGCGTGCTTGTCACGCGATAAGCGCGCACCGGCTGAGCGATGTTTTTCAAGGTCTGCGCACCTAAGTCCTCGAAACCGATATTCACTTTCTTTAAGACATAGTCATAGGCGGTGCCGGAGACCAGGATGCCGCCCCGTTCCGCGATGGCCTCCAAGCGCGCAGCGATGTTGACACCGTCACCATAGAGATCACTGCCCTCGACCATGACGTCGCCGAGATTGACTCCGATGCGCAGCACGATATGGCGATCCTCGGGCTGATCACCATTCGCTATGGCCATACCCTGTTGAAGATCAACGGCGCACTGCACCGCGTTGACTGCGCTGGCGAACTCGATAAGCACGCCGTCTCCGGTGGTCTTGAATATGCGGCCCTGATTCTTGGCGACCAGCGGCATCAATACGTCACGACGACGTGACTTTAGGGTGGTGAGCGTGCCTGCCTCATCAACCTCCATCAGTCGGCTGTAACCGACCACATCTGCGGCAAGGATGGCGGCAAGGCGGCGTTGGACGCGTTCTTCGGCCATGTAGCGCGACTGCCTTCGAGACTTCCGATGGACCACATTTTACGGGCGACCCGATAGAGAGTCTATCTGGCCCCACGTCCGCTCAGGGTCAATCTGAGACATCACCCGTCGTTCAATTCTCTGACCCGAAGCCGCACGCTATACCGGCGCCTTGCCGCCCGCCGCCTTGCGCGCGTCCTCTACCGCCTGCATCACTCGGATCAGGCAGTCGTCGCGGAAGCGTTCGAGTTCCTTGATCGTCCAACCCTTGGACTGTTCCCCGGTGCCTTCGACCATGCGGTCGATCAGCGCCTGCGTCAGCTTCGGCGCCTTGTGGTTGGTCCAGGGCAGATCCAGCGCCGGGCCGAACTGCTCCAGCATATGCCTCATGCCGCCCTCGCCGCCCGCCAGGTGATAGATCAGGTTGGTGCCCATGAAGGCCCAGCGCAGGCCGGGGCCGTAACGGATGGCGTCGTCGATCTCGCCTGTCGTGGCGATGCCGTCATTCACGAGATGGAGGATCTCGCGCCACAGCGCTTCCTGCAAGCGGTCGGCGATGTAACCGTCGATCTCCTTGCGCACCTTCAGTGCCCGCATGCCGATGGAGGTGTAGAACTTCATCGCATTGTCGATGGCGGCCGGGTCCGTCTTCTTGCCGCCGAGCACCTCGCAGAGCGGCAGCAGATAGACCGGATTGAACGGATGACCGACGAGAACGCGGCCGGGATGCTTGCAATCGGCTTGGAACTCCGACGGCAGTAGGCCGGAGGAGCTGGAGGCGATGATCACGTCGGGGCGCGCGTTGGCATCGATCTCCGCATGGAGCTTGCGCTTGAGGTCGATGCGCTCCGGCGCGCTTTCCTGGACGAAGTCGGATTTCGAAGCGGCCTCGGCCACCGACTTTGCGAATGTCATGCGTTTCTGATCGGCGCCGGGCTTCAGGCCGATGCGGGTCAGCGCCGGCCAGGCATTGGCGACGCTGGCGCGGGTCGCCGATTCGGCGTTCGGCGCGGGATCGCTGACGATGACGTCGAGTCCGGCCGCCAGGCAGCGCGCGGCCCAGCCGCTGCCGATGACGCCGCCGCCGACAATGCCGACGGTCTTGATGGGAGATGATCCGGGTGCGGGCATTCTGTGGCTCCTCGGTTGCTCGCTTGCTGTTAGGACAAATTACCCCAATCTTGCTTTCCCCGCGAAAGCGGGGACCCAGGGTTGTAGGGCGCTCTGCTTCTCCTGGACCCCCGCTTTCGCGGGGGAAGCACACTTGGAGTATTCTGAATAGCTAGATCAAGGCCCTGTGCTAATTCCGCGGGCGCAGGCCCAGCTTCTTGCGCGCTTCGGCCGGGGTGACGGCGCGGGCGCCCATCAGCTCGATGATCTTGCGCGCCCGTTCCACGAGCTGTGCGTTGGTCGCAAGCACGCCCTTGTCGAGATAGAGATTGTCCTCGAGCCCGACGCGCACATGGCCGCCGAGCATCACTGCCTGGGCCACCATGGGCATCTGCATGCGGCTGATGCCGAAGCCGGCCCAATTGGCGCCGGGCGGCAGCATATCCACCATGTTCTTCAGCGAGGCGGTATCGGCCGGCGCGCCCCAGGGAATGCCCAGGCAGATCTGGAACATCGGCGGGTCGGTCAGCAGGCCTTCCTTGATCATCTGCTTGGCGAACCAGAGATGGCCGGTATCGAACACTTCGAGTTCCGGCTTCACGCCCAGTTCCTTGATGCGCGCGGCGCCCTTGCGCAGATAGCTCGGCGTCGAGATGTATATCAGGTTACCGTCGCCAAAATTCAGCGTGCCGCAATCCAGCGAGCAGATCTCCGGCAGCAGCTCCTCCACATGGGCCAGGCGTTCGATCGGCCCGACCATGTCGGTGTTGGCGCCGGGCTTCGTCGGCTCGTCCTCGCGCACCTCGAAATCGCCGCCCATGCCGGAGGTGAGGTTGATCACCACGTCGGTGTCGCTGCTGCGGATGCGGTCCACCACTTCGCGGTAGAGCTCCACGTCGCGGCTGCCCTTGCCGGTCTGGGGATTGCGCACATGGCAATGGGCGACGGCGGCACCCGCCTTGGCCGCCTCGATCGCCGCTTCGGCGATCTGCTTTGGCGTCACCGGCACCTTGTCGCTCTTGCCCGCCGTATCGCCGGCGCCGGTCACGGCGCAGCTGATAATCACTTCGTAATTCATGGAAATCGTCTCCCCACGGCCTGCTTGCCCTGTGGCCCTTGCCTATTCGACCGTTGGCGCCATGGTGTTCAGCGGCGGCAAAAAAGCTGATTTGTTTCCGACAGCGACCGGACAAAACCCGACATCAAAGGCCCTGTATAGGGGATACGGAAACCAAGGAAAACCAGCAGTTAGACATTGGCCGGACCGGTTCGATCGGCCCTTTTCCCAAGCCATTCGCTCGGATAGTTTTCGCGACCGCCGTTTGGTTGCGATTGCTGCATCCGGCGCAAGGCTGCGACCGAAGAGAACAGACTCATGCGTATGTGGATCAAAAGGATCATTGTTGGCTTTGCCGCGCTCATTCCGAGCTGGGCCCGCGCAGAGGGGGACTACCCGATCGGCGACCGCATGTCGATGCGGGACGACCCCTACATCGTCGGTTCCTACCGGCATTTCGGGGAGATTTACGCATCGAGACCTGTGGCCGCGTCCGGCGAAGCGAGCCCCTTGCCGAGGGGTGAGCAGATCACGGACTTCCAATACATGCTGCGCGGCACGCCGCGCAGCATGGATGACTACTACAAGCGTGCGCGGACGACCGGATTGATCGTGCTTAAGGATGGCAAGATCGTCTATGAGCACTACGGCTTCGGTGCCGATGAGCGTTCCCTGCTGACCTCGCAATCGGTGGCGAAGTCGGTCACCTCGACGCTGGTCGGCTTCGCCATCGGCGACGGATTGATCCGCAGCGTCGACGATCCCATCAGCAGTTATCTCCCCGAGCTCAAGGGATCGGGCTATGAAGGCGTGCCGATCAAGGCGGTGCTGCAGATGTCTTCCGGTGTCGATTACACGGAGGACTACGATACCGGCAGCATGTCCGACTCCGAACGCATGTGGAACGAAGCCCTTGTCTACAACAAGACACCGCTCACCGAGTTCGTTCGCACCATCAAGCGTTCGCGTGAACCGTTTGCACGTTTCAACTATGCCGGCATCGAACCTCAGGCGCTGGGCTGGCTGGTGTCGCGCGTCACCGGCAAGACACTGTCCGACTATCTTTCGGACAAGATGTGGAAGCCGCTGGGCATGGAGGCGGATGCCAATTGGGCGACGGACGGGCGCGGGACGGACGCCAATGAAACCGCCTTCTGCTGCATCAACGCGACGCTGCGCGACTATGCGCGCTTCGGCCTGCTGATGGCGCAGGATGGCGTGTGGCAGGGCCAACGCCTGCTGCCCGAAGGCTGGGTCGCCGAGGCCACGCAGTCCGACATGCCGCAGGTGCAGCCGGGCAAGCTCTACGATGGCTATGACATGGGCTATCAATATCAATGGTGGACGTTTCCCGGCGAGGATCACGCCTTTACTGCCGAGGGTATCAATGGCCAGTTCATCTATGTGAACCCCGCAGAGAAGCTGGTGATCGTCGTGACCAACGTCTGGAAGGATTGGTGGATCGAGGATCTCGAAGATCATACTCATGCAATGTTCGAAAGTTTCGCGGAGCGGCTGCGCAACTGAAGTCGGTGGCAAGCTGCGCCGCGTGGATTTCGCATTTGACCGGCGGTGTTCGGATCGCCAGTATCTGGCGCCATGTTTACCGTATACTGCACCCCGGAATTGAGCCGGCCCGATATCGAGCGCATCCAGGCGGTGCGCGCACAGCATGATCCGCAGGGCAAGCTGCTCGGTCCCCATGTCACCGTCGTGTTCCCGACGCTGGCCGCGACCGAGCGGCGGCTGCTGGACCATGTGACGCAGATCGTCGGCAACGTGCGCGCGTTCCGCGCTGCCTTCCGCTGCGCCATTGTCTACAAGGATGCGGAGAAGCCGCTGACTTATGCGTTCCTGCTGCCGGACGATGGGATATCCCATTTCGTGCGGATGCATCATCAGCTTCTGACCGGGCCGCTGGAGCGCGCCCTGCGTCTGGACCTGCCCTATATTCCGCACATCACGCTCGGCGCCTTCGAGCGGCCGGAAGCGGCGAAGTCCGTGGTGGATTCGTTCAATCAGCAGCCTTTCACCATCAGCGGCTTCGTCAACACCGTCAACATCGCGCGGCTTGAGGACGGCAAGCTGTCGACGCTCGCGGCGCTGCGTCTGCGTCCGGCGGAAATCGCGCGGCCCGGCGGTCCGCGGCCGATCCAGGGCCGCAGCGAACGGCGGCCCGGACCCGGCGGCGCGCGGTCGCGGCCGAGATAGCAGGGCCCCATGGCGACAGTCAGATACATCGTGCGCGATGTCGATCAATCGATCGCCTTCTATACGAGCCTCCTGGGGTTCGAGCTGGTGCAACAGTTCGGGCCGGCGATGGCGATTACCCGGCGTGGCGATCTGACTCTGTGGCTCGCAGGACCAAAGGCCTCGGCTTCGCAACCGATGCCCGACGGACGCGTGCCGGAACCGGGCGGCTGGAACCGGATCGTTATCGAGGTGGAAGACATCGCCGCCCTGGTCGCCCTGCTGAAACTCGACGGCGCGAAGTTCCGCAACGACATTCTCAAGGGTCCGGGCGGACAACAGATCCTCTGCGAAGATCCCTCGGGGAATCCGATCGAGATATTCCAGCCGGCCGGTTGATCCGGCTTTCCTCACCGAATTGCTTTCACTCCGTGCCGCCGGTCAAACGCGGCGGCTCGCTCTTCCGTTCTGCATCCTGCAGCAGCGTCGCGAAGCTCTGACTCACCAGCTGGCGCAGATTGGGCCGGTCGCCCTCGGCGAACGGCAAGGGCCGGCACTGCTCCAGCGTGAACAGGCCGAGGCGCGCGGTGCGCACGCCGGCATAGACTCCTTCCGCCAGCTTGCCGGAAACCAAGCCTGCGAGGCGGCCACCCATATGGGCGCCGATGACATCGCCGACCATGTCGGCGGTGACGCTGAAGGTCGCGGTCACCAGCATGCGGCGGATCAGCGACAGTACGCCCAGGCGCGAGGGGCGCAGGCCGTAGATCTCGCCGATCTCCCGGATCATCCGCAGGCTGCGCCAGATGACGATGGCGGCGTCGATGCCGGCGATCGGCGATACCGAGGCGCCGACGGCGGTATCCCGCGCCGCGCGGCGCACTGCCGACTGGGCCTGCTCGTCCAGCGGCCGCAGCACGATGCGCTCGAACAGCTGCAGCGCCTCGCGATCGTCGTGGATGTCGGACAGCGTGTCGCGAAAGCGGTCGCAGAGGATGCGGCCCGTGGGATGGCCGGAGATCAGGCCCATGAGATCGTTGAGATAGCCGTGGCCTTCGAACTTGCCGGCGCCCTGCATGAAGCGGTGGCCTTGTTCGCGGATCTCCTCGGCGGCGCGGAGGCGCATGAGCGCGCGGACTTCGGTGACGATCAGGCCCGCGGCACTTGCAAACACCGTCACCAGCAGGGCCGCCGAGCCGAAGCCGAGCATCGGGCTGCGCTGGAACAGATCGACGACCCAGAGCGAGGCATCGACGGTGACCAGGGTCGCCAGGAATCCGACGAGCGAGAGCCCAAGCGCGACGCCCCAGCGGAAGCCGCGGCGGCGCTTCGTCCCGGCAATCTCCGGCAGCGCCTGATCCACCGGCACGAGCGGCGGATAGTCCAGCGGACTGCCCGGCAGCGGCGTGGTGGCGCCGCTGGGCAGGATGCCCGGCTTGATGGGTGTCGGCTCGCTCACCAGAACAAATCTCCCGTCAGGAATTGCAGCGCGCGGTCCAGATGTACATGGGGAATGCCGCGGCCGGTTGCATTGGCGGATTCGGCATCCAGATCGGGCGGCCGGAAATCATAGAAGCGGAACCGCTCCGAGCGCCAATCCTCTTCCGTCGGCAGATGCTCGGGGATCTCGCCGGGATAGAGCTGCTCCGGCTCCTCCCGCCCGCGGATGATGCCCTCCAGCACGGTGATCTGCTGGCCCTGATACATCACGCGCCGGTTGGTGGTGCATTTGATCGCCGACAGCGCGGCGAAGTCCGCTTCATCGGCGGCGATGGGCAGCGCGCCGGTGTGGTCCGTCATCATGGCCCGCAGCAGCAGGCGCAGATTGTGGAACTGATTGGCGGTGACATGGTCGGCCTTGGTGGCGGCGAACAGCACCTTTTCGGTGCGCGACGAGAAAAGGCGGGCCAGCAAGCTGTCGTTGCCTCGATTGAAGCTGGGCAGCACGTCGCGTAGCGCGCGGCGCATGTCGTGAAAGGATTCCGGCCCGGCATTGAGCGCGCCGATGACATCGACGAGCACGAGTTGCCGATCGAAGCGGCTGAAGATGTCGCGATAGAACGGGCTGACGATCTCGATCTTGTAGCGCTCGAAGCGCTGCGCCATCGCCTCCGCCAGGCTGCCGAACTTGGCCGTGGCGCCGGGCGCGAGCCGCAACGGGCAGAAACGGAAGGCAGAGAGATCGGCTGTGCCGTCGCCGGGATTGAGGAATCGGCCCGGCTGCACATGGCTCAGATGATGGGGCGCGGCGCGGCAAGCGGCGAGATAGCCGGTGAAAGACAGGCGCGCCGATTCCAGCAGCGCTTCCGTCGCCAGCATGTTCGCATCAAGACTGCGCCACTCGCCGGCGATGCGCGCGCGGGAACCGCTATCGGCGAGGCGCAGCGCGGCCGCCGACCAATCAGCATAGCTCAGCTCCAGCAGCGGCAGGTCGAGCAGCCATTCGCCGGGATAGTCCACCATCTCGATGGTCACGGTGGTGGAGCCGGAGAGCTGCCGTCCCCAGAAGCCTTGCGGCCGGTACCGGAGCGCAGCACCGAAGCCGGTGACGCCCGTGGTGCTCGGCGGGAAATCGGGCGGCGTGCCGCCGGCGGGTACCACGATGCGGCGCCAGTTTGCCTCGAAGGGAAAAATCGGCAGATCGTCCAGCGGCGACAGAGTCACATCGTCCAGCGCAGCTTTGGCTACAGGCTCGAAGAACGGCAGGTGGCCCGCCTGCCCTTCCCCCAGCCGCGCCGCCAGGCGGAGATTGTGCAACAGCGCCGTCATGAACACGGTCTTGCCCGCATGACTTAGCCCGGTCGCGGCCACCCGCAGCCGCCGGCGCAATACGCGCTCGCCCAAACCGCGCAGAGCATCGTCCGCGGACCGCACGAGCCAGCGGCCCGCCTGATCGAGCAGGTTGTCGTTTGCCGGTTTGTCTATTGACACAATGGGTCTGGCCGGGTGGTTTCTGGGCCGGTGCGAAACGCCGCAATGCAACCGGCCAATAGGTAATCACTGCGCCCGCCCGCCGCAAGCGGGGTGCGGAGACGTCAATTCACCAACAAGCGAGATGCTCCAACCATGAACCTCTGCCCGGGAATCAAGGCCTACATCGACAAAGCCAACGAGCTCTATGACGACGAGGCCGATCATGCCGGAGTCGATGTGCAGCGGCGCGCCTACAACGATCTCTGCCGCGCCTTCGCCCACCCCTATCCGCCCGGCGTCACGACCAGAGAGGTTAGTTTCAGCGCGAATGGCGTCGCGATCCCGCTTCGAGTCTACCGACCGGCGGCGCAGGGTCGCCCGCCCGCGATCCTGTTCTTCCATGGCGGCGGCTTCGTGCTCGGCGATCTCGACAGCCATGACAGCATTTGCGCCGATATCTGCGGCAGTACGGGCGCCGCAGTCATTGCCGTGCATTACCGGCTGGCGCCGGAGCATCCTTTCCCTGCGGCGTTCGACGATTGCTACGCGGCGCTTTGCCATGTGGCGGCGCAAGCCGGCTCCCTTGGCATTGACGGATCGCGGCTCGCCGTCTGCGGCGATGCCTCCGGCGGGAACCTGTCCGCCGCCGTGGCGCTGGCAGCGCGGGATCGCGGCGGGCCGCGGCTGTCCGGCCAGGTGCTGATCTATCCTCTCTGCGGCGTCGATTTCGATCTGCCGGCGGCCCATGAAAATGCCAACGCTCCCCTGCTCACCCGCGACGCTACGATCCGCTACTGGGAGATCTACATGGGCGGCGATCCGGCGCGCGCCACCTGCTATGCGGCGCCGCTGCTGGCGACCCACTTCCGCGCCTTGCCGCCGGCCTTCATCAGCACGGCGCAATACGACCCGGTGCGCGACGACGGCCGCATCTACGCCGAATGCCTGCGCAACGCCGGCGTGCCGGCCGAACTGCGCAATGCTTCACGGCTGGTCCATGGCTGGCTGCGGGCCCGCCATATGAGCGACGACGCGGCGCAGGAATTCGACGCCATCTGCGGCGCGCTGAAGGGGATGGTGGCTTAACGGAAACCGCAGTCGAACCCCGCGATCAAATTGCGCGCGACAGTAGCGCCCTAAGCACTGCGCTTCGGCCAGGGATGGTCGCGGCCGGGGAAGGCCACGCGGGCGAACGGCCAGTCGGCCACGAAGCGGCGGAAGCTGGTGCTCAAGGTTTCTTCCAAATGCTTGTGGCTGGACCGCACCCAATAGAAGGCCATGGCATCGAAGCCCGGCAGGTCGCTGGGATTGATGTAGCAGCAGCCCAGACAAAGCGATTCATCGGGCGCCATCACGGTATAGGCGAAGGAATGGCGCAGCGTGAACTCGCGCTGGTGCCAGCCGAGATCGATCAGATCCTCCTCCAGCGTCAAGCCCCGGGGCCAATCGCTGTCCGGTTCCATCATTCCGACCAATTCCTTCTCGGTGCTCATCACGGCGTCATAGTCGGCAATCAGGTCGCGCACGCTCAGCATGCGCGCGACGAACTCCTTGTGCCGGAAGCCTGCCGGCACAACGAAATCAGCTGGAACCAGGGGACGCTTGTACATACGAGCACTCCTGCCGGCAGTTCACGCCATCTCCCGCTTGATCTTCGTGTTCCACTTCTTCTCGTGCACGAGCTTGCCGTCTTCGTAGGCTTCGACCGAGCCGGTGACGTGGAAGTACTCCTTGTCGGCCTTCAGCATGGTCATGGCTTCCGTGCGCACCGACCAGTCGCCGCGGCGCAGGGTCTGAGTCCAGTGGGTTTCGGCTGACGCGCTCAGCGGATCATCGGGCTTGATGCGATAGGTCTCGCGGCCGATGGAGCCGGTGATGAGTCCATGCGTCGGATTCTCCGCCTCGCCGAAATCGTCGACAATGCGCAGGATCGACTCGCCGCTGGCGATATCCAGCTCCGAGGTGCGGTAGTTGCTCGCTTCCCGGATCGAGCGCTGTTTCAGCGGCGTCGCGCTTTCCGGCGGCGGGAACGGCCGCAGCTTCTCCTTGCGCTTGCCGCGCACCGGCAGAGTCAGCTCGCTCTTGGCGCCGGTGAAAATCGTCATCAGCACCGGTTCCGGCGACGGCCAGATCAACGGCCAATAGCTGTTGGAGATCGCCAGGCGGATGCGGTGGCCCTTCGGAAAATGATAGGCCACGTGGTCCAACTTCACGCGCACGCGATAGCGCTTGCCGGGCTTGAGGGCCGACGGCTTCTCGTGGGTCTCGCGGTGGCAGAGATTGAGCACGCCATAGGTGACGCGCGTCGACTCGCCCCCAGGAAACACATCGCAGAGCCGCACGGCGATGTTCGCCTGCGGCCGGTCGACGGCGAGGTCGAGCTCCAGCACCGGCGCGCCGAAGATTTCGATATCCGACGTCAGCGGCGCCGTGTCGAACAGCAGCGAGCCGCCATCGTCGATGCGCTGATCCACCGGCGCTTCGGCGCCGAGCCAGATCGGACAATACTCACCCGCCGCGATGCCGGTGTTCTGCGGCGAGCAGAGCGTGAGCTTGGCCGACGCCTGCGCCCGCTTGTCGAGCGCGCCGCGGTTGAGCTTGAGTTTGAGCGGCTTGATGTTCTTCGACGGCCATTTGTCTTCGGCGATCCAGCGGCCCGGCCGTTCCTTGTAATAGGCCTTGGGCGGCGCGCTGTCCTGCATGAAGGCGGTGTAGAGCGGATCCTTGTCGACGCCGTTCTTCTTGTCCTTGAGCCAGCGGTCCCACCAGCGCACGGCTTCCTGCAGGAAGCCGATGGCGGGACCCGGCACGGCGAAATGCGGATACTTATGCAGCCACGGGCCGACCAGGCCTTTCACCGGCGCCTTCAGCTTGGAGCAGAGTTGCGGCACGGCGTTGTGGTAGGCATCGGCCCAGCCGCCGACCGCCAGCGTCGCCGCCTCGATCGCCGACCAATCCTCGCAGACCGAGCCGTGCTTCCAGAAAGCGTCGCGATGCTGATGCCGCAGCCAGTTCTCCAGCAGCAGCGGCTCGTTCTTCAGCCGCACCAACCACATGTCACGCCAGCGCTGCCCCACCAGCGCCGGATCGGGTGGGCGCGAGCTGTAGGACAGCATGGTGGTGGACCAGCCCAGATTTTCGCCCAGCAGGCAGCCGCCCTTGTAATGGATGTCGTCGGCATAGCGATCCACCGTGGAGTCGATGGTGATCACCGCCTTTAGTGCCGGCGGCCGGCGCATGGCCACCTGCAATCCATTGAAGCCGCCCCAGGAGATGCCGATCATGCCGACCGTGCCGCTGCACCAGGGCTGCTTCACCAGCCAGTCGATGACCTCCAGCGCGTCGTCCTGCTCCTGCTTCAGATATTCGTCCCACATCAGCCCGTCGGATTCGCCGTTGCCGCGCATATCCACGCGCACGCAGGCATAGCCATGGCCGGCCATATAAGGATGGGTGAGCTGATCGCGGACGGCGGTGCCGTCGCGCTTGCGGTAAGGCAGATATTCCAGCACCGCAGGAACTGGGTCCTTGTCGGCATCGTCGGGCAACCAGATGCGAGCCGCCAGATGGCAACCGTCTTTCAGGGTGATCCAGGCGTTCTCTATCTCCTTCACCTGGCGCAGGAACTTATCAACTGTCTTCATTGATATTACTGCCTTTTTCCCCGTCAGCAAAGAGGGCCGAACCGGCGCTGCCGAAGCGCCGCCAAGCCTCCCCGCATGGGCGGCAGTTGTATCGGCCCGATCAGGTGGGTGCAAATTGGCAGCTCAACGGCCGGGCTAACGCGCCGCGAGCGAGCACAACCGGCAGTTTTTGTGCCGCCACCGCTGGAGCAAAATTTGGGGCGTCCTTAACGAACTTTAACCATATGCGCCTATCCTCGTATGCGGTCGCAGAACCGACGGGTCGACTGTCCCGGTATCCGGGGCGAATGGGGTTCGGCACCGTCACTGCAAGCGATCCGGGGCCAAGCGATGGGTGGATATGTGTGGGCGTCGGCGAAAGCCGGCGAAGCTTGCAGATTGCAGGGGGCACGGCCGCAACCGATTGCCGGCTCTGCGAGGGGCGTTGCACGCAACCTGCGCGTGCCGCTTTCCCAAGCGCTCGCGGCGATTCTTTTGCTGCTCAGCGTGCCCGCCAGCGCCCAAAACTGGTCCAGCGAGATCCAATCGTCGGCTGAAGACGCCTATGCTGCGGCCGATAGTTGGGTCTCGGACGCATCCGGACAACCTCGGGCGATCGACGAATATTTCTATGTCAGCGACTCCTCGGACAGTTTCACCAACCTGAATTTCGACGTCGGCAACCAGAGCGTCGGCGTGAGCAATTTGGTCATGTCGGACTTCTATCACCACGGCCGGTCCGTCACCTTAGGCCGACCCGATGAGAATCTCGGGCTGACCGCATTCGCCTTGCAGAGCGTGCCAACGGCCGGGTTCGACGCCCTCGCGTACACCGCCGATGACAAGAACCGCATTCAGGGCCTCTCCTTCAATGCGCGCCCCGTCCGGTCGCTGTCGGAGAATGTATCGGTGACCGGTACCTTCTATCGGGGCGAGACGCGCGGGGCCAACAGCGGCAATGGCATGATCGGCGACGACAGCGAAGGCAGCGGCGGCTCGCTCGCCATCGATATGCACTGGCTCGATCAACGGCTGAGGTTGCGCGGTGAAATCGCCGCAAGCCGATTCGATTTCAGCGACACCGGCGGCGAAACGGCGGAGAATGACCTTGCCTACGACTTCCAGGGTTCCTATGCGCTCATTCCGGGCGAGAATCTCTATGGCGAGCATGTGAGCTGGCATTTTGGCATCGAACGCAAGCGCGTCGGCAGACAGTATGCCAGCATCGCCAACCCGTACATCGCTGCCGATCGCGAAACGACATCGGCTTTCACCAACGTCACATGGGGCCGGGTTTCCGCGTATGCCCAGTTCGGTTATGAGACCAACAACGTCGAGGAACGCGATGACCTGGCCACCGACCGCCGATTGTTCGCGACGTTCAACACGACATACACACCGCACGTCGCGCCCGACAGGGATGGCGGCTATGGTTGGCTGGGCCGGCCCACCTTTGGCTTGCAGACGAACCTGTCGGACGGCAAGCAGATCGACGTGCCCGCTGCAATCCAGACTGAGAGCGGCAACTACCAAGCCCGCTCCATGACGCTGAGTGCCGCGACCTCATACCAGCGTTGGGGTTTGGACCTGTCGCAAACCGTCAGCTCCCGCGAAGATCGTACGGAAACGGCCGATAGTATGGTCGAGCATCAGACCAATCTGGGTCTGCGATTCGCGACCGCCCCTGGGCTGACGATCAGCCCCTACGCCCGCTCGAGCCTTCAGAGGGACAATGGCAGCGGACAGAATTTGAACAGGTTCGATCTCGGCATCGATCTTACCGCCGACCTGATCCCTGAAGAGGTCAACGGCAGCTTGAATTTGTCGGTAAATCCGCGGAACGATTTCGCCGACACGCCTGACGGCTATTTTGCCGGCGGCGAGGTGTCGTGGAATGCCATACCGGCCGCGATCAATCGATCGGGATTGGCCCTCGCCTTGGCCGGCAGCTTCCGGCATGTGGAGGAGACGAACTCGACAATCGCTGACGACGCGGCGCAGGTATTTGCCAGGGTCAAACTCTTCTTGCCGCTGGACTATTGAGTCTCCGCAACGGCTCTCGAGCCGATCCAGTCGCTCTTGGCCTTAGCCCGCCACGAGCAATCACCAGTCTTTCTTGTTGATTCAGTTGTTGTTTTCACAGCGGCGATGGCGCCGGCCGATCCGTCCTGGCCGCGCTCCGCATCGGCTGGGACATGAATTCTTTCCCCGACGAACCCGCGGCCGCGCCGGTTGCAATAATCCTCGTCTTCTAGCCGACATGTGATGATCGTCACAAACGCTCGCCTCTCGACCTCCGACGATATCGGTGTAAGGTGGCGGCGGTTGCCGGATCGATAGGTCGGCTGTCCTGCCACGCGGGACTGTATCGGTTTGGCGCCGGGCGGAGCATTGTGTCGAAGAGCAATGGGCCGCCGAGCGCCGCTAGGGACTCGGGGGCGGGCTATGGCGTTTTCGGATTGGCAAAAACGGGGATCGAGCCGCGGAATCCGCTGCTTCGCCCTTATGGCGATTGTGACAGTTTTCTGCCTATACAGCGCGTCCGCCGGCGCCCAGGACTGGATCCCGGAATTGCAGCCGCCGGCAGCCGGTACGTTCTTCACTGTCGATGAGGCCATTGTCGTTGTCATCCCCGACGAGATCGCGGCCGCCGGGGAGGCGCAACTCGCCATCGAACTGGATGGTTTCGATATGACCGCCCTGGTACAGCAGGAAGGCGCGCACCTGCTCCTGGACCCGCCGGAGCCGTTGGCGGCGGGCGAGCATGGGCTAAGGCTGGTGGAATACGGCGCCGACGGCAGCATCATCGAACGCGGCGCCTGGACGTTCGAGGTTCGCGATGGCGAGTCCTTGAGGGAAATCACCGCCTCCGCCAACAATGGCGTAGACTTGTTCTATCGCTTGGCCGGCAACGACCTGATCGATCCGCCCGATGAATTCGGCACCCAGGGCGCTGGCTCCGGCCAGGCGCGCATCGCCGATGGCGACTGGAGCGTCGACGCCACTGCGAACTACTTCCTCAACAGCCAGGAGGACCAGACCGTCGATGGCCGCCATCTGGATATCGGCGAGTATCTGTTCAGCGGCAACTACAGCGCCGGCCCGACCGATCTCAATCTCGGCGTCGGCCACCAGGATATCGGCGCCGACAACCTGATCATGTCGGACTTCTACCGGCGCGGCGTGTCGGTAACCCTGTCCCAGCCGGAGGAGAATCTTTCGGTGACCGCCTTTGCACTGCGCAGCGAGCCTACCCTGGGCATCGATAACTTCACCGGCGTCGCCGACCAGGAAAACAGGGTGCAGGGCGTGACGCTGACGGCGCGACCGTTCGCATCGCTGTCCGAGAATGTCGAGGTGTCCGGCACGTTTTATCAGGGCCAGACGCGGGCCGTCGGCAGCAGCAATGGCCTGATCGGCGAGGACAGCTCGGGCACCGGCGGTTCGCTGGCGGTGGATACGCTGTGGCTCGATCAACGCCTTCGCCTGCGCGGCGAGGTCGCCCTGACCCGCTTCGACTTCGACGACAACGGCGATTTGCCGGCGGACAACGATCTCGCCTATGCGTTCCTGGGTTCCTACGCCATCATTCCCGGCGGCGAAGCGGATGGCCGATATCTGAGCTGGGATGTAGGCGTCGAGCAAAAGCAGGTCGGCACATTCTTTGCGACCATCGCCAATCCCTTCGTCGTTACCGACCGCCGGACCACCTCCGCCTTCACGAATGCGACCATCGGCGAAGTCTCCATGCAGGCGCAGGCGGGCTACGAAACCAGCAATGTGGAAGGGCTGAACAACCTGCCCACAGACCGCACCTATTTTGCCACCTTCAATGGCAGCTATACGCCGGTGATGGAGCCCGACGCGGATGGCGGCTATGGCTGGCTCGGCCAGCCGACCTTCGGCTTGTCGCTGAACTTCAACGACGGCAAACAGATCGATAAGCCGGCCGCGTTCGCCGTGGTCGGCGGCGACTATCAGGTGCGTTCGGCAACCGTCAGCGCGGCGACATTCTATGATAGCTGGGGTTGGAACCTGTCGCAGACCGTGAATTCGTTCGAGGACCGCACGGGCACCACCGGCGATACGATGAATTATCTGACCGATCTCGGCCTGCAGTTCCAGCCCGATCCCAGCCTTTCCATCTATCCTTACGCGCAATTAAGCATATTCCGCGACGACGCTTCGACCGATGACTTGGATAGCGTGAATATTGGCCTCGATATCGCCGCGGACCTGATCCCGGAAGTGCTGAGCAGCAGCTTGAACACATCTTTGAACCTTACGGACAGTTTGGGCCACACACCCGATAGCTATTTCATCGGCGGCGAACTGCTGTGGAATGCATTGCCGGCGGAGGTTAACCGGCCCGGCGTGGCATTTGCCCTGACCGGCAGCTATCAGCATACGGATGACGCGGATTTCTTCGTGCCCGATGATGTGCTGCAGGTGTTCGGCAAAGTAAAACTGACTCTGCCGCTGGCCTACTAGACCAGGAGTCCAACGGATGCGAACAATCTATCGTGCGTTCATCGCTGTGATGTTGGCCGGCTGGCTGATGCCTGCGCCGGCGATGGCTGCCGTTACGGGCGTAGCGGCATCGCCGGACAGATTTAGTTTGGCAATGAATCAGGCGACGGCGGTGACGATCAGTTGGCGGATTCAGCGAGCGGGGGCGTCGACAATCGGCGGCGTATCCTCGACCAGCGGCACGCTCGTCATAGCCGGCACAACGGTGACAATCAATCGAGCTTTGTTCCGGCCGACAATTGCCGGAGAAAGTGTCGTGATCGTTGAAACCCTTGTCATCCCTCGTTCGCTTCTGGTACGCGCCATCAAATCGGGCGGCGCTCTGACGGGGACATATGTCCGTGTGTTTACCGATGGAGCGACGGCCACTGGCGCTGTCAATTTCGACATCACCACCGGCGGCGGCGCGAGTTTCGGCATTTCACGCCTGACGCTGAAATTCCTCGATGACGATTCCCGTGCCACGGTGCGGGCGACGGATTCGCGCCTGCGCGCGGTGGCCCGCATCCGCTTTACGGGAACCGGCCTGCTGCAAGCGGCCTGGCAGATCGCCACGCCCACCAGCACGCCCGGCAACGAAATCTTCCGGCCCTTGCGCCTGGAACGCCGGCAACTGACCGGCAACGGCGAGGTCGAGCTGATAAGCCCGCCCTTGCCCACATCGATAGACGGTCAGTATCTGGTGGCCCTGGAGGTGGAGGATCCCGGCCTCGGCTTCGAGACGCCGCGGCTGATCTATACGATCCTGCCGCCGGGCGCGCCGCTGGTTGAATCCGCCCCGCAGTCGATCCTGGTCGCCGCCCCGGCGCCGGAGGGCGCCTTGCAGCCTGGGGCAAAAATCGTCTGGTCCGCCTCTCCTTCCGCGGCCGTGTATCGCATCGTCCTGATCGATCCTCCGTTCGAGCCCTTGGCCGCGCCGCAGGCAGACCTGCAGTACGGGGCCGCGGTGGCCGATGTCAGCCCGGCGGAGGGGCGGATCGTGACCGGGTTCTACATGCCGGGGACGGCAACCGAGGCGGCCCTACCCGCCCTGGTGGCAAGTCGGCTCAGCAGCGGCCAGCGATATCTGCTACAAATCCAGGCGATCGATGGCTCCGGCACGACGGTCGCCGAGAGCCGCCCGCAGGAGGTCTATTGGCCGTGAACCTGCCGCAAGCCGCACAGCATCGGACACCGGCCGCCCAGGATATCGACGGCGAAGCCCTGTTGCGGCGCATCGCGGCGGGGGAAGAAGGGGCCATGGCCGAGTTCTATGGCGCCTTCGAGAGTCCCATCTATCGATTCATCCTGTCGCGAATGAACGATCCGTTCGAGGCCGCCGACATACTGAATGAAGTGATGCTGGAAGTCTGGCGTGGGGCTGGGCGCTTTCAGGGTCGTTCGACGGTCAAGTCCTGGATCTTCGGGATCGCGCGGCACAAGACCATCGATCGGCTGCGATCGCGCCAGCGGAATGCAGCCAGGGCCGGCGAGGAACCAAGCGAGGATATCGCCGACGAAGACGCGGTGGATCCGACCGAAGCCATCGCCGCCACAGAAAATGCCGAGTTTGTCCGGCACTGCCTGGACAGGATGTCGGCGGCCCACCGCGAAGTCCTGCACCTGACATTCTTCGAGGACCTGACTTACGGGCAGATCGCCGAGATCGCCGGCTGCCCCGAAGGGACCGTGAAGACGCGCATGTTCCATGCCAAACGCGCGATGCAGCATTGCCTGGCAAAGCTGATGGGGCGAAGGGAGTAGCGCAAATGGCCGGGTCAGATCGCGACAAAGAGGTAGAACAATTGCTCCCCTGGCTCGCCAACGAGTCGCTGGAGGGCGAGGAGGCGCGCGCGGCGGACGTGCTGGCGAAGCAGTCGCCGGCGGCGGCGCAGGACCTGGAGTTCATGCGCGGCCTGCGGACGCAGATGAAATCCATGGAGGCGGGCAACAGTCCGGGCGACTTGGGCTGGCGGCGCCTGCAACAGCAGATCGCGCGGGAGCGCGCGCCGCGGATGCGCGGCACCCGCTGGCAGAACATCGCGGCGATCGCCGCCGCCATCGTCATTTTGCTGCAGGCCGGGGTCATCGGCTATCAGTGGACGCAAGAACCGCCGGTGATCATAGCGGGCGGCGAACGCGCTACCCTGCAAGTCCGGTTCGTGCCGACCGCCAGTGAAACCGCGATCCGCGAGTTGCTGCAACAGATCGACGGCAGCATCGTCGATGGGCCGGGAGCGCTCGGCGTCTATCACGTGAAGATCGAAGACGCCGCGGAAGACCCAGCCGCCGCCGCGAAAGCGCTGGCGGCGCTGCGCGCCCGCAGCGATATCGTGCTGCAGGCCGAAGAAGAAGCGCCATGAAGCTGCGTTCGCTCATCCTCGGGTGTTTGCTGCTGCTGACTCTGCCGCAGCAGGGCGTCGCGGCTGACAGCTCGGTCATCCCGCTGTCGCCCTCCGGCAGTTCGGACTTCACGGCGACACCGCCGCCACCGCCACCGCCAACACCGCCAACACCGCCGGGCACCGGCGTGCCCGGCGGTCCGACATTTCCCGATCCGGCCACCGGCACGTTGCCGGCGCCGCCCGATAGCGGCCCGACGATCGTTACCCCATCCTTCACCACGCCCGATGCGCCGCCAACGATCACCGTGCCGATTCCCGACGCCGCGGATGCCGTCGCCGGCGAAGTGCTGGTGGTCAGCCGCTCGATTGCGGAAGCAACGGCCCTGGCGCAGGCGCTGGCGCCGCAGGGCTATCGGGTGCTGCGCCGGCAGCCGTTGAATTTTCTCGGCGGGGCCCTGACGGCATTTCGATTGCCGCCGAACCAGAGCCTCGACGATGCCATCACGCAGCTGCGCCAGGATTTTCCCCAGCATATCGTGGCGCCCAACGGCTTGCTGACGCCGGCCGCGACGGAACAGCCGGCGGCGCAACTCTATGCGAAAAGCCTGATCGGCTGGCAGGCGACGCCGTCCAAATGCTCGACGACGCTGCCGATCGGCTTAATCGATACGCCCGTGGATACCGGCCATGGCGCTCTGCGCGGCCAGAACATCATCTCCCGCTCCTTCCTGCCGGCGGGAATGGAACCCGGCTCCGCTGAACATGGGACAGCCGTGGCGGCGCTGCTGATCGGCGAGGCCGGCGACAAGACGTTCGGCGGCCTGATCCCCGGCGGCTCGGTTCACCATGCGAATGTATTCCACCGCACCGAAAACCGTGACGCCGTGGCGACGGTGGAGCGTGTGGTGCTGGCGATCGATTGGCTCGGCGGCGATGGCGTGCGCCTGGTCAATATGAGCCTCGAGACCGGCGCCAATCCGGTGCTGTATTTCGCCATGAGCAGCGCCGACGCCAAGGGCATGATCCTGGTCGCAGCTGCTGGCAACGGCGGAAGGAACGCACCGCCAGCCTATCCGGCGGCGCACCCGGCGGTGATCGCGGTCACCGCCATCGATGCCGATGCCAAGATCTACAGAAACGCCAACCGCGGCGACTATATCGATCTCGCAGCACCGGGCGTGGATGTGTGGACGGCATCGGCGGGTGGCGGCGGCAGCTATCGATCGGGAACATCGTTCGCCGTGCCGTTCGTCGTCGCGGCCATCGCCGTCGAGCAATCGACCGCGCCGAAATCATCGGCCAAGGCATTGCTCGCCAAACTGCGCGCGACCGCGCGCGACCTCGGGCCGAAGGGCTACGATGAAACCTTCGGCGACGGACTGCTGCGAGCGCCGAAATCCTGCGGCGGCACCACCGCATCGAACTAGCCGCCTGTCGCGGCCCGCATCGGGGCAGTGAAAACACCAGATAAATCGTCGATTGAACCGCCCGGCCACCACCGCCGACCCACAGGCGATGGCGGAATGACTTCGCCATCGACATCCCGGAAACCAGTCAGATGGAGAAGTCCAATGTTGAATCGTTCGAAGTTGATGATCGCGGCGGTCGCCGCAGTTTCCGTTGCCTCGGCCGGCTGGATGGCCGGCGACATGACCGCGCGCGCCGACAGCCTGCCGGTCGCGGGCGCGCCCCTGATCTGCACCAAGGGTTTCGCCGCCACCGGCAATCAAGACGGCTACACCTGCAAGAGCGAAGTCTTCAAGTGCAAAGCCGGGCTCAGCATCCTTCTCAAGAACATCGTCGGAAACCGCGCCGTCTACGTCTGCGGTACGCCGGAAGGCTAAGCTCATGCGGATACCTGGCGGCGCCAGCAAGACCGCCGGAACGATGCGGGCCGATCCAAGGGGTTTAACCATTGGATCGGCCCGGCGATTATGCCAACTCTTCCGACCAAGACTGGAGGCTATGCGTTGGCTGGAACCGGTGTCGTCCCGCGGCGGGTGAGCAGGCCATCGAGCCAATCCGGATCCATCTCCGGCACCGAGGACAGGAGAAGATCGGTATAGCTGTCGAACGGCGGCGTCAGCACCTGGGTCTTCGGGCCGCTGCGCACGACGCGGCCGCGATGCATGATGACGATCTCGTCGGCAATGGCCCGCACCGTGGCGAGGTCGTGAGTGATGTAGAGATAGGAGACCTTGAGCTCCTTCTGCAGGCGCAGCAGCAGCTTCAGTATGCCTTCGGCGACGATCTGGTCGAGAGCGGATGTGACTTCGTCGCAGATGATCAGCTCGGGATTCACCGCCAGCGCGCGGGCGATGCAGAGGCGCTGCTTCTGCCCGCCGGAGACTTCGGAGGGCAGACGGTCGACGAAGCGTTGGTCGAGTTCCACCATATCCAGGAGTTCGAGGATCCGCTTGTCGCGCGCCCTGCCCTTGAGACCGAGATGATGCTCCAGCGCGCGGCCGAGGATATCGCGCACCCGGCGGCGCGGATTCAGCGCCGTGTCCGGCATCTGATAGATCATCTGCATGCGCCGCAGCAACTCTTTCGGCCGGCTCTTCAGCGCCGGCGGCAGCGTCTGCCCGTCGAACACGATGTCGCCGGTCTGCGGCGGCAGTAGGCCGGTGATCACCCGCGCCAAGGTGGATTTGCCCGAGCCGGACTCGCCGACAACGGCGACGGTTCGGCCGCGCGGAACGAACACAGTGACGTTCTCCAGCACCTTCACCGCGCCGCCATAGCTGGCATCGACCGCATTGACGCGCAGCAGGAGATCCGGCCCGGCCTGCTCGTCCTTATGCAGGGAGCGTACCGCCCACAGGGATTTCGTATAGGGCTGCTCCGGCTGCGAGAGCATCTTGCGCGTCGTCGCCTCTTCGACCAGTTCGCCATAGCGCAGCACCATGATGCGGTCGGCCATCTGCGCGACCACGGCAAGGTCGTGGGTGATGTAGATCGCGGCCGTGTTGAGCTGGCGCACCACGTCCTTGATCGCGGCGAGCACCTCGATCTGCGTCGTCACGTCCAGCGCGGTCGTCGGCTCGTCGAAGATGATGAGGTCGGGCCGGCAGGACATGGACATTGCGGTCATGGCGCGCTGCAGCTGACCACCGGATACCTGATGGGGATAGCGATTGCCGATGCTCTCGGGATTGGGCAGACGCAGGCGGCGATAGAGATCGACAGCGTTGCGCCTCGCCTCGTCGCCGTTCATCACCCGATGCCAGGTCGGCGTTTCCACATACTGGTCGATCAGCTTGTGCGCCGGATTGAATGAAGCGGCGGCCGATTGCGCCACATAGGCGACGCGCTTGCCCCAAATCTCGCGCTTCTCCGGCTCACCGAGCTTGGCCAGGTCGACGCCGTTGAACATGATCGAGCCGGCGGTGATGCGGCAGCCCGGCCGCGCATAGCCCATGGCCGCCAACCCAAGCGTGGATTTTCCGGCGCCGGACTCGCCGATCAGGCCGAGCACTTCGCCGCGGTGCAGCTTGAGGTCGATGCCCTTGACGATCTCGTGCCAGATCTCGTCGCTCTCGCCCTCGATCCGGAGGCCGCGGATATCCAACAGGACGTCGCCTTTTTGACTTGTTGCCGCAGCAGATTGTTGCGCCATAGGGACTATCCTTTGAGGCCGCTGGTCTTGTGCAGGAACCAGTCGACGACGAAATTGACGGCAACGGTCAGCAGCGCGATGGCGCCGGCCGGCAGCAATGGCGTGATGTTGCCATAGTTGATGAGCGTGGCGTTCTCCTTGACCATCGAGCCCCAGTCCGCGGTCGGCGGCTGGATGCCAAGACCAAGGAACGACAACGCGCTGATCGTCAGGAAGACGAAGCAAAAGCGCAGGCCAAACTCCGCCGTCAGCGGCGGCAGGATATTGGGCAGGACCTCGCGCGTCATGATCCAGTGGATCTTCTCGCCCTGGAGCTTGGCGGCCTCGACGAAATCCATGACCACCACGTTCATGGCCACGGCGCGGGTCAGGCGATAGACGCGAGTCGAATCGAGCACGGCGATGATGAGGACCAGGTTGATCAGCGAGGCGCCGACAATCGACAGCAGCACCAGGGCAAAGATGAGCTGGGGTATCGCCATCAGCACGTCGACGCCGCGCCCCAGTATCTGATCGACCCAGCCGCCGAGCACGGCGGAAAGCAGGCCGAGAAGGCCGCCAAGGGTGAATGAAATTGCCGTCGTCAAGACGGCGATGCCGATGGTATTTCGAGAGGCGTAGATAAGGCGAGACAGGAAGTCGCGTCCGAGCTGATCGGTGCCGAGGAGGAACTGCGCGCTCCACGGTTCGTAGGCACCGCCGACAAGCTCGGTCTCGGAATAGGGCGCAATCCACGGCGCGAAGACGGCGGCGAAAATGTAGAGCGCGATCACGATCATGCCAAACCAGGCCGTGGGTGGCGCCCGCCGCAATTCGCGCCAAGCCAGCTGCCAGAACGATCGGCGCACGATGATCGGTTGATGCTCGGCCGTGGTGGTTGTGTTGCTCATTCTGGGGCCCCCGATCCGGCTCTTACCGCGGATGAAGCAAGCGCGGATTGGTCACGATCGAAACGATATCGGCTGCCAGGTTCAGCAGGATATAGGTGGCGGCGAAAATGAGAGCGCAACCCTGGACGACAGGCAGATCCTTCCGCTGGACGGAATCGACCATGAGTTTGCCGATGCCGGGATAAACGAACACCGCTTCGACGATGACGACACCGACGACCAGGTAGGCGAGGTTGAGGGCGATGACGTTGGCGATCGGCGCCCAAGCATTGGGCAGCGCGTGACGGAAAATGATTTGGCGCGGCGCGATGCCCTTGAGCCGCGCCATCTCGATATACGGGCTGGACAGCAGGTTGATGATCGCCGCCCGCGTCATGCGCATCATTTGGGCGACGATGATGAGCAACAACGTCAGCGACGGCAAAGCGCACCGATAGACGCGCTCGAAGAACGCCGTATTCGCGTCGACTTTCGCCAACGAAGGAAAGATGTGCCATTGCGACACGAAGAAAACCATCAACACATAGGCCAGGAAGAACTCCGGCGAAGAGACCGCAGTCAGCGTGACGACGTTGACTGTGCGGTCGAACAGGCTGTTGCGATAAAGCGCCGCCAGCATGCCGAGCACCAGCGCCAGCGGCACCGCGACGATCGCCGTCATACTGGCCAGGAACAGAGTGTTCATCAGCCGCGGCTGGATCAGATCGATAACGGGACGGCGGTTGCCGCTCAGGCTGCCGGCACCCGCAAATGACATGCCGAAATCGCCCGTGACGATGCCGCCGACCCAATCGACATAACGAATCACAGGCGAGCGATCGAGACCGATCTCCTCGCGAAATGCCTTCACGGTATCCGGCGTTGCGGCCTGCCCGAGAATGGATTGGGCGAAATCGCTGGGCAGCATGGCCATCGCCAGCGAGATGATCATCGAGACGACAAACAACGTCACGACGCCAAGCCCGAGGCGCTGGAGAATGGTTCTGACGATTGCGTTCAAGTCACCACGCCCCCTGTCGGCGTTCGGCAGGGGCGGGCCTAACGCCCGCCCCTACGAGTTAGAGAGACTACGCAAACCACCAGCGCTGCGCCAGCTTCATGCCATCGACTTCCAAATTGGCGGCGACGGGGCCGTGCGCGAGCAGGTTCGAGTGCGCGCTGACATAGTTGTTGAACATCATGACGATCAAACCGCCATCGTCATGCAGCAACTGCTGCATCTCCGTATACATCTCGCCGCGCTTCTTGTCGTCCGTTTCCGATCGAGCCGCCAGGAGCAACTCGTTGAAGCGTGGATTCTTCCAGTGCGTGTCATTCCAGGCGGCCTCGGCCGCATAAGCGGTCGAGAACATCCAGTCGCAGGTCGGACGGCCATTCCAGTAGGATGCGACCCACGGCTTCTTCAGCCAAACATCGTTCCAATAGCTATCGTCCGGCTCGCGGATAACATTGATCTCGATGCCCGCCGCCTTGGCATGTTCTTGATACAGGATCGCGGCATCGACCGCGCCGGCAAAGGCAGCGTCGGCCGTTGATAGATCAACCTTCAGCGTGTCCAACCCTGCCTTTTTCAGATGGAACTTGGCCTTTTCCGGGTCGTAGGTAAACTTCGGCTGCGGATCGAACGCGTACTTGACCGTGGGCGCGATCGGGTTGTCGTTGCCAGGCGTGCCATGGCCCAGGAACAGCTTCTGCAGGATGTCTTCCCGATTGATCGCGTATTTGAGCGCGGTGCGGACATCGACATTATCGAACGGCGGCGTGTCGACAAACATCGGCAGCACATAGTGACCATAGCCAGTCACCTCGAGAACCGCGAGATCCGGGTTCTGCTGCAGCATGCCCAACGTCTTGAGATCGCAACGGTCAATGTAATGGACTTCGCCCGTCGTTAGCGCATTGCTGCGGGCCGTCACATCGGCGATGGTCGTTACTTCGCAGTCGTCCACCCAGACTTCTCCGTGGTAGTTCGGATTGCGTGTCATCTTGAAGCTGACGCCCGGCTCGAAGTTATCGAGGACGAACGCGCCCGTGCGGATGCCGGACTCCCAATCCACGCCGCCGCCGTCTTTGGCCGGCATGATCGGCAGGTGGTAATCGCTGGTGATGTAAGGGAAGTCGGCGCTGCCGCTCTTCAGCGTGAAGATCACGGTTTCAGGACCGTCGGCTTTGATATCGGCAATTGGATCCAGCACCGACTTGGCAGCCGATTTCGACTCCTCGCCCATATGATGCCGGTAGGTTTCCAGCACGTCGGTCGAAGTGACCGTCTTGCCATTATGGAAGGTGACGCCCTTGCGGATCTTGAAGACCCAGCTCTTGGCATCGTCCGACGGTTCGAAGGATTCGGCGAGATCGGGAACGATCGCTCCGGTGGCATCGATCATCGCCAATTGGTTGCCGGTGGAACCGCCGAGCAAGCCAGTGCAATTGTCCGGATAGGTTCCCGGGTCCAGCGAGTCGGTGGTGGCGCCGGCGCCAATGCCCAACTTCAGCGAGCCGCCCTTCTTCGGCTCAGCCGCCACGCCCATCTTGCTCAGCATGGTGGTGGCCATCGCAGTGGTGACACCCAGCACCGCCGCGCGTCCCATGAACTCGCGACGGCCGATCCGGCCCTTCTTGATCTGTTGTTTCCAATATTCCAGTTCGCTCATTTGCTTTCTCCCTTGGCGTCCTGACGACGTTTTTGTTGACCTGTGACACAAACGCACAACTCTATCTTCTCTTCCCCCGGCCTTGTCCTTCCTTAGTCCCCGGCGACCCTGCCTCCCCCAGCAGCGCCATACCGGTACGCAGCCCAGCGATGGAAGCAGTGGGTGGCGGCATCCATGACCGGCGAGAACAACCCGCCGTCGAACACCGGCGACCGCCGGCCCGCCTGCATCCCCTCCACCGCAAAGACATCTTCCTGAAAGACCTGGCGCCAGGCGGCGAGATTGGCGGTACGGACCTCCCGGTACCGGTCCGCCAGCGCCGCGTCGCCGACATAGTAGATTTCCAGATGCTCGAGCGTGCGCTCCGGCGAGACGGGCTCGATCCGCACGATCTTGACGTGGTCCTGATGCACGCCGATCAGCAGGTTGGGGAACAGCGCCACATACTCGGCGCCGCCGCGCCAGCTCTCAGGCAACTCCGGGAACACCGGCAATTGCGTCCCATCCGCCGTCAGCGCCGGCTTGTAGGCGCGGCTGCCCTGGCCGGCGAAATCGCCATCGAGAATGTTGTAGTGATCCTCGAGGCGCGAGTAGCTGTTCAGTCCGGGATGGACCCACGGCAGGTGATAGGACTCGCAGTAGTTCTCCACCGCCAGCTTCCAGTTGCAGTTCACGGCAAGCTTCAACGATGAGTCCTTACCGCCATGGCGCATCAAGGCTTCGTCGAAGATGCCCCAGCGCTCGCGCAGCGGGCGGATATGCTCGTCGAACGCTACTGCGCGGCCCGACAGGTCGACGAACAGGGCGTCGAACCAAACCGCCGAGCGGACCTCGCGCAGGCCATGGGCCGACCTGTCGAAGCCATTCAGATTGTTGCTCTCCGGTCCGCCGAACTTCGGGGTCGCGCGCAGCGCGCCTTCGAGGTCGTAGGCCCAGGAGTGATAGGGGCAGCGGATGACGCCGTCGCAATGGCCGGGTTTCGTCACCAGCGTCATGCCGCGGTGGCTGCAGACGTTGTGGAAGACCTTCAGCTTGCCCTGCTTATCCCGCAGAAGAATCAGCGGAATTCCCAAAAGGGAAACCGGCACCAGATCGCCCGGCGCCGGCACGTCGCTGCCGAAACCGATGCAAGCCCAGGTCTTGGCAAACAGCTGATCCCGTTCGAACTCAAAACAAGCCGCATCGGTGTAGAACCGATTGGATAGGCCTCTCATTTCGGGTCCTTGCGCCAGGACGACCCGCGGGTCGCCCACCGGCGGCACAGGCATAACAGTCATGCAAGCCTTACCCTGTTTTTGAAGCGCCCGGGCCGGATTGGCGTGTCGCCTTCCAGCCTTCGGAGTTGTCAGGAGTTTCCTCACTTTGCCTGCATCCGTAAACTGGAAAGAATCTCCGGTTTCGGTTAAGTTTTTCGAATGCGACCCGGACATCTCCGCCTGCCCCCTGCCAACAGCCTGGTGGCCTTCGAGGCCACGGCGCGGCACTTGTCGTTCAAGGAAGCGGCGCGGGAATTGAAGGTCACGCCCGCGGCGCTGAGCCGGCAGATCCGCATCCTCGAGGAGAATTTGGGCTGCCGGCTGTTCGACCGGCTCCATCGCGCCATCCGGCTCACCGCCGAGGGCAAGCGGTTGCAGCACTCCGTCGGCACCGGTCTCAGCGGCATCGCCGCCACGGTGTCGGAACTGCGTGCGCCGGCACGGGGACAGCAGGTGACCATCAGTTCCTCCAGCGCGTTCGCCTTTCTCTGGCTGTTGCCGCGCATCGCCGCGTTCAATCTGGCGCGGCCGGAGATCGATGTGCGCTATGTCGTCTCCGACGCGTACATCGATGTGGCCAGCGTCGAGGATGTGGACATTCTGATCCGCTATGGCAGCGGGCAGCTGCCGGGCTATGTCGGCCACAAGCTGTTCCATGACGAACTCATTGCCGTCTGTAGCCCGGCCTATCTGAAGCGGCGCCCGCCGCTGAAGTCACCGGCCGATCTGCTTGGCGAACGCCTGATCCATCTGGAAAACGTCGACCCGATCTGGGAGGACTGGAACACTTGGTTCAACCAACTCGGCGTCGGCGATGCGCCGTCGACGCGCGGACAGCTGATCAACAACTACATCATCGCGGTGCAGGCGGCCGTGGACGGCATCGGCATCGTCCTCGGCTGGAAATATCTGCTGTTGAACTATCTGCGCCAGGGCCTGCTGGTGCCGGCAATCGAGGCCACGGTGCCGACGACCCAGGCCTACTACCAGATGCTCAGCCAGCGGCGGAGCGCCAGCGCCAATGTGGATCATCTGCGCCGCTGGATCGAGAAGGAGGCCGCCATCATGCAGGCGAAGTGACGCCGCCCTAGCCACGGCCGGGCCCGTCCTTCGGCGGCTCTGGGCGGGAGGGGACGCGGGCGCGGCGGTCGGTGTCGTAAAGTTCGCTGCTGTAGTTGCGGTTGTATTGCTTCGCGGCATCGATCCGCGGCTGCCAATCCCAGGGCTGGATGCGGCCCTTGAGCAGGGCGTCCTGCACGAAGACCCGCTGGCGCTGGCTGGCGATGACCTGCTCGCGGATCGCCCCGCTGTTCCATTTGGTTGCGGCTTCCTTCGCGAATTCCGCAGCGGCCTGCGCATGAGCGGGATCGGCGGCGAAATTTTTCAGCTCGTGCGGATCGGCCGCGAGGTCGAAGAGCTGCGGCGGATCGCCGGCACAGGCGACATATTTGTACGTGCCGCGGCGGATCATGAAGGCGGGCTGGAACGTGCCCTCGGCCATGTATTCGCCGAAGACCGTGTCCGGATGGCCGACGGCGTTGCCCGACGCAAGCTCGAGCAGGCTCGTGCCATCGATGGGCATGACGGGATCGAAGGTTCCGTCATCGGCCAGCTCCGCGAAGGTCGGTAGCAGATCTACCAGCGACGCATTCTGAGCCACGCGCCGGGGCGAAAATTCCCCGGGCCAATGCAGGATCATCGGCACGCGGGTGGAATGTTCGAAGAAGGTCATTTTGTACCAGAGGCCGCGCTCGCCCAGCATGTCGCCATGGTCAGCGGTGAAGACGATGACCGTATCCTCGGCCTGTCCCGTCGCCCGCAATGCCGCCAGCACCTGGCCCAAGAGCCGATCCGCATAGGTGATCATGGCGTAGTAGCCGTGACGGGCATTGCGCACATGTTGCTCGGTGATGCGGTACTCGCCGCGGTCGTAGAGCTCGTACATGCGCCGGCCCACGGCATCGCGCTTATCGGGCGCCTGGTAGGGCACCGCCGGCATGTCGATGTCGTCGTGCCTGTAGCGGTTCCAGTCGGCGGTAAATGCCAAGTACGGATCGTGGGGATGCATCAGCGACACGGTCAGCATCCAGGGCCGTTCGTCGCTGCCGCGCCCGGCATCGTTCAGCCAGCGCGCCGCAGCGAAAGCCACTTCTTCGTCGTAGTCCATCTCCAGGGAGCGCTCATAGGGTCCGGCCTCAACGACGCTCAGCATGTTGTGGAACCACCAATGGATCTTCTCCGGCTGGTCCCAGGTGGGCGTCCAGCCGAAATCGGCCGGATACATGTCGCTGGTGACGCGCTCCTCATAGCCGTGCAGCTGATCGGCGCCGACGAAATGCATCTTGCCGGAAAGGCAGGTGCGATAGCCCGACGCGCGCAGATAGTGGGCGAACGTGGGGACGGTCGACGGAAACTCCACCGCATTGTCCCAGGCGCCGATGCGGCTGACGAGCTGCCCGGCCATCATGGAAAAGCGCGCGGGGGCGCAGAGCGGCGAGTTGGTGTAGGCGCTGTCGAACACGACGCCGCGCTCCGCCAGTGCGCCGACGCTGGGCGCCTGCACCAGCTTGTGCCCGTAGCAGGGCAGGAACTGCGGCGCCAGCTGGTCGAACATGACCAGCAGGATGTTGGGCTGTTTGCGCCCAGATATTTTCGGCATGAGTTAGGTCCTGAGAGTGCGATGGCGACCGGATCATTCAGCCATGACAAGCCGCTGCAAATCCGTCTATCGCGGTTGGACGGGCAACTCGCACAAATACGACAGAGGCGCTTCATTCGGGCGGAGAGGCCGCTATCGACAAATCCGGTCCAGTCGGTAGAAATGGCGCCGAGGCGAATCGAGGAGAGCGGCGGATGAGCGGCGTTAGAGTGGAGCGGCGGGGCAAGGTTCTCGAGGTCACGCTGGACCGGCCGAAGGCGAATGCGATCGACTCGGCGGCGAGCCGGGCGCTGGGCGAGGCCTTCGCCACCCTGCGCGACGATCCCACGCTGCTGGTGGGCATCGTCACCGGCGGCGGCGATAAATTCTTCTCCGCGGGTTGGGATTTGAAGGCGGTCTCCGAAGGGGACTCCAACGACTATGGCCCCGGCGGCTTCGCCGGCATCACCGAGATGTTCGACCTGGACAAGCCGGTGATCGCCGCTGTCAACGGCATCACCGTCGGCGGCGGCTTCGAGATCGCGCTGGCTTGCGACCTGATCGTCGCCGTAGATCACGCCGAGTTCTTCCTGCCGGAGATCAAGGTAGGCATCATTCCCGACGCCGGCGGCGTGCAGCGCCTGCCGCGGCGCCTGCCCCACGCCGTGGCCATGGACATGCTGCTGACCGGCGCGAAGCTCAGCGCCGCCGATGGGCTCCGCTGGGGCCTGATCAACCGCGTGGTGCCGCCGGCGGAGCTGATGCCGACGGCCCGCGCGATCGCCGAGGAACTTACCGGCTGGGCGCCGCTGGCGCTGCGCGCGCTCAAGAGCGTGGTCAATGGGATCGAGGGCCTGCCGATGCCCGAGGCCTTCCAGCGCATGCGCGGCATTCCCGTCTATCAGCAGATGACGAATTCCGAAGATGCCAAGGAAGGGCCGCGCGCCTTCGCCGAAAAACGCGCGCCCGTGTGGAAAGGCCGGTGAGCCGCAAACGCTCGCCATCGAAGAAGCCGGCGGCCGCCGATCCGGACGCCGCGCGTTTTGCAGCGCTGGAAGAACGGATCAAGCGCGAGCCCGCCGCCGCCGATGCCTATCTCGAGATGGCGGCGCTGCTGTCGCGGCGGCGCGAATCCGACATGGCGGCGCAGATCCTGCGCGCCGGCCTTGAGAAGTCGCCGCGCCATCTGGGCCTGCTGACCAATCTGGGCGGGCTGCTCGCCGCCACCGATAAAGCCGAAGAAGGCATCGCCTCCCTGCATCAGGTGGTGGAGATGATGCCCCGGTCCTATCTCGCCCACTACAACCTGGCGATCGGGCTGAAATCCGCCGAGCGGTTCGCCGAAGCGGCCGAACAGTTCCGCGCCACCCTGCAGCACAAACCGGATTTCGCCGAGGCCCATGTCAATCTCGGCCATGCGTTGCTGGAACTCGGCCGCGTGGTGGAGGCCGCCGAAGCCTACGAGACCGCCCTGCCTCTGCGCCGCGCGCCCGGCACTTCCACGAGCGCGCCGATCAAGGCGAATGAAGCCAAGCTGCGTCACGATATCGAGCAGCTTCGATATCTGGCGGGCCTCGGTCTGCTTGAGCGACAACACGGGCCGGCGATTGCCGATTATGAATCCGCGCTGGCCGATCTGCCGCGGCTGCCGGCCGGGGCCACCACCGTGGCGCTGCCGCCGCGGCATCAGGAGAAATTGCGGCCGACCTATAACCGGCTGCTCTACCGACACAGCGGAGAGCCCATCGGCTCCGGCGCCGTCAATCCGGCGCTCGACCGCGAGATCATCGAGCGCAGCTATGGCGACAATGCGCCGGGCTATGCCTGGTTCGACTCATTGCTGACGGAAGAAGCGCTGCGGGCGCTGCGGGATTTTTGCCTGCAATCCACCGTCTGGTTCCAATGCCGCTATGGCGACGGCTATCTCGGCGCCTTCATGGATGACGGGTTCTGCTGTCCCCTGCTGCTGCAGATCGCGGACGAATTGCGCCACGCCCTACCCGGCATCTTTGCCCGCCACACGCTGCGGCGGCTCTGGGCCTTCAAGTACGACAGCCGCATGAGCGGCATTCCCATCCACGCCGACTTCGCCGCCATCAATGTGAATTTCTGGGTGACGCCCGACGACGCCAACCGGGATCGGGACGGCGGCGGGCTGATCGTCTGGAACAAGCGCATGCCCGAGGACTGGGAGCTCTGGCGCTACAAGGACGACATTCCGGCCATCCGGGATTTCCTGGCGACGAACCGCGCCAAGTCGCTTGCCGTGCCGTACCGGCAGAATCGCGCGGTCATGTTCAACTCCGACCTGTTCCACGAGACCGGCAAACTCGACTTCCGCGAAGGCTACGAAAACCGCCGGATCAATGTGACCATGCTGTTCGGGAAGCGGCAGACCGGCTGACTCACTGTCGCCCTCGGAGATGACAGATTCGCAGGTGGCACCATCGGCGCTGTGCCCCCGCGTAGCATTCGCTGGACGCGAACGCTACGCACCCT
>Ga0184626_10000009_pt1 | contig 34927 bp, 37 predicted proteins | sample PLM3_60_b1_FD_133142 | JGI IMG/M metagenome (GOLD analysis project Ga0184626, IMG submission 133142) | Groundwater sediment microbial communities from an aquifer in East River, Colorado, USA - PLM3_60_b1 | ecosystem: Environmental > Terrestrial > Soil > Riparian zone | place: USA: East River... | reverse complement strand
GTCTTAAATCTAGCGTCACCTTTGAAATCGTACCAATTTCCTTCCCTACCATCGTATCGAAAACGAATTTTCCCACTACTTGTCGACAGATACATAATCTCAACCTGATTGTTACCTTTTTCTAGCATCTCTATGTACATTTATTATCTCGCCTAGGGATAGATTGGAATAGTTCTTGACTTTTGTCTGACATTGAATTAACATGCTCGACATACTTTTTTAGTGTTGACGTGCAGAAGTAAATAAACACTTACACACCTACGAGTCACAAAAACAATAGTTATTTACAAAAATTAAATGTTCCCTGCATAACACAGTGACTACACTTTTCTAAATTCTGGATAGACACACCTCTTACAAGAATGTGCAGTTTCTCCTCCAGTCAAATAATACTGATGATGATCTCTAATATGACCACAAACGCACAAATCGTATTTAGCCTCCATCTTATTATTCTTGTTATTTTCTATAGTAACAAAATATATATTACTGTTAGTTCATTAACTTACAATATATTATACTTTTGTATACTGATTTTTTGCTCTTTTAAACAGGTAATTATATTAGTAACAATTTACCAAAATTTATATCATCATTGCAGCTACTATTTAGAGAGGTAGATCAATTTCAAAAAAAATTTAATTTAATCTGTATATTAATCAATAAGTGTAATGTATAAAATATAGTAGATTTATTGAGACCTCTACATCTTATTTTTATTGGAACATTCCCAATATTACCTCAGGTTTAATCAATGCTAACTTTGGCTTTTGTATATCAATGAAAACACTTTATTGTGTTGTTGCTTCATTTCTTGCCGCATGTCTTTCATCTCTTTTTCATGTTTTATTTTCATAGCTGCAATTTCATCTTGTTTTTCAGTTAAATCGTTGATCCTATTCTCAAGTTCCTTGTTATTAGTGGTGTTAATAGACAATAGGTCTACTGCATTTACATAATCCTGAAGAATGTCTTTTTCACTAGGTTTATAGTAACTTTTGGAAATGCCAATATCATGACCCATTGTTAATTCAACATTTACAGGCCGCATCACCTGTTCAGATCTAGTTTTGTAATATTTTCTAAAACCATGAGCAGTTTTCCATTCATGTCTGTTTTTACCTTTTGGTAATGGTTTTCTTATACCTTGTTCCCATAGAGCACGTTCAATTAATCTCTTGATTGCACTGCTGTGAAGTTTTCTGGGTAACGTCGCAAGACCCCATTTTGCACCATACATTACATTTGTTGTCTGCCAAATATCTCGCATTACCCATGATTCACCTGTTATTTTTTCACCATAGGAGGTACGAAAATCCATCCATTCCTTTAGCGAGTTATATGCTTCGGGCGTAATAAAACAGTAATATTCATCCTGGTCTTGAGGGTAAACTATCAACTTTGCTGCAATGACTTCACCCTTGTTGTTCTTAAATGGAGTAATGTGTTTCCACTGAAGTGTATCCCATGCGCCTATTCTTATTCCAGAAGATATCATCGTATAAATTATTGGTTTAATACGTCTATCTGGATATTCCAATAGTTTTCGAATTTCTTCAATTGTTGGAATTCTATCGTTAGCTGCATCCCTTCCTCTTGGGATTCCTCTTGAAATCTTTTTCCAACTTAATGTTAAGTCATTCATCTCACAAAATAGTTTTGTGGCCTTGTAATAATTCTTAATTGTAGATTCAGCAATTTCTCCATTTTTTGCACGTTCAATCTGAAACATGATAAATCTCATTAAACTTTGTTGTGCCCACATTGTATCTTCCTTGGCCTTAAAAATGAAATTCTTTGCTTGTGTCTCTAGGTCACCTTCAATTTTCAGAAAATCAAGAAACACTTTGAATCTTTTAGGATACTGTCGCTTACTTTCCGCTGCTTTCATTGCATAAGTAAATACGGTTAATGGATTTGTCAATGATTCGACTTCCAATTGCATTTTCTATATAAGAGTATATAAAGTGGGCCCTAATAAGGGGACAACTTTGGTTCGGGCCCGGAGGGCTTCGATCCCTCGACTTCCGGCTCTCTTTGTTAAACTTAGAAGGCAGGCGCTCTATCCAAGCTGAGCTACGAGCCCATTTGGTTTGCATTATTTTGCAAATCCAGTGCAAAAAGGAAATAAAATATTCACTTATAAACTGTTCAAATATCTCAAAAAATTCTTTTGATTTTCAAGTACTGGAGCATCATATTTGAAGTAAACATTATGTTGAGCTGAAATTTCTTTTGGTAGACAGGTTATCGAAAACAGGTTCAGGTTTAGTATGCGACAACACAAGATTGGCTCTGCATGAAATACGTGAACACTTGTGCAAAAAAATGTAAATCATGATGCTTGTTCAGTTTACCATTTTGTAACTTTGATGACCTCAAAGGCTTCGGCATATTTAGAATTAATTTGATATCCCCTAAAAGAACATCTGCCGAGAACAGCAGGTATCCATATATCACCACCGCGAATAAACTGGGATTGAAAACACTCTAAAGCATTCTTCTTTATTTCTATTGTTTCAGTAATGTTTACGAACAATTGAGGTCTAAATGATTTTTCAGTAATACCTCCTGGTATCGTGGTCTCGTACATGAATATGTTATTTTGATCTCTGCAAGACGAAATTACACTTTTTGTTAAGGCTTGGTGATCTTGATGAGAATCTCCATGCCACTGCGTGAAGACTGAATCTGGTTTGTATTTCGATACGATTGAATCTATCATAGTAACTAATTTTCTTCCAAATACCATCTCTTCGGGCGATAAGTCAAGGAACAAAGGAGATTTGCATCCCATTACTTTAGCAGATGATATGGATTCAGACCTTCTGCCTTCTTTGGTATCTGTCTTTACAAAATTTGGTAATGTGGCTATAATAGGCTGCACGTCGTAACCCTTTGCAGATAGTTTAGCAATAGTTCCACCCATTCCTATTTCCAAGTCATCTGGATGTGCTCCAAAAACTAGAATAGCTTTAGATTCCATACAACCAGAATAAGGTAATTTTCCTATTTATGAACTGTTGATAGCTGGTGGGACTAGTCTGTAACCCCTTATTTCTCTGAATCTTCTATAATCTTGATAGCTGGTGCGACTAGTCTGTAACCCCTTATTTCTCTGAATCTTCTATAATCTTGATCAACTTCCATTGCTGCCATTAATATCTTGCTTTTAATTGATTTTGATGATTGTAAAAACATCTTTGTGTCTTTGGGCAAACAATGTCCTCCAACACCGTCACGAGGTTCAAGTATCTTTACATTCCATTTAGTGTTTAATGCATCTCTTAATTCTCCAAAGTTAACATTGTTGGCCTGACAGTAAAGATAGAGATCCTCTGAAAATGCAATTTGCATGTATCTATCAGCATTTTCAATTATTTTCGTCAATTCCGCAATCTCTATTTCAGAAACCGGATGCATAGGAATCCCTAGACCATTTTTTTTGTTTGTTTGACTCTTATTGTTATTGAATTCAAGAACTTCGTTTCCGCTATCATAAAATTGCAGTGCTGTCTTTAGACAGCAATCACTCACACCACCAACTACTCTAACTTGATTTACACCGTGTAAGTCTTCTTCAAGTGCATACCACCTATGTGGTGCGTGAGCAACGTGGAGTCTGTGATTTAACATTTCAAATATCTTCTTCGAAGTTCCCTTAGGTACTGTACTTTCAATGGAAACAAGCGAACCATTTTTTGCCTCCCTTGAGATTTTTTGTGCAACAGAGAATAAGCCATCTACAAAAGGAGTATATTCATCATTTGGATCATGAGTAGATATACACAAAATGAAAACATCAATGTCATCAAAGCATTCAATACTCTTGATCCCATAATTCTTTTCTGCATTTTCTACTTTTACAGGATTGATGTCATATCCAAAAGTTTCAAATCCTCTCTCTTTCACATACTTTGCAACAGGCAAGCCGAGTTGTCCGAGCCCTATTACCAAAACTTTCTTTATTTGAGATCTTGATTCAATATGCATTTTCGCTGATAGTAAGAATTCATAATATAATTATTAAAGGCTTGAGATGGAATAGAATGTAAGTTATTCACTAAAGAAATTTCTATCTAGTTCGTATAGAACTTTATCTACCGCTATATCTGACCTCAAATCTATTACAATCCCTTTTTTTGAATAAGTGGTTTTTTCTTTTTTTTTATTGTTGGTCACTTGCTAGATATAAATAATCAAGCAAAAATAATAGATGTGTGATAAGAATTGGTTTAATCGGAAAAACAAACACTGGCAAAACTACTTTCTTTAATTCAGCAACTCTAGGTAATGAAGAAATTGCAAATTACCCGTTTACAACAAAAAAGCCAATTCACGGAAATGCTCACGTAATTACCCTTTGTGTTCATAAAGAATTCGGTGTAGTGGATAATCCAAGGAATTCTCTTTGTAAAGATGGGTGGAGATTAATTCCTGTAGAATTAATAGACCTTCCTGGTCTGATAAAAGGTGCATGGGAAGGCAAGGGTCTTGGTAACCAGTTTTTGTCTGTTGCTGCACAATCTGATGTATTGCTTCACATAGTAGATGCTTCTGGGAGCATAGACGCATCTGGAAAGATAGCGGAGGAAGGCGCCGGAGATCCAATTGCAGATGTTTCTGATATAGAAGAAGAATTGGTGCTATGGTATTTGAAATTATTTGAAGGAAATAGGGAAAAAATTTCAAGAATGATTAATACTGGCATGGACACGGTGCGAGCAGTCACTGAAATATTTAGAGGAATAGGTGTTAAAGAATGGCATGTAAAAAGATCTATAAATGAAAATAATCTAGGTAACAAAGACCTTCATGAACTTGACCCTGATGAAAGTAGAAGATTCATTTCTACATTAAGGGAGGTATCGAAGCCTTCTCTAATAGTAGCAAATAAAATAGATCTTCATCCTGCTGCAGAAAATTTCAAGAGATTGCGTGAACATAATAAACACATGTTTGTAATTCCTTCAAGTGCTGATGCAGAATTAACGCTAAGGAAAGCTCAGAATAAGGGTTTGATAAAATATTCTCCCGGCGATGAAATATTCGATATATATGAGAACACTATACTAAATGAAAAGCAAAAATGGGCACTTAATTTCATTAGGAAAGATGTACTGGGGGAGTATCTTAGAACTGGAGTACAATTTGCATTAAACATTGCTGTTTTCAAGTTATTAAACATGAATGTTGTATATCCAGTTTCTGATGCAAATAAATTGTCCGATAAAAAAGGTAACGTTCTGCCAGATGCATTTCTTATGAAAAATGGTTCCACTGTACAGGATCTCGCAGGTGAAATACATACCGAGTTATCCAAAGGAATTGTTTATGCTGTTGACATCAGAAACGGTTTAAGATTACCCGGCGATTACCAAATAAAGGACAGAGATGTATTATCCATAGTTTCAACCATGATAAAAAAATAGACGTACAAAACATGGTCCTAGCCTGACTCTTAGGACCCAATTGACAAGATGTTGAATTAGAATTAATTTTGGTTATTATTAAATGATCACCAATTGATGATTCCACCAATTGTAGTTAACTAGTGGTAACGTAATTCAGAAAGATTCTGACTGAATCGCACTCAAATTAGTATATTTAGTTATTCCATAGTTATAACTCATCGGTAATGAAATTTACTTTTTATAATCACTCAAAATATCCCTGTATCTTACATCTTTATAAGCTATATACTTCACATACTCTCCATACGTCATTTCAAAATTACAAAAAGTACATTTGACAAAGCTAAAATCATCAGAAAGCTCCGCAGGCTTCTTGCAATCAGGACAAAGAATTTTCATGATATTATTATCGTTAACCTAACAATTAAGCATTAACCTTTCAATTAAAAAGAACATTTTAATTTGATTTAGCTACTAATTCTAAATTGCTTTTAATTGCTTCACTATTGGTTGTCTGGCCTTTCGGAAAACTCTAAATCCACAAATACATTTTATTTCCGGTAACTTCGAAAGTTCTTCATTAGACACTGGAGTTCCACATCTCATACATTCATAAATCACATTACCAATGATTTTATCGCTCGCCACAATCGTCCTTGTCTTGAATGAAATTTATTTGTTTTCTCTACAGTCATCGAATTACTCCTGGCTCTCCCTTTAGATTGTAAAAAATCCCTATTCTAAAGCCTTGATTACGGCCTTTTGCATCTCCGCTATGCAAGCCTTGAAATTTCTTGCGTCATTTTTCAATCTTCCGCCTGATGCAAATTCATGTCCTCCGCCTTCAATAAGATGCGATGCAATCTTGCTACATGAAATTTTGTCCGTATTCCTCCTAATGCTAACTTTTCCATTTCGGTTAAAGAGCATAGCCAAGTCTATTTTAAAATTGGAAAATAGTTCCTGAGCAAATAGGCTTGTTTGGACGTATGGATATGTAAAAACAAAAGCCACATTAAATGAAAGTATTTTCTTTATTGCAAGTGTCTTCAATGATGCCCTTTTTTGAAATTCACTAATCTTGATGAATTTTGTGTAGTCTCTTTGCATATCTGCATCCCACAAGATTCCCGTTGATGATTTAAGAACCAGACTTTTCAATTTTTCCTTAACATCGGCATTATTTCTATAAAAATGGATTAATTCAGAGACTCTTGAATCATAATTCTTGATATTACTCATAAAGTCTGAACTATGTGCAATTAAACTCAGTTGCTCTGCGATTTTGTTTTTGTACTTAAACTTTTCATACATGAGTTCTGTTGCACATTTGTTTCCAGATGAATCGTGAAATAAGTTAGCAATCTTTTTAATCGATGTTAATGCCTTTCTAGGCCATGGATGATGATCAACCCAGGTTACAGACCATCTGTTATTTACCAAATATTCTATTGAATCCTTGCATAGATCGATGACGTCATTATTGACGCCAAGATCCGAAATAATTGCGAGCCCATTTCTTGTTTTTTTGGATTCAAATTTTAGATAATCATACATCTTTGTAAAATTATCTATGCCATAATTATAAAATGAAACATCTGCGTCAGGGTACTTCATTAACGCTACTGAAGCAGAATATATTCCATCAACATCAGCTTCATGGGAGCATATGATTACACGCATTCATAAAATAGGCATTTGAACTGAATATGTATTTAATGCTACAACTTGCTGCCTTTAGAAATACATTTTAGACAATTACAAACTAATGCTGTTTAACAATTATGAATCAAATAGATCATAATAAGTGGTTAATTCGTTTTTCAAGTATAATTTTATATTTGATAGCATGTGTCAGGTACTACAATACACATAATGTACTATTCAATTGAAAAAAAGATATCGGCTAGAACGGTATACCTTGTAGGTTTTTACATCTCTGCAATTATAATGACCACAATTACTTTTTATGCACTTTATCAGAGCATAGTTGAGTATGCTTCTACGGGAAAAATCATAATAGGTGAAATTTTAGTAAAAACAGAATTTCCATATAAAGGATTTTCAAAATTAATTACCTATCTAATGATTGTTTCAGTAGTCTCCTGGTACTGTGTTACCAAATTAGGTGGCGATAAGGTTAAGGAGATTTCTCCAGCTATCCGTTCAATATTCCAACTAATAGTTTTAGCAATAGCAATAGTTTCACTCTACGAATTCGTTTACAATTTTGTGGTTTGGAGCTCACTCATAACTCTTAGTGCATTAGGCGGGAGCATTAATTTGGACAGTATTAGTATACCATATCCCAACCCTGAAACTCCCTGGAACCTAGTCTTTGCCACAAAAATGTCACTAGCTGCCTTTGTTATTTCTGCTCATGGATTTTATATCATGGCAAAGAAGGGCAAAAGTTAAATGAAAAATTTTCTAAACCATAATTTAGCTAACGAATGACAAATTGAAATTATTGTCCCCTTTAGTCAAAGTTATATGCCCGTTTTTTGCTCACATGATACAGAAAGATGACCTCTAGAGAAAATTCTAAAGACCAAGTTTCAGCTGAACAAAAAATTAGTGAAATGCTTCAACAATCAAAGATTCTAGAAGCATATATGAATGATATTCTAGTAAAAGAATCCACAGTAACTAGATTGATTACAGAGGCCCATCTGGCTTCCGAAGCCATTCAAGAATTATCTAAAAATCGCCAAGAAGAATCGCTTGTTCCTATTGGAATTGGAATTTATCTCAAAGTAACAGTCCCGGAGGTAAGGAATCTATTTGTTAGTGTAGGTTCAGGTGTTACTATTGAAAAGTCCAAAGAAAACACAAAGAGTTATGTTGAGTCAAAGATTAAGGAATTTGAGCTTGCATTAAAACAACTAAATTCACAAAAAGAGCAAGTAGCGTTACGTATGAATCAGCTCCAAAATGAATTAAATAGTGAAATGCAAAATTCTCAAAGAACACCAAATTCATAACGGGATTGTACTCTCCTTGTTTGAAAAACTAAAAAAAGTATTTTCTGAAACTGCAAAGAATCTTGGCCAAAAAGCAATTTCAAAAAAGGAAATTGATTCGATTTTAGAGGAACTACAAATCAATCTTATGGAAAATGATGTAGCACATGAAATTGTTGAGGAAATGACATCAAAAATAAAAACAGAGATATTGAACTTGAAACTGGAAAGAAAAGAAAACTCTGATCAAGTAATTACGACAAAATTATATTCTTTTTTACATGAACTATTTCTGTCAACCAATAGTAAAATAGATATTATTCAATCTATTTTGGAAAAGAAAAAATCAAAAACTGGACCATATTCTATAATCTTTCTTGGTATCAATGGTACTGGTAAAACTACCACAATAGCAAAATTTTGTAAATTGTTAAGGGATCACGGTATTTCCGTTGTTTTGGCAGCCGCAGATACACATAGAGCGGGAGCTATTGAACAGATTACTCATCATGGAAACAAACTCAATGTTAAAGTAATCTCTCAAAGATATGGCGCAGATCCTTCTGCAGTTGCAAGAGATGCACTAGAACACGCAAAAAAGAACTATATCGATGCAGTGTTAATCGACACTGCAGGAAGGATGCAAACTTCTAAGAATCTTATGGAAGAAGTTAGCAAGATAATAAGGGTAATTAAACCTGATATGAAAATATTTGTTGGAGATTCCTTGGCCGGGAACGATACAGTAAATCAAGCCAGAGAATTTTTTCACTACACCAATTATGATGGATCAATATTAACAAAAAGTGATGCTGATTCTAAAGGGGGTGCAGCTATTTCTATTACGTATTTGACTCACAAGCCTATATTGTATTTGGGAGTTGGCCAGGGATATGAACATTTAGCTGAATTTGATCATGAGAAATTTCTTGATTCAATTTTCAAAGATAAAACATATGAAAAAACTATTAGCCATTCAGGTTTAGATAAAGTAACCACATTATCTGATAATGATACTGTAACGACGTTAGATGCCGATCCAAATATTGACTCGCATGGCAATGGAAACACAAGCAATGAGTACCACAAATTGTTAACGACGGATCAACTAACATCAGCTTCCTTGGTAGAGCCAGAACACACAAAAAATCCAGAACAGTTGAACCCTAGTAAGTTGAACCATAATCAAGAGAGAATTCATGAGGAAACCAGTGAGACAAAATCAAAGAAAGGGTCATTTTTCAATAAATTTTTTAGAGACAAGAAAGAAGACGGTACTGATAATGTAGAAAATGTTTCAAATGAAGAAATTAGACCTAAAAAGAGGAACAAAAATGAAAGCGAAAATAAAAGTGAAAATGTTGTTTATTTAACCGATGATGATTTAGATGATCTCACTAAGTAAGAAATATTTAACTAGTATTGTAGATTTAGACGAAAAAGAAATCATGAATTTGATTTCACAGGCAATTGATTTTAAGAGAAATAAGGATACCAGTATGTACAACAAATCTTTAACAGGAAAGACACTTGTTTTGATGTTTGAAAAACCATCTACTAGAACACGTCTAAGTTTTGAAACTGCAATGTTTCAATTGGGTGGTAATTCAGTTTATTTAAATTTTAATGATCTTCAGCTATCTAGAGGTGAATCTATACAAGATACTGCCAAAACAATTTCACTGTATGCAGATTGTTTAGTAGCAAGAGTTTATTCTCACAACACTATAGTAGAATTAGCACAGCATTGTAAGATTCCCGTGATCAATGGATTGTCTGACTTGTTTCATCCATGTCAAATTCTGGCTGATTTGATGACAATTTTAGAACATAAGAACCGCTTTAAAGGATTGACCCTGGCTTGGATAGGTGATGGAAATAATGTGTGTAATGATCTCTTGATTGGATGTGCAAAGATGGGAATAAATATCAGGGCCGCAATTCCACAGGGTTATGAGCCTCCAAATAATATCCTTGAATTGGTAACCCATGGATCAAAGCTAAAAAAAAGTGATTTTAAGATTGTACGTGAACCGATAGATGCGGTAAAAAATGCAGACATTGTAGTTACGGATACATTTGTTTCTATTGGAAAGGAAAATGAAGATAATAAAAGAATATCTACTTTCATTCCAAAGTATCAAGTCAATAGAGAATTAATGAATTCCTCAAAGGATGATGCAATTTTTATGCATTGTTTGCCTGCAAAAAGAGGTGAGGAAGTTACGTCAGATGTGATTGATGGCAAAAATTCAGTTGTTTGGGATGAGGCAGAAAATAGGCTCCATGTTCAAAAATCGTTACTAGTAAGTTTACTTGCTTAATCATCGAATCTTTTTTTTGTATTGATTTTTTAAATTTTCCATATCATGAATCTGTTTCATTTAGATATAATAAGGAGAAGTTGAGATTATAAAGGTATGGACGACATATATGTATAAACTAGATTTATGCTTTGACATAATTAAGGTAAAAGTATCATATTTCATTTGTCTAATTTATTGCCGAAATATCACTACAGTTTTACAAATTTAATTGATTCTGTAACTAAGATTATATCATAGTCATTGAGCTTTTGACTTTCTTATGTGACTAATTGCATTTGCTAGGTTTTCTTTTGCAGTATCAATTTCATTTTTCATTTCTTTCACACTATTCAAATACTTTTTCAGCAGATTTCGGTATTTTTTTATATATCTGATTTGTTGCCTAGGATTCGGAGCGCCCTCAGACCTACGAGTCGCTATAGATCGTTGTATATCAATTTCATTGACTATACGAAGTAATTTATCAGGGCCTATGCTTATTTTCATTTTATCTAGAATTTCTTTTAAGTCCTTAATGTTCAATTCGTTTAATGATGTGTTGTTCTTACTCATTGACTTTTTAACCAGTGCTCCCACTAATTTATGAGCACTCCTAAAAGGTAACTTATGTTTCAGAACCAATAATTCAGCAACATCTAATGAAACTGCATAACCAATGTGTGATGCTTTGAGCATGGCCTCTTTTTTTACTTCGAGAGAGTCAAAAATATCACTCATCATTACCAATGATGATGATACTATTTCAATTGAATTCCAAAAGGGAATCTTGATATCCTGTAAATCTCTACTGTAACCAGATGGTAATGATTTGAGTATTATCATAATACTTGCTAGATTTCCGATTACGATTGCAGCTTTAGATCTCATTAATTCTAGCGGATCTGGATTTTTTTTCTGTGGCATGGCACTAGATGTAGAAGCATGTTTATCATTAATTTCTATGAATCCAAATTCTTGAGATGACCAAATTATCAAGTCTTCAGCAATTCTACTTAGTGTTATCATTATTGAAGATATATCTGAAGTAAATTCAATCATAAAGTCTCTTGATGAAGTTGCGTCAATTGTATTTGATACTATATTGTTAAAACCCAACAATTTTGCAGTCTTCCTCCTATCAAGTGGAAAAATCGATCCGCCAATGGGACCAGCACCTAGTGGGGATTCATTAATCCTATCATATAATGAAAATAATCTGTCCATATCTCTTATTAGAATTTCAGAGTATGATATCAAATAGTGCGCAAAGTTTCCTATCTGTGCTTGCTGTAAATGGGTATAAAGAGGCATTATTGAATTCAAATTCTCTTGCGACTTTTGTAGCAGTAATCTAACCAAATTAATGACGTGAAAGAAAATGTCAATTAAATCATCCCTTGCCTTAATTCTGATGTCTGTTATTACCTGATCATTTCGGGACCTTCCAGTTTGAATTTTACCTCCAACATCTATTCCAATATTTCTAATAAGATGTGTTTCAAGTGCCTCATGAATATCTTCAAAACCATCTCTTACCAGATTTTCTGGATGTCTCAAGACACGATCTAATTCAACTATTATACTTGCAAGTTCATCATGATTCAATAAACGAATCTCATAAAGCATTATTGCATGAGCTTTGGTGGATAAAATATCGTAATAGAGAATTTTATTATCTATATCGATTGATGAAAGGAAATTCAATGTGTGTCTATCTAGATCTGCTTTGTGTCTTGATCTATACATGATGAAAACAAACTACTAGACTTATTTATTGATATTTATGATCCCGAAAAAATCTTTTCTCGTTATAATAAGCAATTCAGTCAGAGATGATTAAATCAATAGTTATATAGTATAGAAAATAAATTCAATATATGAGTCAGGAGATCCAACAGTTACGAAAGTCAATATTTGATGAACTCACAAAGATTGTAGACCCAGAGATTGGAGTTTCCATTATGGAATTGGAACTAATTGATAAAGTAGATATAGATGAAGGAAAGGTAAAGATAGACTTGCACCTGACAAGTCCTTTTTGCCCTGCAATATTTGGTTTTAAAATCGCTCAAGATATTAGAGATAATGTCTACAAGATTCAGGGTGTCAATGAATCAAAAGTAAATGTGAGCAATCACTTTATGGCTGATGCTATAAATAAGCAAGTAAATGAAAGCAAATTGCCCTCAAAATAATGGTCAAAATGGATATTAAAAAAATTATCAGCTAAATATTTTCTTAATCATTTTGTATTTCAATTTTTTTCGCTAATTTCTTCTCATTTTTAGATATTCCCAACATATACGATCTTAGTAACTGAATCCCTAATGCCGGGTCTACTCCCTTTGGACATACTTTGCTACATGAGCCAGCAAAATGACATCTCCATATGCCATGTCTGTCATCGACAATATCCAATCTGTTTTTTGCTTCATCCCTTGTATCAGCAAAATATCTGTATAATTGTGATAGAGCCTGTGGACCCGGAAATTTCAAATCCGTGCCAACAGTAGGACAAGCAGAATAGCATAACCCACACTTTATACAATATGAAAACTGAAGATATTTGTCTACGTCCTCTGGTGATTGGTAAAACGAAAATGTCTTTTTTTCAGTATCAGGATCGTCAACACCATCTTTGCTTTGTATATAGGGTTGAATATTCTTGTGATGATTAAAAAAACGGCTAAAGTCAGTGACTAGATCTCTTATTACGGGCAAATTTGGTAAAGGTTCGCATTCAATTGTTGATGTTTCTAATTCAGAGATTTTTGTATAACAGGCTAGTCTTGGAATGCCGTTTATTTTCATTCCACATGAACCACACGAAGCCATTCTGCAAGAATATCTAATCGCTACACTTGGATCCATGTAACTCTTGACATGTAATAAGGCATCTAGTACAGTAGTCCATTTTTTATATGGGACGTTAAACGTGTCATAATGGCTACCTGTTTTTTGTGCTGTATTTTCTCTAAAAATTTTTAATATTATTTTCTTTTCATTTTTATTATTCTTGTTAGAGTTATTCATTATTCAAAATCACAGTCCATTTGCCAATATTATTGTTCTAGTGCCATAAGCGATGAGTGCTATGGTTGCAGAAATAGTCATGATTGTTATCATATTCTCCCATGCTTTATTCTGTCTTAACTCCAATAAAATTATTCTTATACCATTGAATCCATGAATAGCGATTAATACAAGGATTGACTCTAAAATCAAGACATAAAAAATATTTTTATAATTTGAAATGATGTAATCATATTCAAGGCTCGAACCAAATGGAACTATCAGCCTCATCAATATGTGAACAGCAACAACAAATATTGCAGCAATACCTGTAATGTAATGAATCTTCATTATCTGACTTTCTTTTAGCATTCTGTGTCTTTCCATGATTATTCTCCGAACAAGACGGTGAATCCGTAGTACATAGCAGCGGCGGACAATATCAGTGCAATCCATATCCCAGATTTTTGTCTGTAATTCAAAGATGAAGGACTGTACGGATAATCAGGTCTGCCTGGCATTCCTAGTCCGATACCTACATGAGTAAAGACTAGACGAATACCATTTGCGGAATGAAACGTACTTGCTCCGATTACCATAATTAGGAATAGATGCCCCCAAACTGTTTGTGTTAGCTCTAAAAATGATTCCCATGCATTTTGACCATTAACTATTGTACTTGTTTCGTACACATGCCCAATGAAATAGATAAGAAGAAAAACTCCTGTTATTCTCTGAAACCAGTAAGAAATACGTTCCCATCCATATCGTGATGGGTTAAGCCAGCCCTTTAATCCCTCCAAATTATTGCGACTATCGTGTTCTAGCTCTTTCATCAGTATTTTCTCTCTGCTGGTACATATCTGGTTAGCGTAACAGGATGCCACGAAAAGTGAGGCTCAGTACTGTCCTTAAAGTATACCAATGTGTGTTTTAAGAAATTGACATCGTCTCTATCCGGGTAGTCAGTCCTAGAATGCGCTCCTCTTGATTCCCGTCTATTCAAAGCACCAATAATTATAATCTCTCCTATTCTCAATAATGAATCTATCTCCATTACATTTATGAAATTTGTGTTGAATTCTTTAGAACTGTCATCTACATGTTTCCATGTTAATTTCTGAAGTTCTCTTACTTTTTTTAAACCTTCGATTAGCGTATTTTCATTTCTAAAAATATAAGTTTTGGCGTCCATCAAATCCGTAAATTCCTTTCGAACGTCGTAAGGATTTACCTGTCCGCTTCCTCTAAAAATCCCATCAAAAATTCTCTTTTCTTCTGACAGTATCTTATTGTCATCAATGTTGATAGACTTGTCCTTGTTCTTCTGGGCATACTCGGCTGCCAATCTTCCAGTTATATTTCCCCAAACTAAACACTCAGATGTAGAATTTGCCCCAAGTCGATTTGCGCCATGAAGACCGTTGCAGGCGGCCTCACCAGCTGACCATAAGCCATTCATCTCGGTTTGTCCATCGATATTAGTATGTATCCCACCCATCATATAGTGACACACCGGTCTAATTTCTATGGGCTCGCTTATTATATCGATGCCTGAAAATTTAAAACCTATCTCTCTAATTCCTGCTAATCGCTCTTTAATGCGTTCTTCTCCTAGGTGTGTCAAATCCAATTTAAGACAGTCGACACCCGTTTCGTGTTTAAACCCTCTACCATTTTCAATTTCTTTTATCATTGATCTGCAAACTACATCCCGGGGAGCTAGTTCTAATTTTTCTGGAGCATAATTTTTCATGAATCTTTCGCCCAGACTATTGACCAGGTATCCTCCTTCGCCTCTGGCACCTTCTGTTATTAGAATTCCTGATGGAAGGATTCCTGTAGGATGGAATTGAACAAATTCCATGTCCTTTAGAGCCAATCCGGATCTAAATGCCATATCTATACCATCCGGTGTTGAAGAGTACGCATAAGTTGAAAAACTATAGAGTCTGCCTGCTCCACCTGTAGCTATGATCCCAGCATTAGATTTGAATATGACAAAGTTTCCACTTTTCATCTCTATTGCAGTAACACCAGCAAAGTTATTGTTCCCATCATCTAGGATTGATGTGCAAAACCATTCGTTGTAAAAATGGATGTTATCATATTTTAGACACGTATCATAAAGTGTCTGCATTTCATAAAAACCCACTTTATCCTGTGCGTAAGTTGCCCTTGGAAAAGAATACCCTCCAAATTTTCTCTGATCAATTCTGCCGTCGTCCCTTCTAGACCAGGGCATTCCCCACTTATCTAATTGATAGATCTCTTTTGGTATTTCATGGGCTAATTTTTCAGCAACATCTTGATCACACAAGAAATCACTACCTCTGATAGTATCATAAATGTGGGACTCTATATTGTCCCCTTCATCTGAAAATAGTACCGCTGCAGTTCCACCCTCAGCAGAGACCGAGTGTGAACGCATAGCCTGGACCTTTGAAATTACTCCGATATTTAATTTCTCATTTCTCATTGCACATGCTATAGCAGAACGCAATCCGGCCAATCCAGTGCCAATAATTAGTACATCATGCGAAATGTGATCTGTCAAATAATTATTGCAACCTCAACCATTATCCTTTAGGTTGACGTCTGTATTTAGTAATAAATATATTATTCTTTTTTCTTTAAAAGTAAAAATCCCAGACTTTCTAAACCTAATTTGGAAGATACAGTTTATTTGTGAGTAACTATTTTTCCAAACAAGATGACTTTAAAATGTTCTGGAAAGGTATTATTGACAACCAACACTTCAGATGATGGCATTGCATTAGCTGCGAAAAAGAAATTATTGGAAAATGGAATAGATGAATCGCAGATTATGTTAGGACATGATATTCAAATTCTTGAAAAAGATGATCTTTATGTTAGCTATGAACCACCGGATTTAGTAATTAGAATTGTATATGATAAGAAGGAAAATGGAATGATAAAGATGAAGAACATTGAAATGATTAAAATTTAAAAACCAAAAAGTAAATTAAACCAAGTTAAATTATTTGGTCTAGATATTTTCCAATTTCAGTGATACTTTGCTTCTGTTCCTTAACTCCTGTCTTGATGGTAACAATACCCTTTTTGAATTCATCGAGACTTACAATTACAATCGCCAATGCATTTTTTAAAGAAGCATCATGAAACTGTTTATTGATGGTTCTGTTGTTTATGTCATAGTCTACAGAATAACCTAGATTTCTTAAAATCGATACTAATTCTAAAGCATGTGTTTTTTCTTTTTGGGAACCGTACGCAACGTAAATCAATGGCCTATGTGGTATTTTTTTTAATTTGCCATTCATAGCAGTTAGTATCCTTTCTACACCACCAGCGGCACCTGTTGCATGCAAATCCTTTCTACCAAATGTCTCTGTCAACTTATCATACCTACCGCCGCCTACTAGTGAACCAATTTGTGATAACGGTTCTTTTGCTTCAAACACTATACCAGAATAATAGTCAAGACCGCGTACTACGCTAAAGTCTACTGTTATATTTTTAGCCTGTCTTGATTTTAGTGAATCAAATAACATCGAGAGAGTGTTTGAAGACTCAAATGCTCTTAGCGTATCATCGTGCAATATTTTTTCAGGCGGACCATTAAAAGAAACAAATTCGATAAATTTTTGCAAACTATTAGAGTCCAGCCTGTCTGTATATTCATTGATAATTTGTTCTGAACTTTTTTTGGATAACTTGTCAACGGCCCTCAACATTTCACTTACAATAGAATTATCAGTAATTCCAAGAAATTTTGAGAGATATTCTTCTAATATTCCCCTGTGATTAATGGCTATTACACAATCAATTCCCAATTTTCTCAAAAAAAATGAAACAAATTCAATAACTTCGGCGTCTGCATCTACGTTTGCGGATCCGAATATCTCTATATCCCATTGATGAAAATATCTATACCTACCTAACTGCGGTTCATCATATCTCCAGACACCTCCAAATGATGATAATTTTATTGGAAGTTTAAGATCTCTGCGCTTAGAAACAAATCTTGATAGGCCAATAGTCAAATCAAAACGTAAGGCTATATTTCTACCTCCTTTGTCAGTAAAACTATATGTTTCTTCAATTATTGATGGCCCACTTTTCGCTTCAAGGGTAGATAATAATTCCAATGTTGATGGTTCGATTAGATTGAAATCAAAGATTTCTGCAGTTTCTACAAACTTATCTCTGATATGGGAAATATTTCTCAATTCCTCATATTGCAAATCCTTCATTCCTCGCGGAAGGTCTAACTTCACAATCTTGAGGATCGTGTGTCATCATTTAGATTTTGCGATTAGTTATAATAAAGCAGGATTACGACAAAGATCATTGTCCGGCGGTTTTAGATATCTTGAACACGTTACAGACGCATATATTGAAGCGTACGGTGACAGTATTGAAGAGGCTTTTTCCTATGCAGCCAAAGGTATGATCAATGTAATGTTTGAAATCAAGAGTATTCATGGGAGAAGTAAGGTTGATCTTCGGGTTGAAGGAGTAGATTATTACGAATTATTATTTAATTGGTTGGAAAAAGTCCATTTACTTATCACAATAGATAATCAAGTAATGTCAAATTTTGAGATAAAGATCTCCAAATTAGATTCGATGTTCCAATTAACAGGATGGGGCATGTGTGAATCAATAGACACATCAAAACATGGTTATAAAACTGAAATAAAGGGAATCACCTATCATGCTATGGAGGTTCTCCAACAAGACAATCAACATAAGGTCAAATTCATGATAGATTTGTAATTGGGAGAACCAAAAAAATGACGAAAAATAAAGTCATACAGAGCAGACAAAAAATTGGTATTTTTTACCTACTAGTTCTTTGTATTATTTAATAATCTATTGATTGTGATATGATTTAGAAAAAATGAAACTTATTAATACAAAGTCGCAAAGTTTTGATCATTCTTAATTTATATTTTTAGAGTTAGATAAGCGATCTTGGTCTAGTTTGACTTTTTCAATAGTACTGCATTACAAGATTTAAATATCAATTCCAACGATAATTTGTAAGATGAGTTCAAATTCTAATAAACCTACACTCGTTGAATTATCAGAAAGAAACTTTGATGAAGTAATAGGCGGTAATAAACCGGTCCTTGTAGATTTCTGGGCAACATGGTGTGGACCATGTCAGTTTATGCTTCCAATTTTTGACAAGCTTGCAAAAAAATATGAAGAAAAAGTTATTTTTGGAAGGCTGAATGTTGATGATAACCAAGGCGTCGCAATGAGATTTGATGTCTATGCAATTCCTACATTCATTGTATTTATGAATGGAAAACTTGTTGAAAAAGCTGTAGGTGCAGTTGGTGAAAAGGGACTAGAAGGTTTGCTGGAAAAGTATCAATAATAGAAATAGTCCCTCAATTCCAAACTTGTGAAATAGAATTTGATTTAAAATTTCCTTTTGATTTCATATATATCCAAATGAAGGATCTAGCTCACGTTTTTTAGATAAAATGAAATTAAAAATTTCCTGTTCTTCTTCACTGAGCCTATCAGAAAATCTTTCGAGTAATAGTCTTGCTTCCTTGCTATTAAGATCCGTATAAAATACATCGCCTTCATTTATCTGTCTGCCAACTGTGGGTCCTTTTATGGACAGTGCTACTTGGGTTCCTTTGGCAGCAACATCTAGATTTTTACCTTCATTTTGTATTTGATGAATTATGCCTATTTTCTTACCTTTTTCATTCAACACGGAAATTTTTTGCTTCAACTTGCCAGTCAAAATTTCAGCACCAAATACAGCAGGATTATTTCTTCTAAAAACATACCCTTTCAAAAATTGAAATTTGCAAATTGGCGGTATTTCATTAAAAACGATTGAATCTTCATGAACTTTTTCATATGTTACCCATTCAGAGTAACTTCTTACTAAATTATAAATTATTTTTTCATTAAAAATTTTGATTTTTCTTTCAAATGCTTCCTTTTCTGCATCTTCAAAAACTTTTACATTGAATCCGAGAACCACTCCAAGGTAACGATCTTTTTCTCTGACAGCAGAAGCAGAAAGAATGTCTTTTCGTGTAATATTCCCCAAATCAGCTGATTTGGTTGGAACATTTTCTTTTTTCAAAAGTTCTGTAATGGCCTCGATTGAACCTATCGTATCGCATCTTAAAATAACCCCGTTTGATTCTGTTTGTATTATTGCCGACTTGATTTCAGATTCGAGAATTGATTTCAATCTTTCTTCATCATCAGGACTTTTGACAACATAGAGTGGACTGCCAGCAAGCACGCCTTCTAGATCCGGCGAGGTTATTTTTAATCCTGCAGCAGCAATAACTTTATCAACATGTCTAAATTTATCCCTTGGATCTCTCATTTCATCCAATGGTTTAGGGAGTAATAATGCCTTGATCTTCGTAACAGTAACACTGTCCTTTTTGGCAACAACGATTCTGTCACCATGTTTAAGTGTACCATCAAGTAGAATAACATTTGCTGATGGTCCTAGGCCTATTTCATCATTTACTTCAAGAATGATACCTTTTGTTTCAGTTTCATGTCGTTCCAATCTCTTAGACATATATTGTTGAGCTAAACCTACAAGAACTGCAAGCAATTCAGGTATTCCAGTTCCTTTGACAGCACTTACCGGCACAATAGCCAGTTCCTTTGTAAAATCTTTGACTCGCCAAAAGGCTTCAGAACTATATCCTAATCGGGACAGAGCGCCAACAACATTGTAGATTTTTTCATCTAAATACGACAAAATTGTTGGATCTTGAATTTTAAGCTGTTCTGCAATTAAAATGGAATTGTTTTTTTTCCAACCAGATATTTGATCTATTTTGTTGAGGGCTATGACAAAGGGCACTTTCCTGTTCTTTAGTATGTCTAAACTTTCGATCGTTTGGGCTTCAAGTCCCTTATTAACGTCAACAACAACTATTGCGATATCTGCCGCAGAACCGCCTCGCATACGAAGATTTGCAAAAACTTCATGACCCGGCGTATCTATTACAAGAAGACCTGGAACAGGATTCTCTGATTTTGATAATTGATCAAATAAATTACCTGTTATTTCTTTAATAGTTTCTAATGGGAAATAGCTTGCACCAATATGTTGAGTTATTCCTCCTACTTCTCTGGACTGTACTGCTGTTCCGCGAATTTTGTCAAGTAAGGACGTTTTACCAGAGTCTACATGACCCAATACAACTACGACTGGTTGACGGAGTGTCACTTAATTAAAAATGATTTTAGACTCTTTTATGAAGCTTTCAGCGGAATCTGAAGCATGGATTATATTATCTGTTAGTCCGATTCCAAAATCTCCTCTAATGGTTCCTGGTAAAGCTTCTGACGATTTTGTGTTGCCGACCATTAATCTTACTGTTGAAACGGCGTTGTTTCCTTCTAAAATACATCCAACTGTCTTACCTGAACAGATGAATGAAACTAGTTCATCAAAAAAATGCTTGTCTTTATGAGATTCATAAAACCTTTTTGCTGTATCGACATCAAATTGAAATAATTTTAGGTTAACTATTTGAAAGCCTTTCCGCTCAAACCTGGAAATAATTTTTCCAACAAGGCCCTTCTTAAAGCCATCAGGTTTCACTACTATAAGGGTTTGTTCCAAATTTGACATCTTTATCCTTACTTTTTGACTTTAATTCCACCTTTAACATATTTTCTTGTCCATTTTAATTTTCTCGGATCACGTTTTAACCTTAGGTTTTTCTTGCACTTTGGAGAACATGTCCATTGAATAGATCCATCGTTTTTTATTAACATCATTCCTTCATTTGTAGGAATATGTTTTCCGCAAAAGAAACAATTACGAAGAGAAGCAGCTGCTTTGCTCAATTAACATCACTATTTTATCTTTCTTGCCTCTCTTTCAGTTTCTCTCAGCATGAGTATGTCTTTCATTCTAACTGATCCTTTAACATTTCTTGTAAGAATTCGACCTTTATCTTTTCCTTCTAAAACCTTTACTCTAACTTGGATTACTTCACCTGCAATACCTGTTCTTCCTACTATTTGGATAATTTCTGCTGGGGTTACTTTTACTTCCGCGGCTTTACTCAAAGGTGAAATCACTCCTTCTTGTCTTTAATACTAGATAATGCTCCAATAATCTGGTCCACGATATGTTGACCTTCTCCTGCATCAATTATTGTCGCGGCAGCAGAGCCCACTTCAATTCCGAGCGATTCACCTAATTGTTGCTTGCTTGGTACGAAAATGTATGGAGTGTTTCTCTCCTCACAGATAATTGGGATATGTGCAACTACTTCAGGTGGTTGTACATCCTCTGCAATTACCACCAATTTACCAATTCCCCTTTCTACCGCCTTTGTAGTTTCATTGGTTCCTTTTCTAACACTTCCGCTTTGTTTGGCTGCTCTAACAGCCTCATACACTGCATTGACAAGATCTTTTGGAGTTTCAAATTTTACATAAAACGGTTTACTCAATTTATAATCCATCACCCATTGGGATCATCCTTAATCTACTGAATACAAGTAGAGGCGTATTAAATATGTTGCCGAGAAAATATTATTTTTCATCTAATGTATCTCTAACAAGACGTGTATATTCATGAACTTTGGAATTGATTAATAATTCATCTGTTGATTCTCCATAAATTCTAATCAACGGTTCAGTCCCACTGGGGCGTAGCATTATCCAACTTTCATCATCAAACCAAATCTTGACGCCATCAAGAGTTTCAATTTTTTTCGGACTGCCGTGATTCTTAAATTTATTAATCAATTTTTGAGTTAATTGAATATCAGAACAATGAAATTTAGATTTGTATTGGTATATGAGGGGAAGAGATGACAATAACTCTGAAAGCGGCTTTTCTTTTGACGCTAGTAAATCTAGCATCAATGCAGTGGTCAATGCACCATCTCTAACCTGATTTAGTTTTCCATACATGAAACCCCCGTTTTCCTCCAATCCTATAACTGCTTTTTGCTTAATCATTTCACGAGACACCTCAACACTCCCAACTTTTGTATGAATAACTTTGGAATCATTTTCATCCGCAATTTTTGTCAAGATATGTGTAGTGTTTATCGGGCAAACTATTTTCGCTTTCTGATGTCGATCAGATATCAAGTATTTGACCAATAAAGTTCCTGTTTTATCGCCCCAATGGACGTTTCCATGTTCATCGCAAAATATGCATCTATCTCCATCACCGTCATAAGCAACGCCAAAGTCAGTTTTAGTTTCTCTTGCAACAAAACTCAACAAATCTAGGTTTGATGGAGTTGGTTCTGATCCTCTGCCGGGGAAATTTCCATCCACTGTTCCATTGAGCGTAATTACCGTACATCCAAGCCTTTTAGCCAATAATGGTGCAACTAGCGCTTGAACTCCATTTCCTAAATCCATCGTTAATCTAAATTTATGTTTCTTAATTTTTTCTACATTTACTAAATTTAGGACATCATCAATATAGCGATCAATAATCATTTCTTCTTTGAAATTCTGCCCTATTTTATCTGAATTAATAAACGATTTATTTCTAAAAAGCTCTTCAACGACAGACTCATCATCTCGTGATAATTCAACTCCATCATTTGCAATTGGTTTTACACCGTTGTATTCTGGAGGATTGTGAGAAGCAGTAATCATAACACCGCCTTCATATTGATTTTTTTTTGTTGCATACTGAAGACATGGTGTTGGGACAAGACCTGCATCTACTGTATTCAGTCCATTTGAATTTAAGACAGCAGTAACAATATTAAACATGATATTATTTGAATTTCGGCCATCTCTTCCTACCAAGATTGATCCTTCTTTGTAATAAGCCGCCAGTGATTGAGTAACATCGACTAAGAAATCTAGAGTAAGATCTTTTCCAAAAACTCCTCTAATTCCATTAGTACCAAATAATGGCATATTCTTATTCAACATAACTAAACACCAATATATTCTAAATAATAGATAAATTTGGCCGCTTAACTTTCAATAGCGGACAAATCGATGCGGGGGTTGCCAAGCTAGGTCAACGGCGCAGGTCTCGTGAAAAGCGAGTGCGAAGCTTAGAATGAATATGATTCCATTCCTAGATCCCTGTTCCTTAGGGATTCGTGGGTTCAAATCCCACCCCCCGCACACTAATTCACAAGTTAATTTTTGCTTCGATACTTGTTACTCTAGTTTAAAATCTTGATACTAGGTTTCTACAGTTTTAGTATGAGAATGAATGTATAATGACTAAATCAAACACTGCATAATTTTTTGTGCTTTTCATCATGAAAGTGAAGATCGCAAAAATCTCCATTACATGTATAGCAATGCCATCCCGAAAGTGTATAGCACACTGAACACTTTCGTGTTGGGTTATTATAATCAAAATCCTTTCTTGATTTCTTAAAAATTTTCTGTCTCTGTTCGGGACTCATTTCTTGCAAACCATATTGTGAAGAGCAATCATGAATAACATATCTATCTATACTAATTTGTTGGACATAAATTCACTAAAAGTGTATTTATCATCGCTTTAGAATTGAAATCAACTTATTTAAGTATTAGGATTTTTAGAATCCTTTATTTTTGAGGGTTCTTTATCGATTGTATATTGAACATGAATGATAGACTATTGGTTGAGGTAACAGTTGTAGGTAAAGATAGAAAGGGCGTAGTTGCCGATGTAACAAGTTTTATTTTTAAAAACGATGGAAACATTGAACAAATTAATCAAAATGTTATCAACGGATTATTTGGTATGCAATTGGAGGCCTCATTCCATCATCATGATTTTAATAAAAAATTATTTGATATCGAACTAAAAACTCTTGCAAAAAAATTAGATATGGAAGTAAAAGTTCATTATCAAGAGCCTAAAAGATTAAGGAACATTGCAATTTTTGTTAGTAAAGAAAATCACTGCCTGATTAAATTATTGGCTGCAAAAGTATCGGGTGAAATACATGCAAATATTGTTGTCATCATAGGAAGTGAAAATACAACTAGCGCTATTGCAAAAAAATACAATATTCCTTTTTATCACATAGTACACTCCACGCAAACAGATGCAGAACATCAAATCCTTGACATAATGGATCGGTACAATGTGGATTTGATAGTGTTGGGAAGATACATGAGAGTATTGACTCCAAACTTTGTTTGGAGGTACCCTGATCGGATAATTAACATTCATCCGTCATTGTTGCCTGCATTCCCGGGGGCGTATGCGTATGTCCAGGCTTATGAAAGAGGCGCAAAAATCGTTGGGTGTACAGCTCATTTTGTGACAGAAGATCTTGACCAAGGACCTATTATCTGTCAGGAATCATTCAGGGTTAGACAGGAAGATACAGTAGACACAATTAAGAGAAGAGGACAGAGCCTAGAAGCGGTAACATTGCTAGAAGCAGTAACGCTATTCCTAGAAAACCGTATAGAAGTTAATTGGGGACGGGTTGTGATTAAAGACGCAATGAACATTGAAACCAAGAGATGAACATTAAACATTGAAGATTTGTTTGATCAGTTTAATAACTCATTTGAATATGTGTAGTATCAATGTCTATATACAATCTCAGTAGTTATGAAATAAAAAATAATAAAAGGAGATTAATAATCCCATTAGGTTCCATAGAGCAACATGGGCCGCATCTTCCCATAACTACCGATACAATAATTGCAGAGTATCTAGCAAACCAAATTTCAAAAAAAATTTCATCATATGTTGTGCCAAGTATTCCTTATGGAGTATCATACGAACACAAGCCATTTTTCAATATTTCGATAAGTAATGATCTACTTTCTGAACTTTTAAGTCAAATATGTATTTCATCAGGAGAAAATAGTTTTAATTATGTAATTATACTAAATGCCCACCATGGAAATTTGGGAGTAGTACAATATGTTCCTCAAAAAGTAGCAAAGAATAACGCAAGATTAAATGTATTTGGGATTAACTATTGGACTCTGACTGAGAGGGAATTTGACCATGCTGGTTTTGTAGAGACCTCTTTAATGCTCGCTATTGCACCAAAGCTAGTCCGCATGGAAAAAGCCAAAAGAGGCTATGTCGACGAAAAAAGATTGCATTCTACTTATTCAACCTTTCTGAATAATCCATCATCATTTAAGATAACAAAAAACGGAGTCTGGGGAGATCCCACAAAAGCAACTAAAAAAGAAGGGGAAAAAATAATTTCAGTTACAATAAAGAATCTTATTAGATCAATAAAAGAACTCGATGAACTTCTTGTGTTATAGAAGCAATCTAATTTTTGAATCTAAAAATAGTATACGATGATAGTAAAATTATAGCACACTAATGAATAACTATTAATTCCAAAAAATTATTGTTGCTTAAAATGTGACGATTTATTATTAACTTTAATATAGACCTTCATCAAGCAATACCATAGGTAGTGAAATAGTTGTCCGTTGATATGGCTGTAAAGGTACTTGACGAGAGTTTAGGTAAAATAGTTCTTATAAAACTGAAAGGGAGTAAAGTTATTCGTGGAAATTTACATGGTTTTGATCAACATATGAATTTGCTACTAGACAATTCCGTTGAATTATTTGACGAAGGAAAATCTAATGAAATTGGAACTATTGTTGTAAGGGGAGATAACGTTGTTATGATATCTCCACCGCCAGCTTGACAGTCTAATTTTTTGCTATTGGAGGAAAATTAGAATGACTAAAGGAACAACATCAATGGGAAAATTCACTAGAAAGAAGACCCATATAAGATGTAGAAGGTGTGGCAATAACTCATTTCATAAAAGGGATAAGCGTTGCGCAAAATGCGGATATCCAGATCCAAAAACAAGGAAATATGATTGGATTAAACGCAGAGTGATCTAGGCATTCTAAGGACAAGACTTAACAGTATGTTGTAATGTAATATCTTAAAGTTGGACTTGCTTATTGCATCATTCTCAATAGGGCTGGGTGCAATATCTTCTCTAGTTTTTCATCAAATAAGAAAGCAAGGAATATTCCGAGTACGTAAGAACAAAAAAAATAGAAATGATGAAAATTACATTGATGCGAACAAAAACAGTTCGGATCTTCAAATGATGAAAAATGAGTTGGATTCATTGGAAGTCGAAAGATCAATAATTAGTAGTTCTGTGAGAAGAATACACGAAACTTATCGAGAAGGTAAGCTAAGTCAATTGGAATTCGACAGATTAATGATAAAATACGGTGAAGATTTAAGAAAATGCGATGAGGAAGTAGAGCAAACTCGATCTGTCGTCGATCTTTATGAATTAAGTACAGTAAAGAACAATCTTGTTTCCATAATAGAAAACAAAATTAAACTAATTGATACAAGGTTAAATGAGATCTCAAACAAAAATGTCAAGATGTTGACAAAACAACCACGATATGAAACCACAGATCAAAATTATGTGAATACTTCATTAAGTCAAGAAAATCTAGATTATTCCTTACGTACAGAAGCTGAAAAGATAAAGAAATTGGAGACCGAAATTACTGAAGCACTTAAAAAACTAGATAGCTACGAATCCACAAAATCAAAAGGTATTGGCAAGGATGAAGTATTAAAAAGTGGTATAGACCTGTCTCGTCGACTGAATGGAACTAACAAAAAGGATCCGCTTAGAAATTTCAAAGCATTAGAGTAGATTAAAAAAATAATTAGATGGAGTACTCGTGTACTTTTTAAGGATCCATATTTGAGATTTGAGATGTGATTATTTTCCTATTCTAAACATCTTAGTACCGCACGCTGAACATATTCCTTGTGTTGCCGGCTTTCCATTTTTCATTGTTATCTTTTTTTCATCATTCATAATCCTTTTCTGTTTACACTTTACACAGTATCCTTCCATGAAAAATAGAATTCATGTGTGCATAAAAACATTATGTACGTACTCCCCGTGTAAACTCGAAAATCGACGACTATTGTTCCAAATAGGAAAACTATATAACATTTGTCTTAATATCGTACGTTTTATTTCTAGTTGCGGTGCTACATTACATGTCGCATTCCATTTGGCAATGTGGCACTATAAAAAACTGAATATATCTTTGGTTTTCCAATTAATTGAAATCTTACAATTTTACGATTTAGTCGAGTTTTGAAAATTTATAAGTAATTTCAGACTTCGTTGAATGTCAAATGAAAATTACTGTGATTGGAGCTGGCAGGGTGGGTTCTTCTGTGGCACTGAATTGTTCTATTAGAGAGCTGGGAGATATTTTGTTGCTTGATATTGTAGTAGGTTTACCAGAAGGTGAGGCAATGGATATTAATCATCAACTTGCAGAACGCGGGATAGACTGTACCGTAAGAGGTTCTAATAACTATGAGGACATGAAAGAGTCAGAGTTTGTAGTTATTGTAGCGGGAGTAGGTAGAAAACCAGGTATGACGCGTATGGATTTACTGAAAACGAATGCTGAGATTGTTAAAGCGGTATGCAACAAAATAAAGAATTATGCTCAAAATTCAAAGATTATAGTCGTAACAAACCCAGTTGATCCATTGACATACCTTGTTATCAAGTCTTTGGGAGGACAAAAAACCAAGATAATGGGTATGGGTGGAATGTTGGACCTCTCACGATTTAAAGAACACATTAGTACGGTGACAGGAATATCTAGAGATTCGATTCAAGCGATGGTTATAAGTGAACATGGAGAGAACATGTTACCACTTGTTAGATTTTCAAGTATTGGCGGAATACCATTGAGTGAATTCATAACAGCAAAACAATCAGAAGATCTAATTAACAAGACAAAAAAGATAGCTGCTGAAGTTATTTCATTAAAGGGTGCGACGGTTTATGCTCCAGGAAATGCCGTTTCAACAATGATAGAGTGTATCGTAAAAAACAAAAGAGCAGTACTTCCAGTTTCGGCATTACTTGAAGGAGAATATGGTTGCAACGACATATGTATCGGTGTACCTTGCGTTTTGGGAAGTGAAGGAATAGAAAAAATAATCGAACTAAAATTAGATGAAAATGAACTGAAAGTATTTGACCTAGGAGGACAAAGTGTGAAAAACGCAATTGAAAATCTTTCACTTACCAAAATATAGAATCCAAAAATAACATATCCAAAAATGGAAATTAAAAAAATTTTAGAAAAACTAGCAAATGGCGAAATATCTGTCGCTACCGCAGAACATGAATTAAGAATTTATTCAATTGAGTATGTAGAAAAAAATTTAGCAAAAATAGATCCACTGCGTGAGGTAAGGAGTGGAATACCTGAGGTAATTTTTGCTCAAGGAAAAGAGTTTAAAGATCTTTCTAAAATTATTATTGCAACAGTTTCTAAAAAAAATTTTGCTGTTGTAAGTAAAGTTAGTCTGGAAAATAAAGAAAAATTATGCAAAGAGCTTGAGAAGAACAATTTGAAAATTAAGCGAGGAATCAATACAATATTAGTTTCTACTAAATCTCACAAATTTGTAAAAAGGAATGGAAAGGTAGGTATACTTTGTGCCGGAACATCTGATATTAAGATAGCCGAAGAAGCTAAAATCATGGCAGAAGTAATGGGGAGTGAAACTCTGGTAGAATATGACGTTGGAATTTCAGGTATTCATAGAACATTGAAGGCCATTAAAAACATGATAAATGCAAAAGTTCATGTATTGATTGTTGTAGCAGGTATGGAAGGCGCCTTAGCCTCTTTTGTCTCTTCAGTTACCGACATACCAGTTGTGGGAGTTCCAACTTCAATCGGATACGGGTTTGGATCAAATGGAATTGCTGCTTTGGCTTCGATGCTCCAAACATGTTCTATGGGTATGACAGTAGTAAATATTGATAATGGGATAGGCGCAGGTGCATTTGCTGCAATGGTAGCAAACAAGATGCTAATTGAACCTAAGAAAAACTGACATAATGAAGATTTATAAGTAATTTATATTGTTGTCAAATTTATAAAAGGGTAGACAGGTGAATTTTTAGTTTATGGTTTATACTTCTACATTCAGAAGGATAAGGGAAAGAAAGACAAATTACAGAAAGCGAGAAAAATTACTAATTGGTAAAAAGGATTTTGTAACAGTAAACGTCAGTGACCAAAATGTTTCTGCGCAATTGATTAGGCCAAACCTCCTTGGGGATAAAGTAATGGCCTCAGTACATAGTAACGAATTATTATCCTATGGCTGGAAGGGTTCGCGCAAAAATATACCTTCTTGTTATCTAGTTGGTCTCTTATTAGGTAAAAAATGCATTCAGAAAAAGATTACTAAAGCCATACTATATACCGGCAAAAGACATTTTACGACAAAAATTGCTGCATGTTTGAAAGGTCTGTCTGAAGCAGGATTGGAAATGCCTTTTTCAGAAAAAATTATTCCTTCTGAAGAAAGGATTCAAGGTAATCACATAGCAGAATATGCAAAAAAACTAAAAACAAATGATGACCTTTATAAGTCAAGATTTTCTTCTAATTTGGTTTCAGGCTTAGAACCAGAAAAATATCCGATTCATTTTTCAGAAGTAAAAGACAGGATTGTAAACGACAAGACTGAAAAAAAATCAGATAAACATTCTAAATCCTTGTCCAAACCTAAATCACACAAAAAGAAAGGAGATTCAAAATGAGTAGTTCAAGAAGTAATGAACAACCTACAGTCTGGAAACCTCGTACAGCGCTAGGACAGATGGTAATAGAAAATAAGATTAGTTCAATGGAGCAGATTTATGAAAATGGCATGCGTATACAGGAATCCGAAATAGTAAAACACTTACTTCCAGATATAAAGAGTCAAGTTGTACATGTAGGCATAGTACAGAAACAAACTGATGCTGGAGAGATGACTAGATTTAGTGCATTAGTTGCTGTTGGCAATGAAGCAGGATGGTTTGGAATAGGTATGGGCAAGGCTTCTCAGATGAGAATTGCAATTGATAAAGCAACAATTAATTCGTACCTTCACATCATTCCTGTGAAATTGGGTTGTGGTAGTTGGGAATGTCGGTGCACGCAGCTTCACTCTATTCCTTTTAATGTTCGAGGAAGAGGAGGCAGTGTTAAAGTAGAGATTCTACCCGGACCAAGAGGATTAGGACTTGTAGCAGGGGAAAATATAAGAAATCTATTAAAGCTGGCAGGGATTAAAGATGCGTGGACCAAATCATTTGGATCTACTAATACGATGACTTCTACCGCGATGGCAATATTTGATGCCTTAAATTCAACTTACATCACAGGATGAAATAGAATGGCTTTTTTGGTAGTTAGAATTAGAGGAACAATAAATGTACCATATTGGGCAATAACTACCCTAAAGAATCTTTATTTAAACAAAAGATTTTCTGCTACCATGGTGCCTGAAACACCGAATTATTTAGGAATGCTAAAGAAAATTAATCAATGGGTAGCATGGTCAAAAGCAGATTCAGAAATTGTAAAAACGTTAATTCAAAAAAGAGGTAAAAAAAGAAATCCCAAATCAGTTTCAATAACGAAGAAAGGAAGTGAGAAAATAGGCGAATATAAGGGCATTGATGAATTGGTCGATGTCATTGTAAATGATAAAATAAAATTGTCTGATCAAAACAATATCAAACCCTGGTTTAGTTTGAATCCACCAAAAGGCGGTTTTAAAAAGAGCACAAAAAAACAATTCTCAGATGGCGGTATCCTCGGAAATAATAAAGAATTACTTGATATTGTAAAAAAAATGGTATGATATGATTAAACAAAAAATGAGTTTTACATTTATATTTACACATACTCTTGATTGTATAAGGCGTATCATATATGGCAACTAGATTGAGAAAAAGCCGTAGACACCGAGGTTCGAGATATTGCGGGTGGGGTCAGATCGGGCAACACAGACAATCTGGTAGCCGTGGAGGAATAGGTGGAGCCGGAAAACATAAGCATTTTTGGATACGTACAGTAATTGAGGAACCAAATCATTTTGGGCATGATCCACTGAATTCATATAGCAGATTTTTAGTCAAAAAATGGATAAATTTAAGAGATCTTAAGAATCTTTCATTTAGATTTGTTGGTAAAAAGGATGAAAAGACTGTCCTGGATCTTGGATCGTTGGGAATTCAAAAACTCTTGGGCGGTGGAAATATTTATGAAAGTTATGTAATTAAGGTAGCACAGGCATCTGCAAGTGCTAAAGAGAAAATAGAATCCGCGGGAGGTACTATAATTTCAAATGAGCACAGTTCAGAATGAAAGTATTGTCCGGACAGTAGTTAAGAAGGTATCAGCTTATATCCCACAAGTTGAGAAACCCAAAAAGAAAATCGGACTAAGTGAGAAATTCATATGGTGTGGAATAGCTCTTTTTGCATATCTTGTTATGGGTCAGATTCCGCTGTATGGTGTAACGAGCGCACCACAATTTGATTTCTTAGCATTTGCAAGAGTCATATTTGCAGCACAACAAGGAACGCTATTAGAATTAGGGATTGGACCAATTGTTACTGCCGGTTTGTTAATGCAGTTATTAAAAGGCTCAGAACTGATAAAGTTAAATTTCAAGGATCCCGATGATCGATCTCTCTTCACCTCGGCAACCAAGATAGTTACAATCATAGTAATAATTGCAGAGGGAGCTTTGTACGGTATTAGCGTATATGGCGGTCTGCTCGCCAGTCCAACTCTTATACCCATATTAATTGCACAACTTATTGGGACAAGTATTGTTGTAATGTACCTTGACGAACTAATTCAAAAAGGATGGGGTCTTGGTTCTGGCATAAGCCTGTTTATAATGGCAGGCGTGGCCCAGGGAATTTTATGGAGTATATTTAGTCCTATCCCTGCCCAAGATGGACCAGTGGGTATATTTCCGTTCGTGATAGATTCTGCAATTAATGGTGACTTATCGAATGTACTATTTAGAAGTGGACAGCTGCCAAGTATCTTTGGATTAATAGTTACAGCTCTGGTTCTGCTGGCTCTTGTATATACTCAGGGAATTCATATAGATATACCAATAGTATCTACGAAGTATCGAGGATTTACTGCCGTCTACCCAATAAAGTTACTGTATACCTCAAACATTCCCGTTATATTATCGTCGGCGCTGTTAGCAAATGCGGTATTTATGGGGCAGATGTTATGGGCAAACTATAATCCTGAGAATGAAAATCCTTTGTTCAATATTATCGCCCAATTTGATCCTCAAACCTCGCAGCAGCCAATTGGAGGTATTTTGTATTACATTACACCCCCAAGGAGCTTTGAGCATTCACTTCAGGATCCTGTTAGAACGGTAGTGTACATTATATTTTTGACCGGTATTGTTACCGTGTTTGGACGTCTATGGGTCGAACTAGGAGGGCTCTCTGCTAAATCTGCTGCAAAGAATCTACTGGACGCTGATGTGCAGGTTCCAGGGTTCAGACGTACTCAAAGTTCTGTTCAAACTCTACTAAATAAGTACATACCAGCAGTCACAATAGCAGGCGGAATTGTAATAGGGCTATTAGCATCTGTTTCAAACGTACTGAATGTATTTGGTACTGGAATTGGAATATTACTTATGGTGGATATCTTGGTAAATTATTATAACCTGCTAGTCCGTGAACAAGTGGATATTCATATGCCTAAATTGGCGGGACTCCTTGGAAGAACCTAGGAAAAAAAAAGTTATCATTGTTGGTATCCCTGGGGTAGGAAAAAGTACAATCATTTCTAATGCTACGGAGATATTACAAAATATTGGAACGACCATCCATACTGTTGTTTTTGGAACCGTAATGTTTGAACAAGCAAAAAAATTGGGAATAAATGATAGAGATGAGTTAAGAAAACTTTCAATAGAAGTACAGCAAAAATTGCAAGCAATGACAGCTAATTATATTTTAAGTTTAAATGAACCTATAGTAGTTGTAGATACACATCTTTTCATCAAGACACCATCGGGCTATTATCCAGGATTGCCAATGAATTTGATTTTGAAGTTAAACCCCGATAGGCTGATTTTGGTAACTGCAGATTCGAAAGAAATTCTCAGAAGAAGAAGAAAAGACAATACACGAACAAGAGACATAATTACTGATGGAGAAATCAAAAGGGATATTGATGTTTCCTTGTCAATGATATCGTGCCTTTCTATTTTATCTGGGGCACCATTTGAAATTATTTATAATCATGATAATATGATAGATTCTGCTACTTCACTTATGGTGGAATTATTAAAAAAATCCAATTAATTGACGAATATGAAATTATGAGTTGCATATATATGAATAATGGGTTGACAATAATAGATTAGTGGAGTATGATGCATTGATATTAAAAAATAAGCAAGATATCAGTGTAGTTATATCAGGCAGTGCCGCTGTTGGTAAAACTACATTGGCCCATGCTCTTGCAAAGGAATTTGGATTTAAATTGTATAATGGAGGAGATATCTTAAAGGAAATAGCACGCCAACAAGGCTACTCAATAACTGGGAATGATTGGTGGGAATCTAATGAAGCAATAGGATTTATGAAAGAACGAAAAAAGAACTCAACATATGATAGACAAGTGGACGAAAAATTAATTAATATTTCTAAAAAAGGTAACGTTATTATTACTAGCCATACACTCCCTTGGTTAACTGCTGAACCAATTACATTTTGGTTAAGTGCATCTCCACAGGAAAGATCGGAAAGAATGTCAAAACGCGATAAAATCTCGATAAAAGAAGCACTGCGTATTGTAAGAATGAGAGACAGGGAAAATAAGAAAATCTACAAGAAAATATATGGTTCTAAATTTGGAGATAGCCTTGAAGTATTTGATTTCATGCTTAATACTGAACTTCTTAGTCTGGATTCACTGGTTTATTTGTGCAGAGAAATTATGAAGAAGATGAAAATTCAGTAGTATCCAGGGATAATGGCATGACCTTAAAACTTGATACTTTAGAGATCATAAATGACGATGTTACTAACAATAAGTATGGATATTACCCTAATAGTAGACCATTGGAAGTTCTGTTGGATAATGGAATTATATTGCTGGATAAACCTTCGGGACCAACAAGCCATGAGCTGGTCGCTTGGACAAAAAGAATCTTGGGTATAACTAAGGCGGGGCATAGTGGTACCTTGGATCCCGGTACTACCGGTCTCTTACCAATCGGATGTGGCGATGCGACAAAAGCGTTATCAATACTATTGTTAGGACCAAAGGAATATTACGCAATTGCTAGAATTCATCAACAAAAAGATCTGGATCAAATTGATAATGTCATTAGAGAATTTACGGGAGAGATTTACCAAAGGCCTCCGCAGAGATC